>Ga0315281_10013081_pt1 | contig 11248 bp, 10 predicted proteins | sample YL17G07_0_MG_FD_204540 | JGI IMG/M metagenome (GOLD analysis project Ga0315281, IMG submission 204540) | Sediment microbial communities from Yellowstone Lake, YNP, Wyoming, USA - YL17G07_0 | ecosystem: Environmental > Aquatic > Freshwater > Lake > Sediment | place: USA: Wyoming | collected... | reverse complement strand
GAGAGCCTTGTGTAAATTAACGATTGCGCCGCGTCCCTCTTCACCCTCGCCCCGCTTGCGGGGAGAGGGCAGGGTGAGGGGCGAATCATTCGATTTAACTCCCACCCCTTCGCCGCAAGGCGGCGGTCCCCCTCTGGCAGGGGGACAAAAGGGCAGGGGCGCGGCAAGCGGCGCCCCTACAATCCAACCTCCAGAACATCAATGAGTGACATTCGTCCGATAGGGATTTTCGATTCCGGCATAGGCGGCCTTACCGTCCTGCGGGCGATTCACGAGCTTTTGCCTTCCGAGTCTATCGTTTACCTTGGCGATACCGCCCGCGTCCCTTACGGGACCAAATCCAGGGAGACGATAATACGGTATTCGGTGAACAACGCCCGTTTTTTACTGAACGAGGGTGTAAAGATGGTCGTGGTGGCCTGCAACACAGCCTCCGCCCACGCGCTGGAAGACGTTGCCCGGCTTACCACAAACCCTGTGATTGGCGTGGTGGAAGGCGGAGTCATCGCCGCGTTAAAAGAAGCGTCTGGCGCGATAGGCGTTATCGGCACGGAGGCCACTATCCGGTCGAATAAATACCCGTTGGAGATTAATCGGTTACAGCCAGGGATAAAGGTGTTTTCAAAAGCCTGTCCGTTGTTTGTCGCCCTCGCGGAGGAGGGCTGGACGGATAACGAAGTCGCCCACGCCGTGGCAAAAGAATACCTGGAAGAGTTTAAGGGCACGATAGGCGCCCTGGTGCTTGGATGCACGCATTACCCGCCGCTAAAAGGGGTTATCCGGTCTGTTCTTGGCGAGCATGTGCGGCTCATAGATTCGGCGGAAGAAACCGCCCGGATTGTCGGGGAGAGGTTGGAAAACCTTGGCATGCGGGCGCTCGGCGCACAGCGCGGTAAAATAACGATGGCCGTGACGGACTCGCCGGAGCGGAGCCTTGAGGTTGGCCGAAGGTTGCTTGGCCGGGACCTTGAGATCAGCGGCGTTACGCTTGTTGACATTTTGTGACGGAGGCCTGATTTGAGGAAAGACGGACGTGGGGCCGATGAGCTTAGGCCGATAATTATTGAGCGAGGCGTGTTTAAACACGCCGAAGGCTCCGCCCTCATCAAGGTGGGGGATACCCATGTGCTATGCTCCGCCACGGTGGAGGAAAAAATCCCGCCGTTCATGAAAGGCAAGGGCAAAGGCTGGATCACCGCCGAATACTCCATGCTTCCCCGCGCCACACACACAAGGACCCAGAGGGAACGCAAAGGGCTGAATGGACGCGCGATGGAGATACAGCGTCTCATCGGCAGGTCACTGCGTTGCATCGTGGAGCCGTCACTGCTTGGCGAACGCACCATAACGGTGGACTGCGACGTGATACAGGCCGATGGCGGCACCCGATGCGCCTCCATAACAGGCGCGTTCGTTGCGTTATCCGATGCGGTGTCGTGGCTTTTAGCCAATGAGCGGATAGCAAGGTCGCCGATAAAAGACCAGGTGGCCGCAGTCTCCGTCGGAATAGGGCAAGGCGGCGTGTTGCTCGACCTTACATACGAAGAGGACAGTTCCGCAGAAGTGGACATGAACATCGTGATGACCGCCAGCGGGCTTTTTGTGGAAGTGCAAGGGACTGCGGAGACACACCCCTTTGGGTCAGAAGACATGACCGCGATGATGAACCTTTCGCGGGCTGGGTTGTTGAAGATATTCGAGAGGCAAAGAGGGGGCGCGGGTTCGTAGGTGGTGGTAGGGGCGGTTCGTGAACCGCCTTTCTTTTACGACGGGCGCATCGCAATGCGCCCCGACAGCCGCGTAAAACACGCCTCCGATTATAAATTGACGTAAACGGACTATCATGTTAGTGTTTCTACTTAAAATATTTCGGAAATAATCCGGATAGTGAAGGAGAAAGATCGTGAAGAGGACTTATCAGCCGCACAACACGAGAAGGAAGAGAACCCACGGCTTCATGGTGCGCATGAGGACAAAAGGCGGACGGCTGGTGTTGAAGAACAGAAGGGCGAAGGGTCGCAAACGGCTAGCGGTTTAACCGGGGGATTCCGGTTTGGCAGGGAATCGAGGCTTCTAAAGAGGCGCGAATTTAGCGAAACGCTCTTAAAAGGCAGGCGTTTTCGCGGGGAAATGCTGGAATTCACATATCTCCCAAACGGTGGGCAGATATCGCGCCTTGGGCTGACAGTAACAAGGAAGACAGGAAAAGCGGCAAGACGGAACAGGATAAAAAGGCTGTTGCGCGAGGCTTTCAGATTGAACCGGAGCCACCTCACAGAATCGGTGGACTTGGTTATACGCGTTAACCCGAAGAATCCACCGGTAAAATACACAGAGGTGGTAGGCGAATTTATGAAATTCGCAGGGGAGCGGTCAAAATCGAAGCGCAACACCGGGCAGAACCGGCAATGAAAAACCGGACAGGCCCACAAGATACCGCCGCATCATATTTCTTTCCTTGCGACAGCCCGGCGAGGGGTTCCCCTCATTTCGGCCGCGCTGGCTTTGTGAGCGTGCGAAGGGCGCTTGTACTGGCGATCAAGGGTTATAAGCTCTTGATTTCGCCTTTCTTGCCTCCTTCCTGCATTTATCACCCAACATGCTCGAATTACGCCGCCGAGGCTCTGCAAAAGCACGGTGTGTTCAAAGGGGCGTGGCTTGCGGTGAAGAGGGTTTTACGATGCAATCCCCTGAGCAAGGGAGGATTTGACGCAGTTCCATGATTGACAGGAATTTTCTTCTGGGTTTGGTGGCTTCGCTTGCCCTGCTTTTGACGTATAACTTTTATTATGAATGGCGTTTCGGCGACTTCGTAAAAAAGCAACAGGAACAGGCGGCGCTAGCCAAGGAGAAGAACAAGAAAAACCCTCTCCCCATAAAAGAAAATGAGGCGGTTCCGCAAACAAGTCCCGCTGTATCGCCGATAGCGCAAGCCCCATCTCCCACTACGGCGAAACCAGGCGATCTGCCCGCGTCTGACTCAAAGCCCATAGCCTTGCCCTCGCCAGCGGAGAGCGCGGCGGCTGGGGCGGCCACCCAAAACGTCTCCCAAACAGCTGAAAACACGGTTCGTATCAAAACTGGCGTGACCGAGGTTGTCTTGTCGAACCGGGGCGCTGTGCCGGTCAGATACCTGTTGGATAAGTACAGTAGCGAGAACAGGCGCAACGTAAATCTCCGGTTCGATTTTGAAGCGTCCCAGACAAAGCTTGCCAATGAGGGAAAAGCCCTGTCAACCGTCAAGGTTTACCCGTCGCTGGGTTTGAAATTCCCTAAGGAGAGTTTTTCCGACAAGGTGAACCATGCGCTTTACACCACCGACGCAAAGGGTGGGGATGTAGTCCTCAAGGCGGGGGACGCTCCTTATTCCGTGACATACGAATTCATTGACGAGTCCGGCGTGAAGGTGTGGAAGAAATACACTTTTTACCCGAACTCGTACACCTTCGATTTTTCGGCGCTGGTGAAGGCTGATCCCAAGTGGGGGGCGTTCGAATATTCGCTGGTCTGGTCTGGGCTTGGCGATGATGAGGACAAGGCTCAAGGCGCCTATTCCTACAAAGGCCCGGTCCTTTTGGTGAATAAAGCCAGAATCGCCGATGTCCCCACGGCAAAAGAGCCTCGGAAAAAATATCTGGGGCAAATACCCTGGGCCGCGCATACCAACAGGTATTACGCCGCCATCGCCTTTCCTGCCGAAGCGGTGGATCACACCGTCTCCACCCAGTTCATAGACGAATCCAATACCGCCATCGAATGGGAGTTCAAGGCCCGGCAGGACGACAAAGCCGAGACCTTCAATTTCTTCGTGGGGCCAAAACAGCACGTCCTTTTAAGCAAGTACACCGATGGGGCGTATTCGCTCATTGATTACGGCTGGTTCGATATCATCGCAAGGCCCTTGTTCCAACTGCTCAGCCTGTTTCACGACTATGTGGGGAACTGGGGTTGGGCGATCATCATGCTTACGGTGCTGATGAAGGTGCTCTTTTTCCCGCTTTCGCAGAAATCTTTCAAGTCCATGCAGAAGCTCCAGAAGATCCAGCCTCACATGAAACGCATCCAGGAAGCGTATAAGGACGACAAGGAAAAGCTGAACTCGGAAATGTTCCGGCTGTACAAGGAGCACAAGGTCAACCCGCTTGGCGGGTGTCTGCCCATGATTATTCAGATACCGATATTTTTCGCGTTGTACAAGGTCCTGCTGGAGTCTATCGAGCTAAAGGGCGCTGGCTGGATCCTCTGGATAAAAGACCTGGCTCAACACGACCCGTACTATGTGACACCGGTAATCATGGGCGTGACCATGGTTGTCCAGCAGATGATGACGCCAAAAACAGGCGATGCGCTACAGCGCAAAATGATGATGGCTATGCCGGTGATATTTACTTTTATGTTTCTCACTTTCCCCTCCGGTCTTGTGATCTATTGGCTGGTAAATAACACTTTGACGATAATCCAGCAGTGGTTGATTTACAGGGAAGCCGGCAAGGAAGCCAACTGAAAGGTGAAACCGCATTATGGAATGGCTTGAATTCGAAGGCGAAACTCAGGAAGCGACGGTTGCGAAGGCCTTGAAGGCCCTTGGGGCGCAGACCCCTGACCAGATAGAGACTCAGGAAGTGAAAGTCACCCGCAGGTTCATGGGTATGGGTGGCAGGGTTTACAAGATTAAGGCTCGCTTAAAACAGGCCGAACCTGCGCATGTGGAAGAGCCTGCCTCCAGGGGCGAGGCGGCCAGGGACACCCATCCCTCCACACGCGAGCCGGAACGCGCGCGCAAGGTCAAGGAGACGAGGGAAGTATCGACGGGCAGTAAAACCATTGAAAGCGATGTGGTTACGATGGAATCCCGCTATCGCCCGTGGATATCGGAAGGTCCGGCCGGAACCATAATCCCCAAAAAAGGGAAAGGGTTTGGCAGGCGGATTTTCAATCCCGACCCGTTAGCTTCGGTTCCCCGGCCCACGTCACAGAAGACAGCTTCCGCCCGGACAGCAGTCTTGGAAGAGGAAGTGTTCGAGGAAGAAGAGCCTATCGTACCCGTTATCCTGGAAGACGTTGAAGGCTCCCTGATAACGGAAGAGGCTCGCGCCGAGGCGGTGGATTTTATCAGCGGCGTCCTTGCGGACATGGCGATCAAAAGCGAGGTTAAGGGCTATAAGCTTGCCGACCGGCTTCATATCCAGATAGAGTCAGACAGCGGCGGATTGTTGATCGGCAGAAAAGGGGAGACCCTGGAAGCCCTGCAATATCTCACCGACCTGGCGATTAACCGCAAACTCGAAACGCGCATACGCATCGTGCTGGATACCGAAAATTACCGCGACCGGAAGCGGCACCGGGTAATAGATATGGCCAAAGAAGCGGCGAAAGACGCTGTCCGCACAAAACGCTCGGTCGCATTGCCGCCGATGAACCCGGCGGAACGCCGCATAGTGCACACAGCCCTAGCCGGGGACACCCGGTTGACCACCAAGTCCGAAGGTGAAGGCAACAGACGCAGGGTCGTCGTGCATCCCGCAGGCGCTAAAACACAATCCAACAAACCTGGCGGTGGCGGCAGAGGCGGATTTCGTGGCGGCAACGAGCGCGGCGGAAATGACAGGGGCCGTCCTGGCGGCGGTGGTAGCCGTAGTGGTGGCGGTGGGGGAGATCGCGGCGGACGCGGCGGCGGCAGGGATAGGGGAAGATAGAGATTCGGAACATAGCGTAGGGTTATACAAACCGGCGGTCTTTTTAGAAGGCCGCCGGTTTTTTTTAGTTGCTTTGCGGGGCGCGCGCTTCACCCCGCAACCTGAGGAGAGAAACGAGAAAATGAGTTCTTGACAGCGCACATAACAATGAATACTATAAGTAGCGTGAAGTAAAGTGATCGCTAAAGTTTAATCGCCTCGGAACGACAATGACCATTCAACGACTAAATCGTAAGCTTTCAAAGGCACTGTCTGTCTTTGAGGGAAAGGATATTCGCGGCGCCGCGATTCTTGGTTGTGTGCGGGCATCGAAAGAGCTAAGCAACGCCATCGCGGGTTGTCAAACGGCGCAAGAGTTGTTGGGTTTAGCCAATTTGGTGGAGGCCCAAGGGGCATTGAAGGTGATGACCAATCTTGGGTTCGAAGGGTCGCTCGATGAGGTAGAGGGGATATTTGAACTCGCATTGTCGGGGGAAGATCGAAAGGAACTTGGCGCTGTTTACACGCCTCGGATAATTCGAGATTATTTAATTACCCAGTCGCTACTGCTACGAAACTCAAGCTCTAGTGAGTTGCCAAGACTGCTTGATCCAAGCTGTGGCTCAGGTGGTTTTCTCTTAAGTGCGGCCGACTATCTGCACAAAAAACTCCATTTGCCAACAAACCAGATTTGGTCAAAACATATCTTCGGTATAGATGTTTCAGAAGTCGCTGTAAAAAACGCCAATGTTATAGCGGAACTTCACATAGCCTTGCACGGAGGGAATCCCGGCAATGCCAAGTTAAACATCATCGTTCGTGACACATTACTAACTCCTGCATCTACATTACTAGAATCCTTGGGAGTCTATGAGGGTTTTGATGTGGTTTGTACCAACCCTCCCTATGTAAAACTCCAAACTCTTGATGAGCGTTATCGAGTTGAATTGGCGAATGCCTATGCTAGCTTTGCATCGGGTAGTTTCAGTTTAGCGTTGCTTTTCCTTATTCAGGGAATTGAACTGCTTAACAAAGAGGGGGTTGTCGGGTACATCACTCAAAACAATATACCTACATCATTAGCCGCCAAACCGATAAGGCAATGGTTGCAATCACGCGAATTATTAAGGCGATACATAGATTTTGGTCATCAACAGATATTTGAAGACGCGAGCGCTTACACCTGCTTGCTTTTTGCAGGCAAACGGTCAGAGAGGGAGTTCCAATATGCATCAATGTCGGAGAAACCAAGAGAATCGACGCTCAACGCTCTCGCGTTTGACAAACTAAAGCACGTTTCTTTAGATTCCGAGAAATGGAGATTGGGATACTCTAAGCATCTAGATCATATCAAACATATCGAGCAGTGCGGCGAGCCACTGGGCGCCCTTGCTTATATTCGTGTTGGCTTTGCAACGCTGAAAGATTCGGTCTTTTTGGTTCGATCTGAATATAATGAAAATCATGCGCAGAACTTTGAGAGAGAACTACTTAGGCCCGCCATCAAGATTTCCGAGCTTTCCTCTGAGGAGGACTTAAAGAAAAACCGTCTCTGGATTATTTTTCCCTACCGAAAAGTCAATGGTCGATATGTAGTCATTCCGGAAGATGAGATGACACAACGTTTCCCGTTCACTTATCATCACTTGCTTAAAAACCGCTCTATCCTGGCTCAAAGAGACAAGGGGAAAAATGCCTACATGGCATGGTACGAATGGGGGCGTACCCAGGGTAGAGATGCGGAAGGGCCAAAGCTGCTTACAAAAACATTTTCGAGCAAACCCATGTTCTTTTTAGACAATAGTGACTCGTTGTTTTGCAACGGCTATGCAATAAAGCCGAAGAACGAATTTCACCTATCTGGTCAAGAACAAATTTTCCTACTTCAAGCGATTCTTAACAGCGAAGTAATGCACTACTACGCGAAACTAACGAGCTTTCAAATCGAGGGTGACTATCAGTGCTACCAGAAAAACTTTATTGAGCGATTTGGGATCCCTGAACTCACGCCAAGTTTTGCCAAAGCCATGAAGTCCATCGCAACAGCAGACCTCTCACAGTTTTTAGCAGAGGAAATTTACAAGATTCCATACGGTCTTATTAAAGAAGTTACTTGTAAGGATTTGGGTGGATATGTCGGTGCGCCTTTAGTAACTCATCACTAAATTTGAATGGGGAAAGACTTGCGAAGAAGTCGGCATCATCAAAGCTGACCATTCCCTGTCGCCGCATTTCCTTGAGATCATCTAGCAATGAGGTAGAAACTAGATTACGCTCCAACAACTCGGTTGCTGACTGAATGATCTTGGCTTTCTCTCCAGTGAAGTCGACAAAAACGAGAGCAGTTTTATTATATTTGTAGCCATCGATATTCGTTGCGGGGCGGTTGCTGATTGCCAAGAATGTCTTGATATATTTTTCAACTTTAACAGGGCGACTTTTGAATTTTACGCGATTGCTCAGCATATCCTGATCGTTATATTCATACACTGGCAAGAGATAAACTTCTCCCATTACAAGAGAAGGAAGCCTAAGGCGCAGGTTCAATGTTTCAGCAAAAGCCCTTTCCATGAGAGTATCAAAATTCTTGTCAACACTGCTGAGTTGGCTCCGCACCCCGACCACAATAGATTGCTCCGAGGTTTTTTTCCCAACAACGTCTGTTGTTCCAGTGAGCAAACCGTCCTTTACAACCTCAGATTTTCTGTCTGAGAAGAGCACCACGATGTCCTGTCTTTTTGCTTTCAAAAATCCAGCAATTGGAAGTTCAGGCGAAGACTGGCCAACTGGGGGAAAAACCGTAAATTCAACACTTAACGTCTTCAACTTTTTTGTTAGGCTTGATTTCGCAACCTCGTGAATTATCAGGATAAGCCTTTGGCTTCGGATCAAGGCTTCTTTTGCTTTCTGTCCATTGTCGTAATTTGAGCCATCGAATGACGCGGTGCGAATTGAGAGTTCCAAGTCATCCTTAAGTTTCTGAACAGCGTTTTGCAAAAGCTGGCGGTTCACCGGTACACCTTTGGAAAATTATTTTGCCTGACGTGTTTTTTCCGCTGAACGCAATAGCTCCCAAGCTTGCACACCAAGCGCATCTGCAAGTGCTCGAATGTTTAGCAAACTCACGTTCCGTTCCCCTCTCTCTACGCTACCAACGTATGTACGGTGCAATCCAGATTGATGAGCAAGCTCTTCTTGAGAAATCCCCATCTTCTCGCGTAGAGCACGAACTGATTGACCAAGTGCAACTAACGCAGAATTGCTATTGCGTGCCATAACCACATTTTCCATCATTGATGACTTAAGGGCGACCGACTATAAGTAGCATTTGCTGTTTATCGGGGAAGGGGCGACCCCCCTCAAACTCCCATGCTTGCACACATGCGCCCCATTCTGTCTGGGTAAAAATGCGGTCTCCTATGGCAACCCTCCTGTTATAATTCCCCTTATGACAACTCAACCGCAAATCCAACAACTGGAGACCATCGCCGCCATATCAACCTCCATGGGCGAGGGTGGGCTGTCTATGGTGCGGCTGTCGGGCATTGACGCTGTAAAAATCGCTTCCGAAATCTACCGCACTCCAAAAGGCGCCAGCAAGCAGAGATTCGCGTCCCGTCATGCCACGTTTGGCCATGCTGTGGACGAAACGGGCGGCAGAATTGACGAAATAATTATTACCATCATGGAAAGCCCTAAAACCTACACCCGTGAGGATATCGCGGAGATCACATGTCACGGCGGGCCTGTGGTGGTGAAAAAGATATTGAACCGCGCGCTTGCCCTCGGCGCCCGGATGGCGCAACCGGGGGAGTTTTCCAAACGGGCGTTCCTCAACGGGCGGATAGACCTTCTGCAGGCGGAGGCTATCATAGACATGATCCGCGCACGGTCGGAAAAGGGGTGGAAGACGGCGTTTTCCCAACTCGACGGGCGTCTGTCGCAGAGGCTTTCCCACATCGAAAATGAATTGATAACGGTCATCGCCGACATGGAGGCGTCCATAGATTTTCCGGAAGAGGAGATCGAGATAGCGCGGGACGACGAGGTGAAATCGAAGCTGACCGCGTTAAAGATGTCTATCGAAGAGATGATCGCCACCTACGGTATCGGGCGGATATACCGTGATGGAATATCCGTGGCGATTATCGGCAGGCCCAATGTAGGCAAATCCAGCCTGATGAACGCCTTGCTTGAGCGGGAGCGGGTCATCGTTACGCCTCATCCCGGCACCACGCGGGACACGGTGGAAGAGACTTTGCAGATTGAAGGTATTTCGATAAAAATAATAGATACCGCCGGTCTGCGCCAGACGGAGGATATGGCAGAGGCGATGGGGGTGGAGCGCTCCATGCTTGCGGCGAAAGAATCGGACGTGGCGCTTTTTATCTTCGATGGGTCGGAGCCGTTGACGCAGGAAGACCGCGACCTGATCACACATATCGGCGGGCCAGGCGATTTGAGCGGGCGCGAAATCATCCCGGCGCTTAACAAGTCGGACAGGGCGCAAATCGCCGAGGCAGACGAAATCGTACGCATCATGGGGCGTGAACCTGTGCGGATATCCGCAAAGACGGGCGAGGGGCTGGCCGAGCTTCGCAAAAAAATGGTGGAGCGGATTGAGGCAAAAGGGGAGTTGGCTGGCGACGGCCCGCCGCTGACACGCGAGCGGCATCTGGAACAGTTGAGGAAAATGGCGCAGTCTGTGGAGTGCGCCATCACAGCGATTGATAATGGTATGAGTCGCGAGTTTGTGGCGGCGGACCTTGCGTCGGCCAAAGAGTCGCTCGAAGAGCTTACCGGCAAGGTTGTCAGCGAGCAGGTGCTGGATAAGATATTCAACGACTTTTGCATAGGGAAGTGAACGTGAGGCGCGACGTGATTGTAATCGGTGGCGGCCATGCGGGTTGCGAGGCGGCGTTAGCTGTGGCCCGTATGGGGCTATCCGCCATCCTTATAACGCAGAATATTGACCAGATCGGCGCGATGTCGTGCAACCCCGCAATTGGTGGGCTGGCCAAAGGGCATCTCGTCCGGGAGATAGACGCGCTTGGCGGCGAGATGGCGCGATGTATAGACGCGACTGGCATACAGTTCCGCGAACTGAATATGTCCAACGGCCCCGCCGTCCGCTCGTACCGGGCGCAGGCGGACAGGTGGCTCTACCGCGCCCGGATGCGCAACACGCTGGAGAACCAGAAGGGCCTGCTCATCCGGCAGGGGTCGGTAGTAAAAATATTAATAACCGGCTCTAAAGTAACCGGGGTGGAGACCAGCCTGGGCGACCGGATAGAAGCTGGGGCTGTGGTCCTTGCCTCCGGCACTTTCCTCAACGGGCTTATACATATCGGGTTAACGTCGTTCCCGGCGGGGCGGGCGGGCGATTTCCCCGCTGTGGGCCTTTCGGACAATTTGCGGGGGTTGGGGTTTTCCATCGGCAGGATGAAGACCGGCACATGCCCCCGGCTGGATCGGGACACGATAGATTTTTCCAAAACGCAGGCTCAATACGGCGACGACCCTCCAAAACCGTTCTCGTTTTTTTCCGATGGCATTGTTCAGCGGCAGGTTCC
>Ga0315281_10013080_pt1 | contig 11248 bp, 15 predicted proteins | sample YL17G07_0_MG_FD_204540 | JGI IMG/M metagenome (GOLD analysis project Ga0315281, IMG submission 204540) | Sediment microbial communities from Yellowstone Lake, YNP, Wyoming, USA - YL17G07_0 | ecosystem: Environmental > Aquatic > Freshwater > Lake > Sediment | place: USA: Wyoming | collected... | reverse complement strand
AGTCATCAAAAAGTGGGGTGAGATGCCCAAAATGCGGTGCTTTCTATTCATCGAAGGAAGGGGTTGAGACGTTTGATTGGATGCGTGGGGAACCCAAGGAAACGAGGAGGTAGTTAATCAATCACCTATTGGAGCCGGCGGGGGGATTTGAACCCTCGACCTACTGATTACGAATCAGCATTTAGAGACCCTTGACCTTCAGTTTTCTATTCAGTATTGAAAAACCAGAGGTCAAACGATTCGGAAACCCAACTCTGTGAGAACGATGGTGCTATGCTTCCGCTTGAATATAAACTTTGAGTAGAATTTTTGCTCAAAGTCTGGAGGGCTTGGTTTTCGGAATCCGTCGTGCTCCAGCTTGAACTCACAGACCCACTCGTGGAGAAACTACGCTGTTTTTGAAACTTAACAACCAACATCCGCATCTGACGGGGATTCCATCTCTTCTCTAAGTATGTTTTTTTATGACACTCCATAACCCTCATGAATAGATTCTTACCTGTAGCTGGATATCGAACTGCTCCACAAATCTTATCACCTTTCCTTAAAGGTTCAGTTCCTGCATAAGCGAACTTGGGCATCTTCTGAATCACGGGCTCCTGTCCACCTGAAAACATATAAACGATGGGTGGGATAACCGCTGGTGGCGGGATAACTGGTGGTGGTGCTGGAATCGAAGGTGGGATTATCGTAACCTGCTTTACGGAAGGGCTGCTAATCGTCGGTGAGTTAACAACGGATGCCGAAGGGTTGATGGTAAAGGTTGGAGCACTGATAGCAGTGGCATCACTTTTTGAAGTTGCTGACAGTGATTGTTCCTGATGGGTCTGGTTGATTACTGAGGTCATACTACCAAAGCCCTGAGCATAACCGTTACTTGAAAAAAATAAAGCAAGTATGAGGATTACTGCAGCCGGTTTCATTTCATACTCTCTGCATTTATGACCGCTGCAAACCACACGTTTCCACAGGCTTTACATTTCAAAGAGAAGTTAAACGTGTGTTCAATCTTCTCGAATCCTATGATTTGAACTTCATGTGCTCCACAAGAAGGGCATTCCTGTTGAGTCACCCAGAGCGGAGCCTTACTGTAAGCAGCTTCTATTGAATTTCCGATTCCCAAACCTATCCTAAGAAACGTCAAGGCGCCTACTACCAAAATGATCGTCAAAACTATCAGTAAAATTCTTTTCATTTTCTCCTCCTTAAAAGAAGGGAAGTGGCTGCTAAAGAATCGTCAAACCCTTGCAGTCACTCCCCAAAATCCTTCAGTTCCATAGTCGCTTAGTCCTATCATTCATATCATCTCATTTATTGTTTGAGGATTGAAAATCCAACCGGAGTCACAGGTGGTGTGGTATCAACATTGTAAACATAGGTCGCTGTAGCCTTAGTGCTTCGATTGGCATTAGTATCTTCCGCAAACAGGTCGAAAGTTAATGTACCTGTCAACGGAGGCGAAGCTACTGTGAATGTGAAAAGTAGATTCGTGGGAGTTAGTGGAAGTAAAATTCCACCATCGTCGGGAGAATCATTAAAGGTATTAGGTCCTCTCCACCACTTTTCAAGTCCACCAAAAAAGTAAGCAAACCGATAACCAGCCATGTCCGTTTCAACGTTTGCTGTCCACTGGGCTTTCAGGTTTAAAACAACATTCGCTGCTTCTGCTGGCTGCGTCATGAATGGCATACAAAGTGCCATCGCCAGAACTAAAATTAAAAGTAGTTTCTTCATCTCTCGTCTCACCTCCCTTCATAATTTCGCTGTGGCATTTAAAAAGTTGCCGTCTTTTATTCCCCTCTCAGTGTAATATTTATAAAGAAGTCAAGATTCTTTCTTTATCGTTTGGGTGGATAGCTTCCAAAGGGTTTACAAAATAGCGGAGGTTAGTTAAGAGTGAACAGAAATTTTCAGACCCAAAAATCGCTCTGCCGTTGCGGGGCACAGCCTACCGCATCTTCTTTGGAAAACATTCACTTTTTTTAATGATATTAATAGGTTATAGATTATTCCAGGATTTAGGGGAGGGAATGTCTTGGTGGATTTGACTATCAAATCATCACCCAAACAACATAGATATAGTTAAAATGATGCGGGGAATCAGGATAAGTCTCTGCACAGGGGCAGTGTGGGGCTATTATCAGGTATATCTGAAGGCCGTTAATACATCTCCTTCTCTATGAGGCGAATCAATTCCTCGACATCTTCAGGTCGGCATCCAACGATCTCTGCTATCCTGATCCGTCTGGATTCCTCATGCTCCAAATGGGTCTTGTATCCTATCGCCCGCTTCCTCTTCCCATCGATCTGTCTTAGCCGTGCGATGGCCCGTTCTATCTTCTTCGAACCAGTTATCACCGTTTTCTGGGTCATTTGGATTCACCTCCTTATAATATTCTACTGCCATGATCTCCGTCCAAAGGTTGTCGGGTCTCTCTCGATAACCCTCTAACGGGAGCCAGGCTTTCTTTACTTTCGCCTTTCTCATTTGGATTCACCTTCTATTTATTCTATTGACCAAGAGTTATCCTGTAGAATTTTCCTTTGCTTATTAGGTTTTTTACTTCTATAAACTTTTAAAAAATCGTTATACTTTCGAGGGGACTTATTACTTTCTGTGTCCAATAAATTCAATAAAGCCTCTCCTAAAGACTTATACCCAATGAGGTCTTTTATTTCTTTATGACCACCATAAAATTCACACTTTTCATCCATACCACTATAAATGAAATCTGGAGTTCCAAACACAACCTTCCAATGAGTTGTGAATTTTAGGATTGTTAGGTGCCCGTCAAAATACATATCTGCATAACGGGTTGCTAATCTTAAAAATTCACCCTCTTTATCTTGAAAGTAATTTAGCTTTTTTATCATCTTTTCTCACCTCTTTTCAGCACAGTCTTCCAATAACAATACCTCCCACTTTACACTAAACACGTCAACCGACTTTCATCCGTTCTTTTTCCACCCCCAAAAAAGATACTTAGGTAGTATCTTCATTCTTTATTTTTCATATCTTAAAAAAGTTAGAGTTACTATCTAACTATCTGAATTTATGTATCCTTCATACTTTTTTATCATTTGTATCTTTATTCTTCGTTCTTTTCCCCGTTCAAATCATTCTTAGTAACTCTGTAACTCCCATATAGGAGTTACAAGAATGAAAGATAGAGTTATAGAGTTTAAATCCCCAACCCATAACCGTTAACTCGATAGGTTCTTCCATTACTCTTTGTTAGTGTGACCTTTTCCATCCTATAAAGACCCTCTTTCATACCTGACTCCAGCTCATCACCTAATTTATCTGAACTGAATCGTATACCTTTCTCTTTCAAGAGTGATGCAATAGTTGTTGTTCCCTCCACAGTGGATGCCTTTGGAAGAGAAGGTTCGTCTCTCAAAATATCCATTATTTCTTTACGAAGATTCTGGGATGCGGTGCCCACAAAGCTATGGACCAAAGTTTCTGGGTTTCTTTCTATTCTTATATCTTCCACAGGCACATCATTGGATAAGAAGCTCAGGGTAAATTTCCCATCCCCGCCAAGTAGTTTCATTTCAAAATCCATATCGGCAAAGAAGAACATTGGACCGTAGGCACTATCCCACCCCGACTCCGTCCCATTTAATTTCTTATCGTGGTGGGAGAATAGAATTAATAACTCTTCATAGGCACCCCGCAGTTCTTCAAATTTACGGAGTAGGGGCATCGCATTTTTTGGGTCTTTGATGTCTAATACACTCGTTATTTTGTAGAATGGATCAAGGAGCAAGGCTTCAGGTTCGTGGATATCTATTTTCCTTTTCAACCAATCGAAGTCAGGTTGTTTTGTGATTTCAAATCCACGGGGATATTCGAAAAAAGGTATGGATTGAATCTCTTCTCTACCACCCATTCCGTCTGTCATTAATCGAAGTCTTTCGTGGAATCTTTGATCCTTCAACTCAAACCTGATGTAAAGAACTTTTCTTGGTTTAGATACTTTGAACCCCAACCAGTCCCTTCCCATAGATAAACTCAGGGTCAAGTCCATCATTAATAAAGTCTTCCCCTTTTTATACTGAGCCACAAGAAATCCCTTATCGCCTGCGGACAGGATTGGTTCAACTAAGTAGTTTGGTAGAATGATGGGGGCATCTAATATTTCAATCAAAGACTTTCCTTCCCCCCACTTCTGCAAATCCTTTTCAGTGAGCACCGGGGTCGCTTCAACCAGTTGGAGGAATTTTTCTTTTACCTGTTCGACTGTGGAATTTCCAAACTCTCTGTTATACCAATCAACAAAATCCCCGTGCTCAGGGAGGTCAGGGAGCCTTAGAATTTTAATACTCTTAGCTTTCCTAAAAAGGGATTGTGCTACTTCCTTAGAATGTGCCCTACCTGTGTCATCATTATCTTCAAGGATCACCACGTCTTTATCTTCAAGATAGGTGTTGTACTTATCTAACCACTTGCCTTTGCCTGCTCCAAGTGGGTTTGTGGTAGCTGTGAATTGAAACCTATGAATCACAGCATCAGTATCCTTTTCACCCTCACAGAGATAAACCGTGGTGTCTCTTGAATGAAGAAGCTCAGGCAGGTGGTATAGAACACGTTTGATTCCTTTAATATCCCAGACAGGTTTCTCCCCTGGGACAAGGGGTCGTCTATATTTAAATGCCTTATCGTCTGGAGGTGGAGTGTCTGTTTTGAATCGGCAGTTCTGGAAGAGTAGCACTCCGTTAGAATCCCTGTAGTCATAAACTGCTTCGGGGTCTCCTATAGTTTTAATAGGAGCCTTATCATCTTTTTTATAACCGTCTTTCGCTTCTGCCCGATCAGAGAGATCAAGGGCAGGTTGGTGTGATCTGGTGAGTTGTCTTTCCGTTACCATTACCGATCACCCCCTCATTTCCTGAACCATCGCTTTGATAGTTCTGAGATTTTCGCAGAGGGTCAGAGCATCGACCTGTGCTGTTCGTTCATAAAAACGGGCTGTGGCTTCATCTAATTCCGGAGTCTTCTCGAACTCAAAGACTGTAAACCTGGAGTATTTTGGTGGGCTTGAATACTTAAAACCGAGTGTTAAATAATATGCTATTAAATTGAGGTCTGTGACCTGTTTTGTTTTAGACATTTTTAAATCCTCCGTAAGTGAATTTTTAAAAATATTAATAGGGATTCATTTAATGAGGATTCATCTAAGAGGGATTCATCCAATAGGAATTAATTAGGATTCATTCGGTAGGTTCTTGCGGGATTAGCACGCTTGAACTGTTCATATCATTTAATCTATTCTAATCATCCTCCACCGTCGCCTCGGCTTTGGTTCAGGTTTCTTGAAAACCTCCAATAGCTCTTTCACTTCAGGATGGACTTTGATAATACGATCAATATCTTCCTGAATGGCCACTTCTGCCTCTACCTTTCCACGTTTGATATCATACCCCCGTGCTCGCATCTAAACCTCCCTCCAATGATTTCCATGCTGCCAGCACCTCTGTTTTAATCAGCTTCCTCAGATCATTAGGTATTTTCAGAAGTGTTTTCTTGTATATCTTTCCGTCCCGAACCCACTTTACCTGCGGTAAGCCCACCGACATGGTGCCGTTATCCTGCCTGATCACGGAAAACCCTGTTATTTCTACCTTGTCATAAAGCGAGATAGTTGCAACAGCTTTTAAGTGGGTGTGGTCTTCAACCTTCCGAATTTCAATAATTTTCATAGCTTACTCCATAAAGAAAAGGGGATTCTGGCGAGCTAAGGCTTGTAGTGGCCCTTGAACCAAAATCCCCTTAATATTTTTTGATGTTACTACAAGTTTAGCTCTATTCATAAAATCTTGCCTTTCACACTAATAAAAGCAGCCAGCCTAAATTTTATTCAATCCAAAGATAATTTATTTCAGTTTAAAAAAGGAGGAGGGGATGGCCCCTCCGTCCCTAAAGGAGAATTATGGAGCCTGGGCATTCAGGACGCCCCCAGGCATGGCGTCAGAAAGTCTTATGCTGGTAAAGCTGTGTTGATATCCGACACCTTGCAAAAGGATGCGGGATGTTTGATCACGAAGTCGCAACTCAGAAAAGCTACAACTCTTAGTCCGCCACTTGTGCTCAAAGAAAATGGGTCAGTCAAAATGTCGAGCCCCGGCCCGAATTCGCCGATCAGAAAATCGCTCCAATTTCCAAAAATTAAACCGCTCAATGTTGCCCCACTTGAACCTTTTTCAAAATTTGATGGAACTTGACTTGTGGCTCCGGCTGGCATTCCAAGAATTCGACCCATGCTTGGGTCGGTTTCAGAACCTTCCCAACATGGTTTCTCTGAATTCGTAAAGATTGGAGTGCTTCGTAGCAATGCCCTAACTTTACTATTGGTCAAAAATCCTAAAGCCCCGACGTCAGCATTGGATTCGCCTAAAGTGCTTTCAATTAAACACAGCCCTTGATAGGTTAGTCCTCCACCATCCGGTGTTCCACATTCATATGTTGGGATATCTCCTCGTGCAAATATCCCATCCGGTTCACCTGATCCACCACCTTTAATAGCGGCGAGATCCACTCCGAGGGCTAAACTTCTTGCTAAATCCATTCGAAGAAATTGCTCGATCCCGATAGAAGACTGCATAACCAATTTTCGAGTGGCATCAACAAAGCCAGCTATCGTTTTTGGAGACATTGGAAGTTGGCCAAAAACGGGTAAACCTTCTGTCGGACTCACACCCTCAGTCACCCAATAACTTGCCACTCCTGACTGCAGAGCGGGAATGCTTATATCTGAGGTCAAGCCTGGAAGGATTGTGGCTCCCAATTTTCTAACGAGCATTTTGTTAGCTAAGATATCCACAAAACTTGTGAGCTTTTCTTCCACCAGATATCCACCTGTTCCTCCAGCGATTGCAAAAGGAGTGATATCACGTTTCTGCAGAACGTCTGCAGGTACCCAAAATCCACGTGCTGGCAGACCTGATTTTTTAACAACGGTATCTGAAACTTCTCGCTCAAACTCTGGAACTCTATTGTTCAAGCCTGAACGAACGATATTCAGAATTGAAAATTTCTTGATGTCATTCTCTGACAATCCAATATTTAACATTTGAAAAGTCCTTTCGTATAAGATTTTTGAAACTGTTTCTAATAGATATCATCTGTCAATATTGGTCGGTCGCCCTTCCCCTGGTCGAGTCGGTAAACCTTAAAGGCCCTAACTCTTCCAAATATCTTCAGTCGGTTTTCATGCTTTACTGTCCTGGATACATCGTATCCTCTTCAGGCAAAAGGTTAAAAGATAGCCATTTCGGTCAAACCGTCCTGGCCTTAGTCAATGATCTCTGGATACGTAAAATCCAGTGGCCCTATTTCTTTGACCATCCGATTCCATGCATCTTGGATAGCCTCAACTGAACTGCCACTCAAGGTGTAAATCTCCCCTCTATAATTCTCGAGGATTCGTGTTAGTGCTTTGCTGTCTCGGTTCACTCCACCACGGTCAGAGTGAGCTTTGATTCTCTTCAATCCAATCTCGATTGCGAAGACACAGCGATGGATTATAGGATCAAGCAGATCAATCAACTTCTTCTGCACAACCCCTCGCTCCCTGGATACTGTCCTAAGTAACTTCCGTTGCTTATCGTACAAAGCGACCAACTCAGTATCTGCTTCCCGCAGCTCAGGCCCTGGGCGATTCCAGACTTTTAATCGCAAATTCTTTTGATAGGATTCCCAAATCTGAGCCTCTAACTCATCCAATCCATCAGGTCTCTTAGTTCGCAACTCTTTACCAACCTGAATAAGAATCCTGGATTGTTTCTGTTCCTCTGCCGTAAATTCTATTGAGGTTTCTAACTTCATACTCCAAACTCCTTCCTATTAGCCTCATCAATAAGGCGGGTAACTTCTCGTTCACAAAATTTTTTATCCTGTCGCCATCGTCTCTGGGCGTCTGTTCGAGCCTTCCGTCCGTTAGCCGTTAAACGATATGATCGCTGATACTCTGTACGGTCTCTCGGCTCTTCCTTCCTCCGAGGATATCTGACCCACTGATAATGAAACTTCGCTTCCTCGGTAAATCCCATATTCTCTCCCCTACTATATGCACACGGTTATCTACTTCCCTATTTATATAAACATTGTGGCATTCAGTGCATTAGCTCCAAGCTAAATAGATTCGCAGGGTTATATGAAACAATCCAAATCGCACGGATTCTGAAATTCGCCACTGCTGTCGAATTTGGCGCCTTTGGACTGGCTTTGGATTCCCTTTTGTGATAATCTTATTAGCTGGTCAAGGGTCTCGCTGAAAGGAGGTAAATATGTTTTGGAAGAGACCCATGAAATTTCAGGAGTTGGTCAGGAAGGTTTACCCGAATGGAAAAGTCAATCCACATCTGTTCAGCTATTTCGGAGAAATGAGATTGGACAGGATCACAAGTCTAATGATTGAAGATTACAAAACTCAGAGGCTACAAACGGTCAAGCCATCAAGTGTGAATCGGGAGTTGAGTGCGATCAAGCATAGTTTCAATCAAGCGATCCTATGGGGTCTTGCCAGTAAGAATCCTATGAGGGGTATCAAGATGCTCAAGGAAACTCCGAAAGACCGCTGGCTGACCTATGCTGAAGAGGAAAGGCTTCTGTCGGAAAGCCCTGACTGGCTCAAACCCATCATCCTTGTTGATATCAACACGGGGCTGCGACTGTCAGAAATTCTGAATCTTGAATGGAGTGATGTAGACTTGATCGGAAGGACTCTGACGGTCAGTAAATCCAAGAATGGAGAACCGAGAATTATTCCCCTCAACTCTCCAACTTATCAGGTGTTAAATTCCCTGACCCAGTCTGAAATGACTGATAAGGTGTTTAACAGAGGCCCATCTTATGTGAGCCATGCTTTTCGGAAAGTGTGTAAACTGGTGGGACTGGTTGATGTGACCTTTCACACTCTCAGGCATACGTTTGCTACCAGGCTTACCCAACACAACGTCAATGTTTTTGCGATTCAGAAGTTAATGGGGCACAAGACACTTGCTATGACTGAAAGATACAGCCATCACAGCATCGCCTCATTAAAACCCTATGTTGAACAACTGATTTATGTCAATGAGTAATAAGAAACTGGAGCCGGCGGGGGGATTTGAACCCTCGACCTACTGATTACGAATCAGTTGCTCTACCACTGAGCTACGCCGGCGGGGTGACTTATTTTTTGTACCATGTTTTGGGATGATCGTCAAATCTCACATGAAATTATAATCTTATCCCCCTCATTCCGGCTGATAAATAGGCATCAAGGAACACGATTTTATGGGTTGACCAAAGATTTAAACTATATTAGTCTTCCCTTATATTTCTTCAATATCCTGGAGCCCCTTCGTTGAAACATTTTCTCCTTTCCATCCTCATCACCGCTGTCATCTTCTTCGTCCTTCTTTCACAGATTTCTCTCAAAGGCCTTTATACTCTTTTAAAAACCGTCGATCCCATTTGGGCCGCGTTAGGAGCAGCTGGTTATATCCTCGCCCTTTTCTTCCGAGCCGTCCGATTCAGATGGCTGATTCACTCAAAGAGCATTCCTCTCTCAGAACTTTTCAGGATTACCGTATTCCATAATTTATCGATCATGGTTCTTCCTTCAAAATTGGGAGAACTCTCCTATCCCTACTTTATAAACAAAATCAGTGGGATGAGCATGACGGAGGGATTGGCTTCCTTAATCACCTCAAGAGTTTACGATTTTTTTACTATTCTAATGATTTTTTTATTCGCTTCGATTGGATTTCAAAGCTTTTTTAAAAATAACCTATTTTTTATCATTTTACTGACCGCTCTATTGCTCGGCCTCATCTTCCTTGCTTTTTTCCACATGAGTAGGCTCTTGAGATGGTTTTCAGATATTTCCGGAAAAATATCTAAGTGGAGAGGGTCAAAAAGTATTAAATCCTTTCTATGGATCCAAAGGAAAATGAATGAGGTCGCAGAGGACTTTTATGCCATTCAAGCCCGGAGGACCTATCTCCCCGTCAGTTTGACAACATTGATTTCATGGATCATGGCCTTCTGGATGTGTTATGCCTTTCTAAGGGGATTTGGAATTGACATTTCCTTCTGGAGGGTGATTTTTGGTTCTACGGTAGGTCTGATTGCCAGTGCGTTACCGATCAGTGGGTTTGGGAATTGGGGAACCCTGGAGGCGGGATGGGCGGCCGGGTTTCTGATAGCTGGGCTGAGTAAAGAAAAAGCAATCGCCTCAGGGTTTGGCCTTCACATCTTTATTTTTATCATCTGTGCTGTGATGAGTTTCATCTGTTGGGTGACTTCCAAAAAATAATAAAGCCCTTCTCCCAACGGCTTAAGTATTAGAAGGCAGATAAGAGAAGGGCTTTCGTTCAAAGGATCACCAAATGTTAAGGATATTCATTAAACCTTTTGGCTCACATTTCGCTTCGAGGCTTTCAAAGGGTTCAATTTGAAATTATCCTCTTTAATTTCCTTCTTGACGTGAGTGGCGAAATTGCAGGGCCCTTTTGCCCACTTAATAGAGGGCTCACAATAGGTCTTGCAATAGGAACCTACTTCGTAAGTTACCACTCGGTCACACCCTTTGCAGGACTCCACGACAGGATAACATCTCCCACCGTTATAGGAACAGCCTGTCTTTTTCATGAAGATACATTCTGTTCCCACTTTGACGGTTTGACAAACCATGGCGATCTACCTCCCTTCTAATTGAATTTATTATTTTCAAAGTAACTGAAATAATTGAGGTTTACTATTTTACGAATTAACACAAAAAAAAGAGCTACCAACTTTCGGTAACTCGATTTGGCCTCCAACCAAACGAGACAAACAAAATTTAATACATTTTTTCTATCTTGTCAAGAAAAAATCTTGACAGGTTTTATAAACTTGGTTATTCGTCAGTTGATAACCGATTGGAGCCGGTATTTTAATGGGGTACCACGGGCAAGCCCGTGGTATCCCCAGAAACATACCCGCCTGCGCCAACTTGCCTGCCGAACAAGTTCTTTGGCAGGCGGGGGCTTCGGCGGGTCATCCGCCCCTCAGCAAAATCCGCCGAAGCATGACACCTGCGGCGCTGCATTGCTATCGGTGTGAGTTAGGCATTCCTCCACGGCCAAGGTCGTGCCTGCACACCGGAGTGCCTGCCTTCGCCGAAACGCTTTGTGCAGGCACGGTGTTTCGGCACGCAGGCGTGGTCCCCTGCGTAGGCGGATGAAATCTCCAATTGATGTGGTATGCTTCTCCAAT
>Ga0315281_10013079_pt1 | contig 11250 bp, 6 predicted proteins | sample YL17G07_0_MG_FD_204540 | JGI IMG/M metagenome (GOLD analysis project Ga0315281, IMG submission 204540) | Sediment microbial communities from Yellowstone Lake, YNP, Wyoming, USA - YL17G07_0 | ecosystem: Environmental > Aquatic > Freshwater > Lake > Sediment | place: USA: Wyoming | collected... | reverse complement strand
AGTCCACGGCGTTCTTCACGCCGAACTCGAGATCCAGGCGGTCCTTCTCGGTCAGCGAGGGAATATCGAGGTCGGACGACGGAAGATTGATGCCCTTCCCCACGGGGATATCGCCGCCGACGATGACGCGGCTGTGCTTGGCGTCGACGACCTCGAGGTGCATGATCCCGTCGGCCAGCAGCACGGGATCGCCCGCCTTCACGCTGGGCGGCAGGTCGATCTCGACGATCTCGCCGGGCCGCCCTTTCACGGGTTTCGTCAGGCGCAGCTTCGGCCCGCAGAGGTCCTGCAGGATCGCGATCGGACGGTCTCCGGCGATGCGGCGGATGCCCTTGATCAGCTCTCCGTGGCCTTCGTGCGTGCCGTGGGAGAAGTTGAGCCGGAAGACGTCGACGCCCGCCTCGATGAGGGCGCGGATCTTCTCCGAGGTGTTCGTCGCCGGACCGAGCGTGGCGACAATGCGGGTGCGGGTCATTTCTTCTTCCGGTCCTTCCGCGGCGCCGGCTTCGAAGCAAGCCGCTTTCTCAGGCTGACGCGCTTTTCCGCTCTTGGATTGGAGTAGTCCCAGACGGCGGGCCGCTCGCTCCGGTGCTCCTTCATCCAACTCATGAAGGCGGCAGTATACCCCCGCCGGGGCGCGGAGTCACGGAGACTCCTGCGGGGCTACTTCTTCGCCCGCTCCAGGTCGGAACGGACCTCGCGGGCGAGCCCTTCGGAGACGCCGCGCCGCAGCGCCTCCTCCAGGTCGGCGACGGCCCCCGCGCGGTCGCCCTGGGCCAGGCGCGCCCGTCCGCGGAGCGCAAAGGGATCGGGCCAGCCATTGATCGCGATCGCCTTCGTCGCGTCGGAGACCGCGGCGTCGTATTCCTTCCGCAGGAGGTGAGCCTTCGCTCGAGCGATGTACGGGAGGATGTAGCCCTCGGGGCGGAGGCGGATCGCCTCGTCGAGGTCCGGGAGCGCGCGATCCGGCTCCTTCATCAACTCCAGCACCGTGCGGCCGCGGCCGTTGTACGCGCCGGACAGCAGCACGCCCCGGCGGATGAGCTGGTCGAAATCGGCGTAGGCCCCCGCCGCGTCGCCCTTCGCCCATTTCGCGGAGCCGCGCTGCAGGACCGCCTCCGCGAAGCCGGGGCTCACCGCAAGGGCGCGGTCGTAGTCCTCGATCGCGCCGTCCGCGTCCCGCAGGGAGGCCCGGCCGTAGAGCGCGAGGGGGAACTTCGGGCGGAGCGACAGGGCCTCGTCGAACGCCTTGACCTGCGCCGAGCGCGTCTCGAGGACGAGGCCGAGCAGCCAATGGAACTCTTCCACCCCGTCCTTCTTGCCGAAGCGGTTGATGCCCTCGCGGCAGATCCGGTGGACCGACTCTTTGTCGCCGCGCAGATAGGCGAGCATGGCGGAGGCGAGTTCCCGCTGGAGATCGTTGTCGAATCCGCTGCCCTGGGCGGCCTCGATCTCGCTCACCGCCCGCCGGACCAATTGCTCCGCCTCCACCCGTTTGAACTCGCGCTCCTCCTGCCAGATGGAGAGGCTTGCGACATAGGCGCGGGAGAGCAGCACCCGCCCGAGATGATACCGGGCGGGCCCGAAATGGGGGTCCAGTTCGACCGCATGCGCGAAACTGTCCTCCGCCCCGGCATAGTCCCCCCGCAATTCCTGGGTCTCCCCGTGCAGGTACCATCCCAGCGGAAGATCGGTGGCGACCCGGAGGGCCCGGCCGATCAGCCCGCGGGCCTCGTCCAGCGTCTTCAGCATCTCCTCGGGCTCGATCGCATTGGTGTAGAGCGCCGCCCTCGCCTTCTCGAGCGACGGACGGGCGGCTTCCAGATCCCGGAGCGCCGTCCGCTCTCCCACCGCCTTCCGTTCCCGTCGGTTCCGTTCGAAGACCGCCGTCCCGGTCGCCAAGACCAGCAATACGGCGGCCAGAATCGCCGCACGATGTTTCATCGCCCGCCGCCCCAGCCGCGCCAGTCCGGTGATCGGCCGCGCCGTGACCGGCTCGCCCGCGCGATGGCGGCGCAGGTCCTCCGCAAACGCCTCGGCGCTCGCGTATCGCTTCGCCGGATCCTTCTCGAGCGCCTTGAGCGCCACCGCCTCCAACTCCCAGGTCACGGAAGGATCGAGTTTGCGCGGCGGGACCGGCTCTTCGCGCGCGATCTTCGCGTAGACCTCGGGAATGCTGGTCCCCGTGTGGGGCGGACGGCCGGTCAGAATCTCGTAGAGCAGCGCGCCGAGCGCGTAAACGTCGCTGCGCGCCGTGATCTCGCGGCCGCCTTCCACCTGCTCGGGCGCCATGTACATCGGCGTGCCCAGCACCGAGCCGCTGCGCGTGAGCGCCGGCGCCGACTCGGCGAGGTGGGCAAGGCCGAAATCCGCGACCTTGGGCTCCTCGCCCGTCACGAGGATGTTCTCGGGCTTGAGGTCCCGATGGACCACGCCCTTCTCATGGGCGTGATGGACGCCGCGCGCGACCTTCTCGAGGATCCGAAGCAGGGCCGGCCGCTCCGCCTTCTTCGCGGCGAGGATCTTCGACAGCGCCTCGCCCGGGACGAGCTCCATCACCAGCCAGGCGCGGCCGCCGTCGCTTCCCGCGTCGAAGACCTTCACGATGTGGGGATGGTCGAGCCGCGCGAGCGCCTGGGCTTCGCGCGTGAAGCGTTCGCGAAGCACGCTGTGGCTGAAAAGGCCTTCGCGCAGCACCTTCACCGCCACGCTGCGTCCCAGCTGGCGGTCGCGCCCCCGGTGGACCACGGACATGGCCCCTTCGCCGAGCACGTCGAGGAGCTCATAGCGCTCGAACCCGGGACTTGCGTCGGGGGCGTCGAGCGACCGCCGCAGTTCTTCGACCTGCGACGCCGTCACCCAGCCCCGCTTCAGCAGCCGGTCGCCGAGATCGCTGCCGTTCTCGCGGAGCGCCTCCTCGAGCTGGGTCGGAGTGATCAGCTTCGCGGCCACCGCGCGATCGCCGAGCCGGCGCTGGCGGAGCCCGGAGATGGAGGACCGGACGCGGTCGAGGAAATCTTCCACTCTATCGAATAGCTCTTCCCTGCTTCCGCGTGTCGCTGCGAACGCTCACGAGAACAGGTCGTTCATCTCGTCGGCGAGTTCGCGGGGCGACGAGACGCCGCGGGCCAGGCGCTCGCGCACGATCCGCTCGAGGCGCTCGCGGGCCGCGTCGAGATGGTTCTTCACCTGGTGCTCGGTGAGACCGAGGGCGCGGCCGAGCTCTCCGTAGCTGCGCTCCTCCTGCGCCGGCGAGAGCTCGTAGGCCTCGTAGACGCGGAGGCACTCGCCCTTCCCTTCGGCCGTGAGGGCCCGGCGCAGGTCGGCCAGGCTCTCCATCAGCACGTCGCGCGCCCACTGGCGGTCGAAGATCTCGTCCGGCGTCATCGCGCCCTTTTCCGAGACGAAGCGCTCGGTCTCGAGCTCGGTGACGTCGAGCGAGAGCAGCGGCTTTCCGCCCCCCCGCTTCTGGGCCGCGCCGTCCCGCCGCGCCTCCGACAGGAAGCGGCGGAGCACCCCCTTGAGGAAGCTGCGGAAGCGGCCCTTCTCCTCACGGTACTTCGCGAGCAGGTTGCCCTCCAGGAAGTAGCCGAAGAACTCCTGGGTCAGGTCCTTCGCGTCCTCGATCGACGCCCGGCCCGCCGTGCGGATGAACTTGTAGACGGGCCGCCAGTAGAGGGTGAAGAAGCGCTCGCGCGCCGCGGGGTGGTCGGGCGAGCCGGGTTCGGCGAGGACGGACGACCACACCGTCTCCGGAAAATTCTCCCGGCTGCCGCCCAGCGTCGTCTCGAGGCCGCCCATCGTTGGTCCTTTACGATTATGCATCCGGAGCGGGCCCCGATTCCCAGAATCGGATTTCCGAATCAAAACGGGCGCGGAGCGCCAACTATATAGAAGAGATGCGTCGCACGACTCTGCTGATCCTGGGAGTATCGCTCGTGGCCTCCTGTCGCACGGAGCCGGACGCGGCTCAACCCTCGCCGGACCGGCGCATCCCGTGGACGACGTCCCACGTTGTGGGATCGCCGGACCCTCCGCTCCCCTACCAGGCGAAGCGGGCCTTCCCGAAACTCAACTTCAGGAACCCGCTCTACATGGCCTTCGAGCCCACGACCGGCCGGGCGCTGGTCGTCCTCCAGCACGGCCGCATCCTCGCCTTCCCCAACGATCCCGCCGCGGAGAAGACCGAGGTCTTCCTCGCGGTCCCGAGCATGTGGTTCTACTCCATGATGTTCCATCCCAAATACGCGGAGAACCACTGGGTCTACGTCTTCGCCAACGGCCCCGAAAACACGGAGCCGAACAAGAAGAACCGCATCCTGCGCTACGAGGTGAAAGACGGGAAGTGCGACAAGTCGACCGAGCACCTCGTCATCGAGTGGATCTCGAACGGCCACGACGGCGGCGAGATGGGGTTCGGGCCCGACGGGATGCTCTACATCACCGCGGGCGACGGCACGACCGACTCCGACCGCAACGTGACCGGGCAGGACCTCAGCGACCTCAACTCCGGCATGATCCGGATCGACGTCGCCCATCCCGACGCGGGACGCGGATATTCGATCCCGAAGGACAACCCGTTCCTCTCCATCCCGGGAGCGCGCGGCGAGCTCTGGGCCTACGGATTCCGCAATCCGTGGCGGATGACGTTCGACCCGAATACCGGCGACCTCTGGGTGGGCGACATCGGCCAGGATCTCTGGGAGATGGTCGAGGTCGTCCATCGCGGCGACAACTACGGCTGGAGCGTCTACGAGGGCGGCCATCCGTTCCACGCGAAGCGCAAGATCGGCCCGACGCCGCTGACGCCGACCGCGATCGTCCATCCCCACTCGGAGGCGCGATCGATCACCGGCGGCATCGTCTACACCGGAGCCAAGTACAAGGACCTCCAGGGCGCGTATGTGTACGGAGACTACGGCACGGGCAGGATCTGGAGCGCCCGCTACGAGAACGGAAAGATCACGTCGAACCCCCGGCTCGCGGTCACCCCCTACCAGATGCTGGGCTTCGCCCAGGATGCGGCGGGCGAGATCTACTTCGTCGATTACGGCGGGCAACTCTATCGGCTGGAAGCCACGCCGCCCGAGACGCCCCACCCCGCTTTCCCGCGGACTCTTTCCGCCAGCGGCGTCTTCACGTCGGTCTCGGGCTACCGGACCGATCCGGCGCTGATCTCCTACGCGGTCAATTCGGCGCTCTGGTCGGACGGCGCCTTCAAGGAGCGCCACCTCGGGATCCCGGACGACGGCCGGATCGACTTCAGCGACGACGGAGCCTGGGGCTTCCCCTCCGGCACCGTCCTCGTCAAGACGTTCTCCCTGGAAACGGAGGCCGGCAATCCGGCTTCGCGCCGCCGCGTCGAGACCCGCTTCCTCACGAAGCAGCTAAACGAATGGGTCGGCTATTCCTACGAGTGGAACGAAGCGCAGACCGACGCGACGCTCGTCGGCGAGGCGGGCCTGACGCGCGAGTTTTCCATCGGCGCCGGGCGGACCCAGAAATGGTACTTCCCCAGCCGGGCGGACTGCATGGTCTGCCACTCCCGCGCGGCCGGATTCGTCCTTGGTCTCAGCACGATCCAGATGAACCGCGACGGCCAGATGGAGGCCCTCGAGCGGCTGGGCTTCTTCAAGCTCGACATCCTGGAGCACCTCCGCGCGAAGGAGGAGCGATGGAAGAAGCGTCTCGCCGGCCCGCTCCGCTCCATCCTGCCGCGCGCCTGGGAGCAGGTGCGGACGACTCTCTCGAAGCGGTGGAAGGCCGAGGAGCGGACGACCGGCGTGCTCGCGAAGCCGGCCGCCGAGTACCCGAAGCTCGCCGATCCTTACGACGCGAGCGCGGAGCTGGGGGCGCGGGCCCGCTCGTACCTCCACTCGAACTGCGCCCAGTGCCACGTCGAGGCGGGAGGCGGCAACTCGGCGTTCGACGTCCACATCAACACGACGCGCGATCGGATGAAGCTGTTCGACGTGAAGCCGCTGCATGACGCCTTCGAGATCGTCGATCCGAAGCTGGTCGCGTCGGGCGCTCCCGACCGGTCCATCCTCTACCAGCGGATCACGCGCCGGGGCCCCGGCCAGATGCCGCCCCTCGCCACGAATGCCGTCGATGAACGGGCCGCGACGATGCTCCGCGAGTGGATCAGCAGCCTGAAGTAGACGTCACTTCGCGAGCTTTTTCTCGAGCGCAGAGATGGCGAGCGCGTAGACCGACAGGACGTGGTCGCGTTCGTGGGCGTCGGCAAACACGCCGTTCGTCGTGATCGACTCCTGGGCCTTCCGCATCTCGTCGAGGAGGCCCCGGGCCACGTCCGCCTGGAAGACCTTCCTGCCGCCGACTTCGACGTACACCGGGCTCGTGTGGGCGAACAGCGGTCCGCCGAGCTCCGTTCGGGGCGTTTCGGCGGCGGGCTCCTCCTTCGTGGGCGGCGGAGGGATGCGGAGCGCGAGCCAGCACGGAGCGTCGATCGCCACGACGGTCTCCAACGAGGCCTCGAAGTGCCCTCCGCTCGAATGGCTGTCGGCGCTGCCGACGATCTCGCCGTTCCGGACCAACTCGAGGCGGCGGAAGTCGACGCGGCCGATCGCGCGACCCGTCACCCTCACCCTTCCCGGCTGATCCAGAGTCAGAGTCTCCCCGATGCCCTTCTTGTCCACGTCGAACTCGAGGAGCGGCCCGTTCGTGATGTACGTCCGCCCCGCCTCGAGGGCCCGGAGCCAGTCGCCCGGCGACGCGAGCTTCGGGACGGCCGCGTAGGCGCGCGAGAAGTCGTAGATGAACCAGTCGGTGCCCGTCGAGAACGGGACGCGGAGGCCCGCGTTGAGATAGCGGTAGAAGGTGTCGCGGTAGCTGCCGTGGGCTTCCGGATCGCCGTCGAAGATGTTCTGCGCGTGGGGGCGTCCCGTGATCCAGTTGGGGATGTCCTCCAGGCCGAATGTGTTGTGGCACCAGAGGATGGTTGCGCCGCCGCGCTTCGCCTCGTCGATGCCGCGCTGGAGCGCGGGGGCATCCATCCCCGCCTTCATGATGCCGCGTCCGATGCTCACCGGCCGGATGAGCTTTCGGAGGTCCAGGAACATGACGTGGCCGTAGCCTTCGTTGAATCCGCTGAAGTTGTGGCGGTGCTCCTCGCCGTTGCCGAGGAGGACGCCGCATTGCTTCGAGAGATCACGGAGATCGTCCTCGCTGTAGCGGTTGGAGATGTAGGTGCGGTCCGCCTCCGCGCGCTCCAGGTAGGAGACGAAGAGGACGTCGAGGCCGTCCGCGGAGGGCACCTCGCGGAGATACCGATCCGCCTCCGCTCGATCGATGTCTTTGAGATGAAGATGAGTGTTCGCCCCGCGCCAGCCCCGGGCGGCCTCGTCGGTGAAGCGCCGAAGAGGGATTCGAACCGCCGCTTCCTCGACGAGCCCGCCGTCCACCTCGATGCGGGACAGCTCGGTATCCAGGCCGCGGAAGGCCTCGATCGTCAGTTTCTCGCGGGGAAGCCGCAGGGTCGACTTCCCGGGGAGGACATGCCAGTCGTTCGCGCGATGCTTCGATTCGAGTCCGACGCCGCGCGGGAGGAGGGACTCGACCGGGATCACGCTCCCCTGAGCATTCCGGATTCGCAGGAGGCCCGGGACGGACTTCGGGGGCGTTCCTTCCACGAGCTCGATCGTGAGGGCGAAGCGGCAGTCGGGTTCGGGCCGGGAGCAGGTGAACGAGGCGAGCGCGAGCAGCGGTGCAGCCCAGCGGTGGAATCTCACGGATCTCCTCCCCAGACCTATACGCCCGGGGGAAGCGGAATCGGAAGGTATTTTCCCGCTGGCAGCCGGGCCGCCGATTCATATAATCGCGGGATGAACTGTCCATCTTGCGGAACACCCGCCCCGACCGGGGCCGCCCATTGCAAGCGCTGCGGAAAGCCGCTGGGCGCGAAGCCCGCCGCCGCCTCCTCCGCCTCCGACGAGATCGATCTGATGCCGCTGGAAGAGAGCAAGGCTCCGGCCCACTCCACTTTCGAGCCGCCGGCCGGCCTCGCTCTGCCGGGCGCGCTTGGCAAGGCGCCCAAGGACTATTCCAAGCCCCCGGAGCCCGGCGACCCGGTCTCGAAGATCCGGGGCGCCAGCGGGGCTCCGCCCAAGAGCAAGACGAACCTGATCGTCGGCTGCGTCATCGCCGTGCTGGTCGTCGGCTTCATCGGATGGCGCGTCTTGCGCACGAAGAACGAGGTCGTCGTCGGGAAGGCGAAAGTGGAGACGACGGTGTCGCTCCTGGCGGGCGCGACGCGCGTCGAGAACGTCGAGATCACGGGCCAGGTCCCCTACACGTTCGAAGTGACCGCGACGGACGGAGATGTGCTCATGGCCATCTTCCAGCGCTCGCCCAAGGACCTCGCCACGCTGCCCGCGCTCAAGAAGCTCGCGGAAGGATTCGAGACGGTGAAGAAAGGCGACACCCACTCGATGAGCGGGACGTTCATGGCCGGTCAGTACTCCTGGGCGGTGGCGAATGAGGGAAAGAAGCCCGTGCGGGCCAAGGTGAAGTTCGTCGCCCAGCCCTAACTCCGTCATTCACCAAGGACACAAAGGTCGTTCATCTCTGAAGTCGGAAGAGACCTCTTCTTTGTGATCTTCGTGCCTTTGTGTTGAGCGAATCGCCTACACGATCTCCTCGATCACCCTTCCGCGCAACAGCGTCAGCCGCTCGTTCCGTCCCAGATGGGGAAAGGTCAGCTTGTCCTGATCGAGCCCCAGCTGGCGAAGGATGGTCGTGTGGATGTCGCGGAAATGGTAGGGCTTCTCGACGGCGCGCAGGCCGATCTCGTCCGTGGCGCCGACGACCCGGCCGCCCTTGATCCCGCCGCCGGCCATCCACATCGTGAAGCCCAGGTTGTGGTGATCGCGCCCCTTCCCGCCTTCCGCCTCCGGGGAGCGCCCGAACTCGCCGCCCCAGAGCACCAGCGTGCTGTCGAGCAGCCCGCGGCGCTTGAGGTCCTTGAGCAGCGCCGCGACCGGCCGGTCGGTCTGCGCGGCCATGCGCAGGTGGTTCTCCTCGATGTCCTTGTGCGCATCCCATTGGAGGTCGCCGCTGCCGCCGCCGGAGACGACGCACTGGAACCGCACGCCCTTCTCCACGAGGCGCCGCGCCAGCAGGCAGCGCCGGCCGTAGTCGTTCGTCGGCTCGTGCCCGATGCCGTAAAGGTCCAGCGTCTCCTTCGGCTCCTTCGACAGGTCGAAGACCTCGGGAGCCTCGGACTGCATCTTGAACGCCAAGTCGTAGGTGCTGATGCGCGCGTTGAACTCGGTGTCGTTCTCCTCGAGCGTCGCGGTGTTCAGGTCGCGGATCAGGTCGAGCGTGCTCTTGCGCTGGTCCTTCGTGACGCCCGGCGGCAGGTCCAGGTTCAGGACCGGCCGCTTCCCGGGACGGAACATCGTCGGCTGGTAGATCGCCGGGAGGAAGCCGTTCATGTAGAGCGGCTGGCCCGCCTCCTGCGCTCCGTGCGGGTCGGGCATGACGACGTACGCGGGCATCGACTCGCTCTCGCAGCCCAGCCCGTACGTGGCCCAGGAGCCCATGCTCGGGAAGCCCGGCACGATGCGGCCGGTGAAGAGCTCATATTGGGCGGCGGAGTGCACGACCATGTCGCCGTGGCACGAGCGGAGGATGGCCAGGTCGTCGACGCAGTCGGCCGTCAGCGGGAAAAGATCCGAGACCTCGATCCCCGACTGCCCGTACTTCCTGAAGCTGCGGCGGGTGCCGATGAGCTTGGCGTTGGGGCTGATGAACTGGTACTTGGCCTCGCCGAACTCCTTGGGCCGCGACTGGCCGTGGAGCTTGTTGAGCAGCGGCTTGGGGTCGAAGGTCTCCAGATGGCTGGGTCCGCCGGACATGAACAGGAAGATCACCGACTTCGCCTTCGGGGTCAGGTGGGCCGGCTTCGGCGACAGCGGGTTGTTCGGCGTGCCGTCCGCGCGGGCCTGATCCTGGAGCAGCATCGACGCCATGGCCATCGAGCCGAACCCGCAGAACGCGTCCTGGATGAACTCGCGTCGCGTCCGGGTCGGACAGCTATGCTGATACTCAGTTGGCATAGAGAAACCCGTTGAGATTGAAGAGGGCCAGGGCGAACTCCTTCAGCGGCTGCCGCGCCAGGAACGCCACGGCGAGGCTCTGCTCCTTCGGCGTCGGAGGCCGCCCCGCCGCCAGGCGGAACGCCAGCTCCACTCGGGCCGCCGGATCGGCTCCCGCCTCCTTCTCCAGCCGCTCGGCGAAGGATCCGGCCAGCTCATTGGAGATCCGGCCGTTGAGGAGCTCCAGCGCCTGGGGCGCGTGAGTGCTCGTCTCGCGGCGCCCGCAGCTGGCGACCAGCGTCGGCTGATCGAAGACCTCCATCGACGGCAGCCGGAGATTGCGCTTGGCCACGAGGTAGATCGATCGCCGGTAGTGCTCCTCCTTGTCCCGGGTGACGGCCCACTGCGTCGGCTTGTAGAGCTGGGCGACCAGGTCCGGATCGACGGGCAGGAAGATGCTCTCGCCGCCCAGCTTCAGGTTGAGCTTGCCCGAGGCGGCGAGCTGGGCGTCGCGGATCTCCTCGGCCGACAGGCGCCGCCGCTCGAAGCGCCACAGCCAGCGGTTGTCCGGATCCTTGGCCATCGCGGCGGCGGTCCGCGGTGAACTCCACGACTGGCGGTACGTGCTGCTGTGCAGGATCATCCGGTGGAGCGGCTTGATCCGCCAGCCGCTCTCCAGGAAGGCCGCGGCGAGGTAATCCAGCAGCTCGGGATGGCTGGGCCGGTCGCCGTTGATCCCGAAATCGTTGGGCGTCTTGACGATGCCCCGGCCGAAATGATTCTGCCAGAGCCGGTTCATCATCACCCGGGGTGTCAGCGGATGCTTCGGGTCGGTCAGCCAGCGCGCGAGGAGCGTGCGCGGGCTGACGGTCTGGAGCGGGCGTTCCGGTTCGCTCTCTTTGACGAGTACGGTCGGGAAGCGCATCCCGACGGGATCGCCCTTCTTCGTCCACTCGCCGCGGCGCAGCACGGCGATCGGCGTCGGCTCGGCGACGTTGCTGATCGTGCTGATCCCCGGCAGCGGCGGGGGCAGCGTGTCCTCCAGGGTCTCGAGCTCCGCCGCCAGCCGGTGCTTGTCCTCCTCGGCCGCGGTCTTCATCTGGCGGTTGAGCTGGTTGATCTGCTTCGTGATCTGCTCCGTCTTGACCTTCCACTCCTCGGCCTCCTTGGACGAGACGAGCGGGATGTCGTT
>Ga0315281_10013078_pt1 | contig 11250 bp, 4 predicted proteins | sample YL17G07_0_MG_FD_204540 | JGI IMG/M metagenome (GOLD analysis project Ga0315281, IMG submission 204540) | Sediment microbial communities from Yellowstone Lake, YNP, Wyoming, USA - YL17G07_0 | ecosystem: Environmental > Aquatic > Freshwater > Lake > Sediment | place: USA: Wyoming | collected... | reverse complement strand
GCATTTTATCGTCGGGGAATATTATATTTTCCGACGAGAGAACAAATCAAAGTTCAAGGGAATTTTTCAGCAATCTCATAAAGGTACCACAGGCATGGCCGTGGGGTTGTTTTCCACTTTCCACAGATTTATCCAAGGTGTGAATAAGCTGTTAATATTGCAAAGATGCTCGATATAGTTAAGTCCTGGCAGCAAGCCCAAGATTATTTAAAAAGCCGGTTAGGTGAAACAACCTTTACCACCTGGATCCTGCCTCTGCAGCCTAAGCAAAAAGACGAGGGGAGTATAGTATTTGAGGCTCCGGATGCTTTTTTTAGAGATTGGGTAGAGAAGCATTATAAGCATTTCATAGAAGAGGCGGTCAATCAGTTGAGCCCCGGCCAAACAATCTCTGTTTGTCTGGAGGCTAGCTCTTCGCCAATGCCTTTACAAGAATCAACTAAACAGCCCGGCCCTCAAATTAAACTTCAAGAGCCCAAAATTCCCAACCTTAACTCCAGGTATACATTTGAAAATTTCGTTGTCGGGCCGTCCAACCGGCATGCTCACGCTTATTCGTTAGCAGTGGCTGAATCTCCTGCCAAAACTTATAATCCCTTGTTCATTTATGGGGGTGTGGGGCTGGGAAAAACCCATTTAATACAGGCGATCTGCCATCAGATTAAAAATAAGTCGTCAGCTAATTTAAAAATTTGTTATATGCCTTCGGAGCTCTTTACTAACGAGCTTATAGATGCCATACAACACCGTTCAACCGCATTATTCAGGCAAAAATACAGGAATGTTGATGTGTTGGTTATAGACGATATCCATTTTATTGCCGGCAAAGAGTCTACGCAGGAGGAATTCTTTCATACTTTTAATACATTGTATGATGCGCATAAACAAATTATTTTCTCATCCGACAGGCCGCCCAAAGAGATAACCAATCTGCAAGACAGGCTGGTATCCAGATTCGGCTGGGGGCTTACCACGGATATACAACCGCCGGACCTTGAAACGCGCGTGGCTATATTAAAAAAGAAAATCGAAAGAGAGCCCGTTTCTGTGCCCGACGAGGTGATATTTTTTATTGCGCAGCTTATTAAAACCAATATCAGGGAATTAGAAGGGGCTTTAATACGCACCATAGCATATTCTTTATTAGAGGAAAAACCCATAACATTGGGTTTGGCCCAAGGGGTTTTAAAGGATCTTTTAAAAGAACCGAAGAAATTAATTACTGTTGATTTTATACAGCGTTGTGTAGCGGAAGAATTCGGTATATCCCTGCCAGAGCTTAAGACCAAGAGGCGCAATAAAACCATTGTGTTGCCCAGGCAGGTTGCCATGTACTTAAGCAGAGAACTCACAGATTTTTCTCTGCCTGAAATAGGGGGTTTTTTTGGAGGAAAGGATCATACCACTGTTTTACATTCTTACAATAAAATAAAAGGGGATTTAAATACCAACTTGGCATTAAAAGATAAAGTAGAAAGGGTTATACAGATTGTTAAACAGTAAATCCAAAGGATGTTAAGTATATAAGATTAATCTAATTACTATTAATTTGATAAGTTGCGGGGTTTTTAACAGAAACTCAACCTGTTACTGTTACTATTATTTAAGTATTATATATTTATATTAATAATAGAGGGGGGAGAAAATGAAATTTAAAGCAGAAAAAGATGTGTTGATAAGCGGAATACAAACAGTCCAGAATGTTATTAGCGCAAAATCAGCTTTACCTATATTGTCTAATATTTTAATTGAATCCCAGCAGGACGGCTTAAGGTTAACAGCCACGGATTTAGATATAGGAATAAGCTGTGTAATTCCTGTGGATATACAGGAAGCCGGCGCAATTACCGTTCCGGCAAAAAGATTTAGCGATATTATTAAAGAATTACCCGCGGATAATGTAAGTATTACTACTAAAAAGAATAATTTAGTGGTGATTGAAACTGATTTATGCCAATTTAAAATTATGGGCCTAGCCCGGGAAGAATTTCCCAAACTACCGGAATTAAAAGATAAAGAAGTAACAAAATTAGAGCAGGCAGGCTTAAAGCAAATGTTAAACCTTACGGCGTTTGCAGTGTCTTTTGATGAAACCCGGTATATTTTAAACGGAATACTTTTTAAAATTAACAAAAATAACCTTACCTTGGTTGCCACAGACGGTAAAAGGCTGGCAATTATGGAAAAAAAATTAAATCAGGAAATAGATAAAGACATCCAGTTTATTATACCCATAAAAACAATTCATGAGCTTAATCGTAATTTAAAAGATGGGGGGGAATTGTCTTTAATTTTGGGAAGCAATCAAGTTTTGTTTGATTTAGGCAATGTGTTGGTGATTTCACGCCTCATTGAAGGGGAATTCCCGGATTATCAACAAGTGATCCCTCCCATGTCGAGCAATAAAATGAAAATTGACCGGGGGCAGTTCTTATTGGCAGTAAAGAGAGCCGCATTGCTTTCCACCCCTGACTACCAAGCGGTAAAGCTGGAAATGTTCAAAAACAAATTAGTGGTTTCTAAATCTACGCCCGACATCGGCGAATCGAGAGAAGAATTACCTGTAGAATACCAGGGCAAAGAACTCATGATTGGCTTCAACCCCGCGTATTTAACAGATGTTTTAAAAAACCTGACAGCCGATAGCATCGAGTTAGAATTGACGGATAGCGATAAGCCCGGGGTTATCCGCATGAACGGCTATGTTTATATAGTGTTGCCCATGCGCCTAAGTTAATTATGGAAGCTATCAAAGAAACGGTTGTACATGTAATGCAGCGCCTCAAAACAAAAAAATCAGGCGCCGGCGATAAAGATCCGGACGATTCTTTAAAAAAAATCTTGACAAAAAAAGAGTTACAGCATATAAAAGTTAATTATTTGAAAAAGGGAGTTTTGTGTTTAAAGGTCGATTCTTCTGCCTGGCTGTATAATTTTAATTTGAAGAAAGAGAGTTTAATCACCAAGCTCAATAAGGAATTTGGCAGTATTAAAGACATAAGATTTTATATCGGAGAAACAAAGTGACCCGAAAAATGAAGAATAAAAAACAGGATCGTCGGGATCCCGAACCGACAGTACAAAAATTAGCTGATCCGGGGAAAAAAGCAAAAGAAGCATCTAAGGATGCAAAAAACAGGCCCTATGATGCCACGACTATTCAGGTATTAGAAGGCACTGAAGCAGTTAGGCTCAGGCCTGCAATGTATATCGGAGACACATCTGTGCGCGGGCTCCATCATTTGGTTTATGAGGTGGTGGATAATAGTGTTGATGAGAGCCTTGCCGGGTTCTGTAATTATATTGAAGTCGCGGTTCACTCTGATAACAGCGTAAGCATTACTGATAACGGCAGAGGTATCCCCGTTGACATACATAAAACCGAGAAAAAACCGGCTGTAGAGGTTGCATTAACCATGCTGCATGCAGGCGGCAAATTTGACCATAGGGTGTATAAGGTTTCCGGAGGGCTGCACGGCGTGGGCGTTAGTGTTGTAAATGCGCTTTCTGATTGGCTTGAGGTAGAAGTTAAAAGAGACGGGAAGGTTTATCACCAAAGATATGAGCGCGGTAAAACAGCCTCCAAGCTGACTGTTATCGGTAAGAGTAACTCTACCGGCACCAAGGTTACTTTTAAACCGGATAAAACAATTTTTAACAAGATAGATTTTTCCTACGACATATTATCGCAGCGCTTAAGAGAGCTGGCTTTCTTAAATAAAGGTTTAAAAATAAAATTAGAGGATGAGCGCACCGAAAAGAGCGCGGTGTTTGATTTTGCCGGAGGCATTATTTCTTTTGTGGACTATCTTAATAAAAACAAAAATCCTCTGCATAATAAAGTAGTTTATTTCCAAAAATCCCAAGACGATGTTATTATTGAAGTCGCCCTTCAGTATAACGACGGTTATGCAGAAACTTTATTTTCTTTTGCCAATAATATTAATACCATCGAGGGAGGAACGCACCTCTCAGGGTTCAAATCCGCGCTTACGCGCGCAATAAATCAATATGCCAAAGCCAAAAATTTGATCAAAGACGAAATCGCTATAACAGGGGAAGATGTACGCGAAGGCTTAACCGCGGTAGTCAGCGTTAAGGTTCCTAACCCGCAGTTTGAGGGGCAAACAAAAACTAAATTGGGCAATTCCGAAGTGGAAGGCTTAGTTGCCTCTTCCAGCCTCGATGCATTAAGCGCATACTGCGAAGAAAACCCTTCGGTTGCCAATAAAATTATTGATAAGGTAATCGTTGCTTCCCGAGCACGAGAGGCTGCGCGTAAGGCACGCGAATTAACGCGCAGAAAAGGCGCGTTAGAAGGCGCAGGGCTTCCGGGTAAATTAGCAGATTGCTCTGAGCGGGATGCTGCTTTATGCGAACTATATATTGTGGAAGGCGATTCGGCCGGAGGATGTTTTTTTGGAAACACCAAAGTGGCTTTAACCGACGGGCGGAATATAAGTTTTAAAGAGATAATAAATGAAGACAAGATTGGCAAAAAAAATTATTGTTATACTATCGCTGACAACGGGCAGATTCAAATTGGAGAAATAAAGAATCCAGGATTGACAAAACAAACCGCCGAAGTTATCAAAGTCGTGTTAGACAATAATGAAGAAATTATTTGTACTCCAGACCACAAGTTTATGTTAAGGGACGGAAGCTATAAAAGGGCGCAAGATTTGACCCCGAACGATTCTTTAATGCCGCTTTATCGCGAATGTTCTAAAATTGGCGGAGGCATTACTATCGAAGGCTATGAAATGATTTTCGAATCGAAGATGAATAAGTGGATTTTTACTCATTTATTATCTGATAGGTACAACCTAGAGAAAGGCGCTTATTTAAAAGAAGGCGGGGGCACCATTCACCATAAAGACTTCAACAAGTTAAATAATAATCCAGACAATTTGGTAAGAATGAAGCATCGCGACCACTTTTTATTTCACACAACCATTCTTGAAAAAACGCTTCACAGTAAAGAGGTAAAAGAAAAATCCAGAAAAGCTCATCAATCAGCCTTGTATCGAGAAAAGGTTAGAAAAATTATGACGACGCCAGTGATGAGAAAAATGTTAAGCAAAAGAGCCAAGAAACAATGGGAAAATGAAGAATATAGAAATTATATGGCTAAGAAGTTCCTGGAATTTTATCATAGCCACCCGGATTATCAAAAGGCGAATGCGCTTACCTTGAATTTATCTCAGAAACATTATTGGTCTCAAAAAGAAAACAGATTAAAGCAGTCCAAGAGAGTTGAAAAATATTTTGCGGACCATCCCGAAGCAAAAGAATATTTATTACAAAAAGCGAAGCTAGAATGGTCTGATCTTAAACTTTTGCAATGGAGAAGGCAAAAGACAAAAGAGCAGTGGACGAATGACTTTAGACAAAAAAGAAAAGCCGCCTATAACCGTACTTATTTAGATTATAGCTTAGCTTTCTCCAAAATGGTGCATGAAAGCCACGGCGATCTTGAGTTATACGATGATGAAAGGCAGGCGCTGCCTTTACGTGACAACAACTTGTTAAAATACGATACCTTAGTAAATAGGTTTTTTAACGGTAATCAAAACGCGCTTTTAGAAGCGGTAATAAACTACAACCATAAAATCAAGCGCATAGAAAAGATTGAAGAGAAGGCGGATGTTTATGATATAGAGGTGCCAAATACGCATAATTTTGCTTTGGCAAGCGGCATCTTTGTTCATAATAGCGCCAAGCAAGGCCGCGACAGAAGATTCCAAGCAATTCTACCCATAAAAGGAAAAATCTTGAATGTGGAGAAAGCGCGCTTGGATAAAATTCTTTCCAATGAAGAAATCCGTACCATCATTACTGCTTTAGGTACAGGGGTAGGAGAAGAATTTGATATTGCAAAACTGCGTTATCATAAGCTAATCCTTATGGCGGATGCTGACAGCTTAACCGCTTCCCAGCCGGTTATGCTCTACGATACACTACAAAAAAGGTTAATTTTTACAAAGATAGGCGAATTTGTGGAAACATGTACAGAGCCGGATCGTTATCAGGCGCTGAGTTTAAATATAGGTGTTAATCATTTAGAGTGGCGCACGATTCAAGATGTCGTCAAACACCCCAAACGCACCACGATTTATAAAATAAAGACACAGGGCGGCTATGAGCTTGAAGTTACCTCTTGCCACAGCGTTTATGTCTGGAGGAACACAGAGCCTGCCTTAGAAGAGGCCAGTAAGATAAAAATCGGAGACCTTTTAATTTTGCCTTTCCGCTTGCCGAGAAATGACTGTGATATACATATCAATCTGAAGGAAGTGTTAGCAAAAAATAAGAACAACAAAGAGATTTTTGTGCGTTTAAAAAAAGGGATGCTTAGCGAGATTCCTGCCGATTCCCATATTGAATTAAATTTAGCCTCCTGGCGCATATTACAGGAAGAGCGTGAGAGTGTAGGGCTCTCCCGTTTTAAAATAGCCGAATCGGTTGGTACATATAAAACAACTATCCAGCAATGGGAGAGTAAGATAGATAATGTTATGCCTAAATCTGACAAGCTTAAGGCTTATTGTGCTGCAATCGGCCAAGAATTAAATGATTACAATTATCATGTTTACATTCCAATTAAATACTGGCGCCGAGAAGGCATTAATAACGGGATTAAATTCTTCCTTGATAACCATACGCGGGAAATCAAGACGGAATTTGAATTGGATGAGAATCTGGCATATTTGTTAGGTTGGTATTTAGGCGATGGATGCTCAAGTTTTATTAAGGGCAGCCCGAATCGGTTTATAATTTCTATCGGCGATGAAAAAACGGCAATGTATTTGGATAATCTGACCGCGGTAATTAAACAGCTGCTCGGTGTTAACCCTGTAATAGAACGCCGCAAAGGCGGCAGTATTAATATACATTTTCATTCATTCAGCTTTAAACTGCTATTAGAATATTTCGGCCTTTTAGGAAAACGTGCGAATGAAAAGTTTATCCCCGACGAGTTTTTCAACGCCAAAGAACCTGTACAGAGAGCGCTTATAAAAGGGTTGATACAGAGCGACGGGTATATTGTTGTGGAAAAGAAAAGAAGAAATAGGGGGGGCGGTTCCCGGCGAGCTGTAGGTTATTGCACAGTGTCGCAGCGGTTAGCACAGAATATAATGTATATTTATAGGCAGTTAGGCATATTCCCTTCTGTAAGCAGGCAATGGCCAAAGCCGCATTTAAGACAGGGGAAAGTTTTTAAATCTAATTATGAAAAGATAGATGTGTATATTTCCACAAAAGAGCAAGTATCAGCTATTAAGGATATCTGGCAGGGCCACAAAAATGCAGGCAAGCTCTTAGCGTGGATTTCTTCGGGGAATAAGCAGGGCAGATGGGGAAAGCCCTTTTCCGCCATAAGTAAAGATTGCGTGGGCTTAAAGGTTGTTTCTGTAAGAGAAATTAGATGTGCTGATAGGTACGTTTATGACCTTTCTGTACAAGGAAACCAAAACTTTATAGCTGGCGAAGGTGGAATACTTTGTCATAATACAGACGGCTCGCATATCCGCACGCTTTTACTTACCCTACTATACCGCCAAATGCCCAAGTTGGTGGAGGGTGGGTTTGTTTATATTGCCCAACCCCCGTTATTCAAGATTAAGCGGGGACAGCGTGAGGAATACATCCAAACCGAAGAGCAGATGGATGAGCTGCTTTTAGAGTTGGGTAGAGAGGGTCATAAATTTATCCGCTTAAAAGATAAGCAAACCTTTACAGACAATCAGTTTAAGGATCTTTTGCTGCTATTGGTTGAAATGGATAAGCTGGGCAAGATTTTAGGTAAAAAAGGAGTAGAATTAGCAGAATATCTTAAATTTAGACACCATAAGACCAAAAAAATGCCAATTTATAGGGTAAAAGTGGAGGGAAATACCCATTTTCTCTATTCTGATAAGGAACTTGCCAGCTTAACTGCGAAAGAAGGGAAAGACGCTGAACTAGATAAGCTGGAGCTGTTTGAAGCCCCGGAAATTGAGCAAATTGCAACAAAAATTGAGAAATTAGGATTAGATATTTTTACCTACGCTGCCGAGGCCATTCCTAATAGAGATATTTCTGCAAAAGCGGATGCAAAAAAGTTTAAGCCGCTTTATAGGATTACAAATGAAAAGGAGTATAAGGACGTTTTTGCTTTAAAAGAAGTGTTGGTTTGTATCAGGGAAGCTGCGTCTCAAGGTATGCACATCCAAAGGTATAAAGGTTTGGGAGAAATGAACCCGCAGCAGCTCTGGGAAACAACTATGGATCCGGGAAAACGCACACTTTTAAAAGTGACTTTAGAGGATGCTGTTGAAACGGATAAAATGTTTACGGTTTTGATGGGGGATCAGGTTGAGCCACGCAGGGAATTTATTGAAAACTATGCCCATCAAGTCAAGAACTTAGACATATAAGTTAGCTTTCAATCATCAGCTTTCAGCTATCAGCTGAAGACTGACGACTGAAGACTGAGAGCCAATATGTATACCAGAAATGAAAAAATAGTCCCGGTTTGTATTGAAGATGAAGTAAAGGATTCTTACCTAAATTACGCAATGAGCGTAATTGTGGGCCGCGCTCTTCCTGATGTGCGCGACGGTTTAAAGCCTGTGCATCGGCGCATTCTTTATGCCATGCAGGATCTTAACCTGGAGCATTCCAAGCCTTATAAAAAATGCGCGCGTATCGTTGGTGAGGCCATGGGTAAGTACCATCCGCACGGAGATGTGGCTATTTATGATACTTTGGTAAGAATGGCGCAGGATTTTTCCTTGCGCTATCCCTTGATTGACGGGCAAGGAAATTTTGGATGCTTTACTAAAGACACCAAAGTCAGATTAACGGATGGAAGAGCGCTTAATTTTGAAGAGCTTATTAAAGAAGCAAAAGAAGGCAGGAAAAATTATACTTTTACCTTTAACCATAAAACGCAAAAAATTGAAACTGCAGAAATTAAAAACCCTCGGAAAACGCGTAAAAATGCAGAACTGGTGAAAGTTATTTTAGATAATGGTGAAAAAATAACCTGTACTCCGGATCACCCCTTTATGCTCAGAGACGGAATTTATAAAAAAGCCAAAGATTTGAAGGCGGATGATTCTTTAATGCCTTTATATATTGAGCTTTACGATGGGAAGGACGATCTTAATTTAAAAGGTTACGAGACAATTTATCAACCCATTGAGGATAAGCGGGGTTTTATTCATCAATTGGCAGATGAGTGGAATTTAAAACACGGAATTTATAAAAAAAGCGCGGGTAGAATAAGGCACCATAAAGATTTTAATAAGCTGAATAACAATCCGGATAATATCCAGAGAATTCAATGGAACCAACATTGGAACTTACATAAAGCAATTACTACTTGGCGGCACAAGAATGATTCTGAATACGTAAAGAAACTAGCAGAAGGCAGGAAGAGATTTTTTGCGGATCCTAAAAACCGCCAAGAGATGTCCAGTCGCCTGACGGCACAGAATCAAAAAAACTGGCAGGATCCCACTTATCGCAAGAGAATGGGCGAGGTTATACGTCAGGCTTGGCAAAGGCCGGAATATCGCGAAAGAATAATCGAGGCTTCAAGTAAAAATCTTAAGAACTTATGGAAGAAAAAAGCGTTTCGGGAATTATTAAGTAATTTAAAGTCGGCGGAACTCAAGAAAAGATGGCAAGACAAAGATTATAGAGATTTTATCGCCGAAGTTACTCGCAAAACCTCATTACAAATCTGGTCAAATCCTAAACACCGCGAGTTTATATCAAAAATAAGTAAAGAAAGATGGAATAATCCAGAATATCGGCAGAGAATGGTTGAACAATCAAGGAAATTATGGCAGGATCCACGATTCAGGGGTCGCTATCCCGCGGATCATTTTAGAGCAATGGCCGAGATCCTATGGGAGAATCCTGCGACAAGAGAATTTCACAGAGAGAAAGCCAAGAAACAATGGACAGATCAAATATTTAGGATGAAATTTATCAAGGGGGTAATTAGAGGAAATCAGCGGCGTCTAGAAGAGGAGCCTGATTTGATGCAGAAGCTGGCCCAGAAAGCCGCAGAGTCTTTAAGAAAAAAGTGGCAGGATCCACTATATAAAGAGAAAGTGGTCAAAAGCAGAATTTTGGGTTTTGTGAGCGATTTATTAATGGCAGAAAAAGAGGTTACTCCGGGACTATATGAATTAAGGAGGCGGTCAGGGTTACCGAGCCTAAAAACTGCGCTAAGATATTTTGATGACTTTAAGGATATAGTGACTCGGGCAAAACAGCGACAACCCATAAACCATAAAGTTAAAAAAATTGAATTTCTTAACCGGAAAGAGGATGTTTACGATTTAACTATTGAGTCTTGGCATAATTTTGCTTTGGCCAGCGGAATTTTCGTGCATAATTCAGTTGATGGTGATGCTGCAGCAGCCATGCGCTACACCGAGGCGCGCTTAGCAGCGATTTCAGATGACATGCTGGGCGATATTGATAAGGATACGGTTAATTTTGGGCCTAATTTTGACGCATCTTTAAAAGAGCCTCTTTTATTACCCGCAAGCCTGCCCAATCTTTTGGTCAACGGTTCAAGCGGCATTGCCGTAGGCATGGCTACAAATATCCCGCCGCACAATTTAAATGAAGTTGCCGATGCAATTATTTATATATTGGAGCATCCGGAAACCGAAATTAAAGACCTCCTGCGTTATATAAAAGGCCCTGATTTCCCGACCGGCGGAGTTATCTGCGGCAAGGCCGGCATTAAAGACGCCTATACAACCGGCAGGGGTAAGCTCTTGGTCCGTGCGCGCGCAACAGTTGAGCATCAGAAAAATGGCAAAGACTCAATTATCATAACCGAAATTCCTTATCAGGTGCAGAAAGCCGGGCTTATTGAGGCAATAGCTGGTTTGGTAGATGAGAAAAAGCTGGAGGGTATTTCTGATATCCGTGATGAATCCGATAAGGACGGAATGCGCATAGCCGTAGAGCTTAAGCGCGATGTAGAATCTCAGATTGTATTAAACCAGCTTTTTAAGCACACCCAATTAGAAACAACCTTTGGCATTATAATGCTCGCTCTCGTCGATAACCGGCCCAGGGTTTTGAATTTAAGGCAGGTGTTGGATGCTTATATTGAGCATCGCAAGGTTATAGTCCGCCGGCGCACGCAATTTGAATTAGATAAGGCCTTAAGAAGGGCGCATATTTTAGAAGGTTTAAAGATCGCGCTTAAATTCATTGACCGCATTATTAAAA
>Ga0315281_10013077_pt1 | contig 11250 bp, 10 predicted proteins | sample YL17G07_0_MG_FD_204540 | JGI IMG/M metagenome (GOLD analysis project Ga0315281, IMG submission 204540) | Sediment microbial communities from Yellowstone Lake, YNP, Wyoming, USA - YL17G07_0 | ecosystem: Environmental > Aquatic > Freshwater > Lake > Sediment | place: USA: Wyoming | collected... | reverse complement strand
CAGTTTGTTCTCCTGCTTTCACCGTTCGCTCCTCACCTCTGCGAAGAGCTGTGGGAGCGGACCAGTCATGTAAAGTCCCTGGCTTACGAAACATGGCCGGTCTACGATCGTGAAAAGATCGTTGAAGAATATGTCGAAATCGTGTTGCAGGTCAACGGGAAGGTGCGGTCGAGGCTCCTCGTGGCTCAAGGTACGAGCGAGAAGCAGCTTGAAGACATGGCCCAACAGGATCCGAACATCCAGCGTCATACAAACGGAAAGCGCATCGCTCGTACGATCGTCGTAAGAAACAAGCTTGTGAACATCGTTCTTGCGAATCCATAAGAAAGGGATCGCGCGTCTTGACTCTTCTTTCAGTTATCGTTATTACGAAGAATGAGGAAGGCAACATTTGTGGCTGCCTGGAGAGCGTCAAGTGGGTAAGCGAGGTGGTCGTCGTGGATGGGGGCAGCACCGACAAGACGGTGGAGATGGCGACGGGGTTGGGCGCGAAGGTTTTCGTCCGTCCATGGGAAGGGTACGGAGCGGCCAAGAACTTCGCACTCACGCAATGCACGGGTCAGTGGATACTGTGGCTCGACGCGGACGAACGCGTAACAAAAGACTTAGCTGAGGAAATACAAACTCTTGTTCATCAAGAAGATAGCGCGTTCGCCGGATACAATGTATCAAGGAAAGCGTTTTTTCTTGGAAGGTGGATCAAGCACTGCGGGTGGTATCCAGGTTATGTGGTACGGCTGTTCCGGCGTCAAGCTGGGAAATTCACCGAGGAGAAGGTTCACGAACGTCTGGAGGTGAGCGGGAGGATCGGCCGACTTCAATTTCCCTTGTTGCATTACACCGATCCGAGCCTGTCCCATTATTTTGCAAAGTTCAACAAGTACACATCGCTCGCAGCGGAAGAGTTGACAGATCAAGGACAGCGGTTCGAGATCGGTCAGCTGATCGCCCGTCCGATTTGGGTGTTTTTCAAGATGTATGTCATCCGGAGAGGATTCTTGGACGGCGTCCAAGGGTTCATCTTGTGCGTACTGTCGTCGTGCTATGTCTTCACCAAATACGCGAAGTTATGGGAGCTTTCTGCTCATAGGGAAAGGAGTAACGCCTGATGGCCAAAAGTGAAAAAGAGACGGCGCTCTTCATGGGTCTTGTGCTGATGTTCCACAATGCTGCGATGCAGCATATGGGGAAAGTCAAGAATCCTTTGACGGATAACATTGAGCGGGACCTCGAACAGGCGCAGTTTGCGATTGACACGCTCGATGCGCTGGAAGGGAAAACGAAGGGCAACCTTTCGGATGAGGAGATCCGCCTCCTGACAAACGTTCTGAAGGACCTGAAGCTCAATTACGTAGATGAGCTCGCTAAGGACCAGGCCTCCGGGTCTCGGACGTCTGAGACATCCGTTGGCGACAACAAGAAGGCGCAGCCATGAGATTCGGAGTTGCCGGCAATCTTGATAAGGAGGGTATCCCTCGCGTGTTTCAGACGCTCGTTGCGCGTTTTGAGAAGGAGGGCGTGGAGTACATCGTTGAACGGGCGTTGGCCGAGCGTGTGAAGAAGCAGACGGCGAGAATGGGCCGAAAGAGGTTGAAGACGATCTCAGAGGAGAAGCTGGCTGAGGCTTGCGATATCCTCATCTCGCTCGGCGGAGACGGGACGATACTCCGCATGGCGCGCATCGTCGCTGAGAAGGGTACCCCTATTCTCGGCATCAATCTTGGCAAACTCGGGTTCTTAGCCGAAGTCTCGTTGGAGGACCTCGATGCTTGTCTGAGCGAGATCTTCAAGGGGGACTACTATGTCGTGGAGAGAATGATGTTACAGGCATCAAGCTCCACATTTTCAAAGAGTTATCTCGCATTGAACGATATTGTCGTTGATAAGTACGGAGCGTCCCGGGTTCTCGACTTCGAGACGTTCGTTAATGGAGAGTTCCTGGCCACGTTTACGGCAGACGGTATCATCGTCTCCACACCCACCGGTTCGACTGCCTACGCCTTGGCGAATGGCGGTCCGATCGTTACGCCAGACAACAGGGCGATTACCATCAGTCCGATCTGCCCTCATTCCCTTACGGCCCGACCTGTCATAGTCCTGGATGATTCCATTATTCGCATCAAGGTCGCGTCGGCACCGCACAGAGTCCACCTCACAGCTGACGGGCAGCACGAAATCATCCTTAAGCCCCCGACGGAGATAAAGGTGAAGAAAGCGCCCTTCCCAGCCCGCTTGGTCAAGCGACGCAACACCAGCTACTACGATCTGCTGCGGAAGAAGCTCAACTGGGGAAGGGATGTGAGAATCGAGGGAAATCGATAAGAGGGATTGCAAGAGTCCCGCAGTACTCTCGCCTAGTTGTTGAGCGCCCCCTCATCAATCCACTTCTTGATGCCATTGATTTGGTCTGCGTTCAGCGGATCCCGGTTGAATGGCATCTGAGGCATGATCCGGCCATCAATCCGCTGGGCCAGGAGGCTGTTGTTGCTCGCGCCGGAGATCACAAGTCGGGGCTGATGGTTCATGAGTTTGCTGTAGGCCGGGATTGACAGATCGAGCCCCGCAACAGCATTGCTTCCCGCGTGGCATCCTCCAAGCGCACATCGCTGTTGCAAGAGCGGTTCGACGTGCTTTGTGAAGCTCACGTTTGATTCCGGGAAAACGATGGGATTGATGGACGGATCCGCGATCTCATCCTTGCATGAAGGGATCACGAGTGCACACCAACCGAGGGCAATCAATATCCATTTCGTTGCATTCATCGATCAAGCTCCCATTTCTCCCGTCAACGAAACTGACGAAGAATATGTTCAAAATGTACCGAAAAGTGCACGGCTTCGCAAGAAATTTCGCGTTGACTTTGCCGCCCTCTTTGGGTATATTTGAAGCGCAATTTTGGGCCGTTAGCTCAGTCCCAAACTGACTGAACTTCGCGAGCGCAGCGAGGCGAAGTTCATTGTCAGTTTGAGGATCCCGCCGTAGGCGGGATTTGGTAGTCGAGAGAATTCTTTGGGCCGTTAGCTCAGTTTGGGAGAGCGCCACAATGGCATTGTGGAGGTCACCGGTTCGACCCCGGTACGGTCCACACTCTAACGAGTGGGCCTGAAGGGAATAGGAAAGATCCACGGTGATGCTGTTGTCTAGGGGGGTCACCGGTTCTGCGCCGCCCTGTCAGCCATCTTTTTGGCGGAAGGCGCATCCGCCTCTGGCGAAGACCGTGGAACGGTCCACTTCAAGCGAAAAATGTGTCCGGCTAACGGTCAAGAGGTTGGAAAGGACAATCAAAACCGATTGTCCTTTTTTCTTTTGGAGACAATGGGCGAGAACTCACAACGTAACCTGCTTCGGTGATCCCAACACAGGTCAAGCTCACAACAGACGCGAAGACCAAGACTGACCAGCTCTCGCTGAACTGGGATGATGGGCACATCGGCGTCATTTCCCTGAAGACCTTGCGGGACAGCTGCCCGTGCGCTGGCTGCCAGGGTGAGACAGTGCTGTTAAGAACCTACGTTCCGACTTCTCAGCCCGAGATGCCAGGAAAATACAAACTGGTTGGTGCTGAACCCGTCGGATCGTACGCCCTCGGCGTATCCTGGGGTGATGGGCATCGGACCGGCATTTACACATGGGAGAACCTGAGATCGTTGTGCGAGTGTGACGCGTGCAGAGGGAGGACGTGAACACGAGAAAGCATAAGAGCCCGGAGCGAGGTACGAAGCTGCCGAGCGTCCAAACCCTCCAGAGCAAGGCGGCGAAGATTGCGGATAGTCTGGAGGAATATCTCGGAAGACCGGTTCTTTCGGGAAGGCGCGCGAAACCGCTTGAGATACTGATTGCGACGCTTCTGTCGCAAAATACGAACGATCGGAACAGTCATCAGGCATGGCTGAACTTGAGAAAGCGTTACCCGTCGTGGCAGAAGATCGCAAACGCTCCGACGAGGGATATAGCCAAAACCATTGAGGTCGGCGGCCTGAAAAACCAGAAGGCTCGACGAATCAAGAAGATTCTTGAAGTTGTTCGACGGGACGCGGGGGAATTTGACCTGGGATTCTTGAAGAGCAGAACAAATGAAGAAGTGATTGATTATCTTACATCGATGAAGGGGGTGGGGACGAAGACCGCTTCCTGTGTTCTCGTCTTTTCTCTGGGTCGAGACGTTTTCCCTGTCGATACGCACATACATCGGTTGTGCAATCGTCTCGGGTTGGTGAAGAGCAAAACGGCGGATCAAACGTACGAAAAGATGCAAGGCCTCGTGCCGCCGGGGCGGGCGTATTCCTTCCACGTCAATCTGATTCGCTTCGGCAGAAAAGTGTGCCGATCGCAAAACCCCCTGTGCGGCGGGTGCCCGCTTTACGATGAGTGCCTGTTCCCTGCAAAAGAACGGTATGCTTCATCTACGGCATCACGCTCGAAGAGAATTAAGCGGGATCCAGACTTCATCATTCTGGATCACGTTGCCTGAACCTGAACGAAACCTGCGACCATGAAAGTCCTTCTTCGACTTCTCACATACTTTCTGAAATACGAATGGCGCATCCTCGGAGGCCTCATTTCCGTCGCGGTGATGAGCCTTGCCGATACGATTTCGGCATTTCTTATCGCGCAATTGTTCGAAGTACTCCAGAGAATTGGCGATCTCGTGAAGGCAGGAAAGGCAATCGTGGTCGACGTGCCGGTCGAAGTTCTTGGGTACGTGATACGGCACATCAGCATCCAGGGCAGCGCCGAGACCATGCAGCTCATCGTGACGTTTGCACTCACTCTCCTGGCCATTATCCTGATCAAGGTCTGTTTCGTCTACGTGCGCGAGTACGTGATGAGCTCAGCCCAGCAGAAGATCTTGATGCGGTTCAGAATCGAGCTGTTCGATACAGTCCTGCTCCTGCCGGTCCGCTACTTCGACCAGCAGAAGACGGGCAGGGTGATGTCGCGCATCACCAACGATGTCAATAACATGGAGCAGTCGCTCTATCTGATCGTCGAAATCGTGCAGAACCTTCTCTACACGCTCATCTATGCAGCTGCGCTCTTCTTCTTGAACTGGCAGCTGGCGATCTTCGCGATCGTCGTCTTCGCACTCTCAGGTCTCATCTCCCGCAAATTCGGGGACCGCGTACGCTCCTACAGTCGCGATCTGACCGACACGCTGGCGGACATATCGGCATTCCTTCAAGAAAAGATCTCGTCGATTCGCATCGTGAAGTCGTTCACGCGCGAGGAGTTCGAAAGGAAGTCGTTCCGGCAGAAGGTCGACGACAACTATCATCACTCGATGAAGATTGTCCGAACCATGGCTCTGCTGAGCCCCACAAATGAATTCTTCAATACGTTCGTCGCTTCACTTTTGGTGGTCTTCACGGGCTATCTGTTCCTCCAGGGCGATATGACGATGAAGTCGATGATTACCTTTCTGATCCTCATCAACTTTCTGGCGAAGCCGGTGAAAGCGCTGGGAGAGAATATCGCGCGCGTCCAGAAGAACCTAGTCTCTGCAGGGTTGATCTTTGAAATGCTGGACCTTGACAAGGAGAAATTGCGTGACAGGCCGGAGAAGACAGCCATTGAACGGGGGGAGGTTGAGTTTCGCGATGTCAGTTTCTCGTACAACGCCGGTGTTCCAGCGCTCAGGGGTGTGAGCTTTACGGTCAAGCCCGGAGAAAAGGTTGCGTTGGTGGGACCGAGCGGGAGTGGCAAGACGACGCTGGTTAACCTCATACCGAGGTTCTATGAGGTCAGTGAGGGAACAATTCTGATTGACGGAAACGATGTCCGCGGAATGAATTTGACTGACTTGCGCGCGCAGATTGGCATTGTCCCGCAGGAAGTCGTCCTGTTCGCCGGCACGATTTATGACAACATCCGTTACGGCAAGCTCGATGCTCGTGAGCAAGAGATCGGCGAAGCGGCAAAAATGGCAAACGCCCAATCGTTCATCGAGCGACTCGAGGGGGGCTATCGCACGGAGATCGGCGAGCGAGGCGTGCAGCTCTCCGGCGGCCAGCGGCAGAGGATCGCCATCGCCCGGGCGATCCTTCGTAATCCAAAAATCCTCCTGCTCGATGAAGCGACATCTGCACTGGACAGCGAATCCGAGCTGATGGTACAGGAGGCGCTCGACCGGCTGATGCAGGGTCGAACATCGTTCATCATTGCTCATCGGCTTTCCACGGTCCATCGATGCGACCGGATATTTGTCCTGGATCGAGGAACGGTGGTCGAGGAGGGGACGCACGAGGAGCTTCTGCGCAACGATGCCGGCATCTACAAGAAGCTGTATTCGCTCCAGTTCATTGACGAAGGGAAGGAAAATCAGGGGATTGCCTGAATGGATATTCTGAAGTCCATCGAAATCGGATTCCGACAGTTTCTCCTTCGAGCTCTGCGCTTGGTCATCAAGCGGGGCAAGCCTCTCCCGTCAGATTTTCACTTCAACGCCTCGAAAATTCTTTTCGTCAGACAGGATCGCATTGGCGACGTTCTGGTCTCGACGCCCCTGTTCTACGCGCTCAAGAGACACTACCCCAGCGCCATCGTTGATTTCCTCCTGAGCTCCAACAACCATTTTGTGCTTGCCCACGAGCCCCTTGTGCGAAAGCGCTGGCTGTACAGGAAAACCATCGCAAGCGCCCTGAGCCTCATCCGTTCCATCCGCCGCGAGAAATATGACTTCGTCATCGATCTCATGGACAATCCGTCCACCACCTCGACGGTCATCTGTGCCCTGGCCGGTGGGCGATGGAACGTCGGACTGAGCAAAGAGAACGAGTATGCCTATGACATTGCCGTTCCTCTCATGTCGCGCAGAGATACGCACATCGTGGATCGCCTTGCCATGCTGCTGACGGTATTTGGGGTCAAGCCGGAAGGGGAGAAGCTCGAAATCCGCTATGCCCTTTCGAGTGACTCCGACCGCTTCGCCCGGAGATATTTCGCAGAGCAAGGACTCGAAGGTCGATTCGTAATCGGACTCAATGTTTCTCCGGGATCTGGAGTTCGGTTTTGGAGCGTAGCGAATTTTCAGCTTCTCATCGCCAGGCTACTGGAGGAGTTGCCAGGCTTGCCCATTGTTATCCTCTACCATCCTGCAGATAGGAGACAGGCGGAGGAAATCGCGAGACCCTTCGACAGCGCTCTGCTCTCTCCTGCGACCCACTCATTTGACGAATTTGCCGCCGTCGTTAAACTGCTCGGCATGCTCGTTACCCCGGATACCTCCGCTGTTCACCTCGCGGCGGCGTTTCACATCCCCGCTGTTGTCCTCTACGTTCAATCGAACAAAGAACTTCGCATTTGGGAACCGTACGGTTCTGTGTGCGAAACGCTCGTGACCGACGTGGATGATCTGACGACGATCCCGCCGGACAGGGTTTTCGAAGCCATCGAAAGACTCATGAAGAAAGCTCGTCCGGGAGCTCTGCGTCTCCAGGTGACAGGCGCAAAACCATCATGAAGCAATTCCTCCAGCTTTTGGAACGTGCATTCCGGCGATTTATCGTCTATCCGGTTTTCCGCCTTGTGTTCCGCGAACAGATCTTCGATGACACGATTGACCTTGCCCGGGTCCACAAGCTCTTGATCCTCCGGCACGACCGCATCGGCGATATGATCATCACGACGCCGATCTTCCGCAATCTCAAGCTCCTCCGGCCCGATTTGCACATCGGCGTGTTCGGCAGTCCGACCAATGTTGAAATCGTTCGGCACAATCCCTACGTGGACGACGTTTACGTTCTCTACTCCAATGTATTCCGACTTCTCCGTGAAATCCGGCGCGCCCGGCACAAGCAGTATGACGTTGTCCTGAGCTTCGTGTTCAATCGGACTACGACCGTTGCGCTCCTTGCACGGTTGGCGGGCCCCGAGGCACTGAGAGTTGACCACGCGGACGAGAAGTATCAGTTCTATTTCAATCGTCTCGTCAAGACTCCCCGCTATTCGGTCCATATGGCTGAGTTGCTCGCTGCCTATCTGAAAGAAGTCTTTGGCGTCGAGCTTCCAGAGAAGGATCTTCAGTTCGAGATTTATCTCGATGAATTCTCGAAGAGTACCGTTGACACTTTTCTCGCGCAGCATCATCTCAGGCGTCGTTCTGATTACTCGGGTGATCTCCTGCCTTACATCGTGTACAATCTATCCGCCACACTCGCCGAGAGAAGAATATCCACCGCACAGGCCAGGGCCCTTGCCGGATATGTGGGAAGGAAGACGAGTTTTCGAACGGTCCTGATTTATTCCCCCAACGATCATGTAATGGGAAAAGCTGCTCGGACGACAGCCGAGTTCGAGCAGTGCTTGATATTCCCGCGAAAGGGAATCGCCTCACTCCTTGAGATTGCATCGCTTATTGAGGGAGCTTTTTGTGTCCTCACGCCGGACACAGCTATCATTCATTTTGCATCAGCTGCAAGGACTCCTGTGCTGGGATTTTACGCGACGAGCCACGATCTGAAGGAATGGCTGCCGTTCCGTGTGCCCCATGACCTTCTGATGGCACTTCCTGGTCAACCAGTTTCGTCGATCCCCATTGAGCAGATGCTACGCAGGACCGACGAGTTCTTGGAGAAGTCACGTACCCAACTTGCCACCGCCCCGTCTTCGCCATCCCTATGAAGCGCACGGTCCCGTCGAAGGAAATCACCAACATTGGGCTGTTCCTGTTTGCGTTCAGCTTACCTATCTCGCATGTTCCAGCTCAGTTTGGCATCGGCCTGGCTGTTCTCGGGTGGCTGCTGGAGGGAGTGTTCAACAAGAACTGGCAGGCCAGGCGGCATATCGTTTTTGTTCCCTTGACCTTCTACGTACTCTGGAACATCCTTTGCGCTTCGATTTCAGCCAGACCACTCCACAGCCTGGCTGCCGTTCTCGACAACGAGTGGCCGCTGCTGATCATGTTGATGTTGTTCTGGACAGTCGACAACGTGAAGCTGCTCTCGAATCTCACCTACACCTTTCTCGCTGCTTCTTCTCTCGCGATGGTGTACGCACTCTGGCAGACGGTGGGCGGAAGAGAGCTTTATCGCGGCATGGCGCTCGACCCGATGGGGTGGGGATTCTATCGGGCTGTTGGGTTCTACGGGTTCTACCTTACATTTGCAGCGCTTGCCATGATTGTGTTTTTCCTTTCTGCCGGCTTTCTGGTCGAGTTGAGAGAAAGGAAACGATGGCTCTTCGGGGGAATGGCGGTCCTGAGCTTCCTGGCTGTCGTGGGAACGTTTGCGCGGAGCATCTGGCTTTCGTTCGCCGCTGCGATTCCGCTCTCTGCGTTCACACGCGGTCGCAAGGCCGGTATCGTCGTCACCAGTGCGCTTCTCATTCTGACGGCGGCGGGAATCCTCGCCGTGCCAGCACTCCGCTTCCGTGCTGAATCCATCATCGATCTCTCGCAGAACCAGACCCGGCTCAACCTCTGGAAGACAGCAATCCGCATCTCAGTCGATCATCCACTCACGGGCGTCGGAGAGGACAACTGGGACTACTTTTTTGACAGATACCGCGTCGAAGGATACTACGATAGCACGGTCCATCCCCACAACGATTATTTCGCGGTTCTCGTTTCCTCCGGCTTCCCCGGGTTGATTGCCTTCGTTTCGATGTGGGGTGTTGCGCTCTCTGCGGGCTTCCGCACGTCACGGCGGGCGCGGGACAAGCGACTGCGAGCTATCGCGCTTGGCTCAACGTTTTCAGTGCTGGGTTTTCTCGTTGCGAGTGGTTTCCAGAACTACTACGGCACCTTCGTTAATTGTCTTGGCTGGTGGTTTGTCACGGGATTGATCTTCGCGGCTCTCGGCCTGGTGGATCGAGGAGAGGAGAGAACGACGGGCGAAGCCGAAGGGGGAGAGGGGAGCTGAGTGATCGGTCAGATGAGCTTGTAGTTCTTGTACTCGCCGATGCGAATCCCGCTCTTTGATTCAATCCATTCGAGGATTACATCTCGCAGTGGCAGTTTCACCCTCGTCGGGTCATATTCAAATGACCAGTTGGGGGAACGAATTCGGTCGCGCATCACGGCGGGATGGGAGCCCGCGTATGTCTCCAATCGGGTGCCGCCCTGGTAATCGAAACTGGAGCTGTTGCCGAGTTTCTGTCTCACCCAACGATCTGAATGCCATAGCTTGTTAAAGCTCCGCTGCTTTGCCATCTGGATCTCCGGGGGTTTCACCCATCCGTAATGGTAGATCGCGGCGTTCAGAGGCTTCACGCGCAGCTTTCGACCGTTGATCCGGAATCCCTGCGCATCTCCCCAGGATTGCACCCCGATGCCGTTCCTCACCACTCGGATCTCGTGCCGGTACCATCGTCGCGACGTGCCGACGTATTTGTAGCTTCCGTAGAAATGCTTGTACATGAAAAGCAACCCCTCCACACTCTCATCACCGTGGAATTGCTCGACGGCATTTCTGATGAGAGGGAGATCGTGCTCGTGAAGGACCTCATCTGCCTGGAGGTAGAAGGCCCAATCCGCCGTGACGTGATCGAGCGCGATGTTGGTTTGCTGCGCGAGGACAGAGCCGCCGATGCGGAGTGATTCATCCCAAGCGGTTTCGATGATTCTGATCTTCGGGGAATCGAGTCGCCGTATTCGTTCGAGCGTATCATCGGCGGATTTGCCGACAGCGATGACGAATTGGTCACAGATGGGGAGGATGGAGGAAATGGATTCGAGGAAAGGGTAGTCGAACGTGACACCGTTACGGACAAAAGAGAAACCGCCGATGGTCATACCTGGTTGGTAGCGCGTTCCGTGGAGAGGTGTTGTTTGCAGGGTTTGTCTTTTTAATGATTTTGTTCGATGGTTCGCAGCACTTTCAAGAATTCCTTGCTCTCCAAGTATCCCGCCACTTTCGCCATAGGCTCAGCATTGGAGTCGAAGAAGACCGTCGTTGGATAGCCTGTGATGCCCATTTCCCTCGCGATCGTCATCTCGGTCAGACGTCTGCCGTTGTACGACAGCTCTCGCGGTGACTCCGCATTAAGCTTCACGGCAATGAAGTACGATTGGAGCATAGCCTTCACGTCCGGATTGGTGTACACCTCTTTGTCCATCTTCTTGCACCAGTCGGTGTAGATATCGATGAGAAGCTTCTTGTTTGTCTGTTGCGCTAGAGCAATCCCCTCATCGAAGGAGTACCAGCGAAGCGCTTGAGCATCCAGGCCAGGTTGTGCCCAGGCGCCGGGCCGAGGAACTTCCAACTGCTCCGTCTCGACATCGCGCGGGACGAGTGTGAAATTCACCGACGTGGT
>Ga0315281_10013076_pt1 | contig 11250 bp, 7 predicted proteins | sample YL17G07_0_MG_FD_204540 | JGI IMG/M metagenome (GOLD analysis project Ga0315281, IMG submission 204540) | Sediment microbial communities from Yellowstone Lake, YNP, Wyoming, USA - YL17G07_0 | ecosystem: Environmental > Aquatic > Freshwater > Lake > Sediment | place: USA: Wyoming | collected... | reverse complement strand
GAGCCCGCAATCATTATCTCCCGTCTCAAAATAAATCGAAAGGGGTTTGGGGACACGGCAATGCTATTTTTTCATGGCAAGCCAGTAAAGTTTGTTATACGGATTTCGCTATAACAAAATATGTTGGTACGCTCCAAATTACCTCCCAAGGAAAGCACCCGATTGATTATTACAGCGTCGACAGAAACGGAAATGTTGAATCAATAAAGAATTGGGCAGTAAATATTGACTCAGTGAATCCTACGTCCCTCTCAATTCTAATAAATAATGGAGAAGGAGCAACAATCTCGACCTCCGTGACTCTAAGTCTTAGTGCTTATGATGCAACATCGGGGTTGACTCCACCTGAATCTCAAGGAAAAATGTGCTTCAGCAACACCCCAACTGATCCGAATTCCTGGACATCATGGGAGACCTATGCAACATTGAAGTCTTGGACATTGACACCTGGAGACGGGTTGAAGACAGTCGGATTCAAAGTCAAGGATGAGGCAGGAAATATTGCGGACTTCGTGACATCCACAATTATCTTCAAGGCTATATGGACCGGCATGGCAATTCCGCAAGATGACAATGAATTCAACTTCAATACAATATCGACTCCCTACGGTGTCGGATATCACATTGATTCAAGCGGGTATTTAGATAATTATCTCTTTGATATGATGGGGTACTGCAAATACAACTTCAAGGTCCAACAGGATGGGTCAATCACAGTAAAAGGTTTCTTCAAACAAATTGATACCTTCGGGACACTGTCTAAGGATAGAACACAGCTCAAGATCTACATATTAGATAGCGCTACTTTGTCAATCCTCGCATCCTCCAAAGTGCTCACGGATCAGAACCCGATCAATACGTGGATTGAGGCGGAGAAGACAATAACCGGATTATCGCCAGGAAGTCTAGTGAAGATGGGAGTTGGACGACCGGATAGTTGGTACAAAGATTGGAAACTTGTTGCGGAATGGGCATGTGTGAGGGCCATTGATCCGAATTACTATGGAACGACTGTCCCGCCCTGGCATCAGTTCCATTTCACGACTCCGACGGCCGAATATCCGGCCTATAAAATCGACACGGTGGGTATCACCGGAGATTACGGATTCGACATGATGGGGTATTCAGAGCAATATTTTGCGGTCCAGGGAGGGTGGGGCGGTACTGGAGGAACAATCACGGTTTCCGGAAGCTTCCTGCAATTTGACACTGGCTTTGGAGGATATCCACTGGAAGGCAGGAGAATGCTGCAGATCTATGCGCTGGATCCAATCGACCTGCACATAATTTCGCAAGCTTCGGTGCTGGACTATCAGGATGATATCAATACATGGTATCAAGTGACTGAGTTCACTCTCGGCGGCTTGAATTCCTATGCGGGGGATTATGTCAGGATCGGAATCGGAAGGTCTGATGCTTGGTATACAGATTGGTCGCTTACCGCGTCGTGGTCATGGAAGAGTGTGGATCAAGTCATTAAATCGCCTTCAACATCCTGTCCAGATTCATCCATAACAGGAACGACGAACAACGGCTGGTATGTTTCAAAAGTCGAGGTTACATTGACCGCATTGAGTCAAAGCGTGACATCAACTGCGGATGGACAACCAGCATCCCCTCAAACATATGGCAGTGTAATCTACTACTGCCTCGACGACGGAGCATGGGAAATCTACAAGAAGCCTATCAAGAACCTCAAAGACGGGGTGCATAGAATCGACTACTATGCGGTTGACGAAAACGGGATAGGCAGCAACCTGCAGACGCTCATACTGATGATAGATACATCAGGCCCGACGAGGCCCGGTATTCCCTCATGGATCCCGGGAGATGAGACAGACGGGGTCTTCGAACTTACCTGGGCGCCCTCAAGCGATCCTCTTTCGGGAGTGCAAAGCTACATACTGCAACAGCAGAAGGATGACGGCAAGTGGGTCACAATCGCCTCAGATATTGAGGAGACCGCCTTCTCGATAGGATCAGGAGCACCGCTAACGCCTGGAACATATTGCTACAGGGTATGCGCAGTAGATGTCGCAGGGAATGTCGGGCATTGGGCGAATGCCGGGTCAGTCATTGTTCCGGTTTGACCCATCGAGCAGGATTAAAACCTCTATGTTGAGGGGGCCCTCGCGGCCTCTTCCAAATCCCTTATCTTCGTTTTATTGATTTCCTCCCGATTCGATTCCAGCATCTAATTATTGTGTGGACTTATCCTTTAGCAATTTTCATTTCCTCCTCAAAGCCAATATGCTATTGAAGCGCACAGCTCGCCCCTCACTGATTCGTCAAAGCATTATCTCTCGGAGGGGTTGAGTGCATTCTCCCCAATTTTCAATTCGTGCTGATTGACGAATTGTCAGTACTTCGGATTCGCAGCCGGGTGATTAGCTAAGCCCTTTTTTCAATCCCCCCTCGCCCATATATGCTCTGATGATTATGGGGATAATATCTCTAAATTCTACTCCATTATTGTAGCCAGTAATCGAAGCGAGTAAGTTTCCTCCCCTGATTCCTTTAAAACCCCTTTTTGCCCTTTTTACTGAAAATCAATGCAACGTCTTAAGGAGATTGCAAGTGCTGCACAATTATTATATCTGACAGAGTGCGATTATTACTTTTAAGAGGGTGGCAGCATCGATAATGATTCCTGGGGTTTTCGGGAGAACGCATCAAACCCCTTGCCTTTATTCTATCGGTGCATAGAGTTGTCTCTGGAAGGAGTCAATGGAAAACAACCTTATCGCAGACCGTTCGCCACAGCCATTGATATTCGAATAGGAATCATTAAGAGTTGTCAGGCGAGTGAAACAGCCCGTAGCAGGTTAGTCCAATGAAAAGCAAGCGCCCACTATGTTCAATCGTTATTGTCGCGCTTATGCTCGTCGCATCGTTCTCTGCATTTGCATCAATTTTGCCGAGTTTTCCCGTGAACTCACCGCAGAAAGCCCAGATTTCTTCATATGCGCCCCATGCTCCGATATTCTTCAGTGATAACGCTGGCTTCCTCGGATCGAATTCGTCCACGGGAGTTTCCTGGGGGAGTGGAACTGTGGATGATCCCTACATCATTGAAGGATGGGGAATAGATACAGCCTCCGGGGGTGGGATTTCTATAAGCTATACGGATGTGCATTTCATCATCAGGGACTGCTATGTCCACGATGTAGCTCCAACTCGTTCGGGGATATATCTGCATAGTTCTGCCAATGGCATACTGATTAACAATAACTGTTCGAGCAATCAGAATGGGATATATCTCGACTCATCGAGCAACAACACACTGATAAACAACACCTGCTCGAACAATAAGCGTGGTATAAGTATCCACGAATCGAGCAACAACACACTGATAAACAACACCTGCTCGAACAACATGGACGACATATATATCGGGGCATCGAGCGATATCACATTGAACAACAACATCATGGTCGGTGGCGGGATAATCATCGATGGTTCAGACATGTCTCAATGGAGCACGCACGCCATAGACATTTCCAACACGGTCAACGGGAGGCCTGTTTACTACTACAAGAATCAGAATGGGATCACCGTGCCTGCCGGGGCAGGGCAGGTCATCCTGGCGAATTGTACCGATAGTATCGTGGAGGGCCAAAGCCTTACCTACTGCAGTGTGGGGGTTGAACTCGTTTTCTCCTCTGGAATAACCGTCACAAACAATAACTGCAGCTCCACCGATTGGATTGGCATATATCTCGCCTCGTCAATTGACTGCACAGTGAGTAACAACAACTGCTCGAACAATAATCGTGACATCATATATCCCGACTCATCTGGCATATATCTCGACTCATCGAGCAACAACACACTGATAAACAACAACTGCTCGAACAATAAGCTTGGTATAAGTATCCACGAATCGAGCAACAACACTCTGATCTACAACAACTGCAGCTCGAACAATAATCTTGGTATAAGTATCCACGAATCGAGCAACAACACACTGATAAACAACACCTGCTGGAACAATTACGATGGCATATACATCTACGAATCGAGCAACAACACCGTGTGGAACAACACCTGTAACTACAATAAGTTGACCGGCATCCACCTGGGAGTGTCCAGCAACAACACCATCAATTGGAACAACTGCTCGCGAAATTGGGATGACGGCATCGGGATGTGGGGATGCTACGGGAATGTGGTCTACCAGAACGTCGTGATTAGCAACATCGACTACGGCATTGATATCCCACAGGGTTCCAGGAATCGCATCTGGAACAACACCTTTATCGGGAACAACGGCGCGACTGACACATACAACGCCTCCCATGTGCAAGCATACGACAATGGAAATAACAACTGGTGGAACAGCACGAACGGATATGGCAACTACTGGAGCGATTGGACCAAACCGGACAACAACGCCCCGTACGGAAGAGTAGACTCACCTTACAACATCGACGACGGATATAGATTGGATTCGAAAGACGGATATGATGGGCATTCGAAAGCCAAGGACTACTATCCGCTGACAGCCCCGCGCATCTCCGACCCGCCCTACATTCCCGCGCCCAGCGATATGCTCATTCCGATCTTGGCAATAGCTGTGGTCATAATTGTCGCGGTTATCCTCGTGTCCTTCATCGTCTTGAGGAAGCGGAAGGGGGAGACAGCCGAGCCACCTTCTGTTAACCAATGAGCCGTAAAGTCAGGAGATAAGGATGGTATGTTAAAGTATCTCCTCGCCTATTTAGAACACGTGAAAGCGTCTGATGGCTCCAGCATGCCATCACATGCTGGATCCTCCCGAGGAGGGAGATAAATGACAGTCATGGGCTGGACCTCGTGGAAAAAGCTGCGACTCTGATCGCGTGATAAGGATTGAGGCGGGTCCCTGACGAAAGGACGAACTGGCCATAGTGCAGGAAAACCGCGGATAGGGGCATGTCCGAAAAAGAAGAAACCTCTTAGAGACATCTCAGATGGAAGGAGGCAAGAGAAGGGAGATCGAAAACGAAGAGGCGAGAGACTGCGAGGAGCTATTTAACATAGGGGTTTTTTCCGCTAATTAGTCATACTCAATGATTACCATATCAGAGATTTGAAATATCGATCTGACAATGTGATTGAAAGAGGTATTAGATGCATTCGCGTCCAGCCATATATGAACAACTGAAAAAGGCAATCAGGGAGAAATATTCGTCGACCCCGCAAAATGAGAATGAGCTGATATTGGATACCATCAGGATGTTCACCGCCGACCTGCTGAAAACGAAGGACATCGATCATGTTCTCCAGGATGCCGCCACGATTATCTACACCATTTTCGGCTTCAAGGAGGTGCTTATCGGGCTCAAAGGCAGCAATGGTCTGTTCCGGTACAGAATCATCTTGGGACACTCGAAGAAAGCTAAAGAGGCAATAGCAGAAGCGGAGTACCGCATAGAGGAAATGGCCCACTCAGAGGAATTCCCTGGCATAATGATGGGCAATCTATGCGAGTTCAACCTCAAGGAGGATTTACCAGACAATGCGATGGAGATCAGGCAATTCAACCGCCCATCGGAGCTGTCGAAGGAGAGAATCTCTATCGATGAGATGATGGAGGGGGATTATCTCGATGTCTATGTCTATGGAGCTGATGACGAGATGCTCGGTTGGATAGAGGTATCTTATCCAAGCGATGGAAAATTCCCTTCAAGAGAGATTGTCAGAGGACTGGAACTCCTCGCCTCAGTGATCGGGCTTTCACTATCATACCTTAATTTACCGGAATAAAAGAAAGCCGTGATTTTGAAGCTTAGTTGCATCTATCTGTGTAGTCATTCGCTCGTCAGGAAATAAGGTTTTTTCTGAAAACGCTGGGGGCTACTGTCCGAAGAAATTCTCGATTAATCTCGCAATCTGGTCGTGTGTGCTGCCAGCAGGGACTTTTATGATATTCAAAATCATATCATTGTCGACCCTGGTATAATTGCACAGGAGATCATGCCCCCAGAAGATCCCCTTGTTATGATCGCCATTGAACGTGATGCCTTTCTCGGCAGCGCTCTTCTTGAGAAACTCCAATTTCTTCACAGGATCCCCCCTGATTGGAAATCGATATTGCTTCCCCCCATTCGCCTTATTCTCAATCTCCATCGATTTAGATGAGGCATTCTCCGATTGTCGGGGGTGCTGGTTCCGAACGGATGCTTTGCTCGGACCGACCGCAGATTCCTGCTTGGCTTCCCTGCTCTTCAGTTTCAGCTCCTTTTCCTGCCCCTTCAACTTGGTTGACCACTCATGAAGCTCATCCTGCAACTTTCTCAGCCTCATCGATTCCGACTTGATGCACCTCTCGTCTGCATTGAGAGATCTCTCTCTACGAGAGAGCTCCGCCCATTTCTCCTCGATTCTCAATCTATCCTTCTCCAGTTGAGAAACGAGCTGTTCTAAATCTTTCGTGTCACGGTCAAGCTCCTCGGAACGCTTTTTCAATTGCTCATCCACATCTGCAAGCTCTCGCTCCTTGGCAGATAACTCCGAAGAGTCCGTCGTTTCACCTTCCGGCTCATTTGTTCTCTGCTCTGATTTGCCTGATTTGTTTGAGGGTCCTTCTGAGCCATTCCGTCCCTTCTTGGGATAGTATGACTTCGATATGCTTGCCATAGAATCTATCGTGACGATAACTGTTGAGGAATCCCAGCATTTTCGATTCAGAAGTGCTCAGGGCAATGTCCATCTGTTCCGAGTACAGTCTGCTGTATGCCCCGATCTCAGTGTCGGATAGCTGCTTTCCATTCTTGATCCAATGAGCTACAATCGGGAATAGCTTCAAAAACTTCATATCCTCCTCTGGAATCTTCTCCATCAAGGGACCCCACTAAATCCTGGGCTATGCAATTCAAATATAACATGACTGTGGCACGAATTCTTCCCGTGATAATATGAATGGGCAGAAGAAATCCCCTCGTCAGGGGATAATGCTTTTCTGATTCCTCTTTATTCAATAGCAGGCTCGGCGAGTTCAAGACGTTCGGCCTGCTGATCGTCATCGGTACGAGCAGGAAGTCGCTCATAGAGAAGATCACGAACATACCGGTGCACCAGAGGCTCGGGGGATCTCTCGGCTCCGCCTGCGCTACGGTGAGGAACGGGGCGGATGTGATCAGGTGTCACGACGTCAAGGAGACAAAGCTGGCACTGCAACTTGTAGATGCGTAAAGTATTATAGCACGCTCAGTCAGTGATCGGTTGGCTTCCATGGATACTCTGTCCGCAAGCGTCAAGAGAGAAGAGAAGTTCTCTGTCAAGGGCATGGTCGTCCTCTCCCGGCTGCCGTTTCTATCGCCGGGGCTCGCGGCGCTCGTCACCGGCGTCGGACTCGCATGGGCCGCGGGGTTCCAGGCAGACATGGGCCTTCTCGCCATTTCGCTCGTCGGGCTCGCGTTCATAATGCTGGCGACTTACTACTTCAACGAGTACTACGACTTCGAGGGCGACTTGATGAACAGGAGGTTCACCGCGTTCTCTGGAGGCAGCAGGGCGCTGCCTGACATGATGATGCCGAGGCGGGTCGCCAGGATCGCGGGGTGGATCTCGATTGGAGTATTGATCGCGGTCGCGATCGCCTATATGCTGTTTTACTTCGGGAGATATCCGCTTCTTCTGCCGATGGCGCTGATAGGTGCTTTCTGCGGCGTGTTCTACTCGCATCCGCCGTTCCGGTGGGCCTACCGAGGCATCGGCGAGATATTGATCGGAGGATGCTATGGCATGCTTGCAGTGACTGGCGGCTACTACCTGATCTCGGGCGCCTTCGAACCATCGATGCTGGTAATCGCGCTGCCGGCCTCGTTCAGCATCTTCTGCGTCATAGTGGCGAATGAGTTCCCGGACATCGATGCCGACCGGGCGGTGAATAAGAAGAGCCTCGTCGTCAGGTTCGGACTCGATTCCGGCGCGAGGATCTATGCCGTTGCGATGGGCGCAGTCTATCCTCTCATGCTGTGCTCGATGCTGGTCGGGGTGAGCCCGATGATCGCGCTCTTCGGCCTCCCGGTGCTCCTGCTCTGCGCCGCCGCCGTCGGATCTACGCTGAAGGGGGGATACAAGGTCCGGGAGTTGCAGAAGAAGATCTCCGGCATGACGCTGATCGCGAACCTGCTCTCATCGCTGCTATTCATACCCGTCATGATCATCTGGTGAGCGGAATGTCAGAGAAGGTCAGGCCTTTCTATGACCCGCCGTCGCTCCTCCTGAAGCAGGTCAGGAGCGCGCTGCTGATAAGGAAGCTGACCGGCTGGAGCGGGCTGCCCTGGTGGGCCGGGCAGGCTGGCAAGATCTTCAGGATAGCCGCAGGTTGCCAGGGAGTCGGCTGCTTCGGATACCCGGTGCATCCGGTGTTCGAGATCACCTCGAGATGCAACCTGAACTGCGAGCACTGCCATGCGCGAGGCGGGGAATCCGACGGCTCCGATGAGATGTCGACGGGGCAGGTGAAGAGCAGGGTGATCGATGCGCTCGCGGACGTTCCGGATTTCAGGAGCCTGATATTCTCCGGCGGAGAGCCTCTCCTCCGGGAGGACATCTTCGAACTCATATCCTACTCGAGGAAGAAAGGGTTCTACCCGATAGTGGCGACGAACGCGACGCTGATCACGAAAGGAGTCGCGAAGAAGTTGAGGAGAGCGGGCAATATCGGCATAGCGGCCAGCGTGGACTCGACCAAGGATGACGTGCATGACGGCTTCCGCAGGACCTCAGGGGCCCTGAGGCTCGCGAAGGAAGGGATATCCAACGCCAGAGCGGAGGGGATGTACGTGCAGATCAACATCACCGCCTCGAAGCTCAACATGGGCGAGCTGCCGGAGATAATCCAATTGGCGGATGATTACAGGGCCCATGTGATCCTTCTCTACCAGTTCATACCGTCCGGGAGAGGGGTCGATAGCTTCGACCTCGAGCTCGAACCTTCGGAGTTCAGGCAGGAGATACTGGAGGCGGGAAGGCTGCAGAAGAATCTGCATCCCGTGATCGCTCCGGTGGGGCTGCCGGAATACTGGGCACTCCACAACGTGCTCGGCAGGGGCGGCAAGGGCAGCGATGTCCTGAGAGGATGCGTCTGCGGAAACGGCATGTTCTACATCAAGCCGAATGGAGATGTCTGGCCATGTGCATTCGTCCCGGCGAGCGGTGGGAATCTGAAGGAGAAGATGGCGCGGGAGATCTGGCGGGGATCGGAGCTATTCAATTCCCTCAGGGATAGGAGGAACCTCAAGGGAATCTGCCTCGAGTGCGGACAGAGAGAGATGTGCGGCGGCTGTCGGGCGAGGGCGCTCTCGCATAGCGGGGATCTCTTTGCGGAGGATCCGAAGTGCCCTCTGACGGCTGAAGAAAGGCTCGCGAGATGAGAAGGGGGAATAGAATAGTGGCTCGGAGTTATTAACAACTTTCCTCCGGTTCTCGCCCTGCAACATTATATGTACGCTTTTTGTACTATAGACCTACGGCGATTCCGTATGGTGAGGAAAGGAGGGGGGGGGGGGGTCCAAAGATGATCAAGACAATAGCGAAGCCGCCCGCAGGAGCTGCCCCAACTGCGGCCAAACGATCCAGAAAGACCTGAAGACCTGCCCTTACTGCAACAAGGCCTTATCTCTTTTTAACGACCCAAAGATAAAATCGGACATTGATGAGATGACAAAGGAGATGGAGGATGCGATCGACAACGCCTTCAAGACAAACTGCCTGGGGGAGTGCCAAAGGAACGCCATGCTCAGGACGCTATCCGGTTCATCCACATTGGGATACGGGCAGAGGAGAGTGCTGACCTCGCTGCTCGGGAATATAATGGATCAGAAGGATGAGAAGGACCGCAGGACGCAAGTTCAGCTGCTGAGGCGGTATCTCGGGATGGTGCAATTGCCGAAAGATATTATCGAAGAATTGGAGGGTGCCTTCCAGCTGGATCATCTGCAAAAATCGACTGAATTGAAGAAGTAAGAATCATCGTCTATCAGGAAATGAGACTTGCGAATTAGGCCGGAAAGGGTTGCGAAATACGAGATCTAATTAGCAGACCCTCCTGTGGAATGGAGACATCTTGGTCTATGTGCGCTCGGCAAAGGGCTTTCGCCGCGCGATAATCTGAACGGAATTGAATAATAATCGAAGATGATATTTGATTTGAATCACGAGAAATTAAGCGTGTGGGGCTCAGCATAGGTGAGCAGCTTCGATTTGGAGGGCGGATCGATCTGATGAAGAAATTCTCCTTTGGCAGCGATACGTATCTGATCGTGCTGATCGTCCTCTGTGCCTCGGTCTTCTCATTAATCTCGGTATTGACTGTCAATAGCACTTTAATCGGGATGTCCCAGTCAAGCTTCTTGGCGGTGCATATCGCACTGGAGGTATTCACCATCGCAGTCTCGCTGAGCATTTTCGGTGTCAGATGGTTTTCCGGGCGCATATCGAAGGATTTCCCCAGCACAGTTATCGGAGCGACATTCCTCAGCGTGGGTCTCCTCGACATGTTCCATATGCTCTCATACCCGGGCATGTCCACTGCGATAGGGGATGACCCCCTGCAAGTGTCGACGTATTTCTGGGTGTTCGCAAGGTTAGCATTGATAGTCGGGCTTCTAATCGCGGTATATCCGCCTCTCGAGAAGCGGGTCAATTCCGGGATGTTCAACCGGATGTTCAATCAATTGATACTTTTCGCAATCGTTTATGCAATGTTCAGCTTCATCCTGGTCTCTCTCTATTACGATTCCCTGCCTTCGCTGAATTCTGTCGTCGAGGGCCCGACGACGGTTGGTAGGATCATCGAGTATGTCGTGATCGGCCTAATGATCGTGGGCATAATCCAATATTGGCGCCTGCATAAGCGGACTGGCGATTTGGCGGATTTGCACATCGCGGGTGCGTTGATCTTTCTGATATTCCAGGAACTCTCTTTCACGATTTACTCCGAGCAGTACGATTACATCAACCTCATGGGGCACCTCTTCGGCTTCCTTGGCTTCATCATCATCTTCGCCTCTCTGATTAGGACTGCGGTGATCGCCCCCTTCGAACGCCTAAGCATGACAAGGAAACAATTGGAGAGCGAGCATCGGAAACTGGGAGAGGCACTCGTGAGATTGGAGCAGACGATGAAAGGCGAAAGAATTGCTAAATCAAGGACCCAGACTTACTTCGACTTCCTCGCTCACGATGTATCCAACATGATCTCGCCGATCATGATATACGCCGAGATGCTTTGCCAAAGCGAAAGCATATTGAAAGACC
>Ga0315281_10013075_pt1 | contig 11251 bp, 9 predicted proteins | sample YL17G07_0_MG_FD_204540 | JGI IMG/M metagenome (GOLD analysis project Ga0315281, IMG submission 204540) | Sediment microbial communities from Yellowstone Lake, YNP, Wyoming, USA - YL17G07_0 | ecosystem: Environmental > Aquatic > Freshwater > Lake > Sediment | place: USA: Wyoming | collected... | reverse complement strand
GCCCCGGTTTCCTCGGCATGCTTGCGGTAGTTCAAGCCGATGGCGATGAACGAGTGCGGCCGGGCGACCGGGGGGCCGACGCGCAGGCCCGCCTTGAGCGGCGGGCACAGCTTCGGCGTCGCGACCGCCTTGAGGCGCTCCAGCCCTCCGCAGGCGAAGAACTCGGGGCCGAAATCGGGAATGTAGTCGGAGACGTCCAGCCGCGTGCCGTCGGATAGCTCGACTGCGGGCCGCTCGTGTCCGGGTTCGCCAAAGCGCATCAGCTTCATGGATCTCGCCTTTCGTTACGGGTGAGGAGGACCGGCCCGGAGGGCGCAGGCGCGCCGGGCCGATGGGATGAGCCGGGGAATCGCATGCCGGGACCCTTTAGCCCATTCCGCGCGACGGGGCAAACGGCCGGGGAACGCGGCAGTGCGCCCCTTTCGCCCGACTCATGCGTCTCAGCAACCGCCGTCCCCCCGCTTCGCCCGTCTTGTGCGGGGCGAAGGGCTCGCAGCGACGCGAAACTGTCGCGGCGAGTTACAGCGAGAATCTATTATTCCCGTCAAATCGACCTGCGGGTGCGCCTGTCGTTCCGCACCGCGCTTGCGGCGCGTCGCCCGGCCCGCGTTGCCGGGCGCACAGGCGCGGCGCGGGGCCCGGCGGGGCGTCACGCACCGAACAGCGGCTCGAGCGCCTCCGCCAGTCCATCGTGATCGTGGTCCAGGGTTACGTGATCGGCCAGCGCCTTCAGCTCATTCGTGGCGTTACCCATCGCGATGCCCAGGCCGGCCGCGGCGATCATCTCCGCGTCGTTCGCCTCGTCGCCCACGGCGATGACGCGCTCGGCGTGGGCTGCCGCCTCGGGAAACAAGCCCAGGAACGCGCGCCACTTGCTCGTCTCGGGGTGAAAGAATTCCGTGATCTTGCCGTAGTCGGAGTTGATGAAGAGCGTCATGCAGTGGTGCCGTGTGCGCCCCACAAAGCCCTCCATCACCCGCGCCGAGACGCGCTCGAACTCCGCACCGCGCCCCAGCGCCGCCACCTCCAGCGGATGCACGATGCTCGCCGCGCGCAGGTCCGGCTCATGCCTGCACGCCAGCGCGTTGCGGATCACGTACGCCTCGAAGTGCGGGTCACTATCGGACAGCGCAGAGGAGTCGGGACTTGCCGCCGGGTCGCGCCGCGCCGGTAAGTTGCGCCGAGCGATGTGCAGCAGCGGCGGATCGGGGTGGCGGTGCCCGAACACGATCACGGACAGCCCCGCGCTCTGCATGGCCTCCACGACCTCCGGCCACAGCGCCGCCGGCAGGGGATTGAGATACGGCACCGCCGTGAGCCCCGGCGTCAGGCCCGCGGCACCGCCATTGGCGATGAGATGGAAGGGCACGCCCAGCCCGCCCGTCACCCGCAGCAGAGAGGGATACGTGCGCCCGCTGGCGAGCACGAGGCCGACGCCGGACGCGACGGCGCGCAGCAGCACCGCGCGGCTGCGCGGCGAGATGCGCCCCTGGCTGTCCAGCAGCGTCCCGTCCACGTCCACGAGCAGGTACCGCCAGGGCGTGCGCACACTCATCCGGGTCGCGGAAAAGGACGGGCCGGCGCGGAGTGCAGCGTCCGGGTGACTGGGGCGCCTACGGGCGCTCGCGCTACTCGGGCGCCTGCGGCGTCTGCACGAGCGCGATCACCTGCTCCACCAGCTTGTCCGCGCGCGCGTTGAGCTCCGCCTCGGACAGGTTGGCAATCGGGTGGGGCATGGCCACGAATTTGTATTGCGGCAGGCCCCAGTTGGCCGCCATGGCCTGGCCTGTGGGAATAAAGGGTTCGGTAACGATGGACACGGCCGGGATGCCGGCCTTTTCCAGCAGGATTCCGTCGAGCACACTGCCCGAGCTGCAAGACCCTCAGTCACCCACCCCCGCCACGACGAAGTCGGCCTTCACCTTGAATTCCTTGATGTCGGTTTCGGCGACGCCGTGTCCGGCGGACTGCTTGTGCGCCAGGTGGACGACGGCGATGCCGTAGCGCAGCTTGAGGCGCTCGCCCACGAGCTTGAGCAGCTTCTCGGAGTTGAACTTGGTGTTCTCCACCAGGCCCACCCGCAGGCCCTTCAGGTCCCGCGGGCGCGGGGCAAAGTGGATCGCGGCCGGCGCGGCGTTGGACCCCGTCGGATCGAACAGGTTGGTAGCCATGCACCCTCCTCTCGTGAATTGAGTCTCGCGTCCTGCGTTCCCCTTGCCGCCTTGCCTCCCGCCGACAGGAAATTGGTCCGTGCCGCTCGCTACGGGAGCGTGACCGGAATCGTCACCGAGCGCGTGGCGGCGATATTGCCCCAGCCGGGCAGCACAGCGGAGAAACTCCCCGCCTTGCCGCCCGCATGGACGACGATGAAGTCCTCCGGCGTGCGCACGACGTGCCGCCAGGCGCTCTCGTCCCCCGGCGCGAGGGGGCCGGGCATGCGTCCGGCGCGCTTGAGATCCGCGTGCGTGCGCCGGGCGTGGCGGTAGAGCGCCTGCTTGACCAGCGCCCGCGTCCAGCCCGCCTTGCGGAACGTGTCGGCGTGCTCGCCGGCCCAAACGACGGCCATCTGCGACTGGCCCATGATGTTCATCGTGCCCAGGTTCGCCATCGCGTCGGCCATCGTCACGCAGAGCTGCTCCGGCTCGCGGGAGAGCTGGTTGTACACCTGGATATGGGCCTCGGCGGCGAACACGGTGACCGTGCTGTCCTCCCGGCGGAAGCCGCGCTCCACGTGCAGCGGCTCCCAGGGCGACTCCACCTCGTTCTCCGCGATGCAGGCCGTGTACTTTCCGCCGAAGCCCAGCGTCGAGCGGTCCAGCGTGCCGGGCCGCGTGTTCAGCGCGTTCATCATGATCAGCCGCACCGAACGGCCGATCGTGGCGTTGGCGCGGTTGCCCGGGCCGAAGACGTTGTCCCGGCTGTTCATGCCGATCTTTGCCGCAATCGGACCGTTGACGATCAACATCGCCGTCGCGCCGCCCGTGCTCGTCGCCGGGCCATGGTAGTGGTAGTCGGGATGGCACAGGCCCTTCACCGCCGCCACCACCACGGGCATGTACTCGGGGCGGCAGCCGGCCAGCACGGCGTTGATGGCCACCTTGTCCGCTGTGACGCGCGCGTTGCGGTCGGCGATCTCGCCGATCACTTCCCCGCCGCGCAGGCCCGCAGCCGCCAGCATGTCTCCCACCGAGCCTTCCGTCGGCGGCACGACCGGCAGCCCATCGGTCCAGCCGCGCTCGTAGTACGCCTCGATCAGGCTCGCCGCGTCTTCCCCGCTCATGGCTCCACCCCTTGCGTCCGTTGCACCGGTCCCGCCCTGCCGTCCGCGCAGTCTAGCACGGCCGGACGGGGGGACAATGCGGTTTGCCGGCGGCGCCTCAGCCATTCCCCGCGGCCATCGTGACGTGGCCGGGCTCGGCCTTGACCCGCGCCAGCCAGCCGCGCACGGCCGGGTAAGCGGCCAAGTCGAAGCCGCCCTCGTGGGCCACGTGCGTGTAGGCGTACAGGCCGATGTCCGCGATGGAGTACCGCCCGCCCGAGAAATACTCGTGCTCCGCCAAGTGTCGCTCCATCACGTCCAGGGCAGCATAGCCCGGCTTGACGCGGCGCGCGATCTCCTCCTTGTACCGCTCCGGCTCGCCGAGGAACGTCATGTAGTAGCGCGCGGTCGCGATGTTGGGCTCGTGGCTGTATTGCTCGAAGAACAGCCACTGCAACGTCTGCGCGCGCTCGAGGCGCTCCGCCGGAAAGAAGCGCGTTCCCTCGGCCAGGTAGTAGAGGATGGCGTTCGACTCCGCCAGGTAGCGGCCCGGCTCGTATTCGAGCAGGGGAATGCGGCCGTTGGGGTTGCGGGCGAGGTACTCGGGCGTCCGCGTCTCGCCCTTACGGATATCGGTGAAGACCCACTCGTGCGGCCGGCCGAGTTGGCTCAGCAGCAATTTCACCTTGTAGCAGTTGCCGGACTGGATATCCCCGTACACGCGCAGCATCGTCCGCTCCGTTTCGGACCTTCTCCGCCTCTTCTGTTCGTGCGGTCCGGATTCCCCGGCCCGCCATTCGCCTTGGGAAAGAGGGTTATCCGTGCTCGCGCCCGGACGCAAGGGCGACCTCTGGCCCGCCCCCGGCGCGCAAGCCCGGCTACAGCTTCTTGCGCAGGTAGATGAAGCCGTACACCGCGCCCACCAGGCCCGCGCCGCCGACCGTGTTGCCCAGCGTGACGGGTAGCAGGTTGTTCAGCAGGAAGTTCGTCCAGCCCAGTGCGCCGAAGTCCGCCGTGGTCTTCCCCACCTGGGCCAAGTACCCCGCATCCGTCTCGATCAGGAGCGCCAGCGGCACGAAATACATGTTGGCGATGCAGTGCTCGAAGCCCACCGCGACGAACGCGGAGATGGGGAAGACGATCGCGAGGATCTTGTCGGTGGACGTACGCGCCCCCATCGTCAGCCATACCGCCAGGCACACCAGCGCGTTGCACAGCACGCCCAGGAAGAAGGCGTGCCCAAAGCCGAGGCCCGCCTTGGACGCTCCGATCCCGAGCGCCACCAGGCCGACCGCCCCGCCCGCCAGGGTGTGCTGCCCGGACAGGAACACGAGCATCGCGGTCGCCAGTGCGCCGACGAAGTTCCCCGCGTAGACGACCGCCCAGTTTCGCAGCAGGCCGGTGAGGGGCAGCCGGCCCGCGAGGAAGGCCATCACGATCAGGTTATTGCCCGTGAACAGCTCCGCCCCCGCGAGCACCACCAGGATCAGCCCCAGGGAAAACGTCAGCCCCGCCAGCAGACGCGCCACGCCGTAGGGCAGCTCCGCCGCACCCGTCAGCGTCGTCGTGGAGAACAGCGCGCCCAGGGCGATGAACGCCCCGGCCAGCACCGCCAACAGGAACGTGTCCAGCCACGGCATGCGCCCCTTGCGCTCGCCGACCTCCTCCGCCCGCCGTGCGATCTCCGCGGGGATCAAGGCATCGAGGCTGGGCGCCACGCGGCGTGGCAGATCGCGCAGCGGCGCTTGTTGGCGCATGGCGGATTCCCGCTTCAGGACGATGCGTGTCCGGCGGAACGAAGGCGCGGACCCTGGCTTAGCCCTCGCCTTCGGGATCGAGGCTGGCCCATCCCCATTGCGCCGCGAGCAGCGCGGCGGCCGCCAGCATACCCAACGCGACCGGAAAGGAAACGGGCGCCCCGAGCACGGGCGCCAGCTCCCACAGCCCGTCGTACGCCCCATGCAGGGCCACCACCAGCCACAAGTTGCCCGTGTGCGCGTACACGATGCCCAGCAGCAGGCTGGCCGGCACGATCTGAGCGTAGGCGAACCACACGGGGGCGACAACGCCGATGTGGTAGGCGACGAACAATACGGTCGTACACACGATCGCCGCCCACACTCCCAGGCGCCGCGCGAGCAGCCGCTGCACGAGCGCGCGGAAGACGATCTCCTCCATCAGCCCTGCCATCACACTGCCCACGACGTTGACCGCCGCCGTGAATGGGCCGTGAGCCACAGTCCCAGTCAGCACAGGCACAGCCAAGAAGAGCGCGGCGGCCAACAGAAAGGGCGCCCGCACCACTTCGCTCGGTTTCAGCCTGCGCGAAGCAATCCAGGGGCGCAGCCACAGCCAGCACGCCCCCGCCGCGGCCAGCCGCCCCAGCGCGCGCGGCCCTTCGGCCTGCCAGGCATCCAGCTCGAAGGGCAGCAGCAGCACCAGCCGCGACAGCGCGATGTACGAGCCCAGGATCGCCGCGAGCATGAGCCAGGCGCCGGTCTCGGTGCGCACCATGGGCCCCTACTGGCGTGTAAAGGTTGGGTCGGCAGTAAAAGCCAATCGTCGGCGGGCTCTGCCCCGCACCCCCGGTTGCCTGGGCAGCGGCGGCCGAAGGCCCCAGACCCCTTACGTACAACACCCGTTCCGGGGGCGGGTATCGAATCCGCGCTGGGGTGTAGGGTGTGCGCCACTTGCCGGAGTGCGCGAGACGTAGCGCCTCTCGCAATCCCAATCAAGATTGCTGTCGCCGTCCACTAGCCTTCCGCTTCCGCCACCTCGGTTCCGCTCTCCTGCCCCACGGAGAAGTACGCTGCATCGGGATGGTGGAAGACGATGGCCGAGACGGAGGCCTCGGGATCCATCATGAAGCCCTCGGTGAGCTGCACGCCGATCCGCTCCGGCTCAAGCAGTCGGAACAGCTTGGCTTGGTCGTCCAGGCGCGGGCAGGCCGGATAGCCGAAGGAGTAGCGCTTGCCGCGGTACTTGCCCTGGAAGCGCTGGGTCATCGTCGTCTCGGGCGGATCGGGAAAGCCCCACATTGTGCGGATGCGCGCGTGCAGCCATTCCGCGGCGGCCTCGGCGGTCTCCAGGGCGAGCGCTTGCAGGACGTGGGACTTCAGGTAATCGCCGCGCTCCTTGAGGTGCTGCGCGCGCTCGCGGATGCCTTCCCCTGCCGTCGTCACGAACAGGCAGAGGGTGTCGCGGACGGGCCGCGCCGCCGGGCTGCCTTGCTCCGGCGGCAGCACCAGGTCCGCCAAGCACAGCCCGTCGGGCCTGGGCTGGCGCGGAAAGTCGAAGCGCTCGACGGGCCGGCCCGGCCCGTCGAACAGCTCGAGCGCGTTGCCCGCACCCGCGGCCGCGTAGAAACGCCACAGCGCCCGCGCCTGCATCGCGCCGGCGCGGCACTCGGCCTGCACCTGCTCCACCACGCCCTTGAGCTCCAGCGCCTTGGGGTCCTTGCGCTCCAGCAGGTGCCGCGCATTGCCCTTGAGCCCCAGGTGCTTGCCGTAGAGCATCTGCGGATTCACGTAGGACCAGACCTCGTCCAGGCCGAGCTTGGCCATGACGTGCCGCTCGAAGTCCGGCGCGGCCGGACGGGGCAGGTCGATGCGGATACGGCTGGAGCGCACCGCCGGCGCGGCCTGGGGCGCGGCCTTCTGCGGCGCGTCGGCCAGCGCACCCGCTTGCTGGGCCAGCTCCTGCCGCACTGTGGGCAGGGCCTCCGGGTCCAGGATCCTGTTGGCCAGGCTCAGCCCGCTCATTGCGTCGTTGGCGTAGGCGACCAGCTCGCCGTAGGCCGGACCGATGCGCCGCAGGGTGAACTCGCGGCTGAGCGCGGCGCCGCCCACGAGCATGGGCACCTGCACCCCCGCCGCCTTCAGGTCCTCGGCCGTCGCCACCATCTGCTGCGCGGACTTGACCAGCAGTCCGGAGAGCCCGATCAGGTCCGGCGCGTGTTCGCGGCACGCCGTGATCAGCCTGGCCGGCTCGCACTTGATGCCCAGGTTGACCACCTTGTAGCCGTTGTTGCTGAAGATGATGTCCACGAGGTTCTTGCCGATATCGTGCACGTCGCCCTTGACCGTCGCCAGCACCATCGTGCCCTGGTGCGCCGACTCGTGCTTCTCCATGTGCGGCTCGAGGAAGCTGACGGCGGCCTTCATCGCCTCCGCGCTCTGCAGGACCTCGGCGACGATGAGCTTGTTGTCGTTGAAAAGGCGTCCCACCTCACCCATCCCTTTCATGAGCGGGCCATTGATGATGTCGAGCGGCCGCGCGCCTTTAAGGGCCAGCTCCAGGTCGGCGATCAGGCCGTCCTTCGACCCGGTGACGATGTAGCGGGCGAGCCGCTCGTCCAGGGGCAGGTCGTCCTTTGCCACCGGCGCCGTCTCGGGCTTGTCGCGGAAATGGGCGGCGAACGCCGCGATCGGATCGGCACCCCGGTTGAACAGCAGGTCCTCGGCCAGCCCGCGCTCTTGCTCGGGCAGGGAGGCGTAGCGCACCAGCTTCTCGGCGTTGACGATCGCCAAGTCCAGGCCCGCCTGCACGCAGTGGTAGAGGAACACCGCGTTGACCACCTCGCGGCCCGCCGGCGGCAGGCCGAAGGAGACGTTGCTGATGCCCAGGATCGTGTGCGCGAGCGGCAGCGCCTCCTTGATGAGGCGGATGCCCTCGATCGTCTCGACGGCCGAGCCGACGTACTGCGCGTCGCCGGTGGCGCAGGGGAAGACGAGCGGGTCGAAGATCAGGTCTTCCGCCGCGATGCCGTACTTGCCCGTGAGCAGCTCGTAGCTGCGGCGCGCGACGGCGAGCTTGCGCTCGCGCGTGACGGCCATGCCCTGCTGCTTGTCCTCGTCGATCGTCCCCACGACGAGGGCGGCGCCGTACTGCTTCGCAAGCGGCACTACCGCCGCGAAGCGCTCCTCGCCGTCCTCCAGGTTGATCGAGTTGAGGATCGCCTTGCCCTGGCAATACGGCAGCGCGATCGCCATCACCTTGGCATCGGTGGAGTCGATCATCAGCGGCGCCTTGACCTTGCGGATGACGTGCTCGAGGAAGGCGACCATGTCGGCCGCCTCGTCGCGGTCCGGGTTGGCCAGGTTGATGTCGATCACCTGGGCGCCGCCGTTGACCTGGCGCCGGGCAATGTCGGAAGCCTCGTCGAACTTGCCCTCGGCGATAAGCCGCTTGAACAGGCGGCTGCCGACCGAGTTGGTGCGCTCGCCGACGATGACCGGGCGGATCTCGGGCGTCAGCTCGAGATAGTCGATGCCGGAGACCATCGTGCGGGTGTAGGCGGGGATGGCGCGGGGCGGCTTGCCCTCGGCCAGCGCGGCGAAGGCGCTGACGTGGGCCGCCGTCGTGCCGCAGCAGCCGCCGATCAGGTTGACCCAGCCCTGCTCGACAAAGCGCGCGAGCACGGCACGCATCATCTCCGGCGTCTCCAGATAGTTGCCCTCCACGTCCGGCAGCCCGGCGTTGGGCATCACGGCAACGGGCAGCTTCGCCAGCGCCGACAGCGAACGCAGGTGATCCGTCATGAATGCCGGCCCTGTCGCGCAGTTCAGCCCGATGTAGAGCAGGTCGAAGTGGGCGATACTGGCGTAGAACGCCTCGACGCCCTGCCCTGCGAGCATCGTGCCCGTCGGCTCGATCGTGCAGGACACGGCCACGGGCACGCGCCAGCCCAGTTCCTCGCCTAGCTGCGCGATGCCCAGCAGGGCCGCCTTGACGTTTCGCGTGTCCTGGCAGGTCTCGACCAGCAGGTAGTCGGCGCCGCCAGCCACCAGGCCGGCCGCCTGGTCGTGGAAGTTGCGCACAAGCTCGTCGAAGGTGACGCCGCCGGTGACGGAGATGGCCCGCGTTGTCGGCCCGATCGAGCCGGCGACCCAGCGTGGACGCTCCGGCGTGGCGGCTTCGTCCGCGGCCTCGCGTGCCAGCTCGGCTGCGCGGCGGTTGATCTCGAAGGCCTGCCCGGCCAAGCCGTACTCGGCCAGTACCAGCGGCGTGGCGCCGAAGGTGTTCGTCTCGACGATGTCTGCGCCGGCGGCGAGGTAGCCGCGGTGCATCCCCAGCACGACCTCCGGAGCCGTCAGCGCGAGGTGCTCGTTGCAGCCCTCGTACTGGTTGCCTCCGAACTGGTCGGGATAGAGATCCTGGGATTGCAGATAGGTGCCGGTGGCCCCGTCCAGCACCAGGATGCGCCGGGCTAGATGCTCCCGCAGGGCCGCCAGGCGCGCCTCGCGCCGGGCACCGTCCGGCGACGAGGCTTGCGCCGGAGCCTGGAATTGTGGGGAGCGGGGCTGACTCATCGGACGCACTTTCGGGATGCGGGCGAGCCCGCACTCAAAGGGCGATGCGCGGGCGCGCCTGACGCGGCGCGGCTCACTTCACCGCGGTTGCCACCAGCACACGGAACACCTCGCCGCGCCGCTGATGCACTTCCTCAAGTACGATCTGGCCCAGGCCGGCCTCGGCGAGCATCGCGCGCAGCGCCTCGGACTCGAAGCCGAGATGGGCGTGGCCCAGCTTGGCGATCACCCAGCGCTCCTCGTGGGGCGCCAGGTCCACCAGCAGCAGCCGGCCCCCCTTGCGCAGCACGCGCGCCGCCTGCCGCACGCCCAGCGCGGGCTGCTCCATGTGGTGCAGCGATTGGGAGAAGACGGCCAAATCGAACGAGGCGTCGGGCTCGGACAGGGCCTCGATGCGGTCCTCCTTGAAGGTCACGTTGTCCCGGCGCTCGCGCTCGGCGCGCTTGCGGGCGGCCAGTAGGGCGCGGGGATTGACGTCGATGCCCACCACGCGCCGCGCGAAGCGGCTGATCTCCACGCTGATCGTGCCGTCGCCGCAGCCCAGGTCGATCGCCTCGATCGGGGGCAGCAGGAACTGCAGCACGCGGCTCCAGGCGAACCAGGACTGGCCCGGCTCGAGCAGCTTTTCGTTCAGCCCGCCGCCGAAGTTCTCCCGCCGGCGCAGCACCTCGGTCAGGCGCGCCAAGTCGTGATCCTGATCCTTGGCCAGCGCGATGCGGTCCTTGACGAAGCGCCAGGCGGCGCGCAGCTCGGAGTCCGGCGTGCCGGCGGAGTCACCTGGGCCGTTGCCGGCCTCGGTCTCGGCCAGCTTGAGCTGAAGGGCCATCTGGTAGTAGCTCCACACGCCCTCGCGCTGCTCCTCGACCAGGCCGTGCTGCTTGAGCAGGCTCAGGTGCCGGGAGATGCCCGACTGGGCAAGGCCCAGGATGGACGTGACTTCGCTCACGTTGAGCGGCTCGCGGGCCACCAGGCGCAGGATGCGCAGCCGGGTGTCGTCCCCGAGCAATTTGAGAGCGTTGGCAAGATCAAGCATATCAGCAATGGATGATATAGTGATTCAACATGGAGAGCAAGCCCAATCGGAAGCGAAGCAGCGCAACCGGCGCCCCGGCAGAAAGCTGCGGACAGAGCGGCGGGACTCGGGCTAAGATGCGTTCATGGACGCCGTACCGAGATGCTGAGCGGGGGAAAGTTAGGGCTTTACAGGGAGGGCCGCTTGTGTTAGCAATCATATTGTTTAAGTGATAACGCACTATTGAGTGATTACAAGTCCGCGCGGGCGTAGTTAGCCCGACGTGTTTCAACGGAATACGGACCGGCACTGGATGGGCCGGAGGGCGGGCGACGGCCGCGCCAAGGCCGCTCGCTCCACCATCGCGACGAGGCGAAGCATGGAATTCGGCCAGTTCACCGAGAAGGGCCAGCAGGCGTTGCAGGGGGCGCACGAACTCGCCTTGCGCCTGGGCAGCCCCGAGATCAACACCCTGCACGTGCTCGTCGCACTGGCCGAGCAGCCCGACGGCTTCGTCCCGCGCATCGTGGAAACCCTGGGCCTGAACGTCAACGCGCTCATCAGCGGCGCGCGGACGCGACTGGAGAAGGAGGGCAAGGTCTCCGGCACCGGCCGGCAGCTCGCCGCCAGCGTCGGCTTCAACGAGGCGCTCATCAAGGCCGAGGCGGA
>Ga0315281_10013074_pt1 | contig 11251 bp, 10 predicted proteins | sample YL17G07_0_MG_FD_204540 | JGI IMG/M metagenome (GOLD analysis project Ga0315281, IMG submission 204540) | Sediment microbial communities from Yellowstone Lake, YNP, Wyoming, USA - YL17G07_0 | ecosystem: Environmental > Aquatic > Freshwater > Lake > Sediment | place: USA: Wyoming | collected... | reverse complement strand
CGCGTCGAGGCCGGCCGGGCGGTCGCGCTCGAGCCCGGCCTCTGGGGCGAGGCCGACCGCCTGCGCGCGCTCGGCCACGACGTCGTCGCCGACGAGGTTCAGCACGCCTTCGGCGTCGGGCAGGCGATCCTGCGGCTCGGCGACTCGCTGATCGGCGGCTCGGACGGCCGCGGCGACGGCCACGCCGGCTGCTTGTAACGGAAGATACGCCTCGTGTTACGCCCTCCGGTCAATGGTGCGACGGCCAGGGCGGAAGCAGAATCGCCCCCATGGTGAACGTCATGATCGAGAGGCGGACGGCGATTACCGAGCGGCAGCAGCAGATCGTCGCGCTCATCGCCCAGGGCTGCACGAACGCCCAGGTCGGCGTGCTGCTCGGCATCTCCCCCCGGACGGCGAAGGCGCACTGTGACGTCCTGCGCGCGAAGCTCGGCGTCAGCCGGCGGCGCTACATCCCCGGAGCCTTCCGGGCGCTCACGGGGAAGGACCCCCTCTCGCAAGGCCTCAGCCCGGACTCCCGGCTGGGGAACTGACGGCACGCGCCTGCGGCCCTTCGGGGCCGCAGGCGCGCAGTTGCATTTCGGCGACGACGCGCTAGCCTTCTGGAACGGGTCTTGCGGCACCCGGCACAAGGTATGGACGAGGACACGGCTGTCGCAGCCCCGCAGAGTCGCCGCAGGATCATCGAGCGGCCCCGCTTGACGCGCATGCTCGACGCCTCGCCCGTGCGGGTGCGGACGCTCATCGCGCCGGCCGGCTACGGAAAGACGACGCTCGCGCGCCAGTGGACGGGCACGCCGGAGCGGCCGGCAGTCTGGTACGTCGGCGGCCCGGCGTCGGCCGACGTGGCCGCGCTCGCTGCAGGCATCGCGAAGACGGGATCGGAGCTCCTCCCCGGCTGCGACAAGCGCATCCGCCAGCGGCTGAGCGTGACGAAGCGGCCCGAGGACGAGGTCGATGTGCTCGCGGAGATCGTCAGCGAAGATCTCGCCGGCTGGCCCGAGGGCACGTGGCTCGTGCTCGACGAGTACCAGTTCGCCGCCGAGTCGCCGCCCGCGGACGAGTTCATGGGCCGCGTCATCGACGCGACGACCATGCCGGTCCTGATCGCAAGCCGCACGCGTCCAGGGTGGGCAACCGCGCGCAAGATCCTCTACGGCGAGATCCTCGAGCTGGGCCGCAGTGCGCTGGCGATGAACGCAGAGGAGGCGCGGGAGGCGCTCGGTGAGCGAGGGGAAGAGGCGCCCGGTCTGATCGCGCTTGCGGATGGGTGGCCGGCAGTGATTGGTCTTGCAGCCGCTTCTGACGAACCGCTGCCGGAGGATATGCCTACGGCGCTCTATGACTTCTTCGCCGAGGAGCTGTACCAAGACCTCGACGCTCAAGTGCAGGCTGATTTTTGCAGGCTCGCCTTGGCGCCTTCTATCGATCGCCTGGTTGCCAGCGAAGTGATTGGGGGCGACGCTGATCGCGTTCTAGCCGTTGGCCTTCATCGCGGGATTCTTGCCGAGACGGCGAAGGGCCGTCTAGAGTTCCACCCCCTCCTCCGGGAGTTCTTCAGGAAAAAGCTGAGGGGTTCACCACTGGCGGTAAGAGAATCGGCCGCAAGGGAAGTCGGAGCGGCACTCCTTGACCGCGGGCTGTTCGACGAGGCGTTTGGGCTTGGAGTCGAGCTGGGTCTTGCCTCGGTTGTCGAGGACGTGATCCGAGCGGGGTTTGACGATGCTCTCAACAAGGGTCGATCAGCAACGCTTCGCCAATGGCTCGATCTCGCCCAAGATCTGGGCATAGCCACGCCAATCGTTGACGTGGCCGCAGCCGAACTGTCACTTCGCGAAGGCGCGTACTTCCGAGCAGAAAGCCTTGCTTGCCGAGCAGCCTCGATGTCACTTCAAGAAGACCCGTCACTCGCAGCTCGCGCGCTGTGTTTGGCTGGCCGTGCGGCGCACCTTGCCTCTCAGGATGAGCGCGCCCTCGCTCTATTTCGACAAGCGGTAAGCATCGCACGCTCCGATGCCGAGCTGGAGTTGGCCCGTCTTGGCGAACTCAGTTGTGCAGTTGACCTCGAACTCGAAGAGTCGATCGCCCTACTGGAAGATCTCGAAGCTTCGACATCGACCGACCCGGCACGGCAGGTGCAGATCGTTGGAAAGCGGCTAATTCTGGAGATGCGTTTTGGTGCCGTCAGAAGTGTGCCGCTTGGTCTCGCAGTATCCGAAGTAGTCGAAAACGTGCCAGATCCACTCAGCAGAACGAGTTTCTTGAACGTCCTCGGTCATGCTCTTGCGCTGGCTGCGGACTACGAGATCGCGATGGACTTCGCCACGAGGCTCTTGGCAGATGCGGCTATACACCGGTTGGACTTCGTGATCCCGTACGGTGAGTCGATTCTGGGCATGTGCCATGCGGGGATGCGGGAGTTTGACAGAGCGGAAGAAGTGCTTCGCTCGGGTGTTGATCGCGCTGAACGCTATCGCGATGGTCATGGAGCCTGGAACTGTCGTGCGATATTGGCGCGGACCTTGGTTGCGAAGGGCGAAGCCGGACGTGCTCTCGAAGTGCTAAGTGGCACGCCCGCAGGAGTCACCGCCGGGCTCGCGGTCGAGATCTCGGCGTGCCGTGCAATGGCGGAGGCGTGCTTGGGAGAAACCGAGGTGGCGGCGGCGCGGCTGGGTAGCGTTGAAGTTGCCACTCGGGCCGTTGAGACCGCTGTCGTAGCAGCCTGCACTCGCGCAGTGATCGCGCTTACGACCGGCTCCGCGGATTCGCGCAGCTACTCGCATGCCGCCCTCGCTGCCGCCATGCATGCGGGAAACCTCGACGCGCTGGTATGTGCCTACCGAGGCGTCCCTCAGCTCGCTCTCGAGCTGCTCGGCGACCCGGGCAGCCGGAAGGAGGCCATCGCGATCATGACCAAGGCGGGCGACAAACGTGTGGTCGCGATAGCCGGAGCCGGTGAGTCGCACGGCGCGGGTGTCGGTCACCGGCTGACCGCGCGAGAACTCGAAATTCAAGCTCTGTTGGCTCAAGGCTTGACCAACAAGGAGATCGCTAAACGCCTGTACATTTCCGAGTCGACCGTAAAGGTGCACGTGCGACATGTGCTGGCGAAATTGGGAGTCAGATCACGGACGGCCGCAGCTCTCCGTGGTTCGATGGGGTTAGGCTACGCGGCTCCGGCCACAAGCACAGGTGAAGCAGAGCGGCGCGATTCCTGAGTTACAAAGTCGAAGTCGGGCTGTTTGCCCACACGGTATGCCTCATCGGCACTCGCCAGGATGGCCTCGAATGCCGCCACAACGGTGGTGTCGAACTGGCTCTCGACTGCTTGCGCCAGCCGCATCCTCGCTACGCGGCTCGGCATCGCGTCGCGGTAGGGACGATCTGAAGTCATCGCGTTATACGCATCCGCGACCGCGATAATCCTCGAGACGAGCGGAATAGCATTCCCCACGAGGGCGTCGGGGTAACCGCAGCCGTCCACGCGCTCGTGGTGGTGCCGGACTACGAGTGCGATCTCCTCGTAGCTCTCGACACGAGCAAGGATCCTTTCTCCGATCTCCGAATGGGTCTGCATTCGTCGCCGTTCCTCAAGAGAAAGAGGACCGGCCTTCTCGAGGAGACCCGGTGGCAACCCAACCTTGCCAATATCGTGGACGAGGCCGCACAGATGGGCGAGCTGTTGATGGTGCTCGGCGAGACCCATTCGCTTCGCGATGTCGCGGGAGTAGATCGCAACGGCAGCGGAGTGACCAGCCGTGTAGCGATCTCGTGCGTCGAGCGTCGCCACAAGTGCGGCTGCGAACGACAGGCTCGCACGCTCGAGTTGATCGTTCGCCATGCCGAGGCTCGCTGCGAGATCACGCTCGTGCTGATACATCGTGAACAGCCGCTGAGCGGCGAGGGCTGGCGCAAGGAAGAGCGGAGCTGTCCACGGCGAGATGCCCTCATACGCGATCGTCAAGACGGCGACAAGAGGGGCGTATATCGGCACCGACGACATGATGAGCGGCGCAAGCGTTCGAACGATGTCGAGCATTCGCCGGCCCCGCACTCGCGCGGTGAGCGAAACGAACGCCACGTCGAGCGTCGCCCCAACCACAGCGGCGAGCAACGTCGCCAACACGATCGATCCGAATCTGCTTGGCGTGAGGCTGAGGCTCGCTTGCGCCACTGCACCGGTTGCCGCGCCCCCAATGAACCGCGTGCTTGTGTATGTAGCCCACTTCAGTCTCGGCGCGCGGCCGGGCGCGCCCGTGCGAAAGAGTTCGGGGTCTCCCAGCATCGAAGCCGCTCCCACGATCGCCGCCGGCAAGGGCCCGAAGAGCACCGCGGCAAACAAGGTTGGAAGCAGCGAGATCGACTGCTCAGTGGTCTTTGTGAGTCTTACGCTGCCACGCTCGGCCACCGCTGCGGCTCCAGCGAACGCGAAGACTGTCCACTTGTCGCCCAGGCTTGAACCAGAGTGGAGCAACACCCAGGTCAATACAGCGGTGCAAGCGACGAGGCTCCCCACGTACGCGTGAGTCGTGGAGAGTCGAGTCCTGCGGATGGCGTTGATCAATTCCATCTAACTCTTGCGCTCTCCCCCTAATGGGGTATACCGTTCCACTCGCCGTTAGTTCCCTACAGTTGGGAGTTATCCCGTGCGCAAAGCGATTTCTCGCCTCGTTCCCCGCACCGGCATCGCCGGTGGCGGGAAGGACTGGTAGAGCCGTCGAATCCTGCGTTTTCCACAGCTAGCCGGCATCCCTCGATCGGGGGGTTTCCACAGGCTGTGGATAACGTGAGCTAGAGGGCTCTACGCAATGAGCCCACGCCGGAAGCCAACGGCTACGGCGTGGGCTCTGCTGCGCGCCTGAAGCTTCGCCAGCAGATGGCGGACGTGCGACTTGACCGTCTCCTCGGAGAGGTAGAGCCGCTGGCCGATCTCGCGGTTGACGAGACCGTCGCTCACGAGCTGGAGGACCTCGATCTCGCGGGCGGTGGGCTCCTGCTCGAGCTCGCGCAGGGGCGGGCTGAAAGGGATCACCTCGCCGTTCCCGTTGCCGTTCCGGCGAGCCGCAGCCGCAGCCTCGAAGCGGCGGCTGTGGTCGATGTAACGGCTCAGGATCTCCTTGCGCTCAGCAGCGTCCACATGGCGGGTATCGGTTGTCCTCCGATGCCGCTTTAGCGCGGTTCTCTACCCCGATCCAGGGATTACACGGCGCCGGCGGGCGGCAGGCCCGCCTGGCGGGTGTCCGCGCTCTCGACGAACTCGGGCACGACCTCTTGCGGCCGGATCGTCCCGGCCCTGATCTCCTCGGCGAAGTGGCACGCGACCTCGTGGCCGGCGATCGGCCGCAGCACCGGCCGCTCGTCGTGGCAGCGCGTCTCCTGCACGTACGGGCAGCGCGTGTGGAAGCGGCAGCCGCTCGGCGGGTTCGCGGGGCTCGGTAGGTCGCCCTGGAGGAGGATCGCCTCCCGCTGCCGCCGCTGCTCGACCTCCGGGTCGGGGATCGGGATCGCCGAGAGCAGGGAGATCGTGTACGGGTGCAGCGGGTTCTCGTAGAGGTCGTCGGCGGGGGAGACCTCCGCGATCGCGCCCAGGTACATGACCGCGATCCGGTCGGAGATGTGGCGGACGACCGCGAGGTCGTGGGCGATGAACAGGTAGGTGAGCCCGAGCTCGCGCTGGAGGCTCTCCAGCAGGTTGACGATCTGCGCCTGGATCGACACGTCGAGCGCCGAGACCGGCTCGTCGCAGACGATGAAGTCGGGGTTGAGGGCGAGCGAGCGCGCGAGGCCGATCCGCTGCCGCTGGCCGCCCGAGAACTCGTGCGGGTAGCGGCCGGCGGCGTCGGGCGGCAGGCCGACCCGCTCGAGCAGCTCGCCCACGCGGGCGCCGACCGTTCGGCGGTCGCCGATCCGGTGCACGCGCAGCGGCTCCCCGACGATGCGACCGACCGAGTGGCGCGGGTTGAGCGAGGCGAAGGGGTCCTGGAAGACGATCTGCATCTGCCGCCGCAACGGCTGCAGCTCCCGCTCCTTCAGGTGCGTCACGTCCTGGCCGTCGAACGAGATCCGGCCCGCGGTCGGCTCGTAGAGCCGGATGATCGCGCGGCCGGCGGTCGTCTTGCCACAGCCCGACTCGCCGACGAGCCCGAGCGTCTCGCCGCGCTCGATCCGGAACGAGACGCCGTCCACCGCCTTGATGTCCCCGACGTGGCGGTCGAGCACGATCCCGCTCTTGATCGGGAACCAGACCTTCAGGTCCTCGACCTCGACGAGGGGCGGTGTCATCCGGCCGCGACCTTGCGGGATGTCGCCCACTCGTTCTCGGGCACCGGGTTGAAGCACGCGACGCGGTGCCCCGGCGCGATCTCCTCCAGCGGCGGCACCGACTCGCGGCAGGCGTCGAGCGCGAAGCGGCAGCGCGGCGCGAACGGGCAGGCGGCGGGCGCCGAGAGCATGTCGCGCGGCGCGCCCTCGATCGGCGTCAGCGGCAGCTTGCGGCCCGCGTCGAGGCGGGGGACGCTCTGCAACAGGCCTAGCGTGTACGGGTGGCGCGGGCGCGCATACAGCTGCCGCGCCCCGCCGGTCTCGACGAAGAGGCCGGAGTACATGACGTGCACCCGCTCGCACATGCCGGCGACGACGCCGAGGTCGTGCGTGATGAGGATGAGCGCCGTGTCGCGCTCGGCGACGAGCGTTCGCAGCAGGTCGAGGATCTGCGCCTGGATCGTCACGTCGAGCGCCGTCGTCGGCTCGTCGGCGATCAGCAGCTTCGGCTCGCAGGCGAGCGCCATCGCGATCATCGCCCGCTGCCGCATCCCGCCCGAGAACTGGTGGGGGTAGTCGCGCAGCCGCGCCCTCGCGCCGGGGATGCCGACCTGGTCGAGCAGCTCGGCGGCGCGCGCGTCGGCCTGCTTGCGCTCCATCCCGAAGTGCGTCTCCAGCGGCTCCCGGATCTGCCGGCCGACGGTCAGCACCGGGTTCAGGCTCGTCATCGGGTCCTGGAAGATCATCGCGATCTCCTTGCCGCGGATCCGGCGCATCTCCTCGTCGGGCAGCGCGAGCAGGTTCCGACCCTGGTAGCGGGCCTCGCCGGCGACAGCGCGGCCCGCGCGGGGGAGGATCCCCATCAGCGCGAGCGAGGTGACGCTCTTGCCGCAGCCCGACTCGCCGACGATGCCGAGCGTCTCGCCGGGCGCGATGTCGAACGAGACGCCGTTGACCGCGTACACCGTCCCGCGCCGCGTCCAGAACTGCACCTCCATCCCCTCCACCTCCAGCAGCGGCTCGCGGCTCATGCGCGCCCCCGCAGCTTCGGGTCGAGCGCCTCCCGCAGCCCGTCTCCGATCAGGTTGAAGCCAAGCACCGAGAAGACGATCGCGACCCCGGGGATGATCGCCAGGTGCGGCGCCGTCTGGAGGAATCGGACGGTGCCGGTCAGCATCGTGCCCCACTCGGGGGTCGAGGGGTCCTGGGGGCCGAGGCCGAGAAAGCCGAGGCCGGCCACGTCGATGATCGCCGTCGCCATCGCCAGCGTCCCCTGCACGATCACCGGCGAGATCGCGTTCGGGAGGATGTGCGAGACGAGGATCGCCCGCCGCTTGACGCCGACCGCGCGCGCGGCGAGCACGAAGTCGTTCTCGCGCTGCGCCAGCACCGACCCGCGCAGCAGCCGCGCGAAGATCGGCACGTTCGTCACGCCGACCGCGATCATGATCTGGAAGAGGCCCGGGCCGAGCATCGCGACGATCGCGATCGCGAGCAGCAGGCCCGGGATCGCCAGCATGATGTCCATCAGGCGCATGATCACCGTGTCGACGATCCGGCCCATGCCGCCCGCCATCGCGCCGAGCAGGATCCCGAACGAGAGCCCGACGATCACGGAGACGATCCCGATCAGCAGCGAGTAGCGGGCGCCGTAGAGGACGCGCGAGAGCTCGTCGCGGCCGAGCTCGTCCACGCCGAACCAGTGGTGGGCCGACGGGCCGGGGCAGCAGCCCTCGCGGATCAGGGACAGGTCCTGCGCGCGCGGGTCGGACGGAGCGATCGCCGGCGCCAGCAGCGCCACGAGGAGGAACGCGACGACGAGCGCGAAGCCGATGATCGCCGCCGGGTTGTGGCGCAGCCGCCACCAGGCCTCGCGCCAGAGGCCGCCGGTCGCCTCCCGCTCGAGCTCCCGCGCCTCGCTCGCCGCGATGCTCACGCGCGCCCCTCGCCGGCGTCGGCTCCCGCCGGGCGTCTCACGAGAGACGGATCCGCGGGTTCAGGATCGCGTACGAGATGTCCACGAGCAGGTTGACGAGGACGAAGATAAGGGCGACGAAGAGGATCCCGCCCTGGAGCACCGGGTAGTTGCGCGACTTGATCGCGTCCACGAGCCAGGTGCCGATCCCCGGCCAGGCGAACACCGTCTCGGTGAGGACGGCGCCGGCGAGCAGGAAGCCGACCAGCAGGCCGACGATCGTCACGATCGGCAGCATCGCGTTCCGCAGCACGTGGCGCACGTCCACGACGCGCGGCGGCAGCCCCTTGGCGCGCGCCGTGCGCACGTAGTCCTCGTTCTGGACGTCGAGCACGGCGGCGCGCGTGATCCGCGCGATGATCGCAAGCGGGATCGAGCCGAGCGCGATCGCCGGCAGCATGAGGTGCTTGAGCACGTCCCAGAGCGCCGGGAAGTCGCCGGCGACGATCGCGTCGAGGACGTAGAACTTCGTCGGGTGGTCGATCGTGATCAGCGCGTCGATCCGCCCGACCGTCGGTAACAGCCCGAGCTTCACGGAGAAGACGTACTTGAGCAGGATCCCGAGGAAGAAGATCGGGATCGAGATGCCGAAAAGCGAGGCGACGAGGCTGAGGTTGTCCACCACCCCGCCGTACCGTTTCGCCGCCACGAAGCCGAGCGGGATGCCGAGCAGGACGGCGAAGAACATGGCGGCGAGCGCCAGCTCGACGGTCGCCGGGAAGCGCTGCTTGATCTCGTAGAGCACGGGGCGGCGCGTCGTCACCGAGTCGCCGAAGTCGAGCCGCGACACCCGTTGCACGTAGCGCACGTACTGCACGTAGATCGGCTTGTCGAGCCCGTACTCGTGCTCGATCTGCCTGATCGACTGGGCGGTCGCACGCTCGCCGAGGAGCGCCTGCGCGGGCCCTCCCGGCAGCGCCCTGATCCAGAAGAAGACGAGGAGGGAGAGGCCGATCAGGATCGGCACGAGGAGGAGCAGCCGGCGGACGACGTAACGCAGCATCTAGTCGTCGTCCGCCGGCGTTCCTCTTACACCCCTACTTCTGGAAGTAGACGGTTGCGAACGACTCGAGGGAGACCGGGCTGGGCTGGTAGCCCTGCACGTCCGCCCGGAACCCAAGAGCCGGCTTGGAGTGAGCGTAGGGCACGCCCGGCAGCCACTCCATGATCTTGCGGTTCGCCTCCATGTAGAGGTCGGTCCGCTTGGCGAGATCGGTCTCGGTCTCGGCCTGGTCGAGGAGATCCATGATCTCCTTGTTCGGCTTCTCCGTCGTCCCCCACGCCTTCTGCGGCGACTGGAAGAACGTCCCGACGAAGTTGTCGGGGTCGCCGAAGTCGCCCGTCCAGCCCAGTAGGTAGACCTGGGCCTTCCCCTCGTCAACGTTGCCGAGGTAGTCGGGCCGCCACGGAGCGCTCTTCGCGGTCACAGCGAAGCCGGCCTTGGCCAGGCTTGCGGCGAACGCCTCGAAGTTGCGCTTCGGGTCGGGCATGTACGGCCGCGAGACGTCCGTCGGGTACCAGAACGTGATCTTGACCGGGAGCGTCAAGCCCGCCGCCTGGAGCAGCGTCTTCGACTTCTCCGGGTCGTACGTGTATTCCGTCACGTCGTCTGCGTAGCCGACGACCTCCGGCGGCATGAACTCCTTCGCCACCACGCCGCGGCCGGAGTAGAACGAGTCCACGACCGACTGCCGGTCGAGGCCGTAGGCGAGCGCCTGTCGCACCTCGACCTTGTCCATCGGCGGGAGCGACTGGTTGATGCCGACGTAGGCGACGTTGAACGCCGGCCGGTCGAGCACCTGGAGCTTCGAGTCACCCTGGATCGTCGGGATGTCCTGCGGCTCGACGAGGTCGTAGCCCTGGATCTCGCCGGTCTGCAGGGCCTGCAGGCGAGCGGTGTTGTCGGCGATCGGCCGGAAGATGACCTTGTCCAGCTTCGCCTTTGCGCCCCAGTAGTCGTCGTTGCGGACGAGCGTCAGCTTGTCGCCGACCGTCCACGACCCGAACGTGAACGGGCCGGTGCCCGTCGGGTGCTCGGTGCCGTAGGAGCCGGTCGGGTGGAAGATGCCGTCCGCGTCCACGGTGCCCTCGTCGGCGCCGTAGTCCTGCAGCGCCTTCGGGCTCGCGATCGAGAACGCCGACAGCGAGAGCGCCCCGAGGAACGACGACGACGCCTTCGTCAGGTTGATGACGACCGTCGAGTCGTCCGTCGCCCCGCAGCTCTTGTAGAGGCTCTCGGCCGGCGCGCCGCTCTTCGGGTCGGTCTTCGCGAACCCGCCGAACACGGTCTGCCAGTAGTAGCTGGCGCTCGGGTTCTGGAACGAACCCGTGAAGTTGTACCAGCGGTCGAAGTTGTAACAGACCGCCGCGGCGTTGAACGGCGTGCCGTCATGGAAGTTCACCCCGGTCTGGAGGTGGAACGTCCACGCGAGCCCGTCCGAGCTGGCCTCCCAGCTCGTCGCGAGCGCGGGAACGATCTCCGTCGAGCCGGGCTTGAGGCCGACGAGGCCCTCGAAGATCTGGTCGATCACGCGCAGCGACTCGCCGTCAGAGACGAGCGCCCCGTCGAGCACGACCGGATCGGACGCGCCCGCGAAGACGAGCGTGCCGCCGACCTGGGCCTCCCCGCCGGTTGTCGTCCCGCCGCCCCCGCCCCCGCCGCAACCTGCGGCGAGCAGCGCGAGGCCGAGCGTGAGGACGGCGAGTAGCGCGAGTACCTTCCTGCTACTCCTCACTGGATCTCCTTTCAGTCATCCCATCCCTGCGTTTCACCGCAATATTCCACAGATCGGGGCGCAGGGCGCAAACCCGGCACCGAAAAGGGCGGACCCTGGGGCCCGCCCTTTTCGAGGAGGTTCTGTCGCGACGGTCTAGCCTGCGGCTGCGAGCGAGGCGAGCTCGCGCAGCGCGGCGAGGCGCGAGAGCGCCTGGCCCTCGAGCTGCCGCACGCGCTCGCGCGTCAGGTCGAGCTCCTGGCCGATCGCCTCGAGCGTCCACGGCTCGCCCTCGAAGCCG
>Ga0315281_10013073_pt1 | contig 11251 bp, 10 predicted proteins | sample YL17G07_0_MG_FD_204540 | JGI IMG/M metagenome (GOLD analysis project Ga0315281, IMG submission 204540) | Sediment microbial communities from Yellowstone Lake, YNP, Wyoming, USA - YL17G07_0 | ecosystem: Environmental > Aquatic > Freshwater > Lake > Sediment | place: USA: Wyoming | collected... | reverse complement strand
TGGACACCTACGAGCAGGAGCGCAAGCCGCACGCCTGGGCCCTCATTGACATGGCGGTGCGGATCGGGCGCTTCATGATGCCAACCGGTGCGGTTCAGGCGTTCCTGATGCAGAACCTGATGCGGCTGTTGAGCGTTATCCCTCCGGCGCGCGATTACGTGATGCAGATGAAGTTCAAGCCCAGGCCGCGTTTCGAGGCCGGATTCGTGGTGAGCGACGTCCTGAGCGAGCGCGATTCTCTCTCGGGCCGCCTTTTCGTTCAGCCGCGCGTGGAACTACCTGGCGGGCGCCAGATGCTGCTCGACGACGCGCTCGGGCGCGGATTCCGCCTGCTGGTGTTCGGACCACCCGCGGGCGTTCCGCTGCCTGAATTGCCGCTCCCGCCATCGCTCAGGGCGGAGCGCTTTTTCATCGTCCCCAGGGATTACAACTTTCCCCATCCGCTCCCCGCGGGCGGGGAGCGGACCCTGCTGCGGGATGTCGATGGCGGCATTGAGGCGGTGTTGCGCCCCTACGGTCCCTGCGCGGTGCTTCTGCGGCCGGACCGCTATGTTGCCGCGGTCATTTCCATCGGGGATGCCGAGGCTGCCTGCCAAAACGTGATCCGGCTCACGGAAGCCACGCGCACGCCCGGGAATTGAGGCCTGCAGCCGGGGGACTGTGCTAATCTGCCCTGGTCTGTATAGAATCAGCAACCGAATTCCAAATCGGACAGGAGGAGTAACCATGGGAATCAAGTCGTCAATGTGGATCGCCGCCATCGCGCTTGCCGCCGTATCAGGGCTTGCCGCGGCGCAGACCGTGAAAATCGGCATCATTACAACGTATTCCGGTCCGGGTTCGGCCCAGGGCGACCAGCTCGACAAGGGCTTCAAGCTCTACCTCAAGCTTAACGGCGACAAGCTCCCGCCCGGCGTCAAAGTAGAACCCATTTATCGCGATGACACCGGCGCCAATGCCGATGCAGCGAAGCGACTGGCGCAGGAACTGATCGTGCGCGAAAAGGTCCAGTTCCTGACCGGTGTGGTGTGGACGCCCAACGCCGCGGCAATAGCGCCGCTTACTGCCGAAGCCAAGGTACCGTTCGTTTCCGCGAATGCCGCCGGCGTGTCGATTCCGCGCATGTCGCCCTACTTTGCAAGAGTATCGTTCACGCTCTGGCAATCCGCTTATCCGCTCGGACAGTGGGCCGCCAAGAAATTCAAGCGCGCCTACACGGTCGTCAGTGACTTTTCCCCGGGCCACGAAGCCGAGGAGGCGTTCACCAAGGGCTTCAAGGAAGCGGGAGGCGAGATCGTCGGCAGTGCGCGCGTCCCGATGACGGCTACCGACTTCATCCCCTACATGCAGCGCGTCAGGGATGCCAAGCCCGAGGTCATATTCGGTTTCAATCCCGCCGGCAAGCAGGCGACCGCGCAGATGAAGGCGTACTCCGACCTCGATCTCGGCAAGGCGGGCATCAAGTACATCGGCACCGGTGACATCACCACCGATGAGGAACTGCAGAACATGGGTGATTCGGCGTTGGGCGTCATGACCGTGCACCATTATTCGGCGGCCGCGGAGCGCCCGGCCAACAAGGCGCTCGTCGCCGCCTACAAGAAAGAGTATGGCGAGAAGCTGAATCCGGGCTTCATGGTCGTTGGTGCCTGGGACGCAATGGACATGATTTTCCATGCGATCCGCGAGCAGAACGGCAAAGTAGATCCGGACAAGACCATGCAGATCTTCCGGAATTACAAGAACCCCAACAGCCCGCGCGGCCCGATTTCGATCGACCCCGAAACTCGCGACATCGTCCAGAACGAGTACCTCCGCGAGGTCCGCAAAGTCGGCGGCCAGCTTGCCAACGTCGAACTGGAGACGGTGGCCACGCAGTACAAGGACCCCTGGAAGGAGTTCAACAAGCCGAAGTAACCAGGGGAAAAGGCCCCCGCGCCGCACGGCGTGCCGCGGGGGCTTTTGTTTGTCCGGAACCGAGGTCGGATAATTGCAGGACTTGCTTTCTTCGCTGGTGAGCGTCGCCTTTCACGGCCTCGCGTACGGCATGATCCTGTACGTGATCTCGGTCGGTCTGTCGGTCACCATGGGGCTGATGGGCTTCGTCAACCTCGCGCATGGCGTGTTCGCCATGGCGGGCGGCTACGTGATGCTCTCGGCCATGAACAGCATGGGCATTCCGTTTCCGCTTGCGCTCATCGCCGCTTTCATCGCCGTCGCATTGGCCAGCATGGTGCTCGAGCGATTGCTGTATTCGCGGTTGTACACGGCCGGCGAGCTGGAGCAGGTTCTGTTCACGATCGGGCTGATTTTCATGTCCGTAGCCGTTGCGCGCCTTGTGTACGGAACGCTTCCGCAGCCGGTCCATCTTCCCGAGTATTTGAAGGGGCAGCTCCATTTTCTCGGCCGCGACTTCCCCGCGTACCGTGTGTTCCTGATTGTCTTCAGCGTTTCAATCGTGGGTTTGCTCTGGTTCGGCGTCGAACGCACCCGCTGGGGGGCGATGGTGCGCGCGGCAGTGGATTTCCGGGCCATGGCTCAGTCGGTGGGAATCAATACATCGCGGTTGTTCACGCTCACTTTTGCGCTGGGCAGCGGACTCGCCGCCCTTGGCGGCGCGCTCGGCGCGGAAATCATCGCCATCCAGCCGACGTACCCGTTCGAGCACCTGGTGTTCTTCCTGATCGTGGTTGCCGTAGGCGGACTGGGCAGCCTGCGCGGCCCGTTCGTCGCGGCGCTGCTGATCGGAGTGGCTGACACCGCATGCAAGTACTGGGTACCCGAGGTCGGCGCGTTCTTCATATTCATCGCCACCATCGTGGTGCTGCTGTGGCGCCCAGAGGGATTGTTCGGGAAGGCGGCATGACGCACGCTGGCGGATACATCGCCGATCCGCGCATTCGAAAAATCGAGTGGCTGCCCTGGGTGCTCGCGGTGCTCTGCTATTTCGTTGCCCCGTCCTACCTGCCGCTGGGCAGTTACGTGTTGACGATGGTCATATTCGCGCTGTCCCTCGATCTGATCCTGGGCTACGGCGGCATCATCACCCTCGGCCATAGCGCCTATTTCGGCATGGGTGCCTACGTCGCCGGGATTCTGGCCGCGCGCCTCACCGGGGAGCCGCTGCTCGGCCTGTTGGCAGGAACGCTCGGCGCCGGACTGCTGGGATTGATTACCGGGATGATCATCCTTCGCACCCGTGGCCTTGCCCTGTTGATGCTCACCCTGGCCATCACGTCAGTGTGTTACGAGGTTGCCAACAAGGCCACAGCCTTGACCGGCGGTGCCGACGGGCTCGGTGGATTTACGGTGCAGCCGATTCTCGGACTGTTCAAGTTCGACATGTTCGGCAAGACCGCCTACCTCTATTGCCTGGTCGTTCTATTCGTGTGCTGGTGGCTGGTTCGCCGGCTCGTCTACTCGCCCTTCGGTGCGTCGCTCACCGGCGTGCGGGAGAACAACGTGCGCATGCATGCCGTCGGGTCGCCCGTCTACCAGCGACTGGTCACTTCCTACACCATTTCCGCGGCGCTGGCCGGCCTGGCGGGTGCGCTGCTCACGCAGACGACACAGTTCGTCGGACTCAAGGTGCTCGGATTCGAGCTTTCCGGCGAACTGATGGTGATGCTGATCCTGGGCGGTGTCGGGCGCATCTATGGGGCGTTTGTCGGGCCGCTTGTGTATCTGGTCGCGCAGGACTACCTCGCGAAGCAGTTTCCGGAGTACTGGTACTTCGGCATCGGCGCCATGCTGGTGCTGGTGGTCATGTTCGCCCGCGGCGGCATACTCGGGATCATCGATGCCGTCATCGCCCGACTGCGGAGAAAATCGGATTGAGCGCCGCCCTGGAGACGAGGAGTCTGTGCAAGAGCTTCGGTGCGCTTACCGTGGCCGACCAGATCAACTTTCGCCTTGACCCCGGGGCAAGGCATGCCCTGATCGGGCCCAACGGCGCCGGCAAGACTACCTTCGTCAATATGCTCACCGGCAGGCTCGCGCCTACCAGCGGCCAGATTCTGATTGGCGGCGATGACATCACGGCACTCGGACAGGCGGCGCGGGTGAAACGCGGCCTGGGCCGGACCTTCCAGATCAATACGCTGTTTCCAAACGTCTCGGTGGTCGACAACGTCGCCTTCGCCGTGGCCGAACGCGAAAACGTCGCCTGGCGGATGTTCCACCCCGCGAGCCGTTACCGAAGCGTCCTTGACGAGAGCATGGCGCTGCTGGATACGCTGGGGCTAGCACAGGACGCTCGCCTGACCGTGGCGGGCCTGCCCTATGGAAAACAGCGCCTGGTGGAAATTGCGATCGCGCTCGGCCTCAGGCCGCGCGTGCTGCTGCTCGACGAGCCGGCTGCGGGCGTGCCGACCCTGGAGTCGCATCGCATCCTCGAGGTGCTCGACGCCCTGCCCAAGGATATCGCCATCCTGATCATCGAGCACGACATGGACGTCGTGTTCCGATTCGCACAGCGCATCACGGTGCTTACCCAGGGTACGGTCCTTGTCGAGGGCACTCCGGCGGAAATCGCCGCCAACGACGACGTGCGCAAGGTTTACCTCGGAGAGCGACATGCCTGACCAGCTGCGCCTGTCTGGTGTGCGTGCGGGGTATGGCAGGACGGTCGTGCTCGAGGATGTCGCGCTGGCGCTTCGGGAGAAAAGCTCGCTCGCGGTTCTGGGCCGAAACGGTGTTGGAAAGACCACGCTGCTTGGCACTATCATGGGCCATACGACGCTGCATGGCGGCTCCATCGAGTTCCACGGCACGCCGGTATCGCGTCTGCCGGTGTACGAGCGTTCGCGGCTCGGAATGGGCTTCGTTCCGCAGGGACGCTGGATCTTCCCTTCCCTGACGGTTGCGGAAAACCTCACCGTCGCAGAGCGGCCCGGCAAATGGACGCTGGAGCGCGTGTACGAGCTTTTTCCCCAGCTCGCCGAGCGGCGCAGCCACATGGGCAACCAGATATCCGGCGGCGAGCAGCAGATGCTTGCGATCGGGCGTGCACTGATGGGCAACCCCTCCCTGCTGCTCATGGACGAGCCTCTGGAGGGACTCGCCCCTATCATCGTGGATGCCCTGCTCGTCGTGATGGAAAGGCTGATCCGCGAAGAATCGCTGACCGTGGTGCTTGTCGAGCAGTCTGCGAGGCTCGCACTGGAGGTCACCGAGAACGCCATGGTGCTCAATCGCGGCCGCGTGGTCTACTCAGGGCCCAGTGCCGAGCTGCTCGCCGACTCCAACCGGCTTACCAGCCTCATAGCCGTGCAATAATGGGCGCAGGACCGCGGGCGAACAGCGCCCGCAGCCTATCCGAAGACCCAGACGATCGATAACCATTTTGGCAATGACTGCGCGATGCTCCGCCTGCTTGCCTGCTTCGTACTCCCCGCGACTGTGACCATGGCCGCAGATTCTCTCGCACAGGATCGCTACGCTCCCGCGCGCGAGCGCATGGTCGCGGAGATCGCAGCCATGGCGCGCGAAACCGGCCGCGAAACCGGACGACCCGTGTTCGCCGAGCCGGTCATGGGCGCGCTCCGCAAGGTTTCTCGCGACCGTTTCGTTCCACCCTCGAGCCTGGCCTCGGCCTATGACAACAGGCCGCTTTCCATCGGTGAAGGCCAGACGATTTCGCAGCCTTATATCGTCGCCCTGATGACCGACCTGCTCGACCCGAAACCCGGCGACGCGGTGCTGGAAGTAGGCACAGGATCCGGCTATCAGGCGGCAGTACTGGCGGAGATTGTGGCGAAGGTCTACACCATCGAGATCGTGGAACCCCTGGGCAGGAAGGCGGCCGAAACTCTGAACAGTCTCGGCTACCGCAACGTGACCACGCGCATCGGCGACGGCTACAATGGCTGGAAGGAGCATGCGCCCTTCGACGGCATCCTGGTTACTGCGGCGCCGGCGGATGTGCCGCAACCGCTGATCGACCAACTCAAGCCGGGCGGGCGCCTGGTGATTCCCGTCGGTGGCCGATACGACGTGCAGGACCTCCTGGTGATAGAGAAAAAAGCTGACGGCTCGACGACGACGCGCCGCACGATCCCGGTGCGGTTCGTGCCCCTCACGCGCGACCGGCGATGATGCGAGACTACTGGCTGAGCAAGCTGTTCTTCGACCTTCAGGTGCCCGCGGCAGCCGATGAATATCGCGCAGACCGTGACCGGGTGCTGGATCGCTATCCGCTGAAGCCCGGAGTCCGGCTTGCGGTGGTACAAGAGGACGTCACGGCGCTGGCCGAACTCGTCAATCCCTACCTGCTGCGCTTCTATTTCGTCGCCATCGGGAAGTCCGAGGACTGGTTTCTCGAACGGATCCGCAACACCCGATCCGCCGCGCAGGACGAAGTCGCCCGTGGCTAGCCTGGTCGGTGCCTTTGCATCGAGCCATGCTCCGCTCATGGCACGTGCCTGGGAGGCGGTCGACGCCGCCCGGCGTGATGCCATTTCCAAGACATTTTCCGAACTGGCGCGGCGCGTTGTCGAGGCGAAGCCGGATGTGCTGATCGTGGTATCGCCCGATCACTGGGTCAATTTCTTCCTCAACAATCTGCCCAGCATCTGCATCGGGGTGGGCGAAACGCACAAGGGCCCCCCCGAGCCCTGGCTGCAGCACCTGCCCTACGGGTCCATCGCCGGGCATCCGGAATTCGCCGCTCATCTCGCGCGCACCGCGCTTGACGAGGGCTTCGAACCGTCGCTGTCGCACCATTTAGAGCTCGACCACGGATTCGTCATCCCGCTGTGGAAAATGGGCATCGATCCCCTCCCCCCGCTGGTGCCGATCATCGTCAACACCATCGAGCCACCGATGCTCAGCCTGCGGCGGTGTCTTGCGTGGGGAGATCTTATCCGGGCCGCTATCGAGCGCTATCCAGTGAACGTGCGCGTGGCGATTCTCGCCACCGGCGGCGTCAGCCACTCCATTGGCGAGCACGACATGGGCCGGATCGACGAAGCCTTCGACCGCGAGTGCTTCGAGCAATTCCGCGCCGCTGGACGGGAGCCACTGCTGGCATTTCTGGAGCAGCGCCTTGAGGCAGCCGGGAACGGTGCGGCCGAAATGCGCAACTGGCTCATGGCCCACAGTGCCGCGCAGGGGAAAGGCTTCGAGCTGCTCGGATACCATCCATATCCCGAGTGGTACGTCGGCTGCGGATTCGCAGCCTGGAATCTGGGCGTGCGCTGAATTCCGGGCGATCGAGCCACCAGCGAAGCAGTTTGAAAGACGGACTTTCGCAATGCGGACATCCATAGATCGCAGTTCGACCCTAATGAGACACTCAGGGGTTACATAACTCGGCTTTCAAACGCCGACCAGGTTAGGCTACGGCACCTGATAGACAATCTTGTAGCGCCCGGCGTCGAGCATCTCCTTATCGCTGGTGCCGTAGCCCACATAGATCAGGGTGCCCGACAGCGGCGAGACATCCAGGTTCGCAACCAGTTCGATCAGCTGCCACTCGTTTTGCGCCACCGCGGACAAATACTCCGCCAACGGGAAAGACAACGCCTGCCATTGTTTGCTGCGGTTAAGCAAGAACAGCGTTGGGACACTCAACAACGATCCGGCTGGCACCCAGGCCGCCACATAGAGGTTGTAGGTCTGGGTGCCGGCAAAGGTGCCGGCCTGTGCCGGCGCGGAAATCGCGGCCGTGTTGAACCACAGCGACAGGCTGTAGGCGCTGCGCGTGCCCGCCGCCTCTACCTCCGCTTGGAAAGTGGGTGTCACTGTGACCGTGGCCTGGATCAGCGTCAGATATTCCGCCGACACGCTCACCCCGCCCTCGCTGTAGCGGCTAGTAATCAGCACTTGCGTGTCCTGCGTTACCGTTGCGGCAGTGAGCACTCCGCTTGCGCTGATGCTGGCCGCAGTGGGATTGGAAACCTGCCAGGCGGCAATGACCGGTTTGCGCGAGCCATCGCTATAACGGCCGTCGGCCACCAGGTTGAGGGTCTTTCCGGCAGACACAGTGCCTTGGGCTCCGATCAGCGTGAGACCGGACAAGACGGCCGGAATGGCGCTGATGGTGACGCTTGCGCTGGCGCTGCGGTTGACTCCGCCTTCGCTGTAGCTGGCGGTAACGGTCAGCGGTATGTCCGCCGTCACCGAGCCCGCGGCCAGCACGCCGCGGCTGTTGACCGAACCCAGGGCGGCGTTGGAGAGTGTCCATCCACTGGCGGTGACCTGCCGGCTGGAGCCGTCGCTGTATGCGGCGGTGACCTTGAACAACACCTGGCCGCCGGACTGCACGCTGCTGCTGCCTGACATCAGAATGGCGGCCAGCGTCGCCGGCGCCGCCGAGATGGTGACCGTCTGGCTCGCGCCGACGGTGACCCCGTTCTCGGTATAACTGGCTGTCAGGGTGAGCGGTGTATCGACCGAAACAGAACCGGCACTCAACACTCCCGTGCTGGAGACCGTGGCTGCGGCCGGATTGCTGCTGGTCCAGGTCGGGGTGACGACCTTGCTCGTGCTGTTGCTGTAGCTCGCGGTTGCACTCAACTGCACCCGTCCGCTGGATTGGAGGGTCGCCGGGGTGGTGAAGCTGAGGGAGGATGGCGTTATGGGTGCAGCTTGCGTAATCGCCGACACGGTCGTGCTCCGTGCTGAACAATTCCCGGCGGCGTCACAGGCCGACACCGTGTAGCTGTAGCCGGTCGAGGCGGCGAGGCCGGTATCGCTATAGCCCGTTCCGGCCGGGCTGCCGACCAGCACACCGTTGCGGTAGACCTTGTATCCGGTGACGCCTACGTTGTCGGTCGAGGCTGTCCAGGACAGGTTGATCTGCGTTGGACTGGTAGCTGTCGCACTCACCCCAGTGGGCACCGTCGGCGACGATGTATCTCCTCCGCTGGCCAGATAGGTAAAGGTACCCGGAATAAAGGAGCCTTGATCACTACACGTGCTGCTACTTACCAAACTCACAGCGTAACCATAGGTCATCCCTGAGGTAAGGGCGGAACCGTTATAGCCAATGGAGCTCCCAGACACATGATAATTGGCCCACAACCAATTGCCGTTGCTGTCATTGACCTGCACTCCATAGATTGCATTGGGGTCATTAATACCGGTCCAACTAAATGTCGGAATTCCCGTAACCGTGCCTGTTGGGGAGATGTTTGCGACAAATTGCTGCTGGAAACAGGACACCGTGGAAGGGGTTGTCCATGTGCCGGTTGAATCGGTTACGGAGAATGTGTAACTAAAGGGCAGCCCGGTAGGGTATGCAGCGCCAAAAGAGATTCGACTCTCTGGAGTTCCTGAGCCCCATGAACCCACATGCGTATTGTAGGTAAGGGCCACGGAACCGGATATACCGGTGCCTGTTACGGTTACAGAGCTTGCCGTCTTGTTCCGATCGCTATATCGCAGCTGGACGTAATAACCGACTGACCAATGCTGAGCATCGGCCTTTACGCCATTGCTGCCGCTGCTGGGGCTGCACGAGACTATATTCCCCACCACGCTCCCGGTGCCGTCTGCATTGACGACAAGCGTGTATGAATTCCCTGTTGTACTTTCGGTTGCTGTCCATGTCCCGACAATGTCGCCCGCGGTGCCGCTCAAGCGAGTCCAGGTCATACCGTCATTCAGCCACGTCATGGTTGTGGCCGTGATAGTCACTCCCGTCTGCGTACTCGTGCCTAATCTCGGTCCGTCACATGCAAAATCTGAATTCGTCCAATTCCCGGTTAATACACCCGTCGTTGGATTCCATGTGTATGTCCCGCTTGCGGTTGCGGTCACGCCATGCGCCTGGGCGGACAGAAGGACCGAAATCGCAAGGGCGATATGGATCAGGGTCTGTGCCACCCGGCACAATAATGATCTGAACATGCCAACCGCCTCCTCTTGGATACTGCCCGCCAATCAGCATGCGGACGCAAGCAAACTCCAGCTCATGCTGGTATCGAATTGGAAATCACCCCGACTCGTCCTCCAAAGGCCAGTGTCCTCGCTTGTCGAGATCGAACTGCACCTATCGCCTGGAACTGTGATCTGAATCACGGTTACCGCTGCGTGACACACCCACGCGCGGCCTCCGAACGCTGCCAGTCGCTTTCATTACGATTGGCGCCGACCGGTCGATTTGTTCGAGCGAATGTCGGTGCGCAGGTCAGTCTAACCGAGGGTATCGAGCCAGTCGCCCATGCCCTTCGCGTTCAATTCAATATCGTGGCTGAGCACCTCCAACAGCCGCTGCTCGGATACCGTCCAGCCCTGGCGTTTCGACTCCTCGATCGCAATCCGGGTCAGGCCCTCCCGCATTGCTTCATAGCGGGCGGCGCCGAGGTCTTTTGCCTCCCTTGCCACGCGCTCGTGCGCATGGAGTAGCCGATGCAGGTCGGCCGCCAGGCGCGGGATGTCCCGCACCTGGCTGTAATGGGTGACGTAGATCGCGTCGGGATGATGGCGTTCGAGCATCTCGATCGACCGGTGTAGCGTCGGGGGATCGAACTGCACCGGACTGGTGGTCGGAAAAATGAAACACTTTCCATCCACATCCAGCTCCCGGTACGACAGGCCGAAGGTGTCCCCGGCGAATATGTGACCCGTGCCGCCGTCGACGATGCTGACGCAATGCCGCGCGTGGCCGGGCGTGTCGATGAATTTCAGTTCCCTTCCGTTCAGCGACACGCGCGCACCGTCCGCTGTCTCGATGATGCGTGTCGCAGGTACCGGCACGATGTCGCCATACAGCCGGCGCGCCGCCTCCTCACCATAGACTGCGATGGTGCCCTCGATCAGCCGCCGCGGATCGGCGATGTGCCGCGCACCACGCGGATGGACGGTGAGCCTTGCGTTCGGCAGTTTGGTCATGAGCAGGCCCGCGCCGCCCGCATGATCGAGATGGATGTGGGTCAGCACCACGTAATCGACATCGCCCGGCGCAAGCCCCTTCCGGGCGAACGCTTCGAGCACGACGGGCACCGCATGGTTGGAACCCGTATCGACGATGGCGGCGCGCCCTTTCTCGATGATGAGGTGTACCGACGTCGCGTGAGGACGAATGAATTCCGCGTCGATGGCACTGATGCCGTCGCCGTAGTCGGTGATCTGGGCCATGGTGGATCGCTGCATGACGGGCGCGCGCATTATCGCCTAGAATGAAGACCACAAGAAACGCAGCGCGCTGAGATCGCGCGCTGCGGCGCCCCAAGGTCCGCGCGTGGTGCGCCTAGGTGCCCATCAGGACGACAAGTGCCATGCCTTCGACCCCGATACGGATTCAGAC
>Ga0315281_10013072_pt1 | contig 11251 bp, 6 predicted proteins | sample YL17G07_0_MG_FD_204540 | JGI IMG/M metagenome (GOLD analysis project Ga0315281, IMG submission 204540) | Sediment microbial communities from Yellowstone Lake, YNP, Wyoming, USA - YL17G07_0 | ecosystem: Environmental > Aquatic > Freshwater > Lake > Sediment | place: USA: Wyoming | collected... | reverse complement strand
CCTCCGGCAGCCAGGCATGCACCGGCACCAGACCCGCCTTCATGCCGAAGCCAAAGAATGCGAGTGCGAAGGCGATTGATGCCCACAGCGGCGCGAGCGTGGCCGCACGCATGGCATCGAACGTGAAATTGCCGCCAAAGCTGGCGAGCACGCCGAAGCCGAGCAGGATCGCCAGCGCACCGACGTGCGCCATGAGCAGGTACAAAAAACCGGCACGCCGATTCGATGCGTTCTGGTGCTGATAGGTGACCAGGAAGTAACTCGACACGGACATCAGCTCCCACGCCACCATGAAGGCGAAGGCATCATCCGCCAGCAGTACCAGCAGCATGCCGGCGGCAAACAGGCCGGTAAACAGTCCGAGCACCGAAGGTGGTTGCGCGCCGTCCTCAAATTCGCGCACGTAGGACGGCCCGTAGAAGCTCACGGCAATCAACAGAAGTCCCACGACGGAAAAAAAGAAACCGGACAACGCGTCCAGGCGCAGATGCCAGTGCATCCATGGCAGACCGAGCACCAGCTGCTGGGTGAGCTGAAGATGATCGAGCAGCGCCCAGCCACCGGCGACAACGGCGGCCACGCCGCTCGCGCCGAGCAGCAGGAAAGGCAGGGTACGGGTGGCGAGGTTGCGGCGGAAATTGGTGCCGAGCGCGATGACCGCGGATGCGAGTGCGGCAATCACCGCCATTAAGGCAATGCTAAGCGCCAACTGGGTTCTGCCCTTATAAAAATATAAACGTTGGATCGGCTGCTCGTCGTGGGTCATTGCGGTGCTCCGCGACGAGACATGAGCTTCCACCTAGCGTGGAGACGAAATGCTAGGTTTTCTGCGGTTTTTTGTCAATTTTTATGGGCGCGTCAGCTTTTAGTGCCGGCGGCATGTGGCGAATTCGCGCGAGCTGCACCGAGGTGCCGCGGGTACGCACCACGTCGACCTGGTAGTCGTCCAGTTTCAGGCTGGTGCCGGTCTCCGGCAGGTTTTCGAGATACTCGGTGATCAGGCCATTCAGGGTTTTCGGGCCGGAGGTCGGCAGATCCCAGTCGAGGCGCCGGTTCAGGTCGCGCAGGGTTACGCTGCCGTGCACCAGGAAGCTGCCATCGGACTGTGGCTGAATTTCTTCGGCCAGCGACATGCCCGGCGTGGTGAAATCGCCGACGATTTCCTCGAGAATTTCCTCGAGCGTCACCAGACCGAGGATATCGCCGTACTCGTTGACGACCAGCGCAATACGCCGCTTGCTGGCACGGAAGTTGAGCAGCGCGGTGCTTAGCGGTGTGCCCTGTGGAATGAAGTAAGGCTCGATGATCAGCGGCATGAAGGTTGCGCGGCTGAAGTCACGGGTGTGCATCAGGCGCATGACCTTGCGCAGGTGCACCAGACCAACCACGTTCTCGAAGCTGCCGCGATAGACCGGCAGGCGCGTGTAGCGGCTGGTGCCGAGTTTGGCGGCGATTTCATCCCAGTCGGCATCCAGGTCGATCGCCTCGATCTCGCCACGCGGCACCATGACGTCGTCGACGGTCACCTTTTCGAGTTCCAGAATGGCCAGCAGCATGTCCTGATGGGCCTCGGGCATGAGCACGCCGGCCTCCATGACCAGGGTTTTGAGTTCTTCGGCGGATAGCCTTTCCGCCACACCCGCCTGTATCCGCACGCCGAGCAGCCGCAACAACCCGTTGGCGATCCCATTGACGATCCACACCACCGGGTAACTGAGCTTGAGCAGCGGCCGCAAGATGTAGGCGCTCGGGTAGGCGATGCTTTCCGAGCGCAGGATGGCGAGAGTCTTGGGTGCGAGATCAGTGAGAATCAGGACCACGAGCGTGATAATGACCGTGGCAATACCGATCGCACTGCCTTTCTCTCCCCACACACGAATAACCGTGACGGTGGTCAGTGCCGAGAACAGGGCGTTGACCGAGCTGCTGCCGAGCAGAATGACGCCGATCAGCCGATCGGGTCGTTCCAGCAGCTTGGCGGCAATGCGTGCGCCGCGGTGGCCGGATTCGGCCTTGTGGCGCAGACGATAGCGGTTGAGCGTGACGAAACTGATCTCGGCGGCCGAGAAGAACGCGGACAGGAAGACAAGAAAAATCAGGGCGCCAATCAGCGCGCCGAGCGGAATGTGTTCCACGGTGCGGCTTCAGGTTCGGGAGAAGGCAACATGCTAGCACGCAGTTGTTCAGCGGCGAAAACTGGCGGCATGGGCGGGATTACCCGGCTGGCTTGATCTGGCAAACCACATTCAGCGGACAGTCGGCCTCATGATTGTTGCCAAGCTGCTGCCAGACATATTCGAGCGCCAGATCTTCGGTGCGAAAGAACTGGCCTGCGCCAATTTTTTCTGTAAGGCCGGTGCGATTGAACACGTCCAGTACCTGCTTCTTGAGACCGGTGAACAGAATGGTGATGTTGTTGGAGCGCAAACGTTCGGCCAGGGTTGCGATCATTTCCTCACCCGAGGCGTCGATCTGGTTAATACCATCGCCAACCACAATCACATATTTCAGATCCGGTTTGGCGGCGACCCGTCCCAACACCTTGTCTTCGAAATAGCTGGTGTTGGCAAAGTAGAGAGAGCCATCGAAACGGATCATGGAAATATTCATGCAGGCTTGCAGGCCGTAGGCCTCTGCGTCGCGCAGCGTGCCGTCCGGATGACGGGCGAGCAGGGCCACGCGCGGTTGCATGGTGCGGTACAGGTACAGGATGAGAGCGAGTCCCGCGCCGATCAGAATGCCCTTATCGAGATGCGGCGCAAACGCGAGTGTCAGCGCGAAACTGACCACGGCCACGATGCCATCCTGCTTATTCGCCAGCCAGGCATGCTTGATGGCTTTGACGTTGATGAGGCCAACAACTGCCATCATGATGACCGCGGCCAGAGTCGCCTGTGGCAGATGATAGAGTAGCGGCGTGAGCCAAAGCAGGGTAACCACAACGATCACGCTGGTTACAACTGATGAGAAACCAGTGATGGCGCCGGCACCGATGTTCACGGCCGAGCGTGAGAACGATCCTGATGTCGGGTAGCTCTGGGTTAGGCTGCCAACGATGTTACCGATGCCCTGGCCGATCAGCTCCTGGTTGGCGTCGAGTCGTTGACGGGTTTTGGTCGCCATGGCCTTCGCAATCGAGATTGCCTCCATGAAGCCCAGCAGCGAAATGGTGATGGCCGCCGACAACAGTTGCAACATGACACCGATGTCGAACTTAGGCAGTGTGAGTGATGGCAGACCCTGCGGGATGCTGCCGACCACGTTGCCGCCGCCATTCATGACCAGCGTCTCGCCGTCCAGCGAACGGATGCGCCAGTAGCTGCCTTCGATTTTTGTTCCTTCCGGTGCGTGGCCGCGCAGGTAGAACAGGCCGGGGGCACCGTTTTGCCCGGGCGCATATTCGAAACGGTTTTTCTTGATCTCCTCGACGTCGGCCTTGACGGTCTTGATGCGGCGTTCACGCTTCAATTTGAGGGTATCCCAGGCGTGCTGGGCGAGCAGGGTGCGCGAATCGTCGGTACCGAAACGTGCGAGCGTATCGCGGTGCTGGCGCTCGGCCTCGGAGATTGCCTTGCCGAGTTCCGGAATCTCGAGCTTGAGCGCAATCTCGTCTCGCACCACTTCCTGCACGGCCTCGTTCGCAATCCGGTTGAGCGCCACCGTCTCGAGGTGTTCGAACCGGATCAGCCAGGCCAGCAGGGTGGTGACGGCCACGGCAATCAGCACATTTGGTATCCGTGGGTTGATGCGCCGCAGTGCGATCATGATGACAAACGCACCGACGGCGATGCCAAACGTCGGCCAGTGGATATGCTGGGTGGCGGCGACCACCGTGTTCCAGACGGTTTCGTAATGGTGCGCGGCCTTCTCGGCACGCACGCCGAAAATCTTGTCGAGCTGCGAGGAGGCGATAATGATGGCGGCGGCGTTGGTGAAACCGACAATAACCGGGTGCGACAGGAAGTTCACGACCACGCCGAGGCGCAGCAGGCCGAGACTGAGCTGAAACAGGCCGACGATCAGCGACAGGGAGATGGCGTAGGCAACGTAACCCGGAGTGCCGCTGGCGGCGATCGGCTCGAGCGCCGCGGCCGTAAGCAGTGATACCACCGCTACCGGTCCGGTGGCCAGCTGGCGTGAGGAGCCGAACAGCGCCCCCACCATCGGCGGCAGGAAAGCAGCGTACAGGCCGTAGTAGGCCGGTAGTCCGGCAAGCTGCGCATAGGCCATGGATTGCGGAATCAACACCAGTGCCACGGTGATGCCGGCGAGCAGGTCGGCGCGTAATACTTTGCCTTCGCGCAATTCGCCGATCCAGGCGAGGAACGGAAGCAGGCGCTGGGTCCAGAGCGAAGCAGTGGAGGAGGTATTGCTGGCAGGTGTGTTCATACGCGTCTTGATCCGGTAAAAATCAATAAAACGGATACAGCCACGACCGTAATGTATACGACGCTGATTATATCGGGATCAGACGGGATATTGATACCCGGTACATGCCGGCAGTTCGAAGGTAACGGGCACGGGCCAGTGTGTGGCTTGTTGGAATCAGATTGGCACGAGTTCTGGCTTTACGCCTGTTTGATATGCAGGTGCTTCACGACCTCTTCCAGCGCCTCCTTTTCCGAGCGAAAAATGTTCTGGGTTCCGATTTTGTCGATGAGGCCGGTTCTTTTCAGCACTTCCTTGACGTTGTTCTTGATGTCGTAGAAGGCCAGGCTGATGCCGTTCTGTTTCAATCTGTCGACAAGGTGCTGCAGCATCTCGACACCGGAGGCATCCAGCCCGTTGATGCCGCCTGCAGCCACCAGAATATATTCCAGGTCCGGATCGTTACCGACCAGAAACAGGATTGATTCTTCAAAATAATTGACGTTCGCGAAATACAGCTGTCCGTCAAAACGGATGGCCGTTACCTTGGGGTGTAATTTGGGAAGGCTGTGTCGTTCAGCATTGCGCAGCACACCATCCTGAGTCATGCCCAACAGAACGATTCGCGGTGTCATGGTGCGGAACAGAAACAGCGCCAGCGAGAGAATGATGCCGGTCAGGATGCCGTTCTGGATATTCGGTGCAAAGGCAAGTGTGGCCGTGAACGTGACCACGGCGGCGATGCCATCTGATTTGCTTGCGACCCACGCCTCCTGGATGGTCCTGAAATTGATCAGGCTGATGACCGCCATCATGATGACGGCGGCGAGTACCGGTTTGGGCAGGTGATACAGGAGCGGGGTAAAGAACAGCAGCGTCAGCAATACGGCCAGCGCGGTAAATACCGAGGACATGCCGGTGCGCGCCCCGGACGCCAGGTTGAGAGCCGAACGTGAGAACGAACCGCTGACCGGCATGGCGTGGCTGAACGCGGCGGCGACCTTCGCCAACCCCTGGCCGATCAGCTCCTGATTTTCATTCCAGCGGGTGCGCGTCTGGATGGCAATGATCTTGGAACTCGACATGGCTTCCATGAAGCTGATGACAGCAATGACAAATGCCGTCGGCAGCATGTGCATGGTGGCTCTCCAGTCTACTGGCGGAATACTGATCCCGGGCAGCCCTTGCGGGATGGCGCCGACCACCATGCCACCGTCTGCTTCGAACCCGATCACATAGCTGATAAGGGTCATGACCACCACCGTGATCAGCACGCCTGGCAGTTTTGGCCGGTAACGCTTGATCGCGATCATCAGAGCGAGGGCGCTGACACCGAATACCAGCGACAAGATATGCATGGAATTGAAGTTGATGGCGACATGAAACACATCGCTGAGAAAGTGTGAGCTGTTCTTCAGTGCCAGGCCGACCAGGGGAGGAAGCTGCGACAGGCCGATGATAATGGCGGCTGCGTTGATGAACCCGCGCAGTACCGGATAGGAAAGAAAGTTGAGCAGCACCCCCATGCGCGCCAGCCCGAGTCCTATTTGGACCACGCCGGACAGGAGCGCCATTAGAATGACGTAGGCATAGAACTGGTCGGTTCCGTAGCCGGCCAGTGGCATGATGCTGGCGGCCGTGAGCAGCGAGGTCATCGCGACCGGTCCGGTAGACAGCAGCAGGGATGAGCCGAACAGGGCGCCCACGATCACCGGTATGAGCGTCGCATACAAACCATAGTAAGCCGGCACACCGCACAGCTGTGCATACGCCAGCGATTGCGGGATGGCCACGAGGGCGACGGTCAGCCCTGCCACCAGATCGGCACGCAGTACACCGGGGTCGCGCAGCGTCCCGATCCAGCCCAGGAATGGAAATACGCGCTGCAACCAGCCATTCAGGCTGGCGAACGTCAAAGGGTTAAACACAATATCTCCAGGCTGATGAGGCGGAAGAATTCCAATACTGGATGTTGCTGGCGTTCAGTCAGTTAACGCCTTTGCGAAAATATTCTGGCGGTTGACGGGACACCAGTCATGCAGTCAACAGCGATATGTTTGTCGAAGCGTGCGCGCACAGCTTGGTCAGATCTGCTAAAGAAAGTATCGACCGCATTCGTCCTGTTCAGGAACGTTTCGCCACCAATACTGCAGTTGTGGCGGTATCGATCACGCGCTCGGAAATACTTCCGAGCATGGTGCGTTCGAGGCCGGTACGACCATGGCTGCCGACCAGAATCAAATCCGCATTCTTCTTCGTGGCTGTATCGACGATTATTTCGTCGGGAAGGCCAGGGTACGTCACGGCCTCCGCGTCGATGTTGTGGGTCGTGAGGAATGCCGCCGCACGATCCGCAGCCGCGCGGGCCTCTTCATGACGCTGTGTCGATTGGCTCGGGAGCATCACCGAGACCGCCGAAACCGTTGCCCCGAAAATCCTGGCAAGACTGCCGGCCAGGGCCGTAGCGGCATCGGAATAGACGGAACCATCAGTTGCCAGTATGAAGCGCTGCCCTTTAATCTCGGTATTACGCGGCACTACCAGTACGCTGCAGTGTGCGTGGCCGATGACCTTGACCGTCGCCTGGCCGAGGTGCACGCGTGCCAGACCGCGGCGACCACCGCGACCCATCACAATCAGGTCGGCGTTCATCTTCTTGGCCTGGTTTACGATCTCCTGGAATAGTCGCAAGGTAGTGTGGATGACTTCCGTGTCACAGGTTACACCCGCGGCGGCTGCCAGGCGCTCGACGTCATCGAGGTGCGCGCGTGCGCGCGCGAGCACCGGCTCAGGAATACGGTCGGCGCTTGCGGAAAGTTCGTTGCTGGTGCGCGAAATCAGATGGATGACCCGAACACGGGCATCACTTCTCTTGGCAATGCGCAGTGCCTCTTGAATCGCGCCGGCGCTGTATTCAGAGTCATCGCTCGATACCAGCAGGCGATCGATGTGTGGCAGAGAGCCAAGTCCCGGGGCCACTATTTTCGCAGCGCCCACCGTTAGTGGATGCACCTGCGCGCATTCAAGGAAAATACGCTTGTCACAGCGCGCGCACACACCGTGATCAAGGTTCCGGAATATGGACTCGATCGCATGCGCTTTGGTAAGAAAGATATTTTCCTGTCCGATCAGGTCACGGAATCCTCCGCGACGCAGCGTGGTGCAGGCCTCTTCCTTGATTTTTACCAGGTACAGCCCGCCGCCCAGCGCCTGGCGGCGACGGGCTTCTATGGCCAGCATTTCTGCGCCGGCCAAGTCAACGAAATTGATACCGTTTCCGATCAGGATCAGGTGTTTCTGCTGCGGGAAATTTTCAGCGATGTAGTGCAATTGCTCCTGGATGTGGTCCACGGCACCGAAGTAGAGCGAGCCATCTATGCGTACGATCTTGAGCTGTGGACATTCAGGTAGCTTCGGATCGGTGACGAAATGTCGGTTCGGAGTACTGGCATCGGGTGTGCGCGTGACCACATTCGGCTGTGAGGTACGCATCAGGTAAATGATGAGTGAGAGCATGACGCCGACGTAGATGGCGAACTCCAGTTCGACGAACAGCGTCGCCAGAAAGGTGATGAGAAGAACAGCACTTTCACGTTTGCTGGTTTTAAGTATGGTCTTGAACTGGTGAAAATCGATAAGCCGCCAGGCCACGACGAGCAAAACAGCAGACATGGCTGCAATCGGCAGATGTGCGGCCAGTGGCGCCACGAGCAAAACGATCAGCGCCAGCGACACAGCCGCAAACACGGCAGCCATGGGTGTTGCGGCGCCGGCTGAGTAGTTGAGACCGCTACGTGTGAATGACCCAGACGAGGCATAGCAGGAGAAGAAGCTTCCCACCAGGTTGGCCAGTCCCTGCCCGGTAAATTCCTGGCTGCCGTCGATGCGTTGACCGGACTTCGACGCCACGGAGCGTGCAATGGAAACCGCCTCGACCAGGCCAAGCATGGCCACGGCCAGCGCCGCACTGCCGAGTTGCTTGATGGCAGCCAGGTGCAGGTCAGGCATGCTGAGCGGTGGCAGGCCGTGTGGAAGTTCACCCACGAGTGTAATGCCTCGGGCTTCGCCGCCGAGCAGACCAGCCGCCAGGCCACCGATCACCATACCGATCAGCATCACCGGCCAGCGCGGCTTGAGACGGGCAAGGATGATCAGGCTTGCGAGTGTCAGGGTGGCAATGCCGGTGATGTACAGGTTGGCGTTGTGGAGCTGACTAAAGATATCGATCCAGGTGTGCAGGAAAGACTCACCGGAGGGAATGTGCATACCAAAAAAGTGTTTCAGTTGGCTGGAGGCAATCAGTACGGCTGCTCCGGCGGTGAAGCCGACCACCACTGAATGAGATATGAAATTGACCAGGGTGCCCATGCGCGCCAGACCCAGGGCGAGCTGATAGACACCGGCCAGAAAAGTGAGGGTGAGCGCCATCTGGATAAACTTGGCGCTGCCCGGTTCGGCATACTTGGAGATGGCGGCAAACACCACGATGGAAATTGCCGTGGTGGGACCGGAAATCAGGTGCCGTGAAGATCCAAACAGGCCGGCGATGATGGCCGGCACCATGGCGGTATAGAGGCCATATACAGGCGGCAGACCGGCAATCATGGCGAACGCCACGCCCTGTGGGAGCACAACTACGGCACCTGTCAGGCCGGCGACCAGGTCGGCCTTGAGAGTGTCACGGGTGACCTGTGGCCACCAGCGCAGAAACGGAAAAATTCTGGACCAAATGGGATTGCAGTACAGAGCCCGGCTAATCTGTTCCATTTATCGATCTATGTGGCTCGTTGAACTCGTAACTGTATAAATGGTGCGCACTGCTTGCGGCGTTATTCGGACTGGCCGAGAGCGAGACAGGACTGTCCGGTAGAAGCTGCGACAGGGTGAATTCTAGCGTTTTTTACCGGTTGCGTCAGGAGGCACGGCCGAGCAGCACTTCAAGCACAAATTTGCTGCCGAAATAGCCGAGCACCAGCAGGCTGAAGCCGGCCAGGGTCCAGCGCACCGCGGTACGCCCGCGCCAGCCATACAGGCGACGTCCGGTGAGTAACATGCCGAATACCGCCCAGGCGATGATCGACAGCACGATGTGATGGGTGAAGCGCAGTGGCTTGCCGAACAGTTCCTCGGAGAAGAACGCACCGCTTACCAGGGTGAGCGTGAGCAGAGTAAATCCGACCGCGATCATGCGGAACAGCAGGTGTTCCATGGTTTCGAGCGGTGGCAGGCTGCGCAGGAAGCCGCCCGCCTGCCGGCGGTGCAGGGCGCGTTCCTGCAGTCCAAGTACCAGGCTCTGCACCACGGCTATGCTCAGCAGGCTGTAGGCGAGCAGCGATATCACGATGTGTGCCGCCTGCACCGGGCTGGCCCCCGGTAGGGTTAAATGATGCGTCGGCCACAGCCATTCGAGTAGCACTGTCGTCGCGGCTATTGGCAGGATCAGGACGCCGAGCGATTCGATTGGCTGAAACAGTGCGGCGGTCAGAAACAGCAGCGCCACCGCCCAGGCTACGAGCGAGGCGGCGCTGGTGATTCCCAGATTCAACCCGCCCAGAAACAGGTCGATATAGAGCAGGGTGGCGTGCAGGGTTAGCGCGCCGGCCGCGAGCACAAATACACCGGTGCGGGCGCCGCCGCGCAGGTTATTACCAATAATCAGGCCGCGCCACAGCAGGCCGGCAGCGCAGACATAGAGGACTGCGGCTAGAATTGGATGGAGGGCGCTAGTCATAATATATAGAGGGCCTGCCGCTGATGCTGACTCGGCATCATGGCACAGCTCGACTTTCCGATGAAGAGGCGCAGTTCTGGCGAGATGAGGCAGGCACGAGCAATCTGGGGAATCGATTATTATGGTAAGAAGAACGCAGTAGGGTCTCTAACCTATATGACAGGACGAACGGAGTAGGGCTTCATTGATGCGCATCCGGGTATTGGGGGCGAGTGGTGGTATCGGGAATGGTGCACGCACCACGGCACTGCTCGTGGATCATGACATTCTGATCGATGCCGGCACTGGTGTGGCGGATCTGTCGCTCGACGCTATGGCCGCCATCGACCATGTGTTCCTGACCCATGCTCACCTGGACCACGTCACCTGTATCCCGTTTTTGCTGGATAGCGTCGCCAACCGGCGCGCCCGTCCATTGGTTGTGCATGCGCAGGAGGCGACGCTGGCGGTACTGCGCGAACATCTGTTCAATAACGCACTTTGGCCGGATTTCACTACCATCCCGTCGCTCGACAAGCCGTATTTGCGTTTTGAGCTACTGCCGCCGGGAGAAAACATCACCTTGGATGGCCGTAGTCTGCGCAGCATTCCGGTGAGCCACAGCATCCCGGCGGTTGGTTACCTGCTCGGAAATGGCCGCGCCAGTCTCGCGTTCAGTGGCGACACCACAAGTACAGACGCGTTCTGGCAGGTGCTCAATGCCTGCGCCGACCTTCGGCATGTGATCATTGAGACTTCTTTCGTTGATGAGGAAGAAGCGCTGAGCCGCCTGTCCGGGCATTTGTGCCCACGTCTGCTGGCACTGGAACTGGCCAAGCTGCAGCGCGCGGCGAGTGTATATATTACGCATCTCATGCCCGGCGAGGAGGAGGCCATTATGGCCGAGATACATGCGCATCTGCCGAATCGACAGCCGCAGGCGCTACACGCGGGTATGGTGTTCGATTTATAGTTGTATGATTATCAGCCACAGATGAACGCTGATTAACGTAGATCAAAACCCATTTCGTCGTTGTTATTACTTATCTGCGTTCATCTGCGGCTAAAATTTTTTTATTAAGCTTTCTGGCTCCACGGGACATCCACCATGTTTGAAAACCTGACCGGTCGGCTGGAAGCCACACTCAAGCGCCTGCGTGGCGAGGCGCGCCT
>Ga0315281_10013067_pt1 | contig 11253 bp, 7 predicted proteins | sample YL17G07_0_MG_FD_204540 | JGI IMG/M metagenome (GOLD analysis project Ga0315281, IMG submission 204540) | Sediment microbial communities from Yellowstone Lake, YNP, Wyoming, USA - YL17G07_0 | ecosystem: Environmental > Aquatic > Freshwater > Lake > Sediment | place: USA: Wyoming | collected... | reverse complement strand
TGCCGAGGACGGATCGTGCGGGTCGAGGATCGCGGCGGCAAGGTCGGAATGGCGGTGAAAATCATCGAATCGCGGTTGGCGGCGGTTAACTAAGGATCACCGAGTACATTGAGCGTGACCTGCAAATACAGGCTGCCGGTCCAGTTGGCCGAATGGAAATCGACCAGATCGCATCCCGCACCAAAGCCGCTCCGGCCGCCGCCAAAGTCCGAGGCCTGCGGCTAGGCGTTGCCGGTAGGGGGAACCTCAGGCGGGACATTCAGCAGCGCAAATGCGCAGCCGAATCCTTGGTCGAGAGGCTGCACCTGATCGCACGCATTATGGGTGCTGAACTCACACTTCCCGACAGGTTGACCGAATTTAGGACTTTGGGGATTGGCACACCGAATGACACCGACGGATGGGCGCTCATTCAGGTTCAGCGCGGGCTCGCGCGACCCTGATGCGCCGAAGTCCTGATTGACCCCGTTTTCAGGGGTATGCGTTAACCTTGAACGAAGGGGATTCATGCGCACGGCGACCCCCATCTTGTCGGAACCGTGATCTTCTACCCTGACAATGGTTCCTTCGCATTCGAGCTGCATACCCCGAGGACTGTCGAACTCGATCGTCATCCTGATCGATGAGCCGGCCTGATAGTAGCTGTCTATCTCGAAGTACGCGCCGGAGGCGCTGAGATCGCGTGTGACGCCTTTGACATTGTCGCCAACGACTTGGACCGGCAATATCTTGTTCTGCCGCTCTTCCTTGCGCTGCTTTTTTGTGAACCGGTTCAATAGACCCGATTTCAAGGGAGTTTCCATATAGCGTTTTCTAGATTTGTCCGTGGTTAAAATTACGATCTAATTTGTTTGCTTGGCTTCGCCCGCTCATTTTATATCAATCCGACAAAGTTATTGCTGCGCGGACAGAATTGACCATCGTGCGCGAATTCAGCCGATCACCTATTGTCAGCCCATCTCCAAGTCTGCCAAGCGTTTGAAGATGCGTTGCCCTGATCACCGCAATCGCCCAGTCTGGTCAATTTTGTCCGCGCAAACAGCAACATAAACCCTTCGAACTGTGTTTAGGATATAGAGGAACCGCCTACCCGGCCATTGGACTTAAGGGCAGTTTTCAGTCTAGGGAATCGCTGATCAAGTTGCCGCAAAGCGGCAATTCTGAACCAATGCGAATTGAAATTGTGAATCGAATTGGAGACTTGCTTGCGGCCTTCAGCGTCCATGCATGGGGGTTCCGTTCTAGCAGCCGCCCAAAGCCGAGGATCGCGTTCAATGGCGTCCGCAACTCGTGGCTCACACGAGTCATCCATTTGGACTAGGCAACTTACAGTATGGCAACTTACAGTATTGCGTTGCTACCAAGGGGGGTGTAGCCTACTTAAGTTCGCGGTAACGGTCCCTTACCGAACTAGGTACAAGGCGCATAGTTAACATTTCAAGTAGGACAAAGTGAATGTGATTGCTCGGTAAGAATCTTTTCACTAGGAGGGTCGATGAAGCCTAGGCTAATTCTTGCTTTCTCTGTGTCTTTACTAACCACCTCTGGCCAAGCATATTCCGCCCAGCCTGCGTGTAATTTTAATGATCCTCGCCAACAGCAAAACTGCCTAAACCAAGAGCAGGCTCGTCAGCAGCAATTGCAAATACAGCAGCAAACCCAGCAGCGCGCACAAGAACAGGCCCGCCAACAGCAATTGCAAAAACAGCAGCAAACCCAGCAGCGCGCACAAGAACAGGCCCGCCAACAGCAATTACAAAAGCAGCAGCAGGCCCAGCAACACGCGCAGGAGCAGGCTCGTCAACAGCAATTACAAAAACAGCAGCAAACCCAGCAGCGCGCACAAGAACAGGCCCGCCAACAGCAATTACAAAAACAGCAGCAGGCCCAGCAACACGTGCAGGAGCAGGCTCGTCAACAGCAATTACAAAAACAGCAGCAAACCCAGCAGCGCGCACAGGAGCAACCGAAAACTCAGTCACAAAGTCCGCAGCGGGCATCAAATCAGACCCAGCCCCGCGCCAACGCAGCCGCCCCAACCGCCAACGCGCTGGCCAATCCGATTGTGACCGGAGGCGCGCAGCCGATCGCCCCGACAGCAACGCAAACGATCGTACCCGCAGGCGCGGGCGGTGCCGGCAAGCCGGCGACCGCCTCTTCGCCGGTTAATCCGTTTGCGGCCAAGGGCGCCCAGCCGATTGCCCCGGCGGCGATGCAAACGAGCGTACCCGCGGGCGCGGCCGGTGCCGGCAAACCGTCGACCGCCGCTTCGCCGGTTAATCCGTTTGCGGCCAGGGGCGCCCAGCCGATCGCCTCGGCGGCGATGCAAACGAGCGTACCCGCGGGCGCGGGCGCGGCCGGTGCCGGCAAACCGTCGACCACAACTTCGTCGGTTAATCCGTTCGCTGCTGGAGGCGCGCAGACGAGGCCGCCGGTCGATGCGGCGAGCAAAAGTAGCTTGACGCCGTACAGCACTCCGCCGTTATACAAGCCGGGGCCCAACGTGAAGACCACCGCCCTTGCAAACGGCATGATGACGCACGTAAATCCCAGTACTCGAACCAGCGTTAGCACGGATGCAGGCGGACGCATCATGGTTATTGAAAAACCAGGCTTGAAGGCAACGGCATTCAGAAGCGACGGGCGAGCCGCGCACATTGAACGTGCTAGAGCCGACGGCAGCAAGATGATCGTGGAGAGAGGATTGCGGGGCGAGCGAAGAATTGAGGTTGTCCGACCCAGTGGCGTACGCGTCGTGACCATAGGGCGGCGTGGATTCGTTGAACATCCACTCCGGCGGGGCTACGTTGCCCGGACCTACGTGGCAGGAGGACGGTCTGAAGTACGTGTATATCGCACCACCGTATACCGAAACATTCAAATAAGAAGTTATGTGCCCGCGGTTGTCTACCTTCCCGCCTTTTATGGCTGGGCGTCCCGACCGTGGCGTGAACCTGTGACTTATGTTTGGGTGCAAACACCATCGTCTGGCGTCTACGAGGAATTCTTTACTCCCGAGCGCAGCTACCCCAGCGCCTCTATTTGGGTAGTTGATTTCATGATGGCCGAGAATCTGCGCCTGGCGTACGAGGCTCAGATGGCAGGCGGCGAACGGATGGCGTATCAAGAGCGACCAAGTATTGGTGCTCCCGTGACTCGGCAGGTGAAAGACATGCTTGCGGAGCAGGTTCGGCAACAAATCGAAGTGGAGCAACTTGCAGCCACGCAGCCCGCTGCCCCGATGGCTACGAACGCGGCTGCAGAAGTTCCGCCTGCGGCGCTTGATCCAAGATATCGAGTCTTTGTCGCGCATACAAATCTCGCTATGACCTCCAGCACCGATGGCCAAATCTGTACACTGACGCCGGGCGATGTAATTCAACGAACCTCCAATACGCTGACCGATGACGGCAAGGTCGGCGTCATGGTCCTGAGCAGTAAGGGCACTGGCTGTCCTGTTTCCTTTCAATCCGCCATCGATCTAGCCACACTCCAGGATATGCACAATCAATTTCGCGAGAATATTTCCGCTGGTCTCGGCAAGCTCGCATCAAGTGCAGGTTCGGGTGGCATCCCTGTTGCACCGGCGACAAATCCCAAGCCACTGCCGGAGGGACAAGCCCAGGCCGATGGCCAAGCCAGGAACTTGTTGCTGGCACAGTTCAAGGAAGCCGATCAAGCGGAAGAGGAAGTCAAGCTTGCTTCGGATAGTGCGATCTAGAATCCTGTATGGGTGCTACTGTCTAACGAGCAACGGCAACATGTGATCTCATCCCTACAAATTTGCTTGCTGATCGTGTTCAGCCTGGTGCATCTGACGCTGTCCCGCCCAGCAGAGGCGGCTGAACAGTTCCAAGTAGACGAGGTCGCCCTGCAGCCGGGGAAGATCGGGATGAACGTGGAGACGCTTTTACCGAAGCAAGCAGCCGATGCCGGTGATCCAAGTCTCAAGGGTGTGAGAATCACAGATGTCACGGCCGGTAGTCCGGCCGAAAAACTGGGACTAAGACGGGACGACATAATTGTTCAGGCTAATGGCAGGCCTATCGTTAGCCACACCGAAATAGCCGCCTTGCTGCGTGATCGCCTGGTGGGTGCTACGAGTCGCCTCCTGGTCCGACGTAACGCCGACCATCGTTTGCTCGAAATTGTCGTTCCCTCGGCACCGCAACCGATGCTCCGCATCGATGCGGGTATGCACAACGCTCCGATTCGACGAATTGCGCTGGATAGCAACGGCAGGTGGCTGGTCACCGCTTCCGAAGACAAAACCGCGAAAATATGGGATCTGACGACAGGGCGCCTCGCAAGATCCCTACGACCTCCGGTCGGTGATGATAATGAAGGCAAGCTTGCAGCCCTCGCCATGTCACCAAACGGGGACATCGTCGCCGTCGCGGGCTGGACCGGGATGTGGGGAAGTACCGCCTCGGTCTACCTATTTGACCGCGCCAGCGGTCGCCTGTTGCGCCAGCTCAGCGGCTTGCCCGGCATGATCGAGGCGCTGGCCTGGTCATCGGATGCTAAACTCCTAGCGATGTCGTTTGCGAGCCCAGGTGGAATTCGGGTCTACCGCACGGACAACTGGACGCCCATGGGCGGCGACACGAATTACGGAGGGCGCGTTGTCGGTCTCGACTTCGATCGCACCAACAGGCTGTTGAGCGCCAGCCACGACGGCTTTCTTCGCATCTACGCGCCGAGTACCGAAGGACCTAAACTATTGGCTAAGCGCATGGGGCCAGGAGGAAAACAGCCGACTACCGCGCGCTTTTCGCCGGACGCCGCGCTGATCGCGGTGGGCTATATGGACTCCACTCAGGTGAGTGTGCTCGCCGGAAAAAACCTCGACTTTTTATACGCTGCGGACACGCTTTCCGCAAAGAACGGGGATCTGCGCAGTGTCGCTTGGTCCAGCGACGGTCGGACGCTTTTCGCTGCCGGCCGCTACGTTGCCGGCTCGCGACAGGCAATCCGCATTTGGCCGGATGCGGGACGCGGAGCACCGAGAAATGAACCAGTTGCCAACAACTCCATCTTCGACGTGCAAGCGATGCCCGGCGGCGGTGTCGCATTCGGTACTGCCGAGCCGGCGTGGGGAATTATTGCGGCCGACGGGAAACAACGCCTGGGCATTTCATCTCCAATCGCTGATTTCCGCGGTGGCGGAGAACAGCTGCAGGTTTCAAAAGATGGGCATCGAGTTCGTTTTGGCTTTGAAAGAAACGGAAGCCTGGCCGCAGATTTCGATACGGAGGATGGCCTCGTCGTAAGCGAGACCAGCACAGCACCCGGCGCCGTTTCTCCCGCGCTCACGGAATTCCCCGGGTTAGTTGTCAGCGGTTGGAAAAACACTAGCGAACCAAAACTCAATGGATCACCGCTGCGCCTGAGACCGGGGGAAAACTCCCGCAGCCTTGCCATCGCCCCGGATAGATTGAGCGTCCTTCTCGGCAGCGACTGGGGTTTGAACAAGTTCGATGCTGGAGGAAAATTGCTGGGCAGAATAGTAACTCCCGGCGCTGCATGGGCCGTCAATTACTCCGGTGACGGCCGTTTCTTGCTGGCTGCGTTTTCAGATGGAACCATTCGTTGGTATAACGCCAAGAGTGGTCGGGAAAAGCTCGCTTTGTTTGCGCATAGCGACAGAAAGCGATGGGTGGCCTGGACACCTTCTGGATACTATGCTGCATCAGCTGCGGGGGAAGAATTGATCGGGTGGCACATCAACAACGGGCCAGACCAAGCGGGAGATTTTTATCCGGCGTCGCGCTTTAGGGCAAGGTTCTATCGTCCCGACGTTCTCGAAAAGATATTGGAAGCAGGAACAGAAATCGAAGCCTTGGGTTTGGCAAACCAAGCCTCCGGGCGGATTTCCCAGCACACTGAAATTGCCCATGCGTTGCCGCCGATGATAGATCCGGTTTCACCGGCGGAGGCAAAGATCAAAGATACAACCGTAAATATTCGTTTCCGGGTCCGGAATGTCAGTGACGGGCCATTGCAAAATATACGCGTGCGCGTAAATGGAAGCAATATTCCTGAAATGCGGAATTTGGTTGTAGCTCAGACCGGCGTTGGTGAAGAGCGCAGCGTGACTGTAATACTGCCAGAACGAGACTCGACGGTTGAACTATTTGCTGAGAATCGCCACGGTGTTTCCACCCCCGCCACATTCAAGTTCATCTGGCAGGGTGTTCCGCCTAAGAAGGTCAACCTGCCGACCCTCTATGCGCTGGCGATAGGTGTATCAAACTATCGCGATGATTCGATGAGACTGGGCTATCCGGCCAAGGATGCCAAAGACTTCGTCGATGCGATCAAGTCACAACAAGGTAGGCTATATGGTGACGTGCAGGTTGTGCTTCTCACCGATGAACAGGCGACCCGCGCGGCGGTGCTGGAAAACCTTGCCAGGTTGAAGAATCGGGTCAAGGACGACGATGTCGGCGTGCTGTTCATCGCAGGGCACGGCTTCAACACGAAGGATGGGACCTACTACTTCGTTCCCTTTGACTTTGATCGAACGTCGGATTCAACAGGCGTGGTCTACAGCGCAATACGTGGAACCTTGGGCGAAATACCGGGGCGCGCCATTCTCTTCATTGATACCTGCCATAGTGGCAACGTGCTCGGTAAGACCGATCTAACAGGGGTCATCAACGACTTGACGGCGCGTGAGAACAACGTCGTAGTGTTTGCCAGTAGTACACAGAAGGAGACGTCTCAGGAAAGTGATGAATGGAAAAACGGCGCGTTTACCAAAGCGCTCGTGGAGGGCATGCGCGGCGGTGCCGATCTATTCAAGGACGGCAAAGTCATGTACACGGGCTTGCAGGCCTATTTGAGCAGGACGGTCAGTGCATTGACGAGAAACGCCCAGCATCCGGTTGTCCTACCCGGAGGCATCGAGGATTTTGTCGTGGCCATTCCGTGATAGTAGCGTGCAACGTTGAGTATTTCATTGCGCCACCCTGCGCGGCCCGGATTACCCGGTTGTGCACGATTACGGGTAGCCAGTTCTAATATCTATGGAATCTTTGAAGCAACGTGCCAGCCCGTGTCTAGCTGGCTCTCTGGTCCTGCGCAGAAAGGAGGTAATCTCGCCCACGCAGTAACATGAATGGTATAGGTTGAGTAGCGCCGGCCCTGCATTCCTGAAACGATCTCAAAAAAAAATAGCGTGGTCACCACGCGCAGTGATGGAACGGTTCGAGTACGAAAGCAAGAGAAAGACATAGCCCCCGCCGTCATACCCGGCGGGCTCACCGCAGCAGGAATATCTTCTGCGTATCCGGGTGCAGTCAGGCGAATTCATATGCTTAGCTGGTTTCTTGTTGCCTACTCCGTCGGATGCCTTCGTTAATATCCCGCAAATCGTTTTCGACTTTGGCGCCCAAGAGATAGAGCGCAAGAAGCATAAACAGTCCGAAGGCGCTTCCGGCAGCAATTACATGGGTAATTGCTGAAGCTTTCGCCAGACCGACACGAATTTCCTCGGATTCACGCTCTGCCGCAACTCGCTGCTCTTCACGTTGCTCGAATTGTCGTTTGTCATCTTGAATCTTATCCCAAGCGCTAATGTGGAAACCCAGCGTTGGAAGGAAAACCGAGCCAATCTTCCCCTCTTTCTTTAGAGTGATTATCGAACTATCCGTCAAGACTTTGCACGTAAAGTCTACGGCAGCTTTGACCCAAGGCTCGCCACGAATTGGGCCCGTAGCTGCTCTCTCTATGTCAGCACGCAGATTCTCCAATTTCAGCGCGTCATCGCCCTTCTCTACAACCGCGCCAACATCTTCGGCAAATTTACCGGAGCAACGAAAGAGTGATGTGGCGTTTTCCAAAAATTGTAACGAAGACTTATGGTCTCCGGGTCGTTGCCTTGGCGCTTCCTCTTTACTGTTCTTGCGTTTTTCTTGCTCAATTAGGTATGTCTTTAGATCATCAAGGCTAATTGCTTTTTCTGGGGCTTTTTGGGCGGGCGCCGGCTCTTTAGGAGATTGAGAGTACTGATAGGCAGCGGTTGCAACAAAAAAGACGATCGCGATCAATGCCAATCCCATAAATAGCAAAACAGTGACTTTAAAAATCCTTAAGAAGAACTCTTCGATTACCTTAGTTGATGCCATCGCGTCACTCCCTATAATTGAATGTGCTGCTACAAATCCATCGCCGAGCGTGCCTTTATCGGTGGCGTCTTTTTTTGTGCCTCTGATTCCGGCGGTAGCGAGCCGCTGCGTTCATCGCTATCCTTTGATTTCGCCGCCTTCTGGGCTGCCTCCATTCGCGCAGCTTCTCTCTCGGCGGCGGCTCTTGCCGAAGCTCCGGACGCGGCTGCTTTCTCCGCCGAGCGACGGTCAGCCGTGGCTCGCTCAACAGCTCTCTCTGCCGCAGAACGTTCAGCCGATGCCTTCTTTGCATTTTTTTCGGCGGCAATCCTTTGCGCAGTCGCTTGCTCGGCCGCGCGCTCGGCAGCTTGCCTTTCAGATGCGGCTTTCTTGAATGCAGCTTCTTTTGCCGCCTGTTCAGCCGCTTCTTTTGCTGCAAAGTCCTCCGCCCGAACATTCACGGCGGCCGAACGTGCGGGGCCCCCACATGCAAAGGAGGTGTTAAATCCCCGAAACTTCGTCTGCCCTTCAGCAGATACCGGAAAAATGCCAACCTTGTCGTAGGTGTGGACTAGCTTAAGCGGAAGTTTGTTTTCTTCGATCCGAATATACTCAGAACCGCCGTCGCCGAAGTTCAACAATATCCCGCACGACGAGTTATTCCCTGGGCCTTTGAAATCGACGGTTATCTGTACCGATTGTCCGACTGTAATTTCGGATGGTTCGACCTGTACACTTGTCAACTCCTGAGCCGATGCGGTAGAAAATACAAAAAACAGAATTAGCGCGGCAGTGATGTGAATTCTCAATTTAGTTCTCCCCAAATTGAACTTACATCGGCGATGCGGGCTTCTAGTTTAAGCCGGACAATATTGTTACTTTATAAAATGTGTGGGACGTAACCGCCTTCAGAGGTCGCCTGACAGAAGTGGCTCCGCTTGTTCGAACAACTTTCCCCGACTTATAAGTCGGGTTCGGGTGGGGTACGGAAGGTGCAACGTTGTCTACCGTGGCGGTCGGTGCTTGCGACGAACAGACCGGCGCGGTGGGCAACTCGGGGTGCACCGAGGAATTCATTTTATGCTGCCTCAGCCAGTTTGGGTATCAAGTACAGGTAGGATTGCTCGGGGGTGAGACCGCCGCCGCAAATTTGGCCACACTATCCCATATTCGTTATAGGGGCAATAGGCTAAACGGCTTGGGCATGCGTTCTTTCGACTCCTTATCCTGTGTACGCAGGTAGTGGTCACGTCGAAGTATCCCTTAGACTGCCGAGGGATGACCAAAAATGCCAATGCGGAACCACTGCTCGATGCCGAGTCCCCAGAAGTGTCTATACGACCCCCGGCGCTCGATGCCGAGTCCCTGGAAAAGCAAAAGGCGAGCCCGAAAACCAGCCTTAGTGCCTTAGGGGAATGGTGGCCAAGGGCGGAATTGAACCACCGACACACGGATTTTCAGTCCGGCCCACTGGCCAATCTGGTGCGTGAAAGGTGAAGAATTCTAAGCGATTTTCCGCCGAGGGTGTAGCAATCCGTTCCCGACCGAACCAGAACCGAACCTATGGGTGGACGAGCCGAACGTGTGGTTGTGCAAGGCCAAGAAAACAATCCACTTACTCACGCTCGCACTCGCTAGTTCCGAACTTACCGAACCGCCACCGAACTTTTCCGAACTTCACCGCTGGGAGTGACGCTGGGGCGGGAAAATTTGCCCCCGAGGACCCCTGCCGGGCTGGCGCTGCAGCTGTACCCCGAGGTGGCCCAGAACGGCACCTAGCGGTATGCGCCGGGGGCAGCGGATAGCGAGGGGATCGCCACCGCCGAAATTGCCCTAGCGGGACCCCTTTGGCCCCAGCGAGCCCGGCCCGTGGCTATGCCCAGCTCCTGCGACTGCAATGCGGCGTACTGCGGCCGGTGGCCCTAGCTGGAGGTACTTCGGCTCCCGGCCAGAAGGAGACGATCGAGTGTTGCCACCATAGCAGACGTTCGCGACTGCCAGGCGACGTTTTCCGGGCAGTCGTGACGTATCGGCTGCTGACTGCAGCCTTTCCTGTCCGCCCAGCCTAAACCGGAGGTCGAGTTCGATCAGCGCATCGTCGGGTGACAGAGCATCTTTACTTCGATTGACAGCTATGACATCCTGACGCCGGTGGTAAAAAAGGGCGCCTGATCGAAATTCTCGGCTGCCGACTCGGCGTGGGAGCGTCCCATGTACCTGACTGGTTACCAACTTAACCTGCTCGCCCGCGTCATGACAACGCTGGCCGAGCCGCATGAGGAACGCGACATCCGAACCCGCGTCGGCCAGCTGATGCTCGACCTGCTGGGCGCGCAGTACTACGCGAGCTACGTGTGGGATGAGAAGCAGAAGCGCTTTGATAGCGGCGTGCGCATCAACATGGACGCCACCAACATTGAGCAGTACGAGCGTCACTACCAGTACCATGACCCGATCACGTTCAAGCTTCAGCAGCATCGCAGAGCAGTACGTGTGACCGACGTGATGCCGCAGAACCAGCTCATGCGTACCGAGTTCTTCAACGACTTTCTGACTCGCGACGGCCTGTACTGGGGCGTCAACCTCTACGCCTGGAGCGACAATCACAACATTGGCGACATGCGCATCTGGCGCGACAAACGGCGCGAGAATTTCACCCGCGACGATCTCGAGTTGCTCAATCTCGTGCGGCCGGCATTGGTCGCCGCGCTGTATCGCAGCCGCATCGACACGGGGATGTCCGAGGTGGTGGCCAGCGCGTGCAGCCTGGGCGCGGAAGTGCTCCTGAGCGCGCGCGAGCGCGAGATCGCCCATCTCGTGGCTCGCGGTCTGGCCGACAAGGACATCGCGCGCCGCCTGGGTATCTCGATCACCACCGTGCGCACGCATATCGACCACGCGTTTCGCAAGCTGAACGTTAACAACCGCATGACCCTGGTGCACAAGCTCAATCTGTAACGAGGAATCGGCATCCCCATTCACAAGGATGGCGGACATCAGCCAAGCCTTCTAATGTGACATTAGGCGGGCATGCTGGCCCGTGCCACACATCACATCTGGAGACTTGGCATGGCTACACATTCCTCATCGCGCAGAACATTTTTGAAGACCTCGGGCGCCGTTGCGGCGTCCTCGCTGATGG
>Ga0315281_10013065_pt1 | contig 11256 bp, 13 predicted proteins | sample YL17G07_0_MG_FD_204540 | JGI IMG/M metagenome (GOLD analysis project Ga0315281, IMG submission 204540) | Sediment microbial communities from Yellowstone Lake, YNP, Wyoming, USA - YL17G07_0 | ecosystem: Environmental > Aquatic > Freshwater > Lake > Sediment | place: USA: Wyoming | collected... | reverse complement strand
CAGGTCGGCGCCGACGGCGGCCTTGTCGCTCATGAAACACAGATCCCAATAGGGAATGTCGTGCGTCTCCAGCCACTCGACGGTCTGCTGCACGGCCGGCAGATGGAAGTGTTTGATGAAAAGCCGGTGCGTGATGATGCGGATGCGCACGTCGCGCTTGGAAAGCGAGCGCAACACCTGCGGCGCGCCCGGCATCGGCTTCAGGCTGCGAAACAGGTTGCGCTGCGTCACGGCGAACTTGTGCAACGCCTCGTAGCCGCCCGGCGCCTTGTCCACGCGCCATTCGGGGAGGCTCCAGGAGACATGCTCGGGCAGCGAGTCGGCCGCGACGCCTAGCCACTCGGCTGCAATCGGCCGCAGGCCGCTGTAAAAATCGGCGCAGGTGCCGTCCAGATCGACGCCGAAAACAAATCCGCGTTTGGTCATCGATTGCCTCTCACCTTCCCGGCCGCGGAATTCAGAGCGGCTCGCCGGGCTGCGAGGCGCCCGCTAGCCATGCCTTGCCCTCGGCGTAGAGCTTGTCCAGCGCCGGACCGCGCAAGCCGGGCAGGCCGTCCTTCACCTTGTAGCCGGCCTTGGTCTGCAGATACGCCAGGTGGCGATAGCCCTCCGGGAAGCTCTCGAGCAATTCCGCGTCGAGCTTGAGCACCGCCGACGGATCGACCGGATCGAGGCGGTCCTTTTCGTAGATCGGCTGCCGGCGCACGATGCCCCAGCGGCCTTCGCGCTTCTCGAAGAAATCGTAGAAGCGCCCGATACAGGCGACGTCGGTGACCACGCCGTCCACCGGCGCGCGCTGGTGGATGGTCATTTTCGTCTGAGAAATCGCGCGTGTGCCGGCGACATCGCAGGTCCCGCTGCCGAGCGTGTGCAGAATGTTGGCGCCCTTCTCGAAGCCTTCGCGGCTCACCTCGATGAATTCCGTCGCCGGCCCCTGAAACCAGGTCGCCGTCATCCATCCGTCGGCATGCCAGACGGTCGCAAAGCGCTCCCAATTCGCCGAGTCCCGGTACAGGACCCAGTTGTCGACCGTCTCTCGTATTGCCAATTTATCGGCTGCATCACTCACCATCGTGGTGCTCCTCCCTGGTTGGAACGTTATATTGGTTATATCGCGTTCGCGCCGTACGCGGGACGGCGCCCTGCGCGCAACGCGGAAAAATTATTGCGGCTCAGGCGGCAACGCGATCTTGTTGTCGGTGCTGAACTGATAGTCGCGGAACACATGCTCGGCGGTGAGCAACTGGTAGGTGCCGTCGCCCAGGCGCCGCGTCGTATCCTTGAGCCGGTAAGTGTAATGCCCGCAGGTCCAGCAGTCGAAATTACGCATGTGGGTGCACAGGCAGGTCTTGTCCATCACCGAGAGTTTTTTCGCATCGGGATGGGCCTCGACCTCGCGGTTGTAGGCCGTGATGTAAGAGCAGTTGCCCGTGCCGTCGAGCAGGTAGCCGTAGGCCTCGCAGTTGGGACGTATGCCGGCACCGATCGCCGGACTGCCCTTCAACATGCGCATCGGGTAGCCGGTGGGCGAGATCAGGTTCACCTCGATTTCGTCCTCGCTCGCCTTCAGGTATTCCTGCTTCACCTTGTCCGGCAGCCCGCATTCGTGGGTCGCGGTGAAGCGCGTCGCCACCTGCACCGCCGCGGCGCCGTTCTCGAGATAGGACACGGCGTCGCTGCCGGTGAAAATGCCGCCCGCGGGTATCAGCGGTATATCCAGTTTTTCCGCCGCCAGATACTGCTGGATCTCGGCCACGATGGTGCGCAGGTCGTACTCCGCCCAGTCCATCCCGAAGCCCAGGTGGCCGCCGGCGAGCGGCCCCTCCACCACCACGAAATCCGGCAGCCGGTTGAGCCTGGCGTTCTTGCGCAGGAAGATCTGCAGCGCGCGCAGCGACGAAACGATGATGCCGAGCTTGGCGTCGCGAAAACGCGGATGCGACTCCATCAGCGCGAACGAACCCAGATGCAGCCCCGCGGAGAGCGTGATGCCGTCGATGCCGGCATCCAGCGCCGATGTCAGGCGAACGCGCAGCGTCTCGCGCGGCGCGTTCATGGTCAGCTTTTCCATGCAGTTGATGAAAATCAGGCCCTCGCCGCGCTTGGCCTCCATGGTGCGGCCCACGTGGTTGTGCGTCGCCTCCGCGAGCCGCCCGAGGTCGAACAGCACCTTGGACTTGTCGGAGTTGGCCGCGTTGTACTTGTACAGCTTGGCCTTTTCGCTGACGAAGCGCGTCTGGAAGCGCCGGTCGGAAACCGTCGGCACCATGGCGTCCGAAATATGGCCGATGCCGCCCAGACGCGCGGCCTCCAGCGCGAGTTCGGCCCGCGAGATGTCCACGCCCATGCCGCCGACGACGACAGGCACCAGCTCCCGCTTGCCTAGCTGCAGGCGGAAATCATTCACGCATTTCATCGCTATCCTTTCAACGGCGCTCGACCGGGCGCCCGGACGCCCGGCGCTGCGATAGGCGGTCTCTCTTTCCGCCAAGGGACGGTCCAAGCCCTAATTGTGCTTGAAGGGCCGGAGTCCCGCTTAAAGTCGTTACAGAATGAGCGGATACCACCGCTGGCGCGAGGGTTCGGGGACTCATTGTCCGCCATCGGCGGTATCGAGGTGCCAGCGACGCCGAAGTACGGGAACATGCCTCAAGGCGGGCAGACTGAACCAGTATATCGCCAGGCCGGCACCGTCGGCGGCCCAGTCGTACAGGGAAAATGTCCGGTAAGGCAGAAAGTACTGAACGGTCTCGATCAGCAACCCGTAGCCCATCAACGCCAGTACCTGGGACGCCCCGAAACGGCCCTTCGGAAACGAAAAATCCAACAGCAAGGCGAGCACGTAGAAAGCGAATACATGGCTCACCTTGTCGTTCAGCTCCTGCACGACCGGATAATTCAGGCGCGTCGTCGCAAGATAGGAGACGACTGCCAGCGCCGCCACCAGCGCCAGCCGGAACGCCACCACAAGATTGTGCGGCAAACTCATGCTGCCGTTCTCCTCGGGCGCTGAACCTGGATGCATCGACGGCCGCCGTAGTTCATGCCAGTTCGTATTCCAGATCGAACTCCGCAGCGGCATCCTGTCCCAGCGCCTTGACCAGATACGGCATCACCCGGCCCAGCGCGTCGGGCAGCGTCCAGGGCGGGTTCAGAATGAACATGCCGCTGCCGTGCAGGCCCAGGCCGCCGGCGACAGGGGCTTTCACGGCGAGGCTGACATGCAGCCAGTCCTTGTCCTGCAAGCCCTTGAGCTGTTCGGGAAAGCGCACGGATTCGCGCCGCTGCACCTGCGGGTACCAGAGGGCGTACACGCCGGTCTGGAAACGCTGCAGCCCTGCGCGCAGCGCCGCCAGCACATGCTTGTAATCGTCCTTGTCTTCATAAGACGGATCGATCAGCACCAGTCCGCGACGCGACGGAGGCGGCAACACGGATTGCAGGCCGACGAAGCCGTCGCCGGCCTGCACGGTCACGCGGTGATCGACGTCCCGAAAATATTTCTCCAACAGCCGGCTCTCAGTGCTGTGCAGTTCGAACAGGCGCAGCCGATCCTGCTTCCGGAGCAGCTGCAGGGCGATCTGCGGCGACCCCGGGTAGCAACGCAGCGCGCCATCGGCATTGACCGAGCGCACCTGCGCGACGTAATCGGCCAACGGCGCCGGCAGGTCCGAGCGTGACCACAGGCGGCTGATGCCGGTTTCGTATTCCGCGTTCTTTGCGGCATACCCCTTGTCCAGCGCGTAAAGCGCCGCGCCGGCGTGGGTGTCGATGCACCAGAACGGCTTGTCCTTCTGCGCGAGGTGGCGCAGCAGATGCACCAGCACCAGGTGCTTGAGCACATCGGCGTGATTGCCCGCGTGAAAGCCGTGACGATAACTGAGCATCGGGTGGCTGGTCCTGCCGACGATTCGCTTACGCGATCACGCGTATGCGCGCATCGCCCAGGGTCACCACCTGGCCTGCGCGAATCTTGCAGGTCTTGCGCAACTCGACCTTGCCGTCCACCGACACGATGCCCTCGGCAACCCGCGCCTTGCCGGCGCCGCCGCTGTTGCATACGCCGGTCAGTTTCAGCAGTTGGTTCAGTTCGATAAATTCTCGGTTGAGCTTGAATTCCAGTTCTTGCATGAGAGCCTGTGTGAAAAAATGCGCTGTCGCGTATTCGGTTTCATATTCGGGATCGGCGCAGCGCCCGGCGATTGCAGCGCGCCGAGGGGCGATGCGGCTGCAATCAACGCGGTCTGGATTTATTCATTGCCGTGTTGAGCATGTCGAGATCCGCCTGGACTTGCTCGCGGCTGCGTTCGTACACGATCTCCCGCCCCATCACGCTCCCGGCGTAGGCCATGCCGTTGCGGGTCGGCGTCAGCTCGCATTTGACGTTGTGGATGCCCTCACCCAGCACGACCTGTATGCCGCCGGCGCGCTTGCTGAAAACCACAACGTCCATGGTCTGCCCGGTTTCCGTGACACGCACCTTGATCTTCTCGGTATTCATCAGGTCGTCAGCTCCGTTTCGTAAATCTCTCTCCTTATACAGGAGACGCGCATCATTCGGGCTTGATGCCGGCCGCCTTGACGATCGGCCACCACTTCTCTATCTCGGCCTTCTGGAGGACGCCGAGCGCCTCCGGCGATTGTTGTTCGCGCGCTGGAATCTCCTGGCCGAGATCGGCGAGTCGCTGGCGCACCGTCGTATCGGCCAGCGCCGTCACGATGGCGGCATTGAGCTTGTTGACGATGTCCCGGGGTGTCCCCTTCGGCGCCCAGATGCCGTACCAGATGGAAATGTAGAGCCCGGGCAGCCCCGCTTCATCCACCGTGGGAATCTCCGGCGCAGCGGCCAGCCGCGTTTTCGCAGTGACGGCATAGGCGCGGATTTTTCCGCCGCGCACGTGCGGTAACGAGTTCGACGCCTGGTCGACCATGAATTGAATGTGGCCCCCGACCAGGTCTTGCAACGCCGGCCCGGTCCCGCGATAGGGTATGTAGTGGAATTGGGTACCCGTGGCATTCTGAAAGTACAGTCCGCCCATGTGCGACCCCGAGCCCACGCCGGCCGTTCCGGCCGACCCCTTGCCCGGATTGGCTGTCAGCCACGCGATCAGTTCTTTCAGATCCCTGGCCGGCACAGAGGTGTTGGCGACGATCAGCAGCGGATTGGTGGCGATCATCGCCAGCGGCTCCAGATCCTTCAGCAGATCGTACTGCAGCGGATAAATCGCGCCGTTGATGACATGCGTGCTCCAGTGGCCGATGCTCAGCGTGTACCCGTCGGGCGCGGCGCGGGCAACCCGGCCCACGCCGATCGTGCCCGCCGCGCCGGTCGTGTTCTCGACCACCACCGTCTGGCCGAGCGTTTTGCCCATGGGCACGGCGACCAGGCGGGCGATGGTGTCCACCGGCCCGCCCGCGGCGAAGGGCACGACCATCGTGATCGGCCGCGTCGGGTAGCCTTGGGCTGAAGTATCGGAGACACTCCCGGCTGTGGCTGCGAATGCAAAGGCGGCAAGCAGCAATCTCATTTTCGTTCCTCCTCCATCGACCCGACAGGCGCGGTCTTGCAGACACGTGATTTCTACGCGGCCCGATCTGCATAGTCAATGGGTGTATGAATGAACGATCGCCGATTCGTGGCTTGCCGGCATTTTCGCACTCGCCGGCGCGCCCGGCCTGCCAGTTATGCTAGCCTGACGCTGGCTGCAAAAAGAAATGCCGCCCGCCAAGAAGAGTCCAAGAACGTTCGCGGGCCGAAAGGGGCGGCCCAAGTAACAGACACGCGTTGCCAACTGGGGAGGGAGCCATGGATTCCGTTGCGTCCGGTCGTCGAAAGTTTGTGCTGAAGGGGGCCGCGCTCGGTGCGCTGGCGTTCACGGTCAACGGGATGGAGCTGCTGCTCTCTCCGCGCGAGGCCTACGCGCAAGGGGTGCCGCTCAAAGTGCTCACGCCGGATGAGCGCGCGGCGCTGGAGGCGCTCGGCGACACGCTGCTGCCGGGGGCGAAGGATGCCGGCATCGCGCATTACGTCGATCAGCAACTGAGCATCGATCAGGGCGAGTGCCTGCTGGTGGCGCGCTCCCTCGGCATTCTCCCGCCTTACGCCGGGTTCTACCGCGCCGGCCTCGCCGGGCTCGACCAGTCGTGCACGAAGGCCCACGGAATGAAGTTCGCGGCGCTCTCGCCGGAGCAGCGCCACGCGTTCGTCGACCAGATACGCCAGAAACCGCCCGAGGGCTGGAGCGGGCCGCCGTCGCCGTTTTTCTATTTCGTCACGCGCATCGACGCCGTCGATGTCGTTTACGGCACGGTCGAGGGCTTCGAGCGCCTCGGCGTGCCCTACATGCCGCATATCGTCCCCGCGAAGAGGTGGTAGCCATGGCGAACGAAAAAGTCGATGTCGTGATCGTCGGTGGCGGCGCCTCCGGCTTGCTGCTCGCAGCCAAGCTGGGCCAGGCCGGCAAGAAGGTGGTGGTGCTGGAGCTGGGCCCGCCGTTCGAGTTGAGCGATCTGGTGAGCTCGCAGATCTGGTCGCGCCGCTTGAAGTGGGGCGGGCCGCCGATCCAGTCCGAGGGCCGCAATCCGGTCGGCGCCTATTTCAATTCCGGCTGGGGTGTCGGCGGCGCCGCGATGCACCAGTTCGGCAACTGGCCGCGCCTGCATCCCGAGGACTTCCGCATGAAGTCGCAGTACGGGCGCGGCCTCGACTGGCCCATTGCCTACGACGACCTGCGGCCCTACTACGACCGCATCCAGCGCGAGGTGGGCCTCTCGGGCGATCACGTTGCCGAGGTGTGGCGACCGGCGGGCGATCCCTACCCGATGCCGCCGATGAAGTGGTTTCGCCATGCCGAGCTGCTGGCCGACGGCTTCAAGAAGCTCGGCATGCGCACCTCGCCCATGCCGCTGTCGATCAACAGCGTGCCCTACAACGGCCGGCCGGCATGCGTGTACGACGGCTGGTGCGACGCCGGCTGTCCCACCGGTGCGCTCGCGAACCCGCAGGTCACCTACATGCCGGTGGCGAAAAAAGCCGGCGCGGATATCCGCGCCTGGAGCAACGTCACCCGCGTGCTGATGAATGCGCGCGGCGACCGTGCCATCGGTGTCGAGTACTACGACCGCCAGAAGCAGCGGCAGGAGCAGCACGCCGACGTGGTGATCCTCGCCGCATTCTCGGCGCAGAACCCGCGCATCCTGTTCAACTCCGCGAGCGACAAGCATCCCAACGGCCTGGCCAATTCGAGCGGCCTGGTCGGGCGCTACGTGATGGCCCACATGGGCGCCTCCGCCTACGCGCTGTTCGACGAAGACGTGCAGAACCACATGGGCTTTTCCTCGGCGTTCGGCATGTCGCAGGACGGCTACGGCAAGGACAGCCGCAAGGACGCCTTCGGCAGCTACACCTGGACCATCGGCGTGGCGCAAAAGCCGAACGACCTGCTGGGCATTGCCAATTCGCGCGTGCCGGTGTTCGGCAGCGCGCTGCACGACTTCATGAAGCGCGCGGCGCGCGGCCTGGCCAAGATCGGGAGCCAGGGCGAAGAGATGCCCAACGCGGACAACCGCGTCATGCTGTCCGACCGCAAGGACGAATTCGGTTTTCCGCTGGCGCGGGTGGTCCACGCGCTGGACGAGAATTCGATGAAGCTGTTCGCCCACATGCGCGACGAAGGCGAGCGCATCGTCAAAGCGACGGGCGCGAAGGAAGCCTGGGCCGCACCGGCGCCGGGCCTCGCCCACTTCATCGGCGGCACGCTGATGGGCAAGAGCGCTTCGGACTCGGTTGCGAACAGCTACGGCCGCACGCACGACGTGGGCAATCTGTTCATCAGCGGCGCAGGGCTGTTCCCGACCGAGGGCGGGGTGCATCCGACCTTCACGCTGCACGCGCTGTCGCTGCGCACCGCGGATTACATGACGGCAAACTGGGGCAGCATTGCAGCGTAGGCAAGCCGACGGGGTTTGAACAAGCTTTAACCGGCGGCTGGGACGGAGTCGCCCGCGCAGCGGGTCTCTCCGTCGGAAAGGCTTATCGCGATTCGGCCTTCACGCTGCCGCGCAGTCCTGCGCGTTCGACCGCACGCTTGAGCAGCCCTTCGGACTGCACATCCTCGGCGAACTGGCGCAGATAGGCCATCCCCCGATCCCGCCCTTTCGGGATCGCGATGGCCAAATGCTCCAGGCCCCATCGACCGTCGAGCACCCGGGAGTTCGGCAAGGCATCGGACATTTCGAACAGGATCGCCTTGTTGGTCGCGAACGCGTCCACCTGCTTTGCCGACAGCATCTCGATGGCGCTCTTGAGCGTCGGTGCCGGAACCACGACAGCGTTCTTGAATATGCGCGGCAGCGCGCTCTGCGAAGAGCTGCCCTGGGTCACGCCCACGCGAATGCCGGGTCTATCCACATCGGCCAGCGTCGCGACCGGCGAGCCGGAAAGGACCAGGTAGCCCAGTTCGAGGTCGATCAGCGGTGACGTGAAATCCACGTCCTTCGCGCGCGCGGCCGTGGCGTTGGTGATGGTGAAGTCCACTTGGCCCGACTTCAGCGCAGCGACGACTTCCGCGACTCTCGGGTAGATGACCGGCTCGAACGGAACGCCAAGGCGCCTGGCCAGCTCTCTGCCGAGATCGATGCTTACGCCTTTCATTTCACCCGAGGCGGGATCGCGGATCATGGAGGTGGGACTGCCGGGGTAAACGCCGACGCGCAGCTTTCCCGCAGGCGCCAGGACCGGTCGCGCCTCCGGACCGGGCGCCATAGCCGTGCCCGCGCAACCGGCAAGCAGCGACACGGCGACGGCGATCATGATCGGCCAGCGAATGTTCATCATTGCGTTCTTCCCGTCACTTGTCGCCTCCCTCTCTTGCGCCCCGCCTGCATTTTCGGATCAGAACCACTGCCGCAGTTCGATGTGGAAGCCGTTGGGATCGCGAATCTCGGCTCTGGCGTATTTCTCGCGGACCAGCGGCCCCCAGACGATTTCCACCCCCTTCACCTGCAGATACTCGACCGTCTTTTGCATGTCGCCGACTTCGAGCGCCATCATGCGATACCCCAGATGTTCCTGCTGCGGCGCGGGCTCGACGGCAGCGCCCTCATACGAGATGAGTTCGACCACCGTGCCGCCCAACTCCAGGTACACGAGGAGCATGGGCACGCCCAACGCCGAGCGCTCGATCCGGTCCCGACCCTTGACCTTGAACCCGAGCACCCCGGTGTAGAACTCGACGGTTTTCTCCGGCTGGTCGGTGACGATCTCTACGTGGTCAATTCTCTTGAACATGAAAACCTCCCAAGTCTTAACTGCGCCGCGTGCGCGGGTTCGGCCGCATTCCAGCAGGCATGTTAGCTTTTCCTGTCCTTTGACGTCGGCAATCGTGCCCGGCGCAGCCAACGCCATGATCGCCGGTCCGCTAGAATCATCTCTTCTGCAATACTGTGATGCCCCAAAATGAATAATGCTTGGCCCCCGCTCGTCATCGGCGTCGCGCCGAACGGCGCTTACAAAACCAAGAAAGACCATCCCAAGCTGCCGATGACGGCCAAGGAGCTTGCGGAAACCGCAGCCGCCTGCGCCGACGCCGGCGCCGCGATGATTCACCTGCACGTGCGCGATCATGACGGCGTGCACCTGCTGGACGAACATGCCTATCGCACCGCGACCACGGCGGTCGCGCGCGCCGTCGGAAACAAAATGGTGGTGCAGATCACCAGCGAAGCCGGCGGGCGCTACCGGCGCCAGGAGCAGATGGCGGTGGTGCGCGCGGTCGTGCCCGAGGCGGTGTCGCTCGCGTTGCGAGAAATCGTTCCCGATGCGGCGGCCGAAACGGACGCAGCGGAATTCTTCGCCTGGCTGCGCCGCGAGCGCATTCTCGTGCAGTCCATCGTCTTCTCCGCCGAGGAACTCGCGCGCTACTACGACCTGCGCCAGCGCGGCATTTTCGGGGAAGGTCCGGATTTCCTGCTGTTCGTGCTCGGCCGCTACACGCCCGGGCAGATCTCCTCAGCGTCCGACCTGCTGCCCTACCTCTCGGTTTTCCGCGGCGACACGCCCTGGGCTATGTGCGCATTCGGCCCCAGGGAGCACGCCTGCGCGGTGACTGCGGCCGCGCTGGGCGGCCATGTCCGCGTCGGCTTCGAGAACAATCTCTACGTTGCCGACGCGAGTCTGGCGCCGGACAATGCCGCGCTGGTGCGCCAGGCTGCCGACGGGGCGCGCTTTCTCGGACGCCCCATCGCTACCGCGGAAGACTTTCGCGCCCTCTATTCCGGCTGAGGTTGGGCGCGCGCCGGATCTGATTCCGGATGTCGTCGCTCATGGGGCGGCGCCATTGCCCCCGGGCTCGAGGTTCTTGGCATTGTAGGCGTCGAGTTGACGCTGGACGACTTCCTCGGCTGCTGTCATTGACTCTCCAATACGGACAATCGGTTTTTCCATGAACACGCTCAGCGGATCGTGGCGATAGCTGCCGAACGGCTCGCGGAACACATAGTTGAGCCTGCGATAAAGTCCCAGCGCTTCGGGCTGCCGGATTCCCGTTTCCAGGCGTGCGATTGCGACGCTGGATTCTTCGAGGTGACGCTCCAGGCGCGCCATGATGGCCTTGGACAAGCCCTTGCCCCGATGTTCCTCGATGACAAAAACCCTCTTGATCTCGCCGTAGCATCCGTCGTCATCGAGGATTTTGACGGCGCCGCAGGCGACCAGCTCACCGCCGATATAGCCGCCGAAGAATGCGACGTTGGGCAACTTCAACGCCTCGGCGCTCTCGAGGTGGTTGCTCTCGGGCGGGTAAAGCGATTCCATGTAGCGGTCCGATTGCTCGATCAACGCTCTCGCCGCTTCGCATGCGGGATCGACGCGCTGGATTCTCACTGGACTAGGCTGTGCCGTCATGGATGAGCCTGCGGCCAAGACTTATCACCGGATCCTGGGCGTATCCGAGCTTGCGGTAAAACTCCATTGCGTCCGCGTTGTCGGCTCGAACGAGCAGATTGAGCTTGGGGCAACCGCGTTCGATTAGCAGCTCTTCGGCCTTGCGCATGATCATCCGGCCCAACGATTGCCTGCGATGGCCCGGAGCGACAGCGAAGTAATAGACCGAGCCGCGATGCCCATCGAAGCCCACCATCGCGGTGGCAACGGCTTGGTCATCGATGGTGCCGACCAGAAACAGCTCGGGTTGCTCCGTCAGTTTGCGCGCGATGTCGCGGCGCGGATCGTTCCAGGGTCGCGTGAGACCGCACTCC
>Ga0315281_10013064_pt1 | contig 11256 bp, 6 predicted proteins | sample YL17G07_0_MG_FD_204540 | JGI IMG/M metagenome (GOLD analysis project Ga0315281, IMG submission 204540) | Sediment microbial communities from Yellowstone Lake, YNP, Wyoming, USA - YL17G07_0 | ecosystem: Environmental > Aquatic > Freshwater > Lake > Sediment | place: USA: Wyoming | collected... | reverse complement strand
ACCTCGGTCTTCAACGCTTCGGGAATGGCCATGGCCATGCCGCGGCCGGTGATCTCCAGCCGCCCGCTGGCGGGGCGCAGGCGCGAATGGTTCAGCGCGCCACTCACGTACAACGTCCCACCGTTGGCCTGGCCCTCGACGTTCGACACCGTCACGTCGTCTCGAGACAACACGAGGCTGCCGGTGAGATCGGAGATCACCAGGCGGGGCGACATCATGCGCAGCTCGCCGCGTTGCAGATCGATGCGGCCATCGAGCTGCGGATCCCCAGGCGCGCCCGTGACGCGAGCTGTGAGGATGGCCTGGCCTCCGGTGGTGACGCCAGGCAGAAACGCACCGAGCGCGCGGAGATCGATCGTGCCGTCGGCCGAAATGTCGAGCGCCTGAGCGCCTTCCAGCTGAACGCTTCCGCCGAGCGAGAGGCGGTTTCCCTCGCCGCCCCAGTCCCACGCGGCGATCTGCAGATGGCCGTCTGCCACCTCGATGCGCGTCGGCCGCAGCTGATTGAAGGGCACGCCGGCAACAGCCAGGCTGGCCCGATCCAGCACGAGCTGTCCGTGCACGGCCGCAAGATCAGGACGATCGGCGTCGAGCGTGAGCGTGCCGGACACGAGGCCGGCCACCTGCGACACGGTCGTCGCCGGCACAAACGGCGCCAGCACCGCGGGTGTCACCGAATCAAAGCGCGCCCGTAACCGACCTGCGCCCTGCGACCCACCTGACGAGCCGGTGAGCCAAACCGGAGCCCGTGGTGCGACGAGTGCGATCGGAATGTCTGCGGTTGCCGACACGGTGGCGGCTTGCCACGTCGCCTCGAGGCGGGACATGTTCAGCACGCCCGCGTCGTACGAGGCGCGCACGGTGAGTGCCGTCGCTCGAGGCTGGTCGTCCAGGCCAATCCGTCCCTCGTCGAGGCTCGCCTCGGCGGTTGGCGCCGGCCGATCGAGCGAGCCCGGCGCGCGAACGTCGATGCGCACCCGGCCGTCGACCTGCACGCGAGCGAGCGGACTCCCGGCCGGAAGAAAGACCACGCCGAGCCGCTGGAGATCGCCGGCCTGCCCATTCAGTGATGCGGCGAGCGTACCCGGGATGTCGGCGCCCAGCCGACCCGCCGCGCGCAGTTGGGTGTGGCCGCTGGAGCCGCTGGAGGAAATGTCCAGCGCCACGCCGGTGACGTCGAGCGTGCGGCCGTCGTAACTGGCCCTGCCAGGTTCGGTCGAGCGCACCATCACACCGCCGGCTCCTTCGACGCTGCCCACCGCGGCGTCGAGCCGCTGAAGGTCGACCGTGCCGCGCGCGTGCGCGCGATCCTCGCGAACGCCTTCGACGTGCGCCGCAAACGAGGCGTGGCCCGTCACCTGCGCGCTGGTGGCCACGCGCAGTCGCGATATCAGCGTGGCGAGGTCTGCGTCATTCGTCTGCGCATCGATCACAAATGCACCAGGAGACGCGAGGGCGAGCGTCGCCGTGCCGGTCGTGAAGAGATCGGCGAGCTCGATCGCCGCGCGCAGTTGATGGTCGGCCAGCGTGAGGCGCGTCGAGACGCGGCCGACCTCACGATCGAACGCGGTCGTCTCGCTGAGATCCACCTGCCCGGAGCCGTGCGGGTCGGCGACGGTGCCCCCCACCTGCCATTCCCCGTCGAGCCGCGCGCGGAGCGGCACGAGGATCTCGCCAGGTTGGGCGCCTGGAATGGAATCGACCATCAGGTGGCTCGCCGTCAGACGCCCCGCCACTGCACGAGTGCGCAGGTCGTACCGTCCAGTGACCGCCAGCCGACCGTCTGGTTGCGTCAGCACGAGCGGTTCGACACGAACCGCGCGCTCCGCCACACCGAATGTGGCGTCCAGGCGATCGGCGTGCTGTCCGGCAATCGACAGCGACTCACCCGAGAGCCGGCCGTCGATCTGCGGTGCCGTGACTGTGCCGGAGATCGTCGCTGACAGACTGAGCCGGCCGGAAGGCCGGAGATTGGGCTGGACATCTGCTCCCAGCTGATCGAGCGCGGGGAGCGTGGCGTCGATGCGGCCGGCGAGTGTGGGATTGCCGACGCGGCCGGACAGCGTCACATCGGCGCGACCGGCGCCGGCCAGCGTCGACGGCGGCGGCCCGGCCGCAAGATCGAGCGTGTGCAGTGTGCGCCAGAGATCGGGCAGCGAGTCTGCGGTGGCGACGAGCGTGGCATCCACTGTCGAATCCGCGAGCGACGCGGGCGCCAGCCGTCCGCCGGCACGGCCCTCGACGTGAACCGCGCGGTCGATCCACTGGTCCATCGTGCCGTGCCATTGTCCGGCGCGCGCGCCGAGCGTCATCTTGCCGCTCAGCCCCAGCCAACGCGCATCGGTCGGCGCCTGTCGAGTTGTCCCGGTATTCCGCGTTGTCGCTTCCAGCTCGCCCGTCAGCGCGTCCGTGCGCCATGCCGTCCAGGACGCCGCCAGATGGCCATCGACGAGCGCGCCGACGTGTGCCGGTGCGTTCGCGCCGAGCGCCGCCAGCAGTTTCGCGACGTCGATGTCGTGCCAGTCGAACGCGGCCCGAGCCCGCTCCCAATTCGCGGGGCTCGCGGAGGGTGTGGCCAACGTGACACGACCGCGCCCGGTGACCGTTCCGCCAAGCGCGCGCACGTTGAATCGACCAGCGTCGAGAGCGGCGCGATCGATGTGCACGGCGGCGTCGACTGATACGTCGGTCAGGCCCTGCCACGCGAGGTTCTGTGAGGTGAGCGTGACGTCAGCGCTCGGATCGGCGACGCTGCCGGTGGCGTGCGCCTGAAACGCCACGCGGCCGAACGGGCGCTGGCCAACGACAAACCATCCCGCAAGGCGATCGAGATCGGCGCTCCCGTTGCCATCAATCGCCAGCGGACGGCCAGCGGCCAGCAGCCCGATTGAGCCGGCCGCGCGTAGCGTCCCTTCCGCCGCGTCGAGGCGAAGCGAATCGAACGAGAGCTGCGTACCATCCCACCCAATCCGCGCGTCTGCGGCAATCGCGGTTTCATGGTCGCCCACGCGGATCGTCGCCGGACGACCCAAGGCCACGTGGCCGCTGCTGCGATCGAGATTCACGGAGAGGGCGTCCGCCGTGGCGCCCATACCGAGCACATCGTCGCGCCAGACGACCGACGCATTCGACAGGACCAACTCAGGGATTGGAAACGACGATGGGCCGGAGGCGCCGGCACGTTGGTCTTGCGGGAAATTCGTCGAGCCGTCCTGCCGCCGCTCGAGCACGACGCGCACGCGCTGGCCGCTGAGCGACGTGATGGCAAAGCGACCGGCGAGCACCGATCGCGGCAGCGTCACGTCAAGACGATCGGCCTGTAGAAATGGATGCTGCGTATCAGCCGTCGTGGAAGCGATCAGACCCTCCACGTGCACACGGCGGGTCGCGAGGTTATACGTCAGCGCGCTGGTCCGTATCCGGATGCCGCGCGATGCGAGTTGCGACGCGGCCCACTCCCCCACCTGGGCTTCGACCCACGGCAGATGCGCGGCCAGCAGCAGGATCCCGCTCCCCAACCCCGCCGCGAGGGTCACGAGGGCGACGCGGCGCGTGATCAATCGGATTGTGGCGCGCACGGTCATCTGTGGTCGAATCTATCCTGACTATCCGCCAAGGGACAGCCGGCCGGTGTTACGTATTGAACAGACACGGCAACGTGTTCGCGCTAGCCTGAGTTCGTGCACCCATCAATGCGGCGGTGGCTGGCCCGCGTGGCGCTGGCTGTCCTGGCAATCATCGTGGGCGCCGTCGTCGCGGCGGCGATCTACCTGCCACACGCGTCGGAGCGCATCCGGGAGCGCCTCATCGCGGATCTCAGCCGCGATCTCGAGAGCGAAGTCGACGTCGAATCGCTGCAGATGTCGCTTCGACCGAGCCCCAGGGTCACGCTCCAGGGGCTCGTCATGCGGCACAAGCGTCGTCGCGATGTGCCCCCGCTCATTCAAATACGCTCGTTGACGGCCGAACTGAGCATGGGCGGCTGGATGGCCCACCGGCTCGACCGGGTCAGCATCGAGGGACTCCGGATCTTCATTCCGCCCCGCAACCGCGAAGGCGCCAAGCCGGCGGACACCGAGCGCGAGGGCGGGCGAAAACAGCCACAAGGGACCACGGCCGTCGCGAGGGCGTGGTTCATCGACCGACTCATGTCCACTGACGCTACGCTGTTCCTGGCCGTCAGGGAACCTGGCATTCCCCCTCGCGAGTTCCACATCCATCGTCTCGCGATGTCGGCCGTTGGGCCGGATCGGGTGATGGCGTTCCAGGCCGCGCTCGACAACCCGAGGCCGGCCGGCGAGATCGACACGGCGGGCACCTTCGGGCCATGGCAAAAAGACGAGCCCAGCTTGACCCCACTGCAGGCCACCTACACGTTTTCCCATGCCGACCTCGCAACGTTCAAGGGCATCGGCGGCATTCTCACATCTGAGGGATCATTCGGCGGCATCCTCGAACGCATCGAGGCCACCGGCTCGACCACCACGCCGGATTTCCGTCTTGCCATCAGCGGCAATCCGGTGCCGCTCACGACCCGTTTCGAAGCGGTCATCGATGGCACAAACGGCAACACCGTGCTCACGCACATCGACGCCACCCTGGGGCGATCGCGGTTCGTCGTTTCAGGCGCGGTCATCGGAAAGCCGCACATCGACGGCCGCACCATCACGATCGACGCCACGATTCCCAAGGGACGGCTCGACGATGTGTTGCGGCTCGCGGTCAAGGGCAAGACCCCTCCGCTCACGGGCGACATCGAGGTGAAGACCAGGATTCTGCTGCCGCCTGGCGATCGCGATGTCATCGACAAGCTGCAACTCGACGGCACGTTCCGCGTCAAGGCGGGACGTTTCACGAATCTGAACGTTCAGAGCCAGCTCGCGGATCTCAGCAGGCGTGGGCGTGGCAAACCACAGGAAGCAAGCGGGCCGAGTCCGGTGTCGAACATGGCGGGACGATTCACGCTGAAGGACACCGTGATGACCCTACCAGAGCTCACGTTCGGCGTCCCGGGCGCCACGATCGTGCTCCGCGGCCGTTATCACCTCCGCCAGGAGACCGTTGACTTTCTGGGGACGGTGCGCTTGCAGGCCAAGGCGTCGCAAACGATCACGGGCGTGAAACGGTTTCTCCTCAAACCCCTCGACCCGCTGTTCGCGCGCGATGGCGCCGGCACGGTGCTCCCCATCCACATCGCGGGCACGCGGGACCATCCGGCGTTCAAAGTCGACGTCAAGAGTGCGCTTCTGCGGCGCGATCCTTCGTAAGACCTTCCCTTGCCGCGAGGAGGCCGGTGCGACGCGCCTACTGGTCTGTCTCGGCGTCGTCGTCGGCGGCTTCCTGTTCGTGCGCCTTCGCCTGGTCGAGCAACTGCTGCGCTTCGTGTTCATGGACCTTGGTTTGCGCGAGGACGCGCTGCGCCTCGTGTTCGTGCGCCTGGGTTTTGGTGAGCAGCACCTGCGCCTTCAGTTCATGCACCCGGGTTTGTGCGACGAGTTGCTGCGCGGTCTGTTCGCGCGTCCGCGTCTGCTGGAGGAGTTGCCGGGTCTCCTGCTGTGCCTGGTGGGTCTCCTCCTCGTTGGTCTGCGTCTGCTCGAGGAGCAGCCGGGTCTCCTGTTCGTGCGCCTTCGTCTGGTCCAGCGCCCGCTCCGCCTCCCGTTCATGCTCGACCGCGTGGCTGGCTGCGGCGGCCGCTTCCGACTCGTGTTGAGCGGCCCCCCGGGCGTGCCGCGCCGCCTCTTCCTCGTGTTGCGCGGCGCGCTGATCGGGAGGCCCGGTTGGACGGTCTGCCATATCGCCATCATGCCACGATGGAGGGAATGTGGCGGCCCTCCGGGGATAGGGCCTGGCCACGACGTCAAGACCTGTTCGACGTCAATCCGGGTCCCACGTCGTCTGCCGATCGAGCACCGCTCTGATGCGATCGCGGAGCATGTTGAAGGAACACGGCTTCGACAGCAGGTCCGCGGCTCCCACGCGCGCCGCCTCGTCACGCACTCGGTCCAGTGCCCGCGCCGTCAGGATGACGAGCGGCAGAGTCGTGGTTCGCGGATGTGCCCGGAGGCGCCGGCACACCTCCCAACCGTCCATGCCGGGCATTTCGAGATCGACCACTGCGACATCGGGTGGGTCGGCGATGGCGAGCTTCACGCCGATCTCGCCGCGCGATGCCACACGCACCTGATACACGTCACGGAGCGCAACCTCGTACAGATCAAGCTGATCAGGCGAGTCTTCGATCAAGAGCACCACGGGTGGAAATCTCGTCGTCCGGCGGGTGAGATCAGCCCCGTCGTGTGCTCCGCTGGCGCCGGTCCACTCCGGTCGCGCGTGAGACGCAGAAGCGCCAGCACGAGGCTCCGGCTCCCCTCGACGTCGCTGAATCACCACTCGAAGGTCGTCGCCGCCCGTGACGACCACCGTGAAGTGCTCGCCAGCGAACATGGGGAGTCGCGGGAGGACGTATGCCACGGCTCCCGATTCGTCGAGCGCCGCGTGCGCCGCGGTTGGGAGCAGTTGCTCGACGAGTTGATGGATCACGTCGACCGGCAAGTCCCGCGTCCCCAGATCGACACGTCCGCCGGCGGCCGCGACGTACGGTCTGTCGCCGATGTGCAGCACGAGAGCGTCACCGTCAGCGTACACGAGGGCCCGCAGCAGCGACGGCACAAGGGGCTCCGCCAACACGTCCGCAGCCGTTCGCGCCATGGCCTCAGTCCTCCTGCTCCGTATCGACGAGATGCGCAGTGCTGACCGGACGATAGTCCGTAGCGGTGGGACTGGGTGTTCACTAGTGCACAACCATCGCGGCGCGATTGCCGCATGCTGTGTCGGGTAGGAGTCAGCGTCTGAGGGCGGTGAACCACGACTCGAGTTTCGGCAAGACCCTGAAGCAGTAGGTCACCTGGACGGCGTCGGACTCATCCGGCACGTACTCGGTGGAGGTTAGGACATGCCCGCTCATACAGACGATCTGACCACTCCCGACGAGGTTGCTGGCGCGGTGGATGTCGTCGCCGAGGTCCGCCGTGAAGCGGCTCTCCTGAAAACGGGTGCCTTACAGAACGCCATCTTCAACAGCGCCAACTTCTCGAGCATCGCCACCGACGAGAAGGGCGTCATCCAGATCTTCAACGTCGGCGCCGAGCGGATGCTGGGCTACACGGCCGCGGACGTGGTGAACACGATCACCCCGGCCGACATTTCCGATCCGCAGGAAGTGATCGCGCGCGCCGAAGCCTTGAGCGCCGAGCTCGCCACCACGATTACCCCGGGCTTCGAGGCCCTGGTCTTCAAGGCCGCGCGCGGGATCGAGGACATCTACGAGTTGACCTATATCCGCAAGGACGGCAGCCGCTTTCCGGCCATCGTGTCGGTCACGGCGCTGCGCGACGATCAAGACGCCATTATCGGCTACCTGCTGATCGGCACCGACAACACCGCGCGCAAGCAGGCGGAAGAGGCGCTGCTCAAGGCAGGGGCCCTGCAGAGCGCGATTTTCAACAGCGCCAACTTCTCGAGCATCGCCACCGACGCGAAGGGTGTCATCCAGATCTTCAACGTCGGCGCCGAGCGGATGCTGGGCTACACGGCCGCGGACGTGGTGAACACGATCACCCCGGCCGACATTTCCGATCCGCAGGAAGTGATCGCGCGCGCCGAAGCCTTGAGCGCCGAGCTCGCCACCACGATTACTCCGGGCTTCGAGGCCCTGGTCTTCAAGGCCGCGCGCGGGATCGAGGACATCTACGAACTGACCTACTTCCGCAAGGATGGGAGCCGGTTCCCGGCGGTGGTGTCCGTCACGGCGCTGCGCGACGCGCAGGACGCCATCATCGGCTATCTGTTGATCGGCACCGACAACACCGCGCGCAAGCAGGTCGAAGAGGAGCGGAAGAAACTCGATCAGCGTCTGCGCGACCAGCAGTTCTACACGCGCTCGCTTATCGAATCCAACATCGACGCGCTGATGACCACCGATCCGGCCGGCATCATCACCGACGTCAACAAGCAGATGGAGGCGCTCACCGGGTGCACGCGGGACGAGCTGATCGGCGCGCCGTTTAAGAACCACTTCACCGATTCGCAGCGGGCCGAAGCGGCCATCAATCTGGTGCTGCGTGAGAAAAAGGTCACCGACTACGAGCTCACGGCGCGCGCCAGGGACGGCAAGACCACGGTGGTCTCCTACAATGCGACCACCTTCTACGACCGGAACAGGACGCTGCAGGGTGTGTTCGCGGCGGCGCGCGACGTCACGGAGCGCAAACACATCGAGCGGATGCTGCAGGAGAAGAACGTCGAACTGGAGCGCGCCAAGTCCGTGGCCGAACAAACGGTCGAGCGGCTCGAGGAAATCGAGCGACTCAAACAGGGGTTCCTCTCGACGGTGAGCCACGAGCTCCGGACGCCGCTCACATCGATCAGGGGGTCGCTCGGCCTTCTGGCCTCGGGCGCGGTTGGCGCGCTGTCCGACGAAGTCGTCGAGGTCGTGGCCATCGCCGAGCGCAACGCGGTCCGGCTGGTCGCGCTCATCAACGACATCCTCGATCTCGAGAGGCTCGAGACCGGCAAGATCGAACTGCTGTTCGGGCCGGTCCCCGTCGAGTCGATCCTGCGCCGCGCCATCGAGTCATTGGCGACGTTCGGACAGAAGCACGGCGTCACCGTCGAAGCACCCGAGGTCTCCGCCGTGATTTGGGCCGACGCCGATCGGATCGTCCAGGTCCTCGTGAATCTTCTGTCCAACGCTGTGAAGTTCTCGCTGCCAGGCGGCGTGGTGACAATCGGCGTCGGGCTGCGGGAGAACTGGGTCGAATTCCGGGTCACAGACCGCGGCCGGGGCGTTCCCGCGTCCTACCGTCGGACCATCTTCGAGCGATTCCGGCAGGTGGAGACGTCCGACGCGCGTGAGAAGGGAGGCACAGGCCTGGGTCTCGCCATCTGCAAGTCGATCATCGAGCAGCATGGCGGCACGATCGGCGTCGAGAGCGAGGAAGGGAGCGGCAGCACCTTCTGGTTTCGGGTCGCGACCGCGCTCAAGCCGGTCGCCCCACGGCTCGGACGCGCGATCCTGGTCTGCGGCGACGACCCGGAGCGAGGGTTCTTCGAAGAAGTGATCACGCAGGCCGGCTACACCGTCATCACGGTGCCGAACGCGGACGCGGCGTGGGAGGTGCTCCAAGATGGCGACGTCGCCGTCGTCCTGCTGAAGCACGACTCGGAACTGCTCGCGCGCATCAGAAAGGAACCGGCATTCGCGGCGGTACCGGTGATTCTGTTCGGCACCCCGCTCGTGGTTTCGCCCGAAGCGTTGTCGGACAGCCTGGTGCTCTTTCTGCCGGAGCACGTCGACAGCCGCGAGCTGCTGGCGGCGATCCGCGATGGCTTGGAGCTGGGTCGGGTCGCCGCGCAGGCCCACTACGTCTTGCTCGTGGAGGACGACCTGGCACTCCTCGACGTCATGACGAGACAGCTCTCGCGGGAAGGGATCGCGGTCCGAACCGCGACAACCGGCGAGGAGGCGATTCGAGTCGCCGAGGCCGAGCCGCCGGCGCTCATGGTGCTCGACGTCGGGCTCCCCGAACGCGACGGCTTCGATGTCGTGGACGCTATGCGTCAGGAACCCGAGCTGAGCGGCATTCCGGTGCTCGTCTACACGGGTCGCGACCTCACGGAGGAACAGCGCGGGCGGCTTCGGCTGGGCCCGACGCGCTTTCTCACCAAATCCAAGGCCTCCGACGAGGAATTCCGGCGGCTGGTGGTGGAGCTGCGACAGATTTTGCCGGCGCGCGGCGCAGATACAGGTGCGCGATCATGAAGGTCCTGATCATCGACGACGACGCGGACATCCGGACGATTGCGCGGCTGAGCCTCAGTCGCGTGGGCGGGATGGACGTGATCGAGGCCGCCGGTGGCGCGGAGGGCGTGCGCAAAGCCCAGGACGAGCGGCCTGACGTCATCCTGCTCGACGTCATGATGCCGACGATGGACGGCTCTCAGACACTGGCGGCGCTCCGCGCGCAACCGGCAACCGCCATGACGCCCGTGATCTTGCTTACGGCTAAAGCCAGATGGGCCGAGGTCGAGCGCTTGACGGCTCTTGGTGCGGCGGGCGTCCTGATCAAGCCGTTCGATCCTCGCACGTTGTCAGAGGACGTGCGAGCCTTCATCAAACAGCCGCTCGGTCCGGACGGGTCCGGCTAGACCGGTACCCGAAGTTTTCCAGCACGCCGTAGGCGGCGAGCCGCAGGAGATCGCCACGGCCGCCACATCCTGCTCGCGCCCGCGCCCGGACAACACGATGATCCGCGGCCGCGGCGAGGGGCTCTCGCGGATCTAGGTCAGCGACGATCTGCGTGAGGGCGGGAGCGGCTCCGCTCGAGCAGGAGCTGGATTCGCATGACCAGCTCGCGCATGTCGATCGGCTTGCTCAAGAACTCGTCGGCCCCCAGCATGAGTCCCGTGAGCTTGTCGTCGAGATTAGCGCCGGTCGTCATGAAGATCACCGGAATGTCGGCGAGCTCGGGATCCGCCTTGAGCCGCCGGCACGCCGAAAACCCGTCGAGCCGCGGCATCGCGATATCGAGCAGGATCAGCGCCGGTTTCTCCGCGCGCGCCGTCTTGACCACGAGGTCGCCAGACACGACAGCGATCGGTACGTATCCTGCGCTTTCGAGACACGTCGTCACGATCGCCCGCTGGTCGGCCTCATCCTCGGCGACGAGGATCTTCGCGCCGTGTGCCGTGGCGGTCGCCGGCGGCGACCATACCGGCGGGCTCGCGAGGTCCTTGGTGAACGCCTCCCGGAGCGCGTCCACGACATCGCGCGCGCGCGATGCATCGAAGGCGTCACTGCCGACAGCGTCAACGAGATGTTCCAGCTCGGAGGCGCGGGCGCTGATCGTCGGAAACCCAATTGTCCCGGCGAGACCAATCAGTCGATGGGTTACCTGCGACAGCGCCACGACCGGCCCTTTCGGGCCGAACGCCGCCACCTCGTCGACCAGGATGCGGATGGAATCGCACTGGGTGGCGAACGTGGCGACGAACCGCTGCCGCGTCTCGTCCAGAACCTGCTGGAGGGCGTCGGTCACCGTGCCGTCGTGTCCCCGACGAGCGCTGGCGCATCGCCCTGCAGGTAGCGAGTGGTGCGTTGTTCCATTTGCGGTGGAAACGACGGCAGAGGTCTGGCGATTCCTGTTCTGGCGGTCAGAGTCGACCGGACAGCACCAGGATGACGAGAATCAACAACAC
>Ga0315281_10013063_pt1 | contig 11256 bp, 14 predicted proteins | sample YL17G07_0_MG_FD_204540 | JGI IMG/M metagenome (GOLD analysis project Ga0315281, IMG submission 204540) | Sediment microbial communities from Yellowstone Lake, YNP, Wyoming, USA - YL17G07_0 | ecosystem: Environmental > Aquatic > Freshwater > Lake > Sediment | place: USA: Wyoming | collected... | reverse complement strand
GCCAGGATCGCGAGGCACAAGGCTTACAGGTAAAGATATATGCAGTCCCGCGATGCCGGATTTCCGGCATGCTGACGGACTGCGTGCAATAGCAAAAGTGAAGTTATGCGTTTTTCATCTTGGCTTTCGCGACGAATCCGTCCTTACCAACATAGTACATGAAACCGGATTCTTTTGCGATCTTTTCAGTGCCGACTTTCTTCTTCTTGCCGGTCTTGTTGTGCTTCATCGGAGCAGCCCAAACATAGCCGTCCTTTCCAATGAAGTAAAGATATCCCTTTTCGCGTTGAATCTTTTCTTTTCCAATTTTGCTTCCCATTTAGACACCTCAAAACCTCTATTGGGTTTTGATAATGAGAGTTAACGCCTGATAATATAAAAGGTTTCCGTCGGAAGTCCGTCGAAGTTTGAATTTTTACCAAAATTTTGAGGGTATTTTTGGTATTGTGACACACTATTGAGGCCGATTAAAATCCCGTTTTAATCGCCCTGTTTTGGTTATATCGGTTAAATTTCAGTTCTAATCAGCAGTTGCGCCGTTAATTTTGTAATAAGGAGAAGCGCATTTCCCGGCAGGTCTGACAGGGACTGGTCATGTAGGTAGGGCAAAACATTTTTTTTTGGCCGGACATTACCGAACTGGGGCCGCTCGTGTGGCTCATGACGTTAATTCCTATTCGGGAATTTTCATTGTTATACCAGACCGGTACACCTGTATAATCAGTGAGCCCTTCTATCCACCAAGCGTTTCGGGTGCCCTTAAAGTTTGTGGAGTTCGAGCCCGCCAGGAATAGTGAAGGTGAAAATGGTGGGAAAATTCCCGTCATAATAATAGTCAGCAAGGCCGGGCTTGTTCTTTAAGAAGCGGTCAATAAAACAGATTTTCAACCAGTTTTTTATTGACGCGATCCGTATCAAAACATTCCCAGGCTTACACGGAGAACCGCTTCATCGGATGCAACACCATCATACAGGAATACCTCGTGCTCTCCGGTAAGAAATTCCATGCCCCTATTTTATCGTCTGTCGCGTTTCATAATATGATGGATTTTCTTGTATTTCCATCTCATCCTTACCGACAACTGCAATCTCTGCTGCAGCTACTGCCGGGCAAGAGCGTTTGATAATCCGGAAAAAAATGAGGATGAAAATTCACCACAGATCGAAATCGATCCCCACCTTCCTCCTGAACTGAACGTCAGTCTTGATCTGCTTTATGGTTTCCTGCAAAAAGATCCCTTCCCTACGCTTACATTCTATGGTGGCGAACCCCTCCTTCGGGCGGATCTGATTGACAGAATTGTCCGTGACGCGCCAGTGCAGCATTTCATGATACAGACAAACGGTCTTCTGCTTGACCGGCTTTCTCCCGAAATCATTAACCGTTTCTCAACGATCCTTGTTTCAATCGACGGTCAGGAGGGACTTACGGACGCAAACCGGGGTGTGGGGACGTACCGGAAGGTAATGGAGAATATTACAAAAATCCGCATTGACGGTTATAACCGGGAGCTTATTGCCCGTATGACGGTAACCGAGAGCACGGATATTGCTGATGCCGTCCACTGGCTGTCTGACAACCCGGATTATTCCTTTTCCTCGATTCATTGGCAACTGGATGCAAATTTTGCCAATGATTTTTCACATCGCCGGTTTGCCGAATGGGTCAGGGTGAGCTACAACCCGGGCATTATCAGTCTCGTGACGGACTGGGTTGACCATATGGAAAATAAAGGCGAGGTGCTACCCTGGTATCCATTCCTCGACCCGATGGAAGATTTGCTCAACCGGCGCCAGACCCGGCTGAGGTGCGGGTCAGGTTATGCTAACTATAGCATTATGACGGACGGGCACATCGCCCCCTGCCCGGTGATGAGTGGCATGTCGCAGTATTACGTAGGGCATATACGGGATGCTGACCCGCGGGATCTTGCAGTCATCACAATAAACGGGGAGTGCACTGATTGCAAACTTTTAGGATTCTGCGGGGGAAGATGTCTCTATTCCAATATCACAAAACCGTGGGGTAAAGATGAGCGCAAAGTTGTCTGCAGCACGGTAGAAAATCTTTTTGGCGGCCTGACTGATGTACTCCCCCGCGTAAAAGATCTTATATCCAAAGAGGTGATATGTCCTGCAGATTTTTCCCATGAAAAATTCAACGGTTGCGAGATTATTCCATAAGAAGATATGATGCTACTATGCAGAGATATTTATATTCTTGGCAGAAATATTTATAGGCAGATCAAAAGCTGCATGAGTAAAACAATGGAAAGAAAGAGTTTTGGTGGCCCGAGAAACTTCGGTCCCAGAGAAATGACAAAAACAGTCTGCTCAGACTGTGGAAAAGAGTGCGAAGTCCCCTTCAAGCCAACAGAGGGCAGGCCGGTCTATTGCAGAGACTGCCTCCCGAAACACCGGAAACCCCGGTTCTGATTTCATAATTTTTCTCTTTTTTAAGAATTTCTACCGCGACTGATTTATTTATAAAAAATTTGCATCTCCAGGGAAGTCTCATCTTTTTGCCTGACCCAGTTAATGATATGGCAAAATCATGGAAAGAAGCAAAGGAATGTGCTGCACGCGAGGGCCTTCCTCATGTCTATCATGATTGTGATGCAGAAGTGTATGGAGCATGCAGGCCTGGAGAAACCCAGGGGTCATTCAGCGAGGGTACTTTTGTTGAGCACCGTTGCATTTGCATGCCAGCAAACCTCAGTCCTGAAGAACTCGAAACAAAAGAGAGAAAATTCCACCTGGATAACCCGGACTGGTGATGGTTCATTTCGTATATCGCGGTCATTTCTTTTTTCTTATGTCTTCTCGGAACCGGTGGAGGATATCAAATAACATCAGCCGGAATTCTATCCCGATTTCCTCCCACGATTTAGCATCGGTTACCGGCTGTGAAGCCTGATATTGATGCTCATCACGCACAACGAGTGTATCATATCCCTCTTTATCATTTTTCGGCTGCCCCCAAAGCTGCCGCAGGATCGCATAATACCCGATGGCGAGTACGATAAGAAAAATGAGGGGAACAATAAGCAATGAGACCAGGATCAGCCAGAACTGTGTATAAAGATTTGTACCGGCGACAGTATCCAGCCATTGTATTCCTCGGAGAATGAACGCGATACAAAAGACACTTCCAATGGCTCTCACGAGGGGTGCCGGCAGGTTGAACGGGAACGGGAATGCGTCGAATATGTCAGCAGCGAGAAGAATAACTGCAATAAGAATAAGCAGCCAGAAATTTTCATTTAAAAACGTGACACCCAGATGGTAAACGCGAAAGTCATTTGATACATAATAGGTCAGGATGTTTGCAAGGACGACAATTATTAAAAAACAGATTATCCCGATCATCCGGGAAACAAATACCCAGCTCAACGGTTTTTTTTTGTACTGCCACATGCCGCTGCCCCAAAAATATTGTACAGAATTTATCCGGGCCGGTATATAGATTCCTGCCGAAACTCTCGTGCTATCATAAAACTTATTATAAGGATTGCGGATAACGTATCTGCGCTTGTCGCAAACCTGATCGGCCACCTGATATTTTTCCAGGTTGACAACTTCATCTTCACATCTTAAAAAACCATATTCTGCCATTTTTTAATCGCATAACTCACAATAAATCCTGTTTTTTGCGTATATTAAACACTCATAATAGTGCAATATAAAAATACACCAACGGCCAAAAAAATACAACAATGTATAAATATGTACAAATTAGACTAAGATGCAGACAAATCACCGTTTCCCGGTATGCACTGTTTTTGCCATGCAGAAATCCTGAAAACCGGGGGTGTATTATGAGGGAAAAACCCACGTCATTTCATTACGACAACGCCGAAGGATAGGATTTACAGATATGAAACCGGATCTCACATTAAACCTTGGCCTCCAGGAATACCTGACTGCAGTAAGAGACCAGCCAAAACCGTTGATCATTCCGCTCTGTGCTGAGCTGCCTTTACCTGGTATTTCACCTCTTGACGTATATACAAGCACAAGGAACGGCTATGGTTTCCTTCTCGAATCAATGGAGGGCAGCGAGAAAATTGCACGCTATTCCTACATCGGGATCGCTCCTGAGTTCGTTATTACGATGGGTGATACCGTTAATATTCAGGGAAATGAACCGTTTACTGCGATTGTAAAAAATCCGGAAGGGGAAACACCAGTCGATCAGATTAAATCGATCCTCTCCCGTTTCAACTACATAAACGTAAAGGCACCCCGCTTTTTTGGTGGAATGGTTGGATATTTTGCGTACGACTGCGTGTATTCCCTTTTTGATAAAGTTCGCAAGGGGCATACAGACAACCCTGATAAAGGCGGAAATTCGGATTTTGGGAACCATACCGCCAGCTTCATGCTCACCAAAGATTGTATAGTCTTTGATCACGCCGAACAAAAACTCTACATTTTCTCAAGTCCCTTCCTCACCTACGATTCCGATCCGGAATTTGAATATGAACAGAGCTTTTCAAAGATACTGGCTCTTCGGGATCATATTGCAATCCTCATACCCGGCAATCATGCGGGCGCTGCGCAAAAGCAGGGTATGAATAAAAAAATGGTGGAATATATCCCGTCAGTATCGCAGGAAGCCTTTGAGATATCTGTAAAAAAGATCCAGGAGCACATTGCCGCGGGAGATATCTTCCAGGCAGTTCTCTCGCGAAGGATAGAGTGTGCAGTAAACAGGGATCCGTTCGCGATATATGCGGCGCTCCGGGAGATCAACCCCAGCCCGTACATGTATTATATCGATTTTGGCGACGAGCAGGTAATAGGGGCGAGCCCCGAGATGCTCCTGCGAGTGGAAAAACGGCGGGTAACAACCGTGCCAATCGCCGGTACCCGCCCGCGGGGAACTGATGCCAGGGAGGATGCAGAGTTTGCACAGGATCTTCTTGCGGATCCCAAGGAAAGAGCCGAGCACACGATGCTAGTCGATCTCGCGAGAAACGATCTGGGACGGGTGTGCCGGTTCGGATCGGTGGAAGTTGAAGAATTCATGGGTATCGAGAAATTTTCCCATGTCCAGCATATTGTTTCCACAGTCAGGGGCATGCTCAACGACAACCTGGATTGTTATGATGCATTCAAATCCTGTTTTCCTGCCGGCACTGTATCGGGTGCCCCAAAAATTCGGGCGATGCAGATCATCGACGAGGAAGAGACCCGGAACCGGGGACTCTATGCAGGGGCAGTCGGGTATATCGGCTTTGACCGGAATCTCGAGTTTGCTATTGCGATCCGGACAGTGATTGTCCGCAATGGCAGGGCGTATGTGCAGGTGGGGGCAGGAATTGTCGCAGATTCAATCCCGGAACATGAATGGACGGAAACCGAGAGCAAAGCATCGGCGATGCTGCGGGCGATCGAGAGAGCAGGAGTGTCATCGTGAAAGTCCTTATCGTGGACTGTTACGACAGCTTTACCTTCAACCTGTACCAGCAGGTCGGTAAACTCGGGGGCAATCCGGTTGTTTTGCCGTGCGACACCCCGCTCGAACAGCTAAAAAAGACCGGGTGCGACCGGATTATCCTCTCACCGGGGCCGGGGACACCCGGGGATTCCGGTGTCTGTCCTGAAGTGCTGAAAACCATGAGCAGGACGATCTCTACACTGGGCGTCTGTCTCGGGCACCAGGCGATCTGCACGACATTTGGCGGGGAGGTCATCCGGGCAGGGCACCTGATGCATGGCAAGACTTCTGGAATCCAGCATGATGGCCAGGGAATTTTTACTGGTATGCCAGCACCGTTCACTGCGACACGATACCACTCGCTTGTCGCTAAAAAAGACTCCCTCCCAGCGGACCTGCAGATTTCAGCTACCAGCCTTGATGATCATTACGTGATGGGGGTTCGTCACACGCGGTACCCGATTGAGGGTGTACAGTTCCACCCGGAAAGTGTCCTGTCCCAGGAAGGCGATCGGATTATCAGAAATTTCCTGTATGGAAACAGGGAGGCACCATGATGTTCAAGGAAACCCTCACAAAACTTGCAGGACGACAGGATCTCAACCCTGCTGAAGCTGCGGGAGTGATGAGGATAATAATGGAGGGCAAAGCATCGCAGGCACAGATCGGTGCATTCCTTCTTGCACTGCACATGAAGGGCGAAACAGCGGATGAGATAGCTGCGTTTGCCCGGGTGATACGGGATAATGCGATCACGGTAAAACCGAGGACCCGGCGGATGCTTGTTGACACCTGTGGTACCGGAGGGGACGGGGCACAGACGTTTAACATCAGCACCGCATCAGCCATTGTTGCGGCCGGCGCTGGTTGCCCGGTTGTCAAGCACGGGAACAGGGGTATGAGCAGCAGGTGCGGATCAGCAGATGTCCTTGCGGCACTGGGAGTGAATCTTGCCATAGATCCGGATGTCCAGGCAGATATTGTAGAGCGGGTGGGCATTGCATTCTTCTTTGCCCCGGCGTACCACCCGGCAATGAAACATGTCCTGACCGCACGCCAGGAGATCGGGTGCAGGACGGTCTTTAATATCCTCGGCCCGCTCGCAAATCCGGCAGGAGCTCAGGCACAGGTTCTGGGGGTTTATCATCCTCAGCTCACCGGAACTATCGCAGAAGTGCTCAGGTTACTGGGACTCTCACGGGCGATGGTTGTCCACGGTTCAGGACTTGACGAGATCACGACAACCGGCGATACAGTGATCGCTGAGCTCAGCAGCGGGGTGATACGGACGTACACCATCCGGTACGACACATTTGGTATTGCACCCGCACAACTTCAGGATCTCGCAGGTGGCAGCCCCCAGGATAATGCCCGGATCATCCGTGATATCCTGGAGGGTGAACAGGGTGCACCGCGGGATATTGTACTCATGAACGCAGGAGCCGCACTGTATGTGGGAGGGTTAGCACGGGATCTTCATGAAGGGATCCGGTTTGCTGCCGCGTCCATCGATTCAGGCAATGCATCTTCCCGGCTCGATGCCCTCGTTGATGCAACACGGGAAATGGCATGATCCTTGACGAGATCGTCCGGCGCACTCAGAAACGGGTTGCCCAACTTCCGCCAGAGTTTCCAGAGAACCGCGACAGGTCTCGTGCAAGTCTGATTGATGCGATACGGACCAGGGATGGCAGGAATGCGATTATCGCCGAGATCAAATGCGCCTCGCCCAGCCGGGGCATTATTCGCCGCAACGTGGACATGGCGATGATGGCGGGGGCACTTGCCGGAAAGGGCTGCGTTGCACTGTCGGTACTGACTGAGCCATATTACTTCGGGGGAACCGGGCAGGACATCGCAAGGGTAAAATCGGTGGTACGTATTCCGGTCCTGCGCAAGGACTTTATTATTGATGAGCGGCAGATAGCGGAGTCTCTGGCACTCGGTGCTGATGCGGTACTCCTGATTGCGGCAGTACTTAAAGAGCGCCTGCCCATATTTGTTGACCTTGCACAGGAATGCGGTCTTGAACCTCTTGTGGAGGTTCATACCCGAAGCGAAGTAGGGACTGCTCTGTCTACAACTGCAGAACTGATCGGCATCAATAACCGCAGCCTTTCGACACTCAGGGTGGACCGGTCCACAACGCGGCTTCTCTCGGAAAGAATTCGATCTGCAGGGAGAACGATCGTGTCAGAAAGTGGTATGTTGACAGGCGATGACATCCGGGAGATGAAACCCTACTGCGATGCATTTCTGATCGGCTCATCAATCATGGCGCATGATCGTCCGGAAAAGAAACTGGAGGAATTTGTGTGCGCATAAAATGCTGCGGGATCACACGGCCACAGGATGCCCGGTTTGCAGAAGCCAGTGGTGCAGATGCGATAGGTGTTGTCGTATTTTCCCCCCCTTCGGCACGGTCAGTTACGCCGGAGCGGGCTCGGGAAATATTTGATGCGGTGGGACCATGTACTACTACTGTCGCAGTGAGCCACACCACATCACACGCAGATCTCGAACAGATCCTTGCGCTTCGACCGGATGCACTCCAGATATCGTGTCCGTTCACGTTCAGGGAAAAACCAGACATGAAAGTGATACGGGTAATCGGGAGAGATGATCCGCTTCCTGTGGACTGTGATGCAATCATTGTAGATGAGAGTCATGGCAGCGGGAGAGCATTCGATCTTACCTATGCCCGCCAGGCAGTGATGAATTCCCGCGTACCGGTCATCCTGGCCGGAGGACTGACGCCGGAAAATGTAGCAGCTGCCATCCGGCAGGTACGCCCGTATGCCGTAGATGTTGCAAGCGGCATTGAAACGGCACCAGGCATTAAAGATCCCGGCAAAATTGCAGCTTTCATTGCGGCAGCAAGGAGTGCGTAACGTGACAACAAAAGGAAGATACGGGAAGTACGGTGGCCAGTACGTCTCAGAATCGTTGATGAGCGCACTCATCGAACTTGAAAGTGCGTATGCAAAAGCGAGCACTGATCCGCAGTTCGCCTGTACCCTTGCAGGGTTCCAGGCTGATTTTGCCGGACGTGAGACCCCCCTTACCTTCTGCCCGAACGCATCGGGAATACTGGGTTGTAAGATATATCTCAAGCGTGAGGATCTCGTGCACGGGGGTTCCCATAAACTGAATAATACCCTTGGGCAGGCACTGCTTGCAAAACAGATGGGCAAGAAACGGTTGATTGCAGAGACCGGTGCCGGCCAGCACGGTGTTGCAACAGCGATTGTCGGGGCGGCACTCGGGATGCCCGTAGACGTATATATGGGTGAAGTAGACACGCGCCGGCAGGCACTCAATGTCTTTCGCATGGAACTGATGGGCGCAAGAGTGATCCCGGTCAGGTCCGGAACACGAACGCTCAAGGACGCAATCAACGAAGCGCTCCGCGACTGGGTTGCAAACGTGCGTGACACCTATTACCTTATCGGCTCGGTTGTCGGCCCGCACCCGTATCCCCTTATAGTCCGTAACTTCCAGTCGGTAATCGGCAGGGAGGCCCGGGAGCAGATCATGAAAAAAGAGGGGCAGCTTCCCGATGCGGTTGTCGCGTGTGTGGGTGGGGGATCAAACGCAATCGGGATCTTTTACCCGTTCCTGTCGGATGATGTGGAATTAATCGGCGTAGAAGCGGGGGGTGAAGGGGTTGAAACAGGCAGACATTCTGCCACCCTTTGCACCGGAGACGCGGGTGTGTTGCACGGCACACTTTCGTATCTCCTCCAGGACGAGCACGGGCAGGTACTTCCTACCCATAGTATCTCGGCCGGTCTTGACTACCCTGGTGTAGGACCCGAGCACGCGATGCTCAGGGACAGCCGCCGTGTTACGTACGCAGCAGTAAATGACCCGGAAGTACTGGATGCATTCAGGTTCCTTTCAAAAACAGAGGGGATCATACCTGCACTGGAGTCAGCCCATGCGGTGGCGTATGTAATGCAGAACGCAGAGCGGTTCGACAAGGATGACATCGTGATTATCAATCTCTCCGGGCGTGGTGACAAGGATGTGGCCGAAGTGGCAGCAATGAAGGTGCGTGCCTGATGGGGCGGATTGAGAAGGTATTTGCCGATGGGAAAAAGCCCGCATTCATCGGTTTTGCAGTGGCAGGAGATCCGGACAAAATCACGTCTGTCCGAATCGCCAGGGCGCTTATCACAGGGGGAACGGATATCCTTGAACTGGGTGTACCATTCTCTGACCCCGTCGCAGATGGTCCGACGATCCAGAAAGCCGATGAGCGGGCGCTCGGAGCCGGAACGACTCCAGCCACCGTGTTTGAGATTGTCAGGGAAATTCGCAAAGAATCCGATGTGCCGATCGTATTTCTTACGTATTACAACATCGTCTATCACCGCGGGATCGAACGGTTCTATCGTGAAGCGCACGATGCCGGGGTTGATGGCATCCTGATTGCCGACATGCCAGTCGAGGAATCAGGAGAGGTCTGCGAAAATGCACAACGGTTTGGCATTGACCCTGTCTTCCTCATCTCCCAGACGACTTCAGATAAACGAATCAAAAAGATTGCGACAAAGGCACGCGGGTTCCTGTATCTTGTCGCGGTGCTGGGAGTAACCGGGGTTCGTGACCAGGTTTCTGAGGGGGCAATCGATCTTCTGGACCTGGTCCGCAGGTACACCTCCCTTCCGCTCGCGATCGGATTTGGCATCTCAACGCCCGCACAGGCACAGACATGCGCCCGTGCCGGAGCAGACGGGGTGATTGTTGGCAGCGCAATTGTGGAAATTGTCGAACGGAACCTTAAGGATCCGGACGCAATGGAACGTGAACTGAAGGAATATGTATCGGCCATGAAAAAAGCAATTATCATCGATCAACCGGCATAACAATCTCTTCAGGAATATACATTTTTGAGTTTTTCACGAGCTGAAAGAAATGCGCATTTTTTCGCAATAAGGGTTCAGGGTTGCTGTTTCTGGAGTGCCGGCAGAATAATTCCGTTCTGTTATTCGACAATATCACCGTAGTATCCGTGCGCTTTGAGAATCGCGACAACAGTGTCTGCCCATGCGGAATCATGCACGTGGGATCCGTGTATATGAGATTCAGTATCCGTGTGCATATGCTTGTGCGTGAGATGAAGAGGGTTGCGAGAAGCGGGAGGGGGTAGATGTGCAACCTTTTCCTTCCAGAGTTTTGCCAGGTTCTCATCAGTAGTCTTTAATTCATTACGCCCGATTACCCTGCCACACAATTGTCGTTGAGTGTTATAGATCACCATCCGGTAACACTGGAATTCGCGGCAGATGAGGGGACGTGCAGGATAAATTGCACAGGTGAAACCATCACCGTGGCGGTCCTTCTGAAGAAAAATACATTTTTTCCGGTTTTTTTCGTCCCCACTTTGTTCTTCCCGCTCATATTCTTCAGCTAGTGCATCAGCGTATTCCGGTTCTACATGGACTAAAAAAAGCTCACGGGTGATGCCAAACCTGCAGTAATAATCACGGCTGCTGAGTTGCCGCTCGACTGCAATAAATTCCCCAAAACTCCTGCAGCATTTCCCGCACCTGTCGCATTCAAACTTCACCATATAACCTAATTCCTCTGAAGGGGATCTGGCGATAAAACATAAGGTATTTTGCCTCCTCCATAGTAATAGCAGGATACTGAACAGATTCGGGTAAAGAAGGTTTATCTCCCAAAGAGCATGGGATCACCTTTGGTAATTCGCATGTTCTCGAAAGCGGTCCTCTGCAAAAAAATACCCGTGATATTCAGGGATTTCCGGAACAGCGAACATGAACGATAAAATGCGGGTTCTTTTT
>Ga0315281_10013062_pt1 | contig 11257 bp, 8 predicted proteins | sample YL17G07_0_MG_FD_204540 | JGI IMG/M metagenome (GOLD analysis project Ga0315281, IMG submission 204540) | Sediment microbial communities from Yellowstone Lake, YNP, Wyoming, USA - YL17G07_0 | ecosystem: Environmental > Aquatic > Freshwater > Lake > Sediment | place: USA: Wyoming | collected... | reverse complement strand
CACCGAGGCCGCATCGGCGGCAGAGGCCGCCCGAACCGAAACCAGGCGTGCAATCTCGGGCTCGACGGCGAACGGCGACGCGTCGGCCTGGACCTCGTCCTCCAGGACCTCGTCCTCGAGGCCGGCCGCCAGCCCCGCAGCGACGCGTCGCGTCGCGCCCTCCCGGAGCTCGGCGAAGGCAAAGACGAGGACGGCGACCTGGACCAGGGCGGCCACCGTGATCGCGAAGGTCGAGCCGAGCGCCGGCCCGATCCCGAGCCAGTCCGAGATGCCCGGGTTGTCGGGGTAGAGGATCGTCAGGACGACGTACATGTTGGCGAACGTCGCGACCGATGAGACCAGGTAGACCCAGCGCCAGCGCCACGAGACGGCGGCGAGGAGCGCTCCGAGCGCCACGAGCGGGAAGAGGTAGCGCTCATGGACGCGGGTCGGGATGACGAAGAAGGCCAGCGCCAGGACGGCGAGCCCCACGAGGATCGTCAGGCGGTCGGGTCGTCGCGCGACGATCACGCTCACGGCGAGGAAGGCAGCGAGCGTCAGCACGGTGCCCACGATGACGGCCGGGATCGCCCCGACCATGAAGGCCTCCGGACAACGGCCCGGATCCGGGCTGGTCACGATCATGTCGCAGACCCACAGGTGATTCGCCGCGATCCCGCTGCCGTTGAGGGAGACCAGGGCCCATGGGTTCCAGGCGTTGACCGAGACGTACGGGTAGCCGCCGGCGGTCTTGAAGATCTGCTCCACCAGGCCCGGCAGCGAGAGCCCGAACGGCCACGACAGCGCCACGGCCGTCAGGAACCCCGCGAGGCCGGTGGTCGCAATCCGGATCGGGCCGCGGGTGCGCCACTCCCAGCCGGTCGTCGTGCGGCGGACCGCCGGCGCCCCCTCGTCGCCGAATCCTCCCGCGGGCCAGAGCGCCCGGCGGATCGTCACCGCGGCGACGATCGGGACGAGGATCGCGAGCTGTGGCTTGATGAGCGCGCCGATGACCGTCAGGATCGCCGCCCGCTCCGACCGGTCGCGCCAGAGCTCGCGCAGGCCCAGCAGCAGGAAGACCAGCCCGAACGAGTCCACCTGGCCCCAGATGACGCTGTCGAGCCATGTGATCGGGTTGACGAGGACGATGACCGCACCGAGACGGGCGGCCCCCCGGCTCGCCCCGAGCTCACGAGCCATCGACCAGACCAGCCAGGCCAGCGCGACGTCGCCGACGATCGGTGGGACCTTGATCAGGTCGCCGATCCCGCCGAGCGCGTTGCCGACCAGTCCGACCAGCCACAGGACGTACAGGTACCCGGGCGTGTAGTCGTGGAAGAAGTCGCGGTCGTAGAAGCCGTGGAGGCCCTGCGACGCCAGGTTGGACGCCCAGTACTGGAACGCCGCGATGTCGTTGGCAAAGCCGGAGCCGGGCAGGAGGTATGCGATGATGACGCGGAAGATGAGCCCCAGCGCGAGGAGGATGAGGATGCCGCCGAGGTCGTCTTGCGTCCTGGCGCGCACTCCGGTCCCATCCCGAACGGGCTCACCCGATACGGGGCCTGTCAACCGGATCGGCCTCCTGCACGAGCGATGAGGTGGGGGGCAGCGTAGCACAGGGCGACCCCCGAACCGGGGCCGCTCGACCCGATCCAGGCCCGCTCGACCTCCTGCCGTCGGTCGTCGTCGGGGGCATCCTCCTGGCCCTCGCCCTGGCCGCCTACTGGCTGCCCGGCCCGGTCCGCTTCTACAACCAGTTCGTCTGGCAGGCGGCCGCCTTCCTCGACGGGCGGGCGGCCATCCCGTGGCCGGTCGGAGGCAACTACTTCTTCCAGGATGTCCTGCCGCTGCGGGATGCTCACGGCGCCCTGACGGGCTATGCCCTCCTCCCGTTCCCGCCGCTGCCGGCGATCGTGCTGATGCCGTTCGTGGCGCTGTTCGGGCTCGCGACGGACGAGCGGGTCGTCTCGGTCGCCCTCGGCGCGCTCGATGTCGTCATCTGCTGGTGGGCCCTCGGCCGGTTGCCGGTCAGCCGGGGGGTGCGGCTCGCGACCACCGTCTTCTTCGGGTTCGGCTCGGTCGCCTGGTACGCCGCGTCCCTCGGCACGACGTGGTACTTCGCCCACGTCGTCGCCCTCGCGCCGGCGCTCCTGGCGGTCGGGGTGGCGCTGGGCGGCGATCGTTCGTTCGCGGCCGACGCGGCTCGGGTGGCCGACCGGGCCGAGGACCACGAGACCCCTCCGTTCGGGTCGCGGCTCGCGGCTGCCGCGCGAGCGGTGGCGATGGACCTCTGGTCGCTGCTCCGCCGTCCGGTCTCGTTCCTCGACCGCCGCCAGTTCGTGGCGGGTCTCCTGTTCGGGATCGCCTGCACGGCGCGCCTCACGATCGTCCTGGGAGCGCCGTTCTTCGTCTTCGTGGGGAGTGGCGGCTCGATGACCCGTCGGGCCGTCTCGGCCGGCCTGGGCGCGGCCATCCCCATCGGCCTGCTGCTCGCCTACAACGTCGCGACGACCGGCCAGCTCTTCCATCCCGGGTACGAGTACCTGTATCAACTCGAGGCGCGCGGCTACCGGGCACTCGGCTACAACCCGGCATGGAAGATCGAGGACATCCGATACCTGCCCCAGAACCTCGGGATCATGCTGACCTCCCTGCCGGCCATCCTCCCGAACACGATGCCGGGGCTCGCCGGCGGCCAGCCCCTGTGCACGGAACCGGGCGCGGTGCGCGGCCTGTTCGATGTCGCCTGTCCGATCGCGATGCCGCGCGACATCGGGATGAGCATCCTGCTGACGAGTCCGGCCTACCTGCTCGCCATCCCGGCGCTCAGGCGCCTGCGAAGCTCGCGGCTCGTCGCCGGGGGTACCCTCGCCATCGTCGCGATCGCCGTCGTGAACCTCATGCACTTCAGCCAGGGCTGGGTCCAGTTCGGCTATCGGTTCAGCAACGACTTCGTGGCTTTCGCCCTGCCCCTCGTGGCCATCGGCATGGCCCGACGGGGCGGCGTCACCCGACTCGCGGTCGTCCTGCTGGCGGCCTCGGTGGCAGTCAACTTCTGGGGAATGACGTGGGGGAATCTCCTCGGATGGTGAGGGCGGAGCTCGCGCGCCGAGATCCCGACTCGCGCTGGTTGGAGCGACTCGGGGCGTGGGCCGGGGCCGTCCTGCCGCCGCTCGTCGTTGGGGCGCTCGCCGTCCTCGCCATCGCCCCGGGGCTCGCGCCGGATGTCGCGTTCTGGGACACCGGCGAGTTCCAGACGGTATTGCCGATCCTGGGCACGGCCCACCCGACGGGCTACCCGACGTATGTGGTCATCGGCTTTCTCGCCAACCTGCTCCTGGCGCCGCTCGGGGAGCCGGCCTTCCGGATGAACGCCCTTTCCATGCTCTGCGTGGCCCTCGCGGCAGGAGTCGCGATGCGCCTGGTCGCCCGCCTGACGGGGAGCGTCGTCGTCGGGATGGCGATCGGCCTCGGGCTGGCGTTGACCCCGGGTGTCTGGCGGATTGCGACGCATGCCGACCCGCACTCGCTGCACCTCGCCCTCGTCGCGATCGTCTTCGCCCTCCTCCTGCGCTGGGAGCAGGCCCGTCGTGACGGGCAGCCGACCGCCGATCGGTGGCTCGTGGCGGCGGCGGCGGCGTTCGCTCTCTCGGTCGGGAACCACTCGCTGACGCTGCTTCTGGCACTCCCGGTCGGCCTCTACGTCCTGGCCGTCGATCCCGGGATCCTCCGCCGGCCGCGGCTCGTGGCGGCCTGCACGGCAACCCTCGTCGGGATCATCGTCCTCGTCTACCTTGAGCTTCCGCTGCGGGCGGGTCCCTTCCGCGCCCCGCTGGTCTACGCGAATCCCGAAACCTGGGGCGGGTTCTGGTACGTGGCCCTGGCCGAGCAGTTCCGCGGCGCGCTGCTCGATCCGTTCGGCAACCTCGGCGGGAAGGCCGGCGACCTCATGACCCTGGCGGTCGGGCAGTTCGGCGTCCTCGCCCCGCTGATCCCGCTCGGCTTCGTGGCGACCGTCGTCCGCCATCCGCGCTTCGCCCTGCTGACCGGCAGTGCGATGGGGATCACCGTCTTCTTCAACGCGTCGTACGTCAATGCCGATATCGGCCGCTACTACCTCGGGCCGGCGTTCTGGGCCTGGACGTGGATCGGGGTCCTGGCGGGAGTGGCACTCGAGGTGTTGATCGCGGCAGGCCGGGCCGCCGGGCCGGCACTCCCCGCGCGGATCGGTCACCGGTGGGCGCCCCGGCTGGCGTCGATCGCGCTGGCCGCCGTCCTGCTCGTCCAGACCGGCGCCGACTTCAGCGTCCGCGCCGGCGCCGTGGACCAGCGCGCCGACACGGTCGCCCGCCGCTGGCTCGAGGCGACGCTCAGCGAAATCGAACCGAATGCGGTCGTCGTGAGCTGGTGGAGCACGTCCACCGTACTCTGGTACGCACAATACGTGGACCATCTGCGCCCCGACCTGACGATCATCGACGATCGGACCCGTCTGGACCTGAACTACGGAGAAGCAACGGACGTGATCGCCCGCTTCTACGCCGCGCGCCCCGTGTACGTGATTCGCGGGGATCCCGCCGACCTCGCCCGGATCCAGGTGACCTGGAATCTGGCCCCGCTCACCGTCTTCTCGCCGCAGGTCTACCGCGTCGTCGGTCCGCGGGCGGCCGGCGGGTGAGCGCGACCGTGCGCGTCCCGGCCCTCTCCTGGTTCTTCCCCGCCCACAACGAGGAGGCGAACCTCCGCGGTCTCGTGGAGGAGGCCCTGGCGACCCTGCCCGAGCTGGCCGAGACGTTCGAGATCGTCATCGTGGATGACGGGTCGCGCGATGCCACCCCGCAGATCGCCGACGAGCTCGCGGCGGCGGACCCGCGCGTCCTGGTCGTCCACCACCCACGCAACCGCGGCTACGGCGCCGCCCTCCGATCCGGCTTCGCCGCCTCGCGCTACCCGCTGGTCGCCTTCACCGATGGGGATCGCCAGTTCCGGGTCGCGGATCTTGGGCGGTTGACCGCCCGCTACGCGATCGATCGCCCCGATGCCGTGGTCGGTTTCCGGATCAAGCGCGCCGATCCGCTCGTGCGGACCCTGTACGCGAAGGCCTACCGACTGGCCAACCGGGTCTTCTTCGGTCTGCGGGTGACCGACGTGGACTGCGCGTGCAAGCTCTTCGAGCGCGGCGCCCTGGCCGGGATCAACGTGGAGTCGGGCGGCGCGTTCTTCTCCGCCGAGCTGCTGATCAAGCTGCGGGCGTCGGGACGAACCATCGTCGAGGTCGGGGTGCCCCACTACCCCCGGACCGCCGGCTCGCCGACCGGGGCGAAACCCCAGGTCGTCCTCCGGGCAATGCGCGATTTCTGGTCGCTCCGCTTGCGCCTGTGGGCTGCGCCGCGCGACGCCCTTGGAACCGGGGAGCCGATCCTCCCGAACGGCTGACGCGGGCGACGACGTTCGGGCTGGGCGGCTACGTTCGGGCTGGGCGGGCGGGGCTCCTGCGGCCGGGCTGGATCAGCTCGGCCGGCGACCCGTCTCGGGACCGCCGGCGCCCGGGTCGAAGTCCAGCGAGTTCACGAAGTCGCGAAACATCCCGAGGCGCTCATCGACGACCGCCTCCCCGATCTCCTCGAGGGGCACCTCGCCGGCCAACCCTCGACGTCCCGGCATCGCCCGTCCCTTGTCGCCGCCTTCGGCGCCGGTCTCATCACCGGGGTCGGCCCCGAGGGCGGCCTGCTCGAGGACCTCGTCGGCGACAAGGATCCGGACGTTGGTGCGAACAGCGAGGGCGACGCAATCCGACGGCCGGGCATCGAGCTCCACGATCTGGCCGTCCCGCTCCAGGTAGAGCCGGGCGTGATAGGTCTCGTCGGCCAGCTCGGAGATCACGATCCGGTCGATCCGGACCCCGAGCCGCTCGAGGGCCTCCGCGAACAGGTCGTGGGTGAGCGGGCGCTCGGCGCTGAGGCCCTGCAGCTTCATGGCGATCGCGCTTGCTTCCCACGGGCCGATCCAGATCGGCAGATACCGTTCGCGCGCCGCGTCCTTGAGGATGACCACGTGGCGGTTCGAGAGCATGTGGACGCGGACGCTCTCGACCACCATCTCCACGAGCTGGCCCATGCCCGGATTATCCACCCCCGGACAGCGTCGGACCTGCCGTCGCCACGCCGTTCCCCGGGCGGCCCCGAGGTCCCACGGCGCGGACGATGAATCCGACGGCCGCGCCGAGGACGAATCCCCCGACGTGGGCGAAGAACGCCACGCCACCGCCGGCCGTCGCCCCGCCGAGGGATCCCAGGCCTTCCACCAGCTGGAGGAGGAACCAGAACCCGAGGAGGATGACCGCCGGCACCTCGAGGAGCTGATAGAAGAACCCGAGAAAGACCAGCGAGAGGACCCGCGCCCGGGGCCAGAGCACCAGGTACGCACCGAGCGTCGCGGCGATCGCGCCCGAGGCGCCCACCAGCGGGAGGGTCGACGTTGGATCGGTCCAGACCTGGGCCAGCGACGCCGTGATCCCGCCGGCCAGGTAGAAGCCGAGGAAGGAGAGCCGGCCGAGGCGATCCTCGACGTTGTTGCCGAAGATCCACAGGAAGAGCATGTTCCCGGCGAGGTGCAGCCAGCCCGCGTGCAGGAAGAGGCCGGCCACGACGCCGACCGCCGCCGAGCCGGGATCTCCGCCACCCGCGAACGCCCCCGAGATCCGGCTCGGGATGGCTCCCCACGTCCGGAAGAGCGCGTCCAGCGCCGCGTCGCCGCCGGATGCCCCGACGAGGAGCTCCTGTCCGAAGACGGCGACACACAGGACAATCAGGCCGATGGTCACGACCGGCGCCCGGCGGGTCGGGTTCGCGTCCCGGAGGGGGATCACCCTCGGGTCAGGGGGTTGCGGAGGGAGTTGCGGAGGGAAGGGCGCTGCCCGCCGGTGCGGGCGAGGCTGAACCGCTGGCGTCCGGGGCAACGGTGAGTGGAGCCAGGAGGGCCCGCTCGACACCGGTCGCGGTGATCCAGACGATGGAGTCCGGGGCGTCGGCGATGCCGGGCTCCACGTACCAGCCCCGGACATCCCCCCAGTCGGTCCCGCCGCCGGCGATCCGGTACTCCTCCACGTAGTCGCCCGTCGCCTTCAGGAACGACACCACGCGAGCGTTCGCGGGATCGTAGCCGTAGAGCCGACCGGCCCGCCGGTCGGACGCCGACATGACGGCGACGAAGACGGGGGCCGGGCGCAGGGCGGCGTCGGGGAGGGGGGCCGTCGCCCAACCCTCGGTGGTCCCGCCGTTCAACCGGAGAATCTGGCCGCCGTCCGCGATCCAGATATCCCCGTCGATGTAGAGCGAGGTGATGCCGTCCACGGGTCGCGGCGTCGTCAGGCGCTTCGAAGGCGCCGCCGGGAAACCGCTGCCGTCGGCAGCAGGAGCGTAGGCGAGGATCTCCTGCGCCGAGGGGTCGATCGTGTAGAAGTTGTAGAGGCCCCGATTTGCGTCGCGTACGAAGGTGCCGATCGCCGAGATGTCATTGCCCCACTCGGCCGAGCCCTTGACGATGATCTTGGTCGCCGTCCCCTTGCCGGTCTTGTCGGCCGGCCGCCAGCGCCAGAGCACGTTCTTCGCGTCGAGGATCACCAGGTCCGGACCGCCCGTGACGAGCAGTCGCGGTGCCGCCTCCGTACCGGCCTTGGTCTTCATGCCGGCTCGGAAGATGGCTACCGCCTTGTGGTCCGTGATGTTGATCCGATAGACCGTCGCGGTCGTCGCGTCGAGGACGTAGGGCACCCCGTCGGGACCGCGCACGAGAGCGGTCAGGTTCACCTTCGCATCGACGGGGAAGGTGAAGTCATCGATCGGCGTGACATCGATCATGCCGTAGAGCCTGTCCAGGCCGGCTCGGGCTCGGGCTCGGAGCTCGTCCACGGTGGACTTCGTGATCCCCGCCGCCAACGCCGTGTCGAGCTGGGCGAGGGCGTCGTGGAGGAGCTGCTCCGCGGTGCGCGGGTCGTTGGCCACCAGGTCGACGCCGGGACCGAAGACGCGGTCGAGGTCGCTCCGGGCCTGCTCGAGTGCCGCCTGACCGTCCTCCGCGGAGGCGAGGACCTGGGCCGGCGTGCTGCGGCTCCCGAGGAGCGAGACGGCCAGGCCGAGAGAACCGACCACGACGACGAGGGCGAGGATTGCCGCGGCGGCCCGTTGTTGCGCCTCGCGGCGGGTCGCGAGCGACGTCACGCGCCGCGGGCCGGGACTGCGGGACGGAAGTGCCTCCTGGAACCGGAAGATGAACCGGCCGAGGGCGCCGCCCGCTGCCGTCCGCGCCCGTCGCGCGCCCGCCTGGGCCGCGGCCACGCCCCCGCTGACGCTGTCGGCCAGCGGAATCGGGGACCGATCGGGCTGACCGGCCAGCGGTTCCGGCGGTCGGACGGCCACGAGGGTCCGGGTCGGCCTGACCGCCGATGCTTCGGCCACCTCGATGATCAGGCCGCCGTCGCTCCCGCGCCCTCCGGCCTCGCCGAACCGTCGGAGGAGCTGCTCGAGGGCCGGCTGCGGGTGGAGCGTGACGAGCGCGTCCTTGAGTTCCTCCGGACTGAGGCTGGCCATCAGGTTGGGGGAGACGAGGGCGAGCTGGTCCCCGAGGCCGATCTCCCCGCGCCAGACGTCCGGCTCGAGATCGGCCGTGGGCAGGCCGCGCTCCCGGTGCGGATCGGGCAGCGTGCTGAGGCGTGCGCCGCGGCTCAGGTAGGCCTCGGCCGGCCCGACGGTCGCGACGTAGAGCTCGTGGTCGCGGACGACCGCGACGGCCACCCCGATCGGGCCTCCCGAGGAGCCGGCCTCCGGGCCGAGGCCGGGCACGGACGGCTCGCCGCCCGCGGATTCGCCCAGGCCGGCCCGCTCGCGGGCGTGGGTCAGGCGCTTGTTTGCCGCCACGATCGCCTTGACCAGGCAGACCCGGATGCCGGCCGATTCATCGTAGTAATACTCGTGCCGGATCGCCTCCGCCACGAGGCGGGTTGCCTCGCGCGCCCGCGGCCCGGGGACCATGCACGTGACGAGCAGGTAGAGCTGGCCCTTTGAGCGCGCCCGGGAGCCGACCGTCGGCTCGACCGCGACGATCGTGTCCGGCGAGTCGGGGAGGCGGTTTGCGTCGGCGGGGATGCCGAGCTTCATCTGGAAGCGGGGGGCCATGCGAGCCTCTGCCAGATCTGGGCGGGTGGCCGGGGCGGGGATTATCGCACGCGCGGCGACGCGATCAGCCTCCCGAAGACGGACCCCGACCCCGGACCGTGACGCGCAGCTCGGAGACGCCCGCCCCGGCCGGTGCATTCCGGAACGCCGTCACGAGCTGGCGGGCGTGGAGGCGCAGTTCCTGGGCCACGATCGGGGCGTCCGCCTCCACGATCAGCGCGGTGCCCTCTATCCGGAGGGCACGACAGGCGCCGTGCGCAGCCGGAGTCCGCTCGGCGACGATCGCATCGAAGGTCGCGACCGCGCGGGCGCGCCGGAGTTCCTCGGCGAGGCCCAGGTGCGCCGCCGCGCTCGGGATGAGGTCGCCGATCCGGGTCATCGGGCCGCGCCGGCGGCGCTCGGGTTCGTCGGTCATCGGGCCGTCCCGCGGGTGGGTCCATGGAGCGTTGCGCCGCCTTCAGGATCGACCCGCCAGGTATCGGCGATCGCGAGGAGCGCGGGGTCGAGGTCGTCGAGCGTCGTGGTCGTCACGAAGGCCTGGGGCAGGTCGGCGATCCGCCGAACGAGGTGGGAGCGCCGCTCCGGGTCGAGCTCGGAGAAGACATCATCGAGCAGAAGCAACGGCGCGCGACCGTCGAGGGCGGTCAGCAGGTCGAGCTCGGCGAGCTTGAAGGCGAGGATGGCCGTCCGCTGTTGGCCGCGCGAAGCAAAGGCCGCGAGGTCCCGGTCGTCCATGACGAAGGCGAGGTCGTCCCGGTGCGGGCCCACGAGCGTGGCCCCGTTCCAGGTTTCCTTCTCCGCGGTCTCCGCGAGCCGGCGCTCGAGTGCATCGCGCGGCGTTTGGCCGGCCCGGGCGGGCGCGTTGGTCTCGTAGCGCAGGGTGAGGGCCGTGCGGCCCGCCTCGTCCGGGGCGATCTCCGCGTGCGCCCCCGCCAGGGGCACCGCGAGCTCGGCGAGCGCCTCGAGCCGGAGGGCCACGACCTCGCCGCCGGCGTCGAGGAACGGGCGGTCCCAGTACCGGAGCTCCGAGCGTTCGGCGGTCTCCTCGCGGATGGCGCGCAGCAGCCCGTTGCGCTGCTGGAGGGCGCGGGTGTACGTGGCAAGCGCGTGTCCGTAGGCGGGGAAGCGGTTCGCCGCGATCCGGTCGAGCGCAGCCCGGCGAAGGCCCGGCGGCCCGGCGATGAGGAGCATCTCCTCGGGCGCGAAGACCACGACGCGCAGGGCCGAGGCCAGCGATCCAGCCCGTCGTGGGACGCCGTTGACGCGGATCCGCTTCCGTCCTCCGCCGGCGGCCGTCGCGCTGCCGGGTCGGATCAGCGCCACCTCGAGCGTCTCGGCGCCGACGACACCCTCGACGCGGGCGAGGTCGGCGCCCCAGCGAATCAACTCGAGGTCGGTCGTCGTCCGGTGGGAGTGACCCCAGGCAAGCAGGACCATCGCCTCGAGGAGGCTCGTCTTGCCGGCCGCATTGGGCCCCCAGACGAGTTGCGGGCCCGGCCCGAACGCGACTTCTAGCTCCCGGTAGCCGCGCAGGTCGACGATGCGAAGGGACGAGAGCGTGGCCGCCTCAGGAGGTCGTCCGGACCGGCATCACGACATGGACGTAGCGGTCGTCGCCGATCGGCTTGAAGACGCCCGGCGCGAGCGGGCCCTGGAGCTCGAGCGCGAACTGGTCGGCCGTCACGTTGGTCAGCACATCGGCGAGGTACTTCGCGTTGAACGCGATCGTGGTCCCGTCGCCCTCGACGGACGCCTCGACCTGGCCGACGTGATCGCCGATCTCGGCGTTGGCGCTGACGGTGATCCCGGGCTCTCCGTGCGACCCGATCTGGAGCTTGACGATGTTGGCCGACTCATGCGCGATGAGCGCGGCCGGCCGGACCGCTCGCAGGAGCTCCTCGCGATCGAGGATGGCCCGGGTGGTCCAGGCCGTCGGCAGGATCGACTGGTAGTTCGGGAACTGGCCGTCGATCAGGCGGCTGACCAGGTCGACACCGTCCAGGTGGAAGAGGATCTGGTTGCGCGACTGGGCGAGGACGAGGTCGACCGGATCATCCGTGTCGCCCAGGACCCGCATCAGCTCGGTGAGAGCCCGGGCCGGCACG
>Ga0315281_10013061_pt1 | contig 11260 bp, 8 predicted proteins | sample YL17G07_0_MG_FD_204540 | JGI IMG/M metagenome (GOLD analysis project Ga0315281, IMG submission 204540) | Sediment microbial communities from Yellowstone Lake, YNP, Wyoming, USA - YL17G07_0 | ecosystem: Environmental > Aquatic > Freshwater > Lake > Sediment | place: USA: Wyoming | collected... | reverse complement strand
TCTTAAATTAAATTTTTCCATAAAATCAAAGGTCCCCTGACTATCTCTTACCAAAGTCATCTGGGGTTCCACTATAATCATATCTTCAATATTCCAGGTTATTTTCTTTCTTAGAGCAGAAAATAAATCGAGATTATAATTAATAATTATTTCCTTTGCTTCAAAGAGTAAATCCTCTTCTTTTAATGATTTATCCTGAAATATTTTAAAATTAGATAGAGTTACAGATCTAAACGAATAATCTTTAACTTTTTCAATATAAATTCCCCGCTCCATAGCATTCTCTAATTTAGAAATAATCAGACCCTTTATCTCTTCTTTTGCCAGATTGCTTCGAATAGTAAAATAAACTCCAGTAATTAGAGCAATGAGAATTAGAGAAACTAATATTATTTTAGGAAAGGATTTTTTTGAATTTTTATCGGGCATATAATAATTCTCCAATTTACCAATGCACTAATGCACCAATTTACCAATTTGCCAATTTGCCTCTTTGCATTCGTTAGTATATGGTTAGCGTATAGCGTATAGCGTTTAGCGTATAGGCTAAGTCAATAAAGTATTGTTTTTGATGTAGGGGTCGGATTTATCCGACCCGAGTTTTGCGGGCTTGATAAATCAAGCCCCTACCTCTACACGCTAAACTCTACCCGCCATATGCTATATTCACTAAATACAAATTTATTATATCATATATCTTAATACAGCTTAAATTAATTTTTTTAGATTTAAATAGATTTCTAATTCAAATTAATAATATTTTTAATTATTTATTTCTTTTTCTTTCGTTTTCATCTTCTCCCAAACTGCTAAAGCTTCTTCAGGAGTATTCACTTTTAAATCACCAAAAACATGAGGATGTCTTCTAACAAATTTATCTATTGCCCCGGCTAATACTTCAGAATAACTAAATAAACCCTTTTCTCTGGCAATTTCAATCTCCATAAAGATGACCATTAATAAGTCACCCAATTCTTCACGCAAATTATCTATATCCTGGGATTTAACTGCCTCTGAAATCTCTTTAGCTTCTTCCAGAATATTAGTAGTCAGGGATTCTAAGGTCTGTTTTCTATCCCAAAGACAACCTTCTGGTCCCCTTAATTTAGCTATAATATTCATCATTTCGGTAAATAATTTTTTCTCTTCTTGGTACATTTCTTCCTCCATCCTGAGTAAGTCGTTAGTAAATAGTGAATAGTCATTGCGAGCTCTGATTTATCAGAACGTGGCAATCTCTTTATTAAGCTAAAAAGTTAAAGCGAAAAGCGAAAAACCATAATTCAAAACTCAAAACTTTTTTCTTTAATTTTAAATTTTGAATTATAACTTTACGTTTTGCGCTTTTCGTTTTTCGCTATATATTTATTCACTAAATACTAGTTTTCGACAAATTTATCATAAATTCCTTTAAAAATTTTAAAATTTCGGTAGATTTAATCCCAGAAAGATCAATTTGAGAAATTCCGATCGATCTATTTTCTTCCTCGATTAATCTTTGCTGATAGAAAGAAGGCAACCGGCTTAATTTAGACTTTATTTCCCTATTCTGCAGATATCTAAGAACCAATTTCTCTTCCTTTACCTGGAGAGAACTTATCGCTAATTTTTTTAAAAATATTTTCAGATATATTATCTCTAACAAATTCCTTACTTCTTGAGGATAAACTCCATATCTATCCCTTAACTCCTCCTTTGCTCTCTCTAAATCCGGTAAATCTTTAATTTCGGCTAATTTCTGATAGATTAAGACCCTCTGTTCTAAATTAGGAATATAAATTGGGGGGATATAAGCATCTATCTTTAGATCAATAACCGGAGTAATTTCTTTTTTCTTCTCTTCCCCCTCTTTTTCTTCTCGTAATTCCTGAATAGCCTCTTCTAATAAATGGCAGTAAAGATTAAACCCTACTTCACTTACTACACCATGCTGCTCCTTACCTAATAGATTCCCTGCTCCTCGAATTTCTAAATCACGCATAGCCAATTTAAATCCAGAACCTAATTCACTGAACTCTTTAATTGCCTCTAATCTCTTTTTAGCAGTATCATTAATTCCGCGATAGGAAGGATAAAAGAAATAAGCATAAGCTCGTCGGTCAGTCCTTCCCACTCTTCCCCTTAGCTGATAAAGTTGAGAAAGTCCTAATTTATGGGCATCATCAATTAGAATAGTATTTACATTGGGAATATCTAAACCAATTTCGATGATGGTAGTACAAACTAAGATATTAAATCTCTTTTCTAAAAAATCAATCATTATTTCTTCTAATTGTTCTTCTGCCATCTGCCCATGAGCAATTCCAATTCTGGCTTGAGGAAAGAGCTGATTCAAATCTCGAGCCACTTTTTGGATATCTCTTACTCGATTGTGGACAAAGAATATTTGTCCATCCCGATCTAATTCTCTTCTTATAGCCTCTGCAATCACTTGATCATCTCTTGGACAGACATAAGTGGCGATAGGGAATCTGTCTTCAGGTGGAGTATTTATCACACTTAAGTCTCTAACTCCAATAAGTGACATATGTAAGGTCCGAGGGATAGGAGTAGCAGTCAGAGTAAGAGAATCAATATTTTCTTTTAATTTTTTTATTCTTTCTTTGTGCAGGACTCCAAAACGCTGCTCTTCATCCACGATTAACAATCCCAAATCTTTAAACTCAATATCATTTTGAATTAATCGATGAGTTCCGATAACCAAATCTACTTTCCCTTCTTTTAGATCTTCGATAACTTTTTTCTGTTCCTGTTTGGTTCTAAAACGAGAAAGCATATCTATATTTATAGGAAAAGAATTCATTCTTTCTCGAAAATTATCATAATGTTGTTGTACCAAAATAGTAGTTGGTGCTAAAACGGCAACTTGCTTTCCATCTAATACCGCTTTAAAGGAAGCTCTTATGGCTATCTCTGTTTTGCCATAACCTACATCTCCGCAAACTAATCTCTCCATAGGTTTGATACTTTCCATATCAGCTTTAACCTCCGATAAGGCCTGCAATTGATCATAAGTTTCTTCAAAAGGGAAAGACATCTCCAATTCTTGTTGCCAGTTATTATCTTTAGAAAAGGCAAAACCTTTAACCTCTTTACGAGCAATATATAAATTGTAAAGTTCTTGAGCTAATTTTTGAATCGACCTTTTTACTTTTCTTTTGGCTTCTCCCCAAGAAACTCCTCCTAAACGATTAACTTTAGGAGCTTTATCCTTTATACCTATATATCTATTCACCAAATTAAATTGATCTACCGGGACATATAATTTATCCCCTTCGGCATATTGGATTAAAAGATAATCTTGTTTTACTCCTTTAACCATTAAATTTACCACCCCTTTATATTCCCCTATACCATGATCAATATGTACTACATAATCTCCTGGAGAGATATCCATTGCGGTGAAAAAGGGTTCACTCTTATGTCTGGTTAATTTATATCTTTTGTTCCTTTCCTTGCCAAATATTTCCTGATCAGTTATTAAAACTATTTTTAAAAAAGGAAGTCTAAAACCATAATTTAGATAACCATAAGAAATAAAGATATTTGATTTTAAGGGAGTATATTCTTCTATCCCTCCTAGGATAAATCTTTTTACTCCTCTTTCTTCTAATATCTCACCTAAACGTCTAGCACGCCCTTTATCCCGGACTAGAATAAGAATATTTTGTTTATCTTTCTGCCACTTTTCTAAATCCTTAGTAAATAGATCTAAATTTCCAAAATAAGACCCCATTTCTTGACCCTCTAAAACAAACTCTCTGCTATTATCTTGTTCCTCGGTTTGATTAAGGAAAATTTCTTCTTTATTTTTCTCCGAAAAGTAAGTAAAATTAATCATTCTTTTAGATTTTAGATGGTTAAATACCTCAGTCCAGGTGATAAAATAAGAAGATGGTATTTTTTGGTAAATATGTTCCATCTCTTCCTGAAATTTCTCCGCTTTTTCTCTAATTACTTCCGGTTCATTCAATAATACTATTAAATCTGAAGGTAAATAATCAAATATAGTACTATAATTATAATTAGAGGAACCATCAGCAATTAATTCTCGAGAAGGCAGAAGAGTATAATTATTCAATTTGAGTATCGACCTTTGAGTATTGCTATTAAAATATCTGATTGATTCTATTTGGTCTCCAAATAATTCTAATCGAAGAGGATTTTCACTGGTTACTGGGAAAAAATCGATAATTCCTCCCCGATTGCTAAATTCGCCTCTTTTTTCAACTATTTCTACCGTTTTATAATTCTGATCTAATAAAATTTTTAAAAAATCCTCTTTTTTTAGATCATCTCCTACTTTTAATTCCCAACTTATCTTCTTAAAGTTTTGAGGAGAGACTAATTTAGGCAACAAAGCTTTAACCTCAGCGATTAAGATGATTCTCTTTTTATTTTGGTCATTGGTAGAAAGATATTTTAGAATATTGATCCTTTGCTCGATTATCTGGGGATCAGAATTGATATCCTCATAGGGGAGGACCTCAAAAGAAGGTAAGAGAAAGAGATTCTCTTCCTGGTTCTTTGATCTATACCAAAAAGTATCCAGATCTTGGTATATCTTTAGGGCATTCTCTGGAGAATCAACGATAATAAGGTAAGATTTTTCTATCTCACTTCCTAAAGCAGCCATAAAAAAAGAACGGGTGCTATCTTTAAGACCGGAAAGCTGTAATTTATGGATAGATTTCTCCTCTATTATCTTAACTATTTCCTCGAATTCCTTAGATTGATTCCATAAAGATAATATTCCCGGTAAGGTCATTAAAATTCCTTTCAATATGGTTTAGTTAGTCGTTAGTATATAGTCGTTAGTCGTTAGTGAATAGTCGTTAGTCATTGCGAGCTCTGATTTATCAGAGCGTGGCAATCCCTTTATTCAGCTAAAAACTTATAGCGAAAAGCGAAAAACCATAATTCAAAATTCAAAACTTTTTCTTCAATTTTAAGTTTTAAGTTTTAGTTTTGCGTTTTTAGCTTTACACTTTACGCTCTAATACTATTCACTATTCACTAAATACTAACGACTAATAATTATTTCGCTAACCTTAAAGCTAAATTATAAAGATCCTGGCTAATAGTTTTTGGTTGACTAAGCACTACTTCTAAATCAGTTGCTTCAATCTTATTTCCCATTAGTCCTACCATTTTAGATGTTTCTCCCTTTAGTAGATGTTCTACAGCTGCTGCCCCCAAACGACTGGCTAATAACCTATCAAATGCAGAAGGCGAACCACCTCTCTGCAAATAACCTAAAATAGTAACTCTCGTTTCAAAGCCAATTTTATCTTCTAAAAATTTACTTATTTCATAAGTCTCTCCGACTCCTTCAGCAATAACAATAATACAATGAGACTTTCCTCTTTGGTAGCCCTCTTTTAATTTTAAACTAATTTCCGGGAGATTATAAGAAATTTCCGGAATTAGAACAACTTCAGCTCCTCCAGCAATTCCACCCATTAAGGCCAGATAACCTGAATTTCTTCCCATAACTTCTATTATAAAAGCTCTCTCATGAGAAGAAGCAGTATCTTTGATTTTGTCAATAGCCCCCATAACTGTATTTAAAGCAGTGTCTACACCAATAGCCATATCAGTGTCAGATAAATCATTATCAATAGTAGCGGGAACTCCCATAGTTTTTACTCCTAAAGCACTGAACTCTCGAATCCCTCGAAAAGTACCGTCCCCCCCAATAGCTACTAATCCATCAATATTAAATTCTCTAATTTTTTGAAGGGCCATATCAAGTCCTTCTTTAGTTTTAAATTTCTCACTACGGGAAGTTTTAAGAATAGTTCCACCCTTTTGCATAATTCCACCTACTGAAGATATATTCATCGGAAAAATTTGCCCTTCTATTAAACCGGTATACCCTCTTTCCACACCAAATACCTCTAAGCCGTGGAATAGGCCAGTTCGTACCACCGCTCTAATAGCAGCATTCATTCCAGGAGAATCTCCACCACTGGTAAGAACAACAATTTTTTTCATTTTCATAATAATTTTACCTCCGATTTATCAATTAACCAATTTACCGATTCACCAATTTACCAACTTACCAAAAAATTCGTAGGACAGGCGTTCCCCGTTTTCACGAAGACAGGCTCGCCTGTCTATTAGTCGTTAGTCATTGCGAGCTCTGATTTATCAGAGCGTGGCAATCCCTTTATTAAGCTAAAAAGTTAAAACTAAAAGCGAAAAATTATAATTCAAAATTTTAAACTTTTTTGTATGAAGTTTTTACCGGGCTTGATAAATCAAGCCCCTACCCATTACTTATTACCCTTTACCAATCACTCATTACCATTTTCTCCTGACTTCTGGATTCTGACTTCTATTTTCTTTACGAGATACGAGATAAGAATTACTTCTACCGAAGAAATTTGAAGGATTAGAATGTAGGGGCACGATGCATCGTGCCCACAGGAGAAATTAGGTAATAGCTTTAAATAATATTTTTTACAGTAAATAATTTTAGATTAAGATAGCTCCAATTTTCTATTGTATTTTCTCATCGCTTTTTCAAGGCCATCTTCTATTGCTGTCTTTATTGCCTCAGTAGATAGTTGTATTACTTCCCTTATTTTATCCTTTTCGTTATTATTAAAATTAGAAAGGACATAAGAGGCATAATCAAAATTAGAATTTATGGAAGGTTTACCAATCCCTATTCTTAAACGAGGTATATCTTCACTATTTAAATATTGAATAATCGACTCCACTCCCTTATGACCGCCAGCACTCCCTCTTTTCCTGATCCTGATCTGACCTAATTCTAAATTCAGATCATCATAAACTATCAATAAATCTGGAAAGGATATCCGGTAGTAGGAAACAATCTTGCTTACTGATTTCCCGCTTAAATTCATATAAGTCTGCGGTTTTACCAATATTAGTTTATGATTCATTAGTTTCCCTCGGGAAACTAATGAATCATAAGATTTCACCCTTTTAAATTCTGTTTCTATATTTAGAGCTAAGTTATCAATTATTCTAAACCCTATATTGTGTCGACTGAATTCATATTGCAAACCAGGATTACCCAAACCAACTACCATCTTCAATAAAGTTCACTATCCTTTTGCCATCCTATTCTTTTTTAGGTTCTTTTTTAGATTCTTTTTTAGATTCTTTTTTTGGTGCAGAAGTAGGAGTTTCTGTCTTTACTTCTACTTTTTCTTCTCCTTTAGTTACTTCTTTTTCTTCGGTTACTGCTTCCCCTTCTACTACTTCTTTAACTACCTCTTCTTCTTTAGCAGGAGGAACTAAGGCAGCAACAATTCTATCTGATTTAGTTAATATTTCAACTCCTTCAGGAAGCTGTATTTCTCCAACGGTAATATTATCTCCTATCTTCAGATTGCTCAAGTCTACTTTTAAACTCTCTGGTACTTTAGAAGGTAAACATTCTATTTCAACTTTTCGTAATTCCACATTTAAAATTCCCCCATCTATTGCTCCGATAGGTTTGCCTATTAATTCAATATTAATTTCCATGGTTAATTTCTCTTTTAGAGTTACTCCATAAAAATCAACATGGACTATCTGCTTCTTTAAATAATTATACTGAAAGTCCTTAATCACAGCTAATCGGCTAACTTTTTTATTCCCATCATCTATTTCTAAATCAATGAGTTGGTGTGTTTTGCTAGCTAATAATCTTAATAAATTTTCTCTTTTAACTTTTAACAGTATATTTTCTTTATCATGAGGAGAATATAGTATTCCAGGAATATCACCTTTTCTCCTAAATTTCTTATTAATTTCTTTCCCAGTTCCATTTCTTAATTCTACTTCTAATTTCGATGTCTCCATTTTATTAACCTCCATTTTCGTATATCGACTATTCACTAACGACTTATATATTATTCTATTTAATTAAATAAAGTACTTACTGATAAATTATTATGAATCCTATTAATTGCTTCCGCAAATATTTCTGCTACTGATAAAATTTTAATACCTGGTATAGTCTTATTATGGTCAATGGGAATGGTATTGGTAACTACTAATTCTTTAAATAAACCATCATGCAAAGATTTTTCTATTCTTTCTTTTGCCGGACCAGCAAAGACCGGATGGGTAGCACAAACATATACTTCTTTTGCCCCAGCATTTAATAAGGCCTGGGTTCCCCTAATTACTGAAGCAGCTGTATCAATAAGATCATCAACTATAATAGCGGTTTTATCTTTTACTTCTCCTACAATATGCATTATTTCTACTTCATCAAAAGCTGATCTATATTTATCAATAATGGCAATGGGTTTTGCAAGGCGTCCAGAAAACTCTCTAGCTCTAGCAGTCCCCCCCACATCAGGAGAAATTACTACCACTTTATCCAAATTTTTTTCTTTAATGTAATTCGATAATATGGTTACACCTTCTAACTGATCTACCGGAATATCAAAAAATCCCTGAATTTGTCCGGCATGTAAATCCATGGTAAGCATCCGATTAGCCCCTGCAGAAACTAATAAATTGGCAACTAATTTAGCGGTAATTGGCTCACGGGGTTTAGTCTTTCTTTCCTGGCGGGCATAACCATAATAGGGTATAACTGCAGTAATCCTTCCCGCTGAAGCTCTTCTTAGAGCATCTATCATAATTAATAATTCCATTAGATATTCATTAGCTGGTGGACAGGTAGATTGGATTATAAAAACATCTTCCCCTCTTACATTCTCCTCAATCTTAACTTTAATTTCGCCATCAGGGAATCTAGAAACCTCTGCCTGACCCAAAGGAATATCTAAATATTTACATATCTCTTTGGCTAACTCTCTATTAGAATTTCCAGCAAATATCTTTAATTTTCTTTGGTCATAAGATAACAAATTTCTATCATCTCCCTCTCTTTAAATTTCCCTATTTGAAATTTTATTTTATGTTCGTTTTCTTCTCTTGCTCCATCCTTTAATATTTCTTTGTTTAGAGCGGGCAATAGCCAGGCTATCTGGGGGTACATCCTCAGTAATAGTTGAGCCAGCTCCGGTATAAGAACCTTTTCCTAATTTCACTGGTGCCACTAAAGAGTTATTGCTTCCGATAAATACTCCTTCTTCTATGACCGTTTTATTCTTTTTTTGTCCATCATAATTACAAGTAATAGTACCTGCTCCAATATTCACTTGTTTACCAATTACCGCATCTCCTAAATAGGTTAAATGAGAAGCTTTACTACCCTCACCTAAGATAGTTTTTTTTAATTCTACAAAATTTCCTATCTTTGCTCCTTTTTTTACGATAGTTTCTGGACGTAAGTGAGCATAAGGACCAATATTTACTCTTTCTTTAACCGTACTACTTTCTATTATGGAAGCCCAAATTTTAACTCCATTCCCTATATTAGCATCAATTAGATGAGAGTAAGGTCCAATAAGACAACTTTTCCCAATTTTAGTACCTTTTTCAATAATAGTAAAAGGATAAATAATGGTATCCTGCCCGATTTTAACTCCCGGTTCTATAAAAGTACTGTTAGGATCAATTATACTTACCCCTTGAAACATTAATTTTTGAATCATTCTTTGATAAACCTTTTTTGAAGCATTAGCCAAATCTAATCGAGTATTTATCCCTAATATTTCTGAATTATCTTTTGCTATTATACTGCCTACCTCTAATCCTTCCTTTAATAATATCTTTACTAGATCAGTTAGATAATATTCCCCTTGTTTATTCTCAGGAACAATTTTTTCTAAAGCTTGAAATAGTTTCTCCTGGTCAAAACAATAAATTCCGGTATTTATTTCAGTGATTAGCTTTTTGTCTACGGGCAAGTCTACCTCTTCGATAATTCCTTCCATCTTACCTTCTTTATCTCTAATAATTCTACCATACCCTTTAGGATTTTTTAAAATAGCAGACATTAAGGTACAACAAAAATTATTACTCTGGTGATATTTCAAGAGCCTTTTTAAAGTTTTAACCGTTAAAAAGGGGACATCGCCGGATAGAATCAGCACATTTCCTTTAAAATCAGATAATAATTCTTTAGTTTGTAAAACAGCATGGGCTGTTCCTAACTGTTCTTTCTGCTCTGCATATTCTATTTTATCGCCAATCAATTCTCTTATCTTCTCGCTCTTATAACCTACGATTATTATCTTTCTTTTTACTTCAAAATGATTAATCGTATCCAATATATAATTTAAAATTGGTTTCCCGGCAAGATTATGAAGGACTTTAGGCAAATCAGATTTCATCCTCTTGCCTTTACCTGCTGCCATAATCACCACGGCAGTTTCTTTCATAATCATACCCCCAATTTCGTATCTCGTATCTCGTGAATCGTATCTCGCTAAAATACAGTAACAAGTAATATGTAATGAGTAATAAGATAAATTTCCCAAATTATAAAAACAGGTACTTATCACAGGTTACTTGTCACATATTACACATTACAAAACTTACCGGCAAACCGGATAACTGGCTGACTAATGAATAACTGAGTTATATGGCTGGGGTGGAAGGGTTCGAACCTTCGAATGCGGGATCCAAATTCCCGTGCCTTACCACTTGGCTACACCCCAAACCGAGATTTTTTAGTCTTTTTACTTATTTAGAATTGATCTTCTTCTTTATTTTCAGTATCTTCTACTTTTTCTTCTACTTCAGTTACTTCAGTCTCCACTTCTTTTTTTTGGGGAGCCTCTTCTACTTCTTTTTGATAAACTTCTAAAACAGCATTCTGTATTTTTTCTCTAATCTCGGTATTTATAGGATGAGCAATATCCTTATGATCTCCGTTAGGAAGTCTCTTACTGGGCATTGCCACAAACATACCCTTAGTGCCATCAATAACTCGTAAATCATGTACTACAAAAGAATCATCAAAGGTAATTGATACATAGGCCCTTAATTTTCCTTCTGTCTCTATCCTTCTTAGTCTAACATCTGTAATTTCCACTTAATACACCGCCTTTTTAGTTTTATTTTTATAATTTATTGCACTTCGCATCTGTATTAGCTTATTACAATAAACATCTAAACTACTAATTAAAATAATATGGTTTAATCTATTTTAACCTCTTACCTCCCAACTACTTAATTTTAGTAATTTACTCCAGATTTTTCACATAGCTGTTATTACCTCCCCCATTTTAGTAAATATTTAAATACATATTATAAGATATTCAAGGGGAATTCTTCCCCTTGAAAACCCTTTAATTCCTTCTCACCTCAATATTTATTGCACCCTTGAATATCTGGTCTATCTGGTCTTTAATATTTCTTTATAATAAATCATCTT
>Ga0315281_10013060_pt1 | contig 11260 bp, 11 predicted proteins | sample YL17G07_0_MG_FD_204540 | JGI IMG/M metagenome (GOLD analysis project Ga0315281, IMG submission 204540) | Sediment microbial communities from Yellowstone Lake, YNP, Wyoming, USA - YL17G07_0 | ecosystem: Environmental > Aquatic > Freshwater > Lake > Sediment | place: USA: Wyoming | collected... | reverse complement strand
GCGAGCAGCAGCGTCACGCGCAGCCCCCAGTCCAGGAGCCGGCTGTATTCCGCGGTCGCGCCTCCGGCATGATGCTTCGACAGGCTTGGCAGGAGGATCGTTCCGAGCGCCGCGCCGAGCACGCCCGCGGGAAACTCCATCAGCCGGTCGGCGTAATACAGCCACGAGACGCTGCCGGTGACGAGGAACGACGCGAAGATGGTGTTGATCAGCAGCGACACCTGGCTCACCGACACCCCGAACACCGCCGGCGCCATCAGTTTGAGCACGCGCGTGACGCCCGGGTGCTTCAGGTCAAGGCGCCAGCGCGGCAGCATGCCGATCTTCCATAGGAACGGCAATTGCAGCGCCAGCTGCAGCAGCCCGCCGACGAATACCGCCCAGGCGAGCACCAGCACCGGCGGGTCGAAGCGCTCGGCGAAGAATGCGGCGCCGACGATGAACGACACATTGAGCAGCACCGGCGTGAACGCCGGCACCGCGAACCTGCTCCAGGTATTCAACACGCCCGCGGCGAGCGCCACCAGCGAGATGAAGAGGATGTAGGGGAAAGTGATCCGCAGCATCGCCACGGTCAGCTCGAATTTGCCGGGCTCCGCGGCAAAACCCGGCGCCGACACATAGACCACCAGGGGCGCCAGGGCCATCCCCACGGCAGCGGCCGCCAGCAGCGCGAGGAACAACGCCGTGGAAACGCAGTCCACCAACACGCGGGTATTTTCAGGGGACTCGCGGTTGCGGACCTCGGCCAGGATAGGCACGAAAGCCTGGGAAAACGCCCCTTCCGCAAACAAGCGCCGCATGAGGTTGGGGATGCGCAAGGCGACGAAGAATGCGTCGGTCGCGAGCCCGGCGCCAAAGACCCGCGCGATGAAGAAATCCCGGACGTAGCCAAGGATCCTCGATAGCAGGGTCATGCTGCTCACGGTGGCCAGGGCGCGCAGTAAGTTCATGCTAGAATTCGCGCCTTTTTCGAAGCTGGAACAAACACATGGCAAACATCAAATCGGCCCGCAAACGGGCGCGCCAGGCGGTCGGGCTGCGCGGCCGCAACATGAGCCTGCGCACTTCGGCGCGCAGCGCGATCAAGGACGTGAAGAAAGCGATCGCCGCGGGCGACAAGAAAGCCGCCGCCGCCGCGCTGGTCAAATCGCAGGCGGTGATCGACCGCGTCGCCGCCAAGGGCGTCGTGCACCGCAACGCCGCCGCGCGCCAGAAGAGCCGCCTCGCCCACGCCATCAAGGCGATGGCCTGACAGGGACGACAGGGCCCCTTCCCCATCTAGTCGGTGTCCCCGGCCCGCTGCACCTTGGCGAGCTCGGTCCGGTCGGCGACGCGCCCGTCGCGTGTCTTGAGTTCATTTTCCTTGGCGAATCCGAGCAGAAATCGGTAAGCCATCGGCTCGATTTCCTCGAGCCGGATGTCCACCACCACGCAGCGCACCCCAGCAGCGGTTACCGGATGAACGTAAGGGGAATACTGCATGCGATGGTCGCCGCCGAACGCGGACATCACGCCGCACAGGCGCTCGGCCCAGTCGCTCGGCCGGAACGGTTTGCCGTCCAGCGTCACGCCTTGAATGACGAACTCGACGATGGCGTCGGCGACCGCAGCCTCGGGCATGCGGAATTATACTGATCCGGCATGGCAAAACCCCTCAGCCGGATCCTGGTCATCGAAGACGAACCGCTCTCCCTGCGCGAGATCGTCAAGGGCCTGAACGCGGCCGCGCGCTCGCTCGACAATCCCCTGGGCATCAGCTTCAGCGGCGTCACCACCGCCAGGGAAGCGCTCGCCGCGATCGAGGCCGACGGCGACATCCAGGCAGTGCTGGTGGACGACAAGCTCTACTCGCTCGCCGAGGGAAAGAAGAACGGCGGCCGGAAGAAACTGCAGATGTCGGCGCTCGAACTGGTGCAGCGGATCACTCGCTTTCGCCCCGAGCTCGACGTCTACATCCTGATCGCGCAGGAAAAGGAGGACGACGTCGTCGATGCGCTGTTCACCGAGGCGGTGGATGGCTACTTCTACCGCGAGGAACGCGACTACCGCGGCATCTACCGCATCCTCAACGCGCAGATCCAGGAAAAGGCGCGCACGCCGTTCACCGACCAGCTGAAGACCTACGTCTGGATGGCGAAGGACCAGTGGCACACCCCCGGACACTCATCCGGGGAGTCCCTGCGCGGCAGCCCGTGGGTGAACGATTTCTACGAATTCATGGGCGACCACGTGTTCGATGCCGACCTGTCCGTTTCGGTGCCGATGCTCGATTCGCTGATGGAACCCCGCGGCGTGATCGCCGAAGCGCAGCAGATGGCGGCCAAGGCATTCGGCGCGCGGCGCACGTTCTTCGCCACCAACGGCACCTCGACCGCCAACAAAGTCATCTTCCAGACGCTGCTCGCCCCCGGCGAGAAGCTGCTGCTTGACCGCAACTGCCACAAGAGCGTGCACCACGGCGTGGTGCTCTCGGGCGCGCACCCGGTCTACCTGGATTCGGCGTTGAACAAGAAATACGGGCTTTATGGGCCCGTGCCGAAGAAGACCCTCCTGCGGGAAATTCGAAAACACCCCGATGCACAGGCATTGATCCTGACTTCCTGCACCTACGACGGCCTGCGCTACGACCTCGCGCCCATCGTCGAGGCCGCGCATGCGAAGGGGATCAAGGTCATCGTCGACGAGGCCTGGTACGGCTTCGCGCGCTTTCATCCGGAATTCCGGCCCACCGCGCTGGAAGCCGGCGCAGACTACGCGACGCAATCCACGCACAAGGTGCTCTCGGCGTTCTCGCAGGCCTCCATGATCCACGTCAACGACCCGGACTTCAGGGAGCACCTGTTCCGCGAGAATTTCAACATGCACACTTCCACCTCGCCGCAGTACGGCCTGATCGCGAGCCTGGACGTGGCGAGGAAGCAGGCGGTGATGGAGGGCTACAAGCTGCTCTCGCGCACCATCGCACTGGCCAAGGAGCTGCGGGAGCAGATCAATTCCACCGGCGTGTTCCGCGTGCTGGAACTGGCTGACCTGCTGCCCGACGAAGTGCGGCATGACGGCATCCGCCTGGACATCACCAAGGTGACCGTGGACGTGTCGGGCTGCGGCTATACGGTGGACGATCTGCAGAAGGAGCTTTTCGACCGCTACAACATCCAGATCGAGAAGAGCACCTTCAACACCATCACCCTGCTGCTCACCATCGGCACCACGCGCTCCAAGGTTTCGCGCCTGTACGACGCGCTGATGCGCATCTCGCGCGAAAAGCGCGCGCCGCGCCGCCTGGTGCGCGCGCCGGAAATTCCAGCGTTCACGAAACTGCGCTTCCTGCCGCGCGACGCCTACTACTGCGGCGGCGAACTGGTGCCGGTGTTCGACGACAAGGAGCGCGTCAATCGAAAGCTGGCGCATCGCGTCTGCGCCGACGGCATCGTGCCCTACCCGCCGGGCATCCCGGTGCTGGTCCCCGGGCAGGTGATCACGCCCAAAATCGCGGAATACCTGGCCAACCTGCTGCGCTCGCAGAAGCGCACCGAGCTGCACGGCATCGTGCACGAGGGCTACCAGCCCTGCGTGCGCGTGCTCAAGCCCAAGGAAGAACGCGGCCTGAAACGAATTGGCTGAAAATCAGGGACAGACCACGTTTTCCCGGTTGGAAAACGTGGTCTGTCCCTGATTTTCCTGATACGATTCTTGAGACGGCGGCATCGGCCGCCGTTTTTCTTTTGGAGACGCCCATGAGCCATGTCATGAACACCTACGCCCGCCAGCCGGTCGCGTTCGTGCGCGGCCAGGGCGTGTGGCTCTACGACGAGTCGGGCAAGAAGTACCTCGATGCGCTCTCCGGCATCGCGGTGAACACGCTCGGCCACAATCACCCGCGCCTCACGCGCGCGCTCACCGAGCAGATCGGCCGCATCATGCACAGTTCCAACCTGTTCCAGATGCCGCTGCAGGAACAGGCGGCCGATCGGATCGCCGCAATCACAGGTCTGGACGAGGTGTTCTTCTGCAATTCCGGGCTGGAAGCCGGCGAAGCCGCCATCAAGGTCGCGCGCAAATACGGGCACGACCGCGGCATCGCGGAGCCCGCGATCATCGTCATGGAGAAGGCCTTCCACGGCCGCTCGCTGGCGACGCTCTCGGCCACCGCCAGCCGCAAGGTCCAGGCCGGCTTCGAGCCGCTGGTGCAGGGTTTCGTGCGCGTGCCGTTGAACGACCTCGACGCCGTGCGCCAGGTCGCCGCGCACAACAAGAACGTGGTGGCGGTGTTCGTCGAGCCGATCCAGGGCGAGGGCGGCATCAACGTCTCGCGCCTCGAGTACCTGAAGGGCCTGCGGGAAATCTGCGACAGCAACGAATGGCTGTTCATGTCCGACGAAATCCAGTGCGGGCTGGGGCGTACCGGCAAGTGGTTCGTCTACCAGTACGCCGGCATCCTGCCCGACGTGGTGCCGCTCGCCAAGGGTCTCGCGGGTGGCGTACCGGTGGGCGCCTGCGTGGTCGGCGGCCGCGCGAAGGGCGTCTTCAAGCCGGGCAATCACGGCTCGACTTTTGGCGGCAACCAGCTCGCGATGTGCGGCGTGGTGACCACGCTCGACACGATGAAAGAGGAAGGCCTGCTCGAGAACGCAGCGAAGGTCGGCTCGGCCATGCTCGGCGGGTTGAAGGCATCGCTGGGCGGGGTCGCGGGCGTGGTGGAAGTTCGCGGCATGGGCCTGATGATCGGCATCGAGCTCGACCGGCCCTGCGGCGAGCTCGTGAAGATGGGCCTGGATGCCGGATTGGTGTTCAACGTCACCGACGATAAAGTGATCCGCCTGCTGCCTGCGCTGGTGATCACCGAGGCCGAAGGCCGCGAAGTGGTCGAGCGCCTGGTACCGCTGGTGAAGGAGTTCCTCGCGCGAAGCGCGCCGCAAGCCAAGCTTGCCGCGGCGCGCTGAGGCAACGGGGCCGGCCGCCATGGCGAAGCTTCGCCACTACCTGCAATTCAAGGATCTCTCGCGCAAGGAGTACGAGCACGTCTTCGCGCGCACGCGCTGGATCAAGGACAGGTTCAAGCGCTACAAGCGCTACTGGCCGCTCGAAGACCGCACCCTGGCGATGATCTTCGAGAAGCAGAGCACGCGCACGCGCCTGTCGTTCGAGGCCGGCATGCACCAGCTCGGCGGCACCGCGATCTTCCTCAGCACCCGCGATTCGCAGCTCGGCCGCGGCGAGCCGGTCGAGGACGCGGCGCAGGTCATCTCGCGCATGTGCGACCTGGTGATGATTCGCACCTTCGAGCAGGAAATCCTCGAGCGCTTCGCGGGCAGTTCGCGAGTGCCGGTGATCAACGGCCTGACCAACGAGTACCACCCCTGCCAGATCCTGGCCGACGTCTACACCTTCATCGAGAACCGCGGCTCGATCAGGGGCAAGACGGTCGCCTGGATCGGCGATTCAAACAACGTCTGCAACACCTGGCTGCAGGCGGCAGAGGTGTTCGACTTCAACGTGCATGTCTCGACGCCGCCGGGCTACGAGGTCGAGCCCGAGCGCGCGGGCCTGTACGGCACCGACCACTACGAGGAGTTCGCCGACCCGATGAAGGCGGCGAAGGGCGCGCACCTGGTGACTACCGATGTCTGGACCTCGATGGGCTTCGAGGCGGAAAACGAGGAGCGCAAGAAGGATTTCGAGGACTGGCAGGTCGACAAGGACATGATGAAGGCGGCGCGCAAGGACGCGCTCTTCATGCACTGCCTGCCGGCGCACCGCGGCGAGGAGGTCGCCGCCAAGGTCATTGACGGGAAACAGAGCGTGGTCTGGGAAGAGGCGGAAAACCGCCTGCATACCCAGAAGGCGCTGATGGAATTCCTGCTGCTCGGAAAAGTAAAAGGCTAGCGCTTCTTCTTTTTCAGATTGACCGGCCCCAGCAATGGAACGCCGCCGGGCTTCGAATCTCCCAACAGTCCGGCCTCACCGTAGACGCGAAGCTTGTCCCGCGTGTCGGTGATGTCGAGGTTGCGCATGGTGAGCTGGCCGATGCGATCCCCCGGCGTGAAGAACACCTCGCCCTTCTCCATCGTCAGGCGCTCGGGCTTGTAGGTGAGATTCGGGCTCTTCGTATCGAGGATGGAATAGTCGTTGCCGCGGCGCAGCTCGAGGGTCACTTCGCCGGTCACGGCCTTCGCCACCCAGTGCTGCGCCGTCTCTCTCAACATCAGGGTCTGCGGATCGAACCAGCGGCCCTGGTACAGCAGCCGCCCGAGGCGCCGGCCGTTCGTCCGGTACTGCTCGATCGTGTCCTCGTTGTGAATGCCGGTGACCAGGCGCTCGTAGGCGATGTGCAGCAGCGCCATGCCCGGCGCCTCGTAGATGCCGCGGCTCTTCGCCTCGATGATGCGATTCTCTATCTGGTCGCACATGCCCAGGCCGTGCCGCCCGCCAATGGCATTGGCTTCCGACATCAGCGCGACCGCGTCCGCGAAGTGCTGGCGGTTCAGGGCGACCGGGGCGCCTTGCTCGAAACGGACCGTGACGCGCTCCGGCTTCACCGCCACGCTCTCGCGCCAGAAGGCGACGCCCATGATCGGCTTGACGATGGAGATCCCCTTGTCGAGGAACTCGAGGTCCTTTGCCTCGTGCGTGGCGCCGAGGATGTTGGAGTCCGTCGAGTACGCCTTCCCGGCGCTCATCTTGTAGTCGAAGCCCGCCTTCGCCATGTATGCGGACATCTCCTTGCGGCCGCCGAGCTCGTCGATGAAGCGCTGGTCGAGCCAGGGCTTGTAGATTTTCAGCGAGGGATTGGCGAGCAGGCCGTAGCGGTAGAAGCGCTCGATGTCGTTGCCCTTGTAGGTGCTGCCGTCGCTCCAGATGCCGACGCCGTCCTCGCGCATCGCGACGACGAGCATCGTCCCGGTGACCGCGCGGCCCAGCGGCGTGGTGTTGAAGTACGTCGCACCGCCCGTGGAAATGTGGAACGCGCCGCACTGGATTGCCGCGATGCCCTCGGCGACGAGCTGCGGCCGGCATTCGACGAGGCGCGCCTTCTGCGCCCCGTAAGCGAGCGCCTTCCTCGGGATCTCGGCGTAGTCGGATTCGTCCGGCTGGCCGAGGTTCGCGGTGTACGCATAGGGGATCGCGCCCTTCGCGCGCATCCAGTGCACCGCGGCGCTCGTGTCGAGGCCGCCAGAGAATGCGATGCCGACCTTGTTTCCCTTGGGTAGCGTGCCGAGGATCGTCGCCAAGTGCCTGTGCTCCGTAAACCGCAGATGATACGTAGAATGGCGGTCGTGCGCATTCCCGCCATTCTGTTCGCCGCCCTGCTCGCGGCCCTCCCGCCAAGTGGCGCCGCGGCGCCGTTCACGGTACGGCTGGGGCTGGAGAAGATCGCGCTCGATGCGCTGCCCGGGTTCACGGACACCACGGAACTCGCGTCGCCGCGACTGCAAGACCTCGCCGCGGCGCTGACCCCGGCCTCGAACCGCGTCCTGCTTTTCGCGCTCACTGACGCCGACCTGCGGCGATTCTCCAACGGCGATCCGCTCGACATGAAGCGACGCTACATGATGGCGGTCACTCCCAAGGGGATCGAGCGCGAGCGCGTCGGCGGGGAGCTGTTCAACGCGCTGGTCTCCGATTCGCTGCGCGATTTGGGCAAGCCGGTGCAGGTCGCGGATTTGGCCAAATTCCTCGAGAACCAGCCGATCGGCCTGGCCAAGCTGATCGCCGAGCTGAAAAAGGAGCCGACGGCGGTCTCGGTGCTGCAGGCAACGCGCCTGGCGCCGCTGCCGGGAGAGAAGATGTTCGACAAAGTCACGCCGCAGTACCTGCTGTTCACCACGACGTTCGTCCTGGTGCGCGGCAAGGCGCTGCTGCTCTCCGTCTACACCTTGTTCCACGAACCGGCCGACATGGACTGGCTGAAGCTTGCAACCCAGCGCTGGGTGGACGACGTGCGGCGCCTCAACGCGCGCTAGGAGAAAGGAAGACAGGGCCCCTTCCCCGTCTTGTTCCCCGCATGCCTTCGTTCGACATCGTCTCGCAGGTGGACCGCCAGGAAGTGAAAAACGCGGTCGAGCAGGCGAACAAGGAAGTCACCAACCGTTTCGACTTCAAGGGCTCCGACGCCCGCGTCGAGCTGGCCGAACTGGTGCTCACGGTATTCGCCGACGATGAATTCAAGCTCGGCCAGGTGCTGGATGTGCTGCGTGGCCGCATGACCAAGCGCAATATAGACATCCGCTGCATCGAGCTCGGCACGCTGGAGAAGATCTCCGGGGACAAGGTGAAACGGCCGGTTACCGTCAAGGTCGGCGTGCCGCAGGACAAGGGCAAGCAGATTCAGAAACTGGTGAAGGATGCAAAACTGAAAGTGGCCGCGTCGATTCAGGGCAACGCGATTCGCATTTCGGGCGCGAAGAAAGACGACCTGCAGGCCGCCATCCAGCTGGTGCGCGCTTCAGTTACCGACCTGCCCTTGCAATTCATCAACTTCCGCGACTAAGCCCCTCGGTCCAGCGGTCGTAGATCCGGTCGGCCACCTTATGCAGCGCGGCGACGCGCGCTTCAAGATTTTTCTCGATTTTCGCGGCTGGCTGCACGCCGGGGCTCGCCGCCGACTCGCCGATCTCGTCGGCGCCGCCGCGGCACCAGCTGCGGATCAGGTCTTCGGTCATCTCGATGTGGCACTGCATGCCCAGATGCCTGCCGGTGGCGAATGCCTGGTTGGCGCAGTGCGCGTTGCCGAGCACCCGGGTCGCGCCGGGCGGAATGCTGAAGGTCTCGCCGTGCCAGTGAAAGGACTCGAACGCCGTCAGCGGCGCGAACCACTCGCGCGCGACGCTGTTGTCCGCGACCTCCACCTGGCCCCAGCCGATCTCCTTGACGCGCGCGCGGCTCACTTCGCCGCCCAGCGCCTTCGACATCAACTGCCCGCCGAGACAGTGGCCGAGCGTGGGCACGTCCTTGCGCACCGCCTCGCGCATCAGTTCCAGCATCGGTTTGATCCAGGGCAGGCTGTCGTTGACGCTCATCGGCCCGCCCATGAAGGCCATGCCGGAGAACTTGCGCACCTCCCTGGGCACGGCCCGGCCCTCGTCGAGCGGGTAGAGCTTCCAGGGAATCGCCCGGGCTTCGAGGTAAGTGGCAAAATACGCCGGTCCTTCACTGCGGGCGTGCCTGAATATTGCGACCGGTTTCATGAGGCTGCATTCTATTGTGATTCTCGCCCTGCTTGCCGCGCTACCCGCGGTCGCAGCGGATGTTTCATTGCTCGGCACCTTTGAGACCAAGGCCGCGATACTGTCGATCGACTCTGGTGCGCCCAAGACGATCAAGGTCGGCCAGACCTTCGGCGGCGTGACAGTCCTGGCGGTGGAAAAGGACGGCGCCACAGTCGAAATAGACGGCAAGCGCCGGTCTCTGGTCCGCGGCCAGACTTACAGTAGCGCCGCGGGCGCTGCGGACCGCCAGAGCGTGACGCTCTTCGCCGGCGCGGGCGGCCACATGCTCGCCGAAGGCATGGTCAACGGCGGCGCGGTGCGGTTCGTCGTCGACACCGGAGCGACCGTGGTCACGCTTTCGGCAAGCGACGCCGTCCGGTTGCGGATCGATTACCGCAAGGGCGAAACCGGCACCGTGCTGACCGCCGCCGGGCCCACGCCGGCCTACCGGGTGAAACTCGACACGGTACGCATCGGCGGCATCGAACTCAGCAACGTCGATGGCGTCGTGATCGAGCAGGGTCTGCCGATCGCGCTGCTCGGCATGAGCTTCCTCAACCGCGTCGAGATGAAGCAGGAAGGCGGCCGGATGACGATGCTCCGGCGCTATTGAGCCGGCAACCGGTCCTTCAGCGTCCCGGCACCAGCGGCACGAAGCGCACCGGAAGGATGGTTTTACTTTTGATGTTGCCCGTGCTGTCCTTGGAAATCAAAATCAGATCCTGAGTGCCGGACGGCGAGCCGACCGGAATCACCATCCTGCCACCGTTCTTCAGCTGCGCCACCAGCGCCTCCGGCACTTGCGGCGCGGCCGCGGTGACCACGATGGCATCGAACGGTCCCTTCTCCGGCCAACCCCGGTAGCCGTCTCCTATTTTAATTTCGATATTGTTGTAACCGAGTCCTCTCAGCCGTTCCGCGGCCTCTTTTCCCAATGCTTCAATAATTTCCATGGAAAAAACACGTCCAACGGTTTCGGCAAGGACGGCGGCCTGGTAGCCCGAGCCGGTGCCGATCTCGAGCACGATGTGCTGCGGCTGCGGCGCGATGAGGTCCGTCGAGAGCGCGACGATGTAAGGCTGCGAGATGGTCTGCCCCTGCCCGATCGGCAGCGGATGGTTGCGGTAGGCGAGGCCGAGCTGGGCTGCCGGGACCAGCCGGTGGCGCTCGACCTTGCCGAGCGCCGCGCGCACCTGCGGCGACATTGCGGGCAAACCGGTCAGGCCGCGGGTCTCTGCGTACATCGACTCGATCTCGGCCACCATGCGGGCCCGCTGCGCCGCGAAGTCCTGGGCTTGGGGTTCTTCGGTCGACAAAAGAAACCCCAGAACAACGCGGGCTAGGACGCCCGTTTGTCCCTCTCGATCATGGCGTAGGCCGAGTGGTTGTGGATCGATTCGAAGTTCTCCGACTCGACCACGTAGGCGATGACGCGCTCGTCCAGGTTGAGGAGCGCGGCCACGTCGCGCACCATGTCCTCGACGAACTTGGGGTTGTCGTAGGCGCGCTCGGTGACGTACTTCTCGTCGGGGCGCTTGAGCAGCCCGTAGAGCTCGCTCGAGGCCTGCTTCTCGATCAGGTCGACGATCTCCTCGATCCAGACGAAGTCGTTGGTGCGCGCGGTCACGGTGACGTGCGAGCGCTGGTTGTGGGCGCCGTAGTCCGAGATTTTCTTCGAGCAGGGGCACAGGCTGGTCACCGGCACCAGCACCTTCATCGCGAAGCTCTGCTTGCCCTTCGTGATCTCGCCGATGAAGGTGACCTCGTAGTCCATCAGGCTCTTCACGCCGGACACCGGGGCCTTTTTCTCGATGAAGTACGGGAAGCTCATCTCGATGCGGCCTTCCTCGGCCTCGAGGCGCTTGACCATTTCCTTGAGCATCGCCTTGAAACTCTCGACCGTGAGTTCGCGCTCCTGGGCGCTCAGGATCTCGACAAAGCGCGACATGTGCGTACCCTTGAACTGGTGCGGCAGGCCGACGTACATGTTGAACAGCGCGATGGTGTGTTGGACCGTCGCGGCGGCGCGCTCCGCGGAGGGCCTCTCC
>Ga0315281_10013057_pt1 | contig 11262 bp, 11 predicted proteins | sample YL17G07_0_MG_FD_204540 | JGI IMG/M metagenome (GOLD analysis project Ga0315281, IMG submission 204540) | Sediment microbial communities from Yellowstone Lake, YNP, Wyoming, USA - YL17G07_0 | ecosystem: Environmental > Aquatic > Freshwater > Lake > Sediment | place: USA: Wyoming | collected... | reverse complement strand
GCCTCCACTGCCAGAAAACGCTTGAAAAGAAACACAGCCGCTTTCCTCATCGTCTTGAGCTTGGGTGGCACGGTCACGCGCCGTTGCGTGACCGTGCAGGCTCAGGCTGAAACGTGCAGCACGGCCACGCAACGGCGCGTGGCCGTGCCACCCTGCGTCTCCAGACACCGTCTATTGCTTGACCGCCTACCCCTCGGCGTCTATGCTGTCCGCACCGCTCGCAGTGGAGCGAGCGTTCAGGCGAGAGACCGGCCATGAAATGCACAGCGTTGTTCGCCTTCGCCGTCTTCCTCTTTTCCGGTGTCCTCGCGGGCTGCGAGGAGCCCGCTGCCCGAGAGGCGGGGAGCCCGGCTGCCGCGGCTGCCGCCCCGGAGGGAGCCACTCCGCCGGCAAAGTCCCGCCCGGCTGACCTTCTGCCCGCGCGGTTCGAGGCCACGGTCTACGAGGTCCGCGTACCGGCCGATCGCGTCGGCGAACTGGACGCCGGCGCGCTTGCCGCCAAGGCCCCCAAGGCCGAAGACTTTGCGAAAGCCCTGGCCGCGCTCGGCCCCACGAAGATCATGTACACCGTAGACCAAGTCGTCAACCTCTACCGCGACAATATCAAGATCAGCACGCGTGAGCCCATGATCACCAACACCCGCAAGACGGAGAGCGGCCAGGCGATCAACACCATCCAGTACCAGGAGGTCGGCGCCGTTTTCGTGATAGCCGGCGGGCCGCCGCCCAAGGACTCCAAGCGCAAGGGGATCGACGCGTCGGTGAAGGTCGAGTTGGCCACCCTCTCCGACAGCGGGGTCCAGATCGCGGCGGATGTCAAGGCCTCGGCCATGCGCAACGTCGGCCTGACTCACAACGGGCCGGTCGAGTACGGGCGCCCGTTCGTGATCCTCAGCGTTAACTCGACGTCGAAAGACGCGGCCGGCAACGCCGTCGCGTACGTCTGCCGCGGCGTCTTCACCGAGGTCGCGCCGCCGAAGTGATCCGGGCCCGCCGCGCTGTGCTTCGAACCCGCCGCGCTATGATCCGAGCCCGCCGCGGGAGCGGCGGGAGACATCGAGACAAGGAGAACTCATGGATTATCGCACCGAACCGTTGATGCGGTACCTCGACGACGCCTCGTCGGCCCGGCCGACCCCCGGCGGCGGCAGCGTGGCGGCCATGGCGGCCGCCCTCGCCTCAACCATGGCCTCGATGGCCGCGGGTTTCACGGCCGGCAAGGAAAAGTTCAAGGCCGTCGAGCCCGAAATCCAGGACGCCCTGCGGCGGCTGGCCGGACTGCGGGCCGCGCTCCTGGACATGGCCCACGAAGACATGGCGGCCTACGAGGCGATCATGGCGGCGTACAAGCTTCCCAAGGCCGCCGACGCCGAGAAGGCGGCCCGCGGCGCCGCCATCCTGAAGGTCACCCGGACGTCGCTCGGCCTCGTGGAGCGCGTCCTCGGTGCCGCCGTCGAGGTGATCGCCGTCAGCCGGCGCCTGGCCGACATCGCCAACCCGAACCTGGTGAGCGACGTGGGCGTGGCGGCGGAACTGGCCCTCGGCGCCGCCCGCGCGGCGCGGATCAACGTGGCGGTCAATCTGGGCGGGTACAGCGACGCCGCCGATGCCGCCGCCGTCCGCGGGCGGGCCGACGGGGCCGTGGCCGAGGCCGAGCGGTTGGCGCGGGAGACGCGCGAGGTCGTCATGAAGGCGCTGACGAAATGATACGCCTCCCAGGAAGTCGCAGCGCGGTGGGCAGTCTTGCCCGCCGCGCTCTGGCGGCGGATACGCAGCGGGCAGGACTGCCCGTATGTGTTTAGCGTGGCATCCGTTCACGTGCCACGGGTTGCTTGTCAACCCGTGGTCATAATGGTCCGCTTTCCTCACTGCTTTACACCATGAGGGAAAGAGGCCACAATAATCACGGGTTGGCAAGCAACCCGTGGCACATGGGAAAAGGATCACGCTAAACACGTACGACTGCCCGCCGCGCGGGGCCTGGAGAGGGCAGCAGCAGGTGGAAAGGTACAGATGAGTTTGGATCGTGAATACAAGATCGGCGCCGCGTCGCGCCGCTGTCACACGTGCGAGCGGGTGTTCGTCGTGGCCGACGAGTACTACTCCGCCGTGGTCGAGACGGCCCAGGAGGACCACCTGGCGCGGCAGGACTTCTGCCCCGCGTGCTGGAAGCCCGAGGCGGGCCCGTACTTCAGCTTCTGGAAGGCCCGCGTGCCGGAGCCGGAGCAGTCGGTCCGGCGCGGGCCGCGCCTCGTGGACTTTGGGCGGCTCCTGCAGCTGTTCGAGCACCTCGCCGGTTCGCCCGACGAGCAGGCCCAGCGGTTCCGCTACGTCCTGGCGCTGGTGCTGATGCGGAAGCGGCGATTGAAGATCGTCGAGTCGCGCCGCATCGCCGGCGGCCGGGGCGAGGCCCTCACCCTGCGCGAGACGGGCTCCGAGCGGCGGCACGAGGTTACCTGCCCCGGCATCTCCGACGAGGAGATCCGCTCGGTCGCCGACCGCCTGCGCGAGATCCTCGACATGCCCGAGAGGTGGGATCAGTTGTCCGAGCCCGCCTCTGCCTCCGAGCCCGCCGCGGAAGCGGCGGGAGATGCCGCCGAAGGCGCCGGCCCCGCCTCGCCGGAAGGTCCACCTGATGCGTAACGTCGCCATCATGCTGACGTCACGGCGTCCCCGGAACCTTTGCGCGGTGGGTCTCTCGCCCCGGCGAGTCTCCGGCCTGACCGACGGCGCAAGCGCCGGTGCACCTGTGCGGGCCAACGCGTGCGCGCGGCGGGTCGGGAGACCCGCCGCGCCAAGTGGACTTGTCGTGATAGTGCTGGCGGCGATCCTGGCCGCCGGCTGCGGCCCGACCCGCGGGCCGGACGGGCTCGCGCCCGTCCTTGCGCCCGACAAGGTCCTCGCGGCCCACAACGCCTGGGCCGATTCCATCCAGCACCTCTGGTCGCGGGCCGCCATCCTCCTGAACTTCCCGGCGAGCGATACCGAGGCGGGTCCCATGCAGCAGGACCTCGACGGGCACCTCTTCATGGTGAAGCCCGACCGGCTGTACCTCCACGGCCAGATCCTCGGCCACGAGGTCTTCGTCCTGGGCATGAACGCCGAGAAGTACTGGCTCTGGGTCCGGCCCAGGGTCAACGCCGTCTGGGTGGGCGCGCGGGGCGGGGAAGGCGAGAGGCGGTTCGTCGTCTCTCCCGAGGACCTGATGTCGGCCCTTGGCCTCTTCCGGATCGACCTCAAGCCCGACGACCCCGCCATGTTTACGGCCCAGGACCGGTACTATTTCCTGTCCGAGGAACGCCGGGTCGGCGCCGCCCGCGTGCCCTCGCGGCGGATCTGGTTCGATCGGGCCACGCTCCGCCCGGCCCGCGTCGACCTGTACGACGAGAACGGCCGGTGCCTCCTCATGGCCGAGCTCCTGAAGTACGAGGCCGTCGGCGGCACCGCCGTGTGCATGGTCTACCGGGCGCGGTTCTACGCCGACAGAGAGGTGGACATCGTCCTCCAGTTGACCGCCGCGAGCCTGGAGAAGGCGCCGAACGAGAAGGTCTTCGAGTTCCGCGTTCCGCCCGGCGCGAAGATCATAGATATTGACAAGGGAGAGCAGCCCTGAGCCGCGAGGCCATTTAGCCGCTGTTTCAGAACCGGCGATAGCGCGGCGGGCAGTCTTGCCCGCCGCGCGTACGCGCCCGCATTCTCGCGGCGGGCAAGACTGCCCGCCGCGCCATGCAGCGATGATGGGCGCTTCTGAAACAGCTTCTTGGCCCCCCGGCTTGTCGAAGATCCGCCTCGGGCGGGCCGGGCGCGTGGTTGATCTCGGGTGTCATTCAACGAAAGGGTGCGTTCTTAGCGTTGTCATTCCGAGCGAGGCCGCCGCAGGCGGCCGAGTCGAGGAATCTCGCCGTGGTCTCTGCCGTTCCCACGGCGAGACCCCTCGACTCGCTTCGCTCGCTCGGGGTGACAGCATGTGAAACCTCACTGAGAACATACACGAAAGGTGTGGCATGCCCAAGCCCTGGACCCCCCAGCCCTGGCTCTTCGCGAAGCAGCGCGACCTGGAGATCGAGCGGCGCCAGGCCGCCGACGAGGGGAAGGACCTCGCGGGCGTCGAGCGCGACTTCAAGCGCCTCGCCGCGGCCGACCTCGACACTGACGTCGCCCTCTGGCCGAAGGCGCAGGCGCTCTTCGCCAAGGTCCAGCGCCTGCCGATCCGCAAGGGCTACGCGTTCAAGGAGCCGAGCGACCCGGCGGGCATCCGCAAGGCCCGGCCGAAGGAGCGGCCCGCCGTCCGGCCGCCGCGCCTCTCCGACGCGGCCTTCTACGACAAGATGTACGGCGCGTGGCTCGGCCGCTGCTGCGGGTGCATGGCTGGCAAGCCCGTTGAGGGCCGGCGCCGCCGCTCGATGCAGCGCCTCCTCAAGGCCCAGGGCCGTTGGCCGCTCGCGCATTACTGGTCGATGAAGGTCGACCCGGAGGTGGCCGCCGAGGAGAACTGGTTCAAGGACCAGGGCGCCGCCCCGCCGGGCACCGTCATCGAGGGCATGACGTGCATGGTCGAGGACGACGACACGAACTACACCGCCACGGGGTACGCGATCCTCCAGCGGTACGGCGCGGCCTTCACGCCGGCCGACGTCGCGGGCTTCTGGCTCGGCAACGTTCCCCTCTACCACGTCTGCACGGCCGAGCGGGCGGCGTACCGGAACCTGGTGATGATGCTGCCGCCGCCGGGGCCGGACGGCCGGGTCGACGGCGAGTTCTCGAGCGCCACGTTCGCCAACCCCTACCGCGAGTGGATCGGCGCCCAGATCCGGGCCGACTTCTTCGGCTACGCCGCGCCGGGCAACCCCGAGCGGGCGGCCGACTGGGCCTGGCGCGACGCCTGCATCAGCCACATCAAGAATGGAATCTATGGCGAAATGTGGGTGGCGGCGATGCTGGCCGCCGCGTGGACCACCGACGACGTCGAGACCATCCTCCGGGCGGGCCTGGGCGAGATTCCCGCCCGCTCGCGCCTGGCGGCCGAGATCGCGAAGGTCCTCGCGTGGAAGAAGGACGGCTGGACGTTCGACCAGGCCATCGACCGGATCCACGCCGACTGGAACGAGGCCCACGGCCACGACTGGTGCCACACGATCTCCAACGCGGCCATCGTGGCGACGGGCCTCCTGTGGGGCGACCTCGACTTCGAGAAGAGCGTCTGCCAGGCCGTCACGTGCGCGTTCGACACCGACTGCAACGGCGCCACGGTCGGCTCGATCGTCGGCCTGGTGCTCGGAGCCGGGCGGATGCCGAAGAAGTGGACCGGCCCGATCCGCGACACGCTCCTGACGGGCATCCACGGCCTGCACGAGATCAAGCTCTCCGAGATGGCCCGCAAGTCGTGCGACCTGGTGGCGAAGCTGTAGCTCACGTGCCACGGGTTGGCAAGCAAGCCGTGGCACTTGAAAAGAGGCCATGCCGAGCACGCCGCCCCGCCCCGCGCGTTCCGCCGCCACGACGATGGGCATCCTGGCCATCGTCCTGTGGAGCACCACGATCGCGCTGTCGAGGTCGCTGGCCGAAGAGGTCGGGGCCCTGCGGTCCGGGGCGTGCATCTATCTTCTCGGCGGCACGCTGGGATGCTTCTACGAAGCGGTCCTCCGCCGCCGCGCGGGCCGCCTCTTCCGGCTGCCGCGCGCCTACCTCGCGGGCTGCGGCCTGCTGTTCGTGACGTACACGGCGTGCCTCTACCTGGCCATCGGGCTGTCGGCCAGCCGCCGGCAGGCGATCGAGGTGGGCATCATCAATTACCTCTGGCCGGGGCTGACGCTCCTCCTGGCCGTTCCGATCCTTCGCACGAAGGTGCGGGCGGCCTTTCCGCTCGGCGTGGCGCTGGCCCTGGCGGGGGCGGCGCTGGCGTCGCTGCGATGGGGCGAGTACTCGTGGGCGGCGATCTCGGAGAATCTGCGGACCCACCCCTGGCCGTACGGTCTCGCGCTCGTGGCCGCGGTGGCGTGGGCGCTTTATTCCACGCTCAGCCGCCGGTGGGGCGGCGAGGCCGAGGGCGGGGCGGTGCCCCTGTTCGTCCTCGCCACCGGCGTCGTCCTGGCCGCCGTGCACTACGCGCTGCCCGAACCGGTTACATGGACGGCCCGCGCGGTCGGCGAGATCCTCTACATGGCGGCGCTGCCGACCCTGCTGGCCTACGCCTTCTGGGATGCCGCCATGCGGCGGGGGAGCGTGATGCTCGTGGCGGCGCTCTCGTACTTCACCCCGCTCTTATCGACATTGATCAGCAGCGTATACTTGCACGTGGCGATCGGATGGAACGTGTGGGCCGCGTGCGCCCTGGTCGTCGCCGGCGCCTTCGTGTGCCAGCGGTCGCTGGTGAGGCCGTCGACATAGCCTTCGACGGCGCCCTAAGCTCTGCGCGGCGGGTCAGGAGACCCGCCGGCCAGCGTGCGGCCGTGGCACTCGCCCCAGCCGAGGCGCCTCAGGATTCCTTCCGGGCGACGAGGGCGCACTCCGGCAGCCACGAGGTGCGAAACCGTCCCGGCAGAAAACCATGCAGGAAGGTCCAACTCTCCAGCAGGCGGAGGTTCTGCCGGTGGAGCTCCCGCTTCCAATCGCTGAGGTGACGCATGCCGATGTGCGCCTCCCGCCGGTCGGCGCCGGCGTAGAGGTGGCGCCGCAGCCGGTTGAAGTTGGGGCCGGTCATGCAGAACCGGCCGCCGGGGGCCAGCACGCGGGCCGATTCGCTCAGCAGGCGGCCCTGGCCGTCGGGGGCGATGTGCTCCAGCACGTCGGTGCACAGGACGGCGCTGAACGAAGCGTCGGGGTACGGCAGCGGGCCGCCCGGGTCGAGGACCGCAAATCTGCCGCGCGGCAGCCGCCGGGACGCCTCCTGGATCGCCCAGGCCGAGACGTCGCACCCCGCCAGGTCGCGGCCGTCATTGAACCGCGCCAGCAGGAAGCCGTAGGCGCACCCCACGTCGAGCAGGGATCCTTGGCCGGCGTGCGGGCGGAACCACCGGGCGAGCCGATTGAAGTAGAGCCCGACGTCGCGATAGCCGCCCATGCTGTAAAGGAGGGATCGCCGGCCCTGGAAATATTTTCGATCGTATTGCATGCCGTTTCGTTGCCGCAGGATGGTGCGCTCCCCCCGAGGGTCTGTCAGTGCGGCCTCGCCAGGGCCTCGTCCAGCAGGCGCACGTCTTCCTCGATCGAGTCCGGGAAATCCTTGAGGAAGAAGCCGACGCAGACGGCGTCCTGGGGCCGCAGGTGCCGGGCGACGAACTCCAGGGCCTCGCGCGGGTCGTTCCGCCCGGCCGCCATGACCTTGTAGTGGATGACGGGCTTCGAGAGCCGCCGGATCGTTTCGGCCATGAGGCGCCGGTCCTCGGGGTTGAACCATTCCGACATGCCGGGGCGCCGCTCGGCGCCGGCGTCGCGGTGGGCGGAGTTGTAGTAGGAACACATATAGAAATCAACGTCGATGTTCTTTTCGGCCCACGCGAAGACCCGCGGGTCGTGGCCCGCGACGCCCGCCGGCAGGCCCGCCTCGCGGATCTTCGCCAGGGCAGGGGGCACCTCGTCGAGCTTGCCCTGCGCCAGGAGGTTGTCCATCACGCCGCCGTGGACGTAGCACGCCCTGGCCCCGCCCGCGAGGGCGTTCTCGACGCCGCGCATGATCGTGCCGACCTCCGGGCATGTCTGGGCGAACCACTGGATGCGGCCGCCCTCGTCCCAGTACTCCATGAGGTACCGCATGACGTGATGATCGGCCCGCGCCAGGTGCGTGTTGATCCCCGCCCGCTCGGCCCGCGCCAGCGTCTCCTTGAGGCGGGCCGCCGTGTACCAGTGCCGCATCTCGCCGTCCTTCGCGGGCGTCTGGTGCGAGAACCCGCTGAACGGGTTCCCGCCGATGATCAACTTCGAGACGGCGAGCTTGCCGATCTCGATCGTGCCGAGGGCCATGCCGGGTCTCCGAGAACCCTTACCAGTTCACAGGCAAGTATGAGAGGAACGTGCAGAGATGCGATCGGCACGCTTCCAGTGTGATCGTGGCGCCGGCGGGCGTCTCGTGGACCAGGGCGTTTCTGCACGCTCGGACCTGGTGCGCGCGCCGGAGGCAGTCGCCATGGATATGGCGCTGGCTGGCGGTCCTGTCCATCAGGGCTCGCACGGGCTTGGGCGAGGACCGGGGCCGCTTTCCGGGCGGGCGCCAGTAGACCCGCAGCGCCGCCTCAAATTCCGCGAAGAGCCTCACGATGTATGTGGACTCCATGTGCTCGAGGCAGAGTCTGATGTGGCGAGACGACAAACCTGCCAGCGCCGGCGCCCCGGCGCTTCGGGCCGTCTGCACCCGCATCTGGGCCACGCCGTGGAGGGCCACACGGTACTCGCTCTCCACGTCCCTCAGTCGGTTGATGAGTTCAAACTTGTTCACGGGGTCTTGGTGAGAGTCCGTGCCAGTTTAACAAAGGTGTCTTTGCCCCATTCCTCCGGCCAATCAACGCCCGACTCGGTCTTGAGTCGCCACTGATCTTGCTGCCGCAAGAGCAGCAGCCGGTGCAGGGAAGGCCAGGAATAGAGATCGACTCGGCCGTCAGCCCCGATCACGTCCCGGCCAATCGGCTCCACGTACAGCAGGCCGTTGGGCGTCTTGATCCTGAGCACTTGGGTTGAGTAGGCGCCGACGAGGTCCTCGGTGGTCTCCTTGCGCTCTTCGGTGACGGCCCAACGTGCCGCGGCGGTCCACTTCCTGATCTCCGACAACAGCGCCTGGATAGCCGCCAGCCACTCCTCACGCACCTGGACTTTGTCCAGTGTGCCACCCTTCTTGGCCATGGACGGACTCCTTGAAACAGGACCTCGCATTCATTGTACGAATTGCCTGCGCCTCTGCAATGTCTTTTCCGGCTCCTTAGTGGGGCGGGGCCAGCCGTCACTCATCCTTTCTCCTTGACTTCCCCCCGCCCGTTCTCTACCCTGTTTGGAGTGAACAGGCGAAGCGCGGCGCACCTTCGGCACAACCATTGGCGTGAGGCGAATGAAGGTTATTTGTGTTATCCCTGCCCGTTACGGGTCGAAGCGATTCCCCGGGAAACCTCTCGCCTCTGAAACCGGCCAGCCGCTCATCCGGCACGTCTACGAGGCCGCCGCCCGCGCGCGAAAGGTCGACGCCGTTCTCGTGGCGACCGACGACCCGCGCATCCGCGCCGCCGTCGAAGGGTTCGGCGGGCGCGTCGTCATGACCCGGCCCGAGCATCCCTGCGGCACCAACCGCGTGGCCGAGGCGGCGCAGGCGTTTCCCGAGGCCGAGATCGTCATCAACCTCCAGGGCGACGAGCCGGAGCTCGACGCCGCGATCCTCGACCGGCTGGTCGACGCGATGCAGGCCGACCGCTCGATCGACGCGGCCACCGTGGCGGGGCCGCTGGCGCCCGAAGAGGCCAACGATCCCAACGCGGTGAAGCTGGCGATGGCGGCCGGCGGCGACGCCCTGTATTTCTCGCGGGCCCCCATCCCGTGGGCCCGCGACGGCGAGGCCGCGCGCCGCGCGCCGATGCTCAAACATTTTGGAATCTACGCGTATCGGGCGGCGGCCCTCCGGGAGTACGCCGCCATGCCCCAGACGCCTTTGGAGATGACCGAGAAACTCGAACAGTTGCGGTGGCTGGAGCGCGGGCGGCGGATGCGGGTGCTGGTGACGGATCAGCGGCCGGCCGGCATCGACACGCCCGAGTCCTACGCCGCCTTCGTGGCCCGCCGCACGGCCGCACGCGCGGAAAGGTGATCCGATGCCCGGCGACGACATCCTCCAGGACGTGGGCAGCCAGAGCGAGGAGACGGAGTTCTACACGCCCATGCCCGAGGGCTACCGCCGCGGCCAGACGAAGTACGTCGTCGTCTTCGGCACGGTGATGAGCGGCCTGGGCAAGGGCATCTTCGCCTCGAGCCTCGCCAAGCTGCTCCAGGACAAGGGCCTGCGGGTCGCGCCGATCAAGCTGGAGGGCTATCTCAATATCGACTCCGGCACGCTCAACCCGTACCGGCACGGCGAGGTCTTCGTGCTCGACGACGGCATGGAGACCGACATGGACCTGGGCACGTACGAGCGGATGCTCGACCAGGACCTGACGCGCGACAGCTTCGCCACCAGCGGCCAGTTCTTCTGGGAGGTCCTCCAGCGCGAGCGGCACGGCGAGTACCAGGGCCGCGACGTCCAGATGATGCCCCACGTCACGGGCGAGGTGAAGGCGAAGCTGCGGCAGCTGGCCGTCAAGACCCGCGCCGACGTGGTCTTCGTCGAGATCGGCGGCACGGCCGGCGACTTCGAGAACGCCTACTACATCGAGTCGATGCGGCAACTGGCGTACGAGGAGGGGCCGGAGAACGTCTGCTTCGTCGCCCTCACGTTCATCGCCGAGCCGAGCATCCTGGGCGAGCAGAAGTCCAAGGCCGCCCAGCTCGGCATCAAGCGCCTCTTGGAGATGGGCATCCAGCCGCACCTCATCGCCTGCCGGGCGGCCAACCCGGTGACCGACAAGGTGCGCGAAAAAATCTCCATCTATACCAGCGTGCCGATGGCCCGGGTCTTCTCGATGCACGACGAGGCCTCGATCTACCTCATCCCGACGCGCATGCGGCACGACCAGGTGGACCGCCAGGTCGCGCACCTGCTGAACCTCGTGGACCGCGTGAACCCGCGGGCCGAGCGCAAGGCCATCGACTCCTGGGAGAAGTACTGCGACCGCATCCGCTACCCCAAGCACGAGGTCCGCATCGCCATCACCGGCAAGTACACGGCCGTCCGCGACAGCTACGCGAGCCTCCTGAAGGCCATCGAGCACGCCGGGGCGGCCCTCGACGCCAAGGTGGCCGTCCAGTGGGTCGACACGACCTCGATCACCGAGGCCAATGCGGCCGAGGCCCTGAAGGACGCCGACGGCATCATCGTCCCCGGCGGGTTCGGCGTGCGAGGCACGGAGGGGAAGATCGCCAGCGTCCGCTACGCGCGGGAGAACTTCATTCCATACCTCGGCCTGTGCTTCGGCTTCCAGATGGCCGTCGTCGAATTCGCCCGGAACGTCTGCGGCCTGGCGGGCGCCAACTCCACCGAGATCGGCCGCAACACGCCGCATCCGGTCATCGACCTGCTGCCGGAGCAGCGCGGCGTGAAGGACCTCGGCGGCAGCATGCGCCTGGGCGGCAAGGACGTCGAGGTGATTCCCGGCACGCTGGCTTCGCGGATGTTCGGCGGCGCGCCGACCGTGC
>Ga0315281_10013056_pt1 | contig 11262 bp, 11 predicted proteins | sample YL17G07_0_MG_FD_204540 | JGI IMG/M metagenome (GOLD analysis project Ga0315281, IMG submission 204540) | Sediment microbial communities from Yellowstone Lake, YNP, Wyoming, USA - YL17G07_0 | ecosystem: Environmental > Aquatic > Freshwater > Lake > Sediment | place: USA: Wyoming | collected... | reverse complement strand
CCCTGCTTAGGAATATCACATCGTGTGTCTTGCATAAACACACACTGGGAAGACATCTTTTATTAGATGTCTCCCAGTTCTGATCCTAACCCTGAAGGGAGATATACTTTATATTACAGCAAAAAAACCTCTTGCTGAACATATAGCGGATAGTAGAACAGCTCCGGATGCACTAACAGGGAGACAGGAATATGCGATAACGCTGAAGACGAACACGGATGGGGTGGAGGTGCTGCTGGGAGAGGATCGGCTGTGCGAACCTTCCGAGAAGAACGAATGTTCATTCACGCTCGCAAAAAGCACTGGACAGGTAGAACTGACTTTGAGAAAAAAAGGGTTCGCTGATTCGCGAATAAAGATCCTTCCTGATATGAACAAGGAGGTTTATCTCGAGATGCGCAGGCTGTCGAAAAGGGTCAGCACTTTTGATGGAAAGAAAAGCAGGTACCTTTTCGAATCCAGGAAAGCCAAACAACCCGGGCAGAAGAAAAGGCAGAAATTCCTCTTTGAATAAACCTGCTTGAATGAGGATTGCTCATCGTTTACCATCATCCGTTAGCATCAGCCTTTAATATTTTCGAGAACAATGGTTAACCATGAGACTTGCGATTCTCACCCCTTTTCTTGAGACTCTCGGCGGAGTGGACCGCGTAGTGCTGAAGATAGCTGAGCACTTTGACGCTTCCATCCATACCGTGCGCTATCAGCCTGAAAAGACATTCCCTGAGTTCAGGAACCTGGACATCCAGGTGCATTCTAGCGCTTTGGGCAGGCTGCCGCTCGGAGAAAGGGCTGCTGGAGCGATCGGAGCAGGTGACGTATTCTATAACCTGTTGCTCAAAGACTACGACCTGGTCAATGCCCATCAGACTCCATCAGAATGGGCCAGGAACAAGAATGCTCCCATGATTTTCTACTGCCACAGCCCTAACCGGGAAGCTTTCGACCTCTATGACTGGAGGATGAGCAAGCGGAACCTATTACAGAAAGCGATCTTCTGGACTTCTATCCAGGCATTCAGGCACTTCGAGTTCGAAACGGTCCCAAAGATCGAATATATCTTCACGAACAGCAGGAACAGCCAGGAGCGGATAAAGAAATACCTGAACCGTGATTCGGAAGTACTTTATCCCGGGGTGGATTTAGAGCGGTTCGGATGCAAGGATTTCGAAAAATTCTTCCTCTATCCGTCGCGAATCGTGCCTGAGAAAAGGATAGAATTCGCGATAGAAGCGTTCAAGCTGTTCAGAAAAAGCAATCCGGGGCCTGGATGGAAGCTCGTCATCTCCGGCTCGGTTTCCGGACGCAAGGAGCATTTGGATTATTTTGAAAGGCTGAAAAATATGGCCGTACCAGGCAGCGATATCGAATTCAGGACGAACATCAGCGACGAAGAATTGCTTGATCTCTATGCGCGCTGCTTCTGCATACTTTACTCCCCGATAAACGAGGACTTTGGACTGGTCCCTCTCGAAGGGTTCGCAGCATCCAAGCCATGCATCGCAGTCAATGAAGGCGGCCCGCGGGAAACCGTGGATCATGGGGCGGATGGATTCCTTGTGGATGGTATTGCCGGAATGGCGAAGATGATGCGCTATTTATCCGAACGGCCTGAACTCGCGCAGGAAATGGGGCGAAAAGGAAGGAAAAAGGCAGAGGCGAAATTCATGTGGAAACAGTTCCTTTCCAGATTCGAAGAAAAAGCAGAAGAATTAATAAAGGAAAAGAACGAATAGTTTTCGGGAGTGTTCCATATGAAAATCTTAGTCACAGGCGCTTTAGGATTCATAGGTTCCAATCTGGCTGAGCGGCTCGTGCTCGAAGGCCACGAAGTAACTGCGCTGGACAACCTGCACACCGGAAGCATGCGCAACCTCGATTCGATAAAAGAAAAAGTGAAATTCGTCAAAGCAAGCTCTGCCGAAATAAATAACCTGAAGGGAAAGTTCGATGTCATCTTCCACCAGGGGATCTATTCCTCTTCGCCGATGTACAAGGAAAAACCGCATCTTGTCGCCACCGTCATCAATGAATGGATTTCCATCCTCGAATACGCAAAAAGGAACAATGCGAAAGTCGTATGGGCTGCCACGTCCTCTGTATATAATGGGCAGAAACCGCCACACAGGGAGGATATGGAAGTAAAGATAACGGATTTCTATACCGAGGCGAGGTATGGTATGGAACGCCTTGCTGAGCTTTATAACAAGCTGTTCGATGTCCATGTAATCGGCCTCCGCTACTTCAGTGTCTATGGGCCGCATGAGAAATCAAAAGGAAAATTTGCCAACCTGATAACCCAGTTCCTCTGGGCACTGCAGAAAAACGAGCAGCCGGTGGTTTTCGGGGATGGCTCGCAGACAAGGGATTTCACTTATGTGGATGATGTGGTTGAAGCGAACATCCTCGCAATGAAATCTACGCTCGGCTTCGGGATCTTCAATGTGGGCACTGGAAAATCGATCACCATAAATGAGATGATCGCACTGCTTGACAGGAAGCTCGGCAAGGACATCAAACCGAAATACATCGAGAACAAAATCAAGAATTACGTGCAGGAGACGCTCGCGGACACAGGGAAAGCGGAAAAGGAGCTTGGCTTCAGAGCGAAAACAAGCTTAGAGCAGGGGATAGAGAAACTGATAGCTTATTATTCATGACGAATTCTCAATAGATTGATAAGATGGCAATTGCACAGCACTCCAAGGAAATTGTCAGGGGCACGTTCTGGGGCCTGGGGGGCAACTTACTGCTCAAGCTGGCTTCATTCTTCTACCTCGTCATCCTCACAAGGATGGCGACGCAGTCAGATATCGGGGAGTTCTACCTAGCGCTCAGTGTGCTTGGCATAGTGATTCTTGTCGCTGACCTTGGCCTTTCCGGCTCATTGATCAGATATCTTCCGTATTATCTGGAAAGAAAAGAGATTTCGAAAGCCATGCAGCTGATGAGGGTATCATACGCTGTTGTTTCGGTATTTTCTGCAATCGTAACCATAATCATGTTCTTTTTGGCTGACCCGATAGCCGGGATTATGAAAAACCCGGGGCTCGTTCTGACGATAAAACTGCTTTGCCCATATATTTTGCTTAATTCCATTTTCAGCTTAAACACTTCTTTTTTTCAGGGCGTGAAAGATATCCGGACCCAATCCATGCTTTCTAATGCCCAGAACATTGCAAAGCTGGTTCTGACTGTCTTCTTCATATTCATACTTGGCGCGACTGTTTTCTCAATGGTGATAGGATTCCTTGCATCTTTCGTTGTCGCCTTGTTGATTTCATTCTGGTATCTGAAGAAACCACTATCTGAACTGGCTAAAGGTCAGGAGCAGATTAATGAAGGCCCTTCCACGATGCTCGTTGAGATAATTCCGTTCGGCATCATGATTTCAACAATTAATTCCCTCTGGATGCTGATCAACTACACTGACCGGATAATGATCGGCTATTTCATCAGCGAACAGCAGGTCGCAGTGTATACGGTCGCGACAAGCTTGTCAACGCTCGTGATGATATTCCCCATGGCCATAGCGGCGATATTTTTCCCGGTTGTTTCTGGCCTTTTCGGAAAAGAAAGGAAAGATGAGATGGCTGCCGCAGGAGCTACCTCCCTTAGATGGATGCTGTTTGCGATAATGCCGCTTTCCCTGGTCATGCTGGCTTTCCCAGACTCCCTCCTGGGCATGTTCTATGGCGAAGGATATGCTGCAGGAGCGCTGACGCTCATGATTTTCACGATCGGGCTTCTCATCCGATCGTTATCGTATATGCACGCATCTGCTCTAGCTGCGATGCGCTTGGTGGATATAGAACTTAAAATCGCAATTGCCGCAGCGATATCGAACGTGGCGCTAAATGTATTGCTGATCCCGCAATTCGGCATTGATGGGGCTGCCATCGCATCATCAATCGCATTCACTATATCGACTATCTTTTTCATCTACTACAGCCGAAAGCTCCTCGGCTTCACATTCCCCATCGAATCCCTCAAAGCGGTTCTCGCTGGGGCTATCGCACTCGTTTTCCTGCTGATGGCAAAACCATATCTCGGAACGATTTTCCAGATTCTTCCATCACTCGGGGAAGGGGCTTCAGCTGAGCTGCTGGCAAAGTCGCTACGCTTGGTTGTTTTCGGGATTCTTTTCATTGTCGCAGGCGCACTCTACCTCGCCTCGCTTTTCCTGCTCCGGTCTTTCCATGAGGAGGATGTCTCCATGCTGTCAGCAGCCATGCGAAGGGCCAGGTTGCCGGATGGATTGATAGCGTTGATTATCCGGTTCGCAGCAGTTGGAATACATAAATAAACAACGGGCCTCTCAACACCCCCTCTCTTTAAAAACTTCTCTCCTTCAAATCTTATCAATCGAAAACAGTCATACTTAGGGGTTTACCATGATAGAAGAAGTGCTTTTCGGAAATACCGCAATGCCAGGGGAGCTGGTCAGGCTCATCGTCGCATTCCTCGGCGTGGGTGTCGCGACTTATTTCGACATCTTCAAAAAGAGGAATGTCCCGAACATGCTGCTCTATGCCTTCCTTGCAGTGGCCCTGGTCGTGGATGTGATATTCTACCAGCAGGATATTTTCCTTTTCTCCGTGTCGCTCGCAGTCTTCTTCTCAGCCATCAGCTATATTTTCTACAGGTTCGGCCAATTGGGCGGAGCTGACATCTTCATCATCGCATCAGTGATACTGCTCCTTCCCATCCACCCGTCATTCGTGGACCTGACATTCAACCTTCCCTTCATATTCTCGGTCATCGTGTTCGCGGGCGTGGCGTTCGCAGTATACATCGTAGCGTTCTATGGATTAAGGCTGATCGGGTCAGGCGCACAGCCGAAACTGATATATCTCATGCTGCTCATACCATTCCTCATATTCGCATACGTCTTCATCAACTCCGTCCTATTCTCGCTGATCTATTTTGTCTTCGTCTCTGTGCTCCTGCTGGCCACGATATTCTTCCTGATGTACCGGGAGGATATCAACCTCATGCTCGCTGAGCGCATGAGCCCGACCGAGCTGGAAGAGGAGGATGTGCTCGCACTCGAGATGATGGATGAGAAGCTTGTGAAGAAGCACGGCCTCAAGAGGCTTGTCACTAGGAAGGAGATGGAACGCATGAAAGAGCTGAAGATAAAGGAGGTCTGGGTGTATTCCAAGCTGCCCCCGTTCCTGCCATTCCTTCTGCTCGGCATGGTGCTCTCGCTCTTCTTCGCAGGCGCATTGATGATATTTTAAGGGGGCATGGAGCATAGGGGAGCCAGGTATGGACCTTATCAACATCCTTAACTATTCTATAGCCTTCTTCTCGCTCTTCACAGTGCTATTTTTCGTTTTGCTCTTCGTGCGTTACCGGAAGCAGGTTTACACGATTCCGGAAGCGGTCAAAGGGTGGCAACCGGTCGTCTCGATAATCATCCCGGCGTATAATGAAGGGGCGCACATCGCAAAAACCATAGAAAGCGTGCTTTCGCTCGATTACCCGAAAGAATTGCTTGATGTGATCGTTGTGGATGACGGGTCAAAGGATGACACGTACGGGCAGGCACGCGCATTCGAATCAAAAGGCGTCCGTGTGCTCACCAGGCAGAACGGAGGGAAGGGCGCAGCTCTCAATTTTGGCCTTGAAAAAGCCAGGGGCGAACTGGTCGCGACCATGGATGCGGATTCGATTGTCACGCCCGGGACAGTGAAAGGGCTTTTGCCGCTTTTTTCCGATAAGGATGTGATGGCAGTCACGCCGGCGATAAAGGCCAGCCCGAAAAAAAAGCTCATTGTGGAGCTCCAGCGAATAGAATACCTCATGATACTCTTTTCAAGAAAGCTCCTATCCTTCATCGATTCGGTGCCGGTCACGCCCGGCCCTTTTTCGATGTTTCGTGCTAGGGTTTTCAGTCTTGTCGGAGGTTTTGACGAGCACAACCTTGTCGAGGACCAGGAGATCTGCCTCCGCATCCAGGCAGCGAACTACAAGGTGAAAAGCTCCATGGACGCGGTCGTGTACACTGAAGTGCCTGAAACAATGGGGGATCTGATGAAGCAGCGGGTACGATGGCAAAGGGGCGGGCTGCGCAACTACTGGAAATACAGGTTCCTGATCCGGCCCGAGTACGGCGATTTCGGCATGTTCTTCGTTCCTCTGAATTACATCACTATCATCAGCTTCTTCTTGCTCCTCGGGCTTATGATTAACGCGTTCGTATCCACCCCATATTATACGAAATACATCTGGGTCGAGTCCATCGGCCTTAGCATTGGATTGATAACGATCATTGGTGCCCTCGTCCTTGGCTCCACTTTGCTCTGGCTCTATCTTGCTGTCCGGGCGTTCAATGAAAAGGTTCCGTTGCGCAACCTCGCGCTTTTCCTGCTTTTCTACTGGTACCTGATGGTTGGCTACAATGTGCTGACAGCAGTGAAAGAGATAAAAAGGGAACCGGCCACTTGGTGAGCATAACGAGGGTGAGGTGAACAGCTGTCATGGAACGCCCGATTTCCTATTCGCTCTATGCATTCGCTTTTGTGCTTGCAGTGATTGTCTTTGCAGGAGGCGTGCTGCTCGGGCAACTGATCGACCAGACCAACCAGGATGCGATATCCAGCGAAGTCGACCAGATAACGCAGAAAGTGGAAGCGACGCAGCTGCTCATGCTCCTTGACGAGAACTCCTCCTCGTTCTGCCCTGTCTACCAGGCCCAACTCGATTCCATAAACCAGGATGTGGAGAAGATCGGGTATAAGCTGACCTATATGGAAGAAGAGAAGCAGGCCTATGACATCACACTCAAGAAAAGCTATTTTGTGCTTGAAGCTGAGTCCTATCTGCTCTCGAAAAAGATGAACGAACGTTGCGGGGAGAACAGCACGCTCCTGGTCTATTTCTATTCTAACAAGAACTGCACGGAATGCGAAACTCAGGGAGATGACATCCTGGAAGTGCGGGATGAGCTGCAAGGCAGCGGCAATGCCACGATAAAAATATACTCGTTCGACGGGGAGCTCGGAAGCCCGGTGGCTGATGCGCTAAAAGAGCAGTTCTCTGTGACATCTTATCCAAGCATAATAATTGATGGAAAGCTCTATCCAGGCCCGCTCGGAAAGGATGCGCTCAGGTCCGCGCTTTCCAAAAGCAAAGGCTGATCGAATGCTGCTCGAAATAACGGTAGTGCCGAAATCCGGCAGGTTCGAAGTGGTGCCTAAAGAAGGCAGGGTGAAGGTCTTCCTGAAAAGCGCTCCTGAAAAGAATAAGGCGAACATGGAGCTGTTGAAGGAGATGAAGAGGCTGCTGAAGGCAGAAGTCCGCATAGTCTCTGGGCTTACATCGAAAAGGAAAGTCCTGGAGATCCAGATAAGCAAGGAAGAACTTGAACGCCTCTTGTCGATTGATCTTTGAATCCGGCAACTTCCGGCATAAATCAAGTCTGCCGGGTTCTGCCGGAAAGAATAAATACATTTCTTTTCATAATAATTCTATGGAACATGAAAAATGCGAGTATAAGCGGAGCCTTGTTCTTCAGAATGAAATTCTTGAATCCATTTCTGCTTTTGCTAATACGTTTGGCGGAGAGATATTTGTCGGTATTGATGATGATGGCAAAGTTGTTGGGGCTTCGATCGGGAAGAAGACGTTTGAAAATTTCGCTTCTGTAGTCAAACGGGAGATCGACCCTCAGGTGAATATATCGATCAAAGCCACGCAAATTGAGAATAAAGATGTCATCGTTATCGCTGTGCCTTTCAGCCCCCTCAGACCACATTTCTTCAAGGGCATCGCATTCAAGCGGGTCGGGAAAGCGAATCTGAAGCTATCTCCTGCAGAACTTGAGCATATGATGATTAGCAGGACTTTGTCTTTGCATGATGTCGATAGTCTTCCGATGAAGGTAAGCCTTGGAGACATTTCTGAAACACTCGTGAAGGAGTATGTTAGTGAGCTCGGGAAAAAATACTCTGGCATTAAGCATGCCATAAAGAGCCTGGGGCTGGGCGATGATGAAGCGATCGCCCCGTCTGCAGTGCTTTTTTTCGGCAATAATCCGGCAAAGTTTTTCCCGCTGTTCGGGGTAAAATGTGCAGTATTCAAAGGCAATGAAATGCTCGCCATCCGTGATTTCTCAAAGCCTATCTATGAAAATGTCGAACCGGTCATGGCATTTATCAAACAGAATATCCCTTTTTCAATACGTTTTGAAGGGGTGAAACGAATTGAAGAGCCGAGGATCCCGGAAGAAGCAATGCGGGAATCACTGATGAACGCACTTGTCCATGCCGATTACACGCTCGATTCAACAATATATGTCAGGATAACCGAGGATGCTATCGAAATAAAAAATGGCGGGATCCTTCCACCGTCCTTAAGCCTTCCGGAATTACTAATACCCCACATCTCCAAGCCCAGGAATAAGAAAATAGCTTCGTTGGCGCATGGGATTGGATGGATCGAGCATTGGGGGGAAGGGACCCTCAAAATCATCCGCAGCATGAGGGAACGGGGCCTGGAAGCAGAATTCTGGGAGAGGAACGGGTATTTCAATGTGCGCTTGCATGGCAAAGAAATGGAATTGAATGAACGCCAGAAGAAGATTCTTCATGCATTGAAGGAATCTGGCACTGCGTCTTCGAAATCGCTTGCAGGTTTAGGGATCCCAGAACGGACACTGAGGTCGTATCTGGCTTTTCTTGCTGAAAGGGGATTTATAAAAAAAATCGGCAAAGGAAGGTCAACACATTATTCTTTTTAATCCGGCAACTTCCGGCATAAATCAAGTCTGCCGGATTCTGCCGGAAAGAAAAAATCCCGGGGCATTCCGGAGCAAGAGTGGACAAATTTTTGTGAAAATTTGTCCGCCTTTGGAAATCCGTAGGATTTAGAAAGCAATAAAAAGGATGTTGCAGATTTAATATGCGGTGCGAATATGGCAGGGTTGATAGAAAGTATCGGACTACTTGGATGTTTCGGATTGCTGCTTGTAGGCGGCATCGTGCTCGTCCTGGGCCTCATCTGGATGACTTATAACAGGCTAATCACGCTGAGGAACCGCGTGGACAATGCGTGGGCGCAGATAGACGTCCAGCTGAAGAGGAGATATGACCTCATCCCGAACCTCGTGGAGACTGTCAAAGGATACATGAAGCACGAGCGCGGGACGCTTGAAGCGGTGACAAAATACCGCGCACAGCTTGTGACAGGGACTGTCGAGGAGAAGGCTCAGGCTAACAACATGCTTTCCCAGACACTCAAATCGCTTTTCGCGGTCGCGGAGAATTACCCGAACCTGAAGGCGAATGAGAATTTCAAGATGCTTCAGGAAGAGCTTGCCGGGACAGAGAACAAAATATCATACATAAGGACAGCTTACAATGATTCGGTGCTCGAATATAAGACGTCCAAAGAGACATTCCCGACAAACATCATCGCTGGGCTTTTCGGAGGCACGTTCCCGGCTAAACTTTACTTCGAAGTAGCAGAGGCAGAGAAGGCAGCAGTGAAGGTGTCTTTCGAAGAGAAGCCGCCAGAACAGGCAGCTGAAGAAACTCCAAAACCCAAGACCAAGAAATAAATACGGAGCGGAGCGAAAAGCATATGCCAGAGAAGGTAAGCTTCTTCGACGCCATTTCGGCGAACAAGCGCAATTCGCTCATCCTCATCTTTCTTCTTTCTTTGATTTTCATGGGCGCAGTGCTCGCGCTGTCCTATTATTATGACCTGGGGATTTGCGGGCCGATTTTCGGATTCTTCGCGCTGCTCTTATACTCTGTCACTGTCTATTTTGCAGGGGACAAGGTCATACTCGCAGTGAGCGGGGCGAAAAAAGCCGAGAAAAAGGATTATCCTTTCCTCTACAACGTTGTTGAAGGGCTTGCGATCGCCTCTGGGATACCTATGCCTGAGCTTTATGTGGTCAATGACCCGAGCCCGAACGCATTCGCCACAGGGCGGGATCCGAAACACGCTTCGCTCGCTGTAACGACCGGCCTCCTCCAGATGATGAAACGCGAGGAGCTTGAGGGCGTTGTCGCGCATGAGATATCCCATATCGGAAATTATGATATCCGCTTTATGATGATCGCGATCGTATTTGCAGGAGCTATAGGGATGATTGCCGAACTTGGCGTGCGCATGCTCTGGTTCGGGGGCAGGGACAGGGATAGAAAGGGTGGTGGAGGGCTGGCGATACTTGCGCTCATATTCATGATCATAGCGCCGATTTTCGCGTTCCTGGTTCAGATGGCGATATCCAGGCAGCGGGAGTTTCTTGCTGATGCGAACGGAGCAAAGCTGACGCGCTATCCTGAAGGGCTCGCTTCTGCGCTGGAAAAGATCACCAACGCTTCAATACCGATGCATACTGCTTCCGATACGACAGCATCGCTCTACATTTCAAACCCATTCCCAAGGAAGATGTCATTCATTTTATCGACCCATCCCGACCCGCAGGACAGGATAAGGCGGCTGAGGGTGATGTAGCCAGTTTCGGATCAAATGTATTCGCTGTACTGCTTCAAAAAAACCTCGAACAGATAGCGGAGGTACGGGCGCTCTTTCCGGTCGAAATCGTATTTCTGGAGCATAAGGTAATAGAGCATCTTCTCATCATTGAAGATATTCAGCAGAGGATAATTGTTCTTCAGCAGAATGAAATTCATAAGCAACCTGGACACCCTTCCGTTTCCATCCCTAAATGGATGGATCCTGACAAATTTAAGATGGACAAGAGCTGCAAGTTCGAATGGATGAAGCGTTCTTTTTGCGTCCGCATACCAGGCAAGAAATTTTGAGATGAGTGCTGGCACTTCTTTCCAATCCGGGCAGATATAATTGCCTACGCGGACGTTAACTTTCCGGAATTGCCCGGCTTCATGAAATGTGTCTTTGTGCTGAATGGCATGAAGCCTGAGGATCATGCTTTCGTCAATGTCCCCCGGATAATCAAACAGGAAATCAATGCACTCTTTCATATTCTCCGCTTCTTTGGCATCGCGCTCTTTCCTTTTCGGAATTTTCCCCTTGCCACGCAACACATCATCGGTTTCATCTCGCGTAAGCGTATTCCCCTCGATTGCATTTGTGTTGTAGATGAAATCGACGAAACGGTAACGCTCGGTTTTCCATAGGGTTTTGTTGATCCGGTATTTCGCAGTGTAATTGTTCTTTATCCTGTTGATCAGCTCTGCCTCTTTTTTTGTAAGCTTTTTCGCTATCTTTCTGGTCCTTTTTTTTAAGTGTGCCAGATCCTTCGGGATTTCTGTTCCGAGG
>Ga0315281_10013055_pt1 | contig 11263 bp, 8 predicted proteins | sample YL17G07_0_MG_FD_204540 | JGI IMG/M metagenome (GOLD analysis project Ga0315281, IMG submission 204540) | Sediment microbial communities from Yellowstone Lake, YNP, Wyoming, USA - YL17G07_0 | ecosystem: Environmental > Aquatic > Freshwater > Lake > Sediment | place: USA: Wyoming | collected... | reverse complement strand
AGGGGAGTGGATCGTAAAAATTCAGGAACATTTGAGAATCATTCCCAAGGAACTTTGGGATTGTGTTCAGAAAAAACTGCGGAAAATTGAAGAAGAGCGAAGAATGGCAAGAAATAAACCCGAATCAATCTGGGGAAGACACCGTGGAGAAGCAAACCACCTTTTCACAGGCACGATGGTCTGCGGTGAGTGTGGTGGTAATTTCATGACTATTACGGGCAGAAGGGGCGGTTATCTGGGGTGCCGCAATGCCCATCGGGTGGGTATTTGTAATAATCGGCGTTGCGTTCAATTGGCCTGGGCTGAAACAGCCCTCTTGAACCAGATGAGGGAATGGCTGGGTGACCCTGAATCCTTGAACTTTCTCTGCGAGGCCTACAATGAAAAGATGAGCCTGCGTCTCGCGACCGTCCCCAACAAGATTAAGGAACTTGAAAATGAATTGGTAAAGGCTGAACGCAGCATTGCCCATTTCGTGGAGTTCATCGCTCAAGGAAATGCCTCAGAGGCGGTCGCTATTGCCTTAAGAAGGGCTGAAGATGAAAGAGAGACCCTCATGGCCCAATTGTCGAGCGTAAGAGCCAGGAGACCTCAAAATATCCTGATGACACCCTTTGCCCTGAAGCAGACCCTCTGTAACCTTGACGAAATTCTGAAACAGGACGTTCCCAAGGCGAACGCCTATTTCAAGGGTCTTTTCCCAAAACCCATTCAGATGAATCCCCCTAAAAAACAGAACAGCCGCTCGTATTTCTACGAGGCGGCTGGTGAGGTGAATCTCACGAAACTGCTCAGGTACTCCGTACCTGTCGATTGCGTCCCCAAGGGGATTCGAACCCCTGTCGCCGCCGTGAAAGGGCAGTGTCCTAGGCCTCTAGACGATGGGGACTCTGACTCTGTGAGGCGCCCGGGGCTCGAACCCGGGACCCCATCCTTAAAAGGGATGTGCTCTACCGACTGAGCTAGCGCCTCGTGGAAAAAAGGCCCGCGGAAGCTAGCAAAGAGCTTAACGGATGGCAATGGGCATGTCTTGACGATTTCGCGAAGGTCTTTTTATTGGAGGCATTAAGATGGTCGGATAAATTCGTCGGATGGCGGCCAAAAATCCTTGGGCATCAATATTGCTTCCAACCCTCTATAGACAGGCCTTGGAGGGCAAGTCCCATGCCAGAGACCGTAAATATATTTTCATAAAAGAAAATGTTCCGTTTTGTACAAGCCCCCATTTTGAGTTAAAACACGCCAATCAATTTATAAGGCGCCCGTCGGAAGTATCCTGTTCGTTCAACGAGTAGGAGGTACTTATGTTTCCCGGGTCCGTTCCAGCAAACCTCAATTCCTGCCTCGCCATGGGCGAGATGGGAGGCCGGCTCCTCGATCCTGGCGCAACCGCCGTCACGTTCTACCTAGCGGACCTTCAATTCGAGCACCTGGGAAGCCGCGGATTCACGCACAATCCGTTGATTATGAAATACGTCCCGCCGGCCGACCGCAACGTCATCGCGACGCAGACGGCGGCTCTCTTCGTGGACGAGCTTTTGCGCCGGGTCAAACACGAGCACAAGGACCACCATATGGCGATCGAGGTCAAAGGGGACGTCGCCGACACGCCCGCACGCAGCGAGATCGCCCGCCTCGAGAAGATCATTAAGAGACACGAAATTCCCGTGGAAGGTTACACGCGTGGAAATCACAGCAGCGGCAACGTCTTCGGCGTCGTCAATCTGTCCAGCCCCAGTTATGACCGACTGCGGGCGTTGCCCATCGTGGGAAGATTTTCATTGGATGAACAATTGCTCGACGCTGCGGGCGACGAAGGGAACGTTCTCACTCAGCGGGCAACGATTCAGGGGATGCACCGCATCCTCCACAGCCATCGCAAGGACATGCCGGGCCCTGAAAAGATCAATACGGCCGTCGATGAAGCGGACGGTCGCGGCGTCAAGCTGCTCGGGACGGAAAATGTCATATCGTTCAAACCGGAACATCAAGACTTGCTCTTTCATGCCTTTTGGCGCGCCTCCCGGGCGACACGAGACCATTCGACTCAGGAGACCCGTTTTTGGGAATGCTTGGTCAATTACGACATCGCCGATCAGAAGGAAAAGTATCGCACGACCAAGGTGAATCCCTTTTATCTGCAGGCATCCGAAACCTGCCGTTTGAAGTCGAACGACGGTTGCGAATATCCCGTCTATACGATCAGTCTCGACGGTCTGGATCACACCAATCTCGTGGCCGCCGTGGGAGGAGGGGTCTCCGAGCTTCAGGTCCGGCTGATCGAGAACTTCATGAATCAGATGTTGAAGGAGAATCCGCGCGCCCGGTTCAAGATCAGCAGCCATTTTTCCGCGAAGGATTTGACCAAACCGCCATGGTATATGTTTTGGAGGAGGCGAAAGGGGGCTGAAGGCCGAGAAGCCTTCCGAAAGCTCTTATCTCGCGAGGAGATCATCCTCTATTCCTACGGCCATACGCATGAACGAAAGATCGTCGACCTCAATCAGACCCTGAAGCTCGGCCGTTCGACGCCGTTGACCGAAATCAACGTACCGTCGCTGATCGATTATCATCCGAACGCCGTGAGACACGACCACGATTATCACGACGCCCGGGCGTTGGTGGTGGAGAAGCTCCATTTGGATGATCGGAGGGCGGGGGATCGGCGTATCGTCGTCGATCTGGAGTATCGAGGATTGGACCGCGAGGACATCGTGGAGGGAAATACGGCCGATGTTCAGAAGGCCCTGAAGACCTTTTCGAGGAAGCACGGGTATATCCGCGCCCGCGAGACCAACAAGATGCTCCAGTCGCGCTATTTCATGAGCTGGGTGAAGCTCCATTTCAAGAGGCTCGGCGTTTTCGCGACGGTGGGGCTCAATCCTTTCCGGTGGACGCGTTTCAAGCACTATTGGCGCGACTTCTCGCTGACGCAGTACGTGATCGACAATTTCACCGTCGTGTCGACCATCAACATGTTCAACGAGGCCTATCATTTGCTCGCATTTCTGGAATCCGTCATCCAATTCATCAAGGAGGATGATGATCCGGGGGAACTGGCCGTGCGGGGACAACTGGAGAGTTTGAGGATGGCGATCTTGGAGGACCGAACGGTGAGGCTCCACCAGTTTGAAAAGGCGATTGCCGCCGGAGAGCGCGCGCACGAGCTGGCGAAATTCAACGACCTGTTCCGACGGACGAAGGCGCATAGGCTGTCGGACCTTTTGATGCAGCTGCGGGCGGGCGGTCAGGCGCGCGCCTTTGCGATCCTCGCGGGGATCGAGGCGTCAAAGGGCGAGTTTGAGTTCCACAAGAAGAAGCCGACAAAGGTGCCCAACACGGTGCCGACGATCTCGATTCCCGTCGGCTCGTGCCCGCATGGACACAAGCATCGGCCTTCGAACCCGCCTCCCGATGAGGAGGATGGCGAACTCATGGCGGCCTTCTCCCCTCTCAGCGAAGCCGGCTAGGATTTTCTGTATTTTTAGGCCCCGGATGAGGTAAGAAGATAGTTTTCCAAGCTAACCTCAAAGGGGGGTCTATGGCGATCGATGAAACAAAATTGCAGGAATTTATGGGCAAGGCGGTCGGCGACATGGGGGCTGCGATCAGCGCCGTCATGGTCATCATCGGAGACAAGCTAGGCCTCTATAAGGCGATGGCCGGCGCGGGGTTGCTCGCTCCCGCCGAGCTGGCAAAAAAAACGGGGACCTCCGAGCGCTACGTGCGCGAATGGTTGTGCAATCAAGCCGCCGGCGGCTACGTCTCCTACGATCCGGCGACCGGTAAATTCATGCTGCCGCCGGAACAGGCCATGGCCCTCTCGGACGAGGGGAGCCCCGTTTTTTTTCCGGGCGGTTTTCAGATCTTGTCGTCCATTTTTCAGGACGAGCCGAAGATCGCCGAGCGTTTTGTTGACGGCAAAGGGATGGATTGGGGCGAGCACGATCCGCGCCTCTTCGAGGGGACGGAGCGGTTTTTCCGTCCGAACTACCTGGGCAATCTGACCAGTGCCTGGATCCCCGCACTAGAAGGCATGGAGTCCAGGCTGAAAGAGGGGGCGAAGGTCGCCGACGTTGGTTGCGGGCTGGGAGCTTCGACCATTCTCATGGCCCAGGCCTATCCCAAATCCAAGTTTTTCGGTTTCGATTTCCATGCGGTTTCGATCGAAAAAGCGCGCGAGCGGGCGAAGAAGGCCGGAGTGGCAGACCGCGTGACCTTTGAGGTCTGCAAGGCGACGGATTATCCCGGGCACGATTACGGCTTAGTGACCCATTTCGATTGTCTCCATGACATGGGCGACCCGGCTTCCGCCGCCAAGCACGTCCTGAAGTCTCTTCACAAGGACGGGTCGTGGATGCTGGTCGAGCCGTTTGCGGGAGACAAGATCGAAGACAACCTCAACCCGGTGGGAAGGCTCTTCTACGCGGCGTCGACGACGGTGTGCGTACCGGCTTCGCTCGCCCAGAATGGTATCGCCCTGGGGGCCCAGGCGGGCGAGAAGAGATTGCGCGAGATCGTGACGTCTGCCGGCTTCACGAAGTTTCGCCGTGCCACTGAAACCCCTTTCAATATGGTCTTTGAAGCAAGGGCATAAAACCCTCAGCGCGGACTTTAGCTGCGCAGATTGGAGCGGATATGGGACTCTTTTTTGCCTTTTGCGGTTTGGTGGTGGCTGTCATCCTTCTCAAAGGACAGCAGACGCTCAAGAACGAGGTCAAACGCCTCAACGAGAGGCTCTCTCAACTTGAAACGGGCGGTTTAAGGGGCTCGACGACAAAGCTCCAGGAGGCCGTCCTTCCTCCGCCGCCTCCTGCGAAAAGCGTCGAGCCGGAAAAACCGAAATGGATCCAAGAGGTCCCTCAGGAAACAAAGAGGGAGGCAGCGCAGCCAAAACCTCCGGCGCCTCCCGGTCCGCCGAACCCGGTGATCGAAGCGGTGCGACGGTTTTTCACGGGCGGCAATCTCGTGGTGAGGGTTGGTGTCATTGTATTATTTTTCGGCGTGTCGTTTCTTCTCAAGCTTGCGATCGACCAGGGATTCATACCGATCGAGATCCGCCTGATGGGTGTCGCCCTGGCGGCGGTCGCCCTCTTGATCGTCGGATGGCGTTTGAAGGCCAAGAGGGAGGGGTACGCCTTGAGCCTCATCGGCGGGGCCGTGGGCGTTCTCTACCTCAATATCTTCGCAGCCCTTCGGATCTACCACCTGATGCCGGCGGGACTCGCATTCGGCTTACTTCTCTTGATCGTTCTTTTCTCTTCCGTCATCGCGATCGTCCTCCCGTCCCAGTCGATCGCCGTCCTGGGCGTCTGCGGCGGATTCATGGCGCCCGTCATTACCTCGGCGGGAGGCGGAAGCCATGTCCAACTCTTTTCCTACTTTCTGATCCTCAATCTCGGCATCTTGGCGATCGCCTGGTTCCGGGCTTGGAGGCCTTTGAACGTCCTGGGTTTCTTTTTTACCTTCGTCTTGGGCTTGAGCTGGGGGGCTCGGTACTACCAACCGGAATTCTTCGGGTCGACCGAACCCTTTTTGATCGTCTTTTTCCTTTTATACTCCCTGATCCCGCTTCTCTTCGGGGCGAAGACAAGGACCTATCAGAAAGGCTTCGTCGATACGACGCTCGCCTTCGGGACACCGATCGTGGGCTTCGGTCTTCAGGCGGCGCTCGTAAAGAATATCCCGCACGGGCTTGCATGGAGTTCCTTGGCTCTCGCCGCATACTACCTGACGATCGCATGGGTCCTGCTCAAGAAGGCGCCTCTCGCATTTCGTGCGCTCACCGAGGTGTTTCTGGCGATCGGCGTGGTCTTCGTCACGCTGACGATTCCTCTTCGTCTCGATCATCAGTGGACGTCGCTGTCTTGGGCCTTGGAGGGGAGCGCGTTGATTTGGGTCGGAGTCCGTCAGCGAAGAATTCTACCGCGGCTCTTCGGGGCCTTGGTGATCTTAGGTTCGGGCTTCGCCTTTCGAGAGGTTTCGGGCGATGCGCGTGGTCTCGTGATTTTCAACCCTTATACGATTGGGGCGTTCTTTATCAGTTGCGGCGCCTTTTTCGGGTCTTTTTATCTCTCGAGGCACCAGGACGTGTTGCACGTCTTAGAGAGACAGGTCGTGGCGCGGATTCTTTTTCTATGGGCGCTTGGGTGGTGGTTCTACGGAGGAATTACCGAGATCACGGCCCGGCTGAACGGCCCGGCGCATGAATGTTTGAGGGCGCACGCCGTTATTCTTTTCGTCGCCGGTTCCCTGGGGCTGTTCGAGTTTCTTCAAGGCCGTCTCGCTTGGGGCCTGCTTCGCAAGCCGGTTTTCTTGCTTCTGCCGTTCTTGACCTCGGCCCTTCTGTTTCAGTTTTTTGCGGGGACGGCTGACTATCATCCCCTGATGAAGCTGGGTTGGGCGGCGTGGCCTTTGGGGTTTGCGGTTCATCTCTGGTTCTTGAAGCGAATCGACCGGATGGATCTCAGCGCGGGCTTAAAGCTTCTCCACGCCGGCTGGCTTTGGTTGCTGGTGATCTTGGTATGGAAGGAGAGCGGCTGGAGGTTTTGGCATCATTTCTCCCACAGCTTTTTCGAGGGAGACGAGTTCGACCCGCGCTCGGAAGGGGCTTGGAGGACGTGGTCGACGTTCGTCGCCGGACTTTTTCCCGTCCTCGTTGTCTTTGCCGTTTCTTTCTTCCATCGCCGCTGCGTGGGTCCGATTCGGCGGCATGCGATGACGTATCTTCACTGGGGGCTGACTCCGGTCGTGCTCTATCTCATCTATTGGCTCTGCGGTTCCTTCGGGGCCAACGGGGACAGCCTGGTCATCCCGTATCTTCCGATCTTTAACCCCTTGGAGCTTCTGCAGGCCTTTCTCTTCCTGTCGCTCGTGGCGTGGCTGCGGGCGAGCGATTGGAGGCGCGGAGGGCCGCCGAGGTTGATCTTGGGAGCGCTCCTCTTTTGTTGGGTCAACACGCTTCTGGCCCGCTCGGTATCGCACTGGTCTCAGGTGCCTTATGAATCAGGGGCGTTGTTCGATTCTCTCGTCTTTCAAACCGCGCTGACGATCTATTGGGCGCTCTTGGCCATGTCGATGATGGTCCTGGGAACGCGGAAGAAGATGCGGACCGCCTGGATGATCGGAGCCGCCCTCCTGGGCGTCACCGTCCTCAAACTCTTTCTGGTGGACCTTTCCAAAACGCAGACGATCGCGCGGGTGGTGTCGTTCATCGGAGCCGGCGTGTTGATTCTCCTGATCGGCTATTTTTCCCCATTGCCGCCAAAGACGCAAAAACAAGGAGTGGTGTCATGAAGCGGACTCTTGTCATTCTATTACTTCTCGCCGCAGCTTCGGTTGCTAAGGCCGAGACGAACTGGAAACCGGAGGACTTCGCCTATGGAATTTCGATGGTGGGGGACGGTCAGGCGTCGATCTACGAGGCGGCGCTGCCTCCCGATGTCTATCGCGGCGTGACGCGAGGCGATTTGGGAGATTTAAGAGTGTTCAACAAAGACGGCGAAATCGTTCCCCATGCGCTGGATCGCAAGCCGGCGCAGGCCCCGAACGACACTCAGTGGGAGCCGCTCGGTTTCTTCCCTCTCTATGAAGGAACGAAGCAGACCCCGGAAAGGCTTTCGTTGATCATTCGTCATGAGGCAGGCGATTCCACGGTGGACGTCTCGGCTATGGGAGCACCGGAGAGCACAAAGAAAATCGCCGGTTATCTCCTGGACGCCTCGAATCTGCAGAGCCCGATCCGCGCCTTGAGCCTGAATTTGAGCGGCGGCCAAAACTTCATTTTGAAAGCCGATTTAGAGGCGAGCGACGACTTGAAGACGTGGAAGACCGTCGCGGAGGATGCCGTCATCGCCTACCTCACGGAAGGAGGTCGTATTTTGAAAAGAAATTCCTTTGAGTTTCCCGCGACGAAGGCGGCGTATTTTCGCCTCTCCCTGAAACAGGCGGCCGATACGGGCGTGGACGTGGCGGATTTCAGCGCCCAGACCGATGGCGGCCTCAAGGCGCCCGAGAGCCAGTGGATCGATCTATCCGGAGAGCTCAAGGAGGGAGAAGTCGTTTTCGACTCCGGAGGGTATTTCCCCGCCGATCGGATTGAGGTGATGCTCCCCGAGGCCTCGATGTTGATCGATGCCGAGATCAGATCATCTTTGAAATCGGGGACATCAGGGACACCGGGCGGACGCCATGGGGATGAATTCTCCGGACCGGTTTTCCGGCTGACGGAGGGAAAGAACGAGGTCTCCTCAGGCCCCATCCATCTCGATGGCGACCGGACGGCCCCGAGGAGGTATTGGTACTTGAAGCCCCGGCAGGCCGAAAGCCGTTTAGGGACAAAGCCGCCGACCCTTCGTCTGGGCTGGATCACTGAAAAGATCGCCTTTGTGGCCCAGGGTCAGGGACCTTACCTCTTGGCGTACGGGAGCGCCGTGGTTCGTCCCGCTGACTTCGGCGTTGACGCACTGCTCCAAAGAACGGACTCCTCCGTGAGGCCTGCGACCGTAAAATTAGGCAAGCAGATCCAGCTCGGGGGGCCTCAAAGGCTGGTTTTGCCTCCGCCTCGACGCGTCGAGGTCTGGAAGAAGGCATTGGCGGTTTCGTTCATGGGGCTGGGGACTTTAGTCCTCGGCCTTATGGCCTATCGACTAATCCGTCAAATGGGGTCTGAAATCCCCGAATAATTCGCAACTGGGGACCTCTCACCCGACGATAAATATCCTATCGCAACGGTTGCGGCAAAAATGAAGCGGGGGACATCTTATGATGAATAATTTCGAGAACTTCACACAGTTACAGGAAATCGAGTCGGCCCCTAATGCTAAGAACCCGAATGAGAACGCCGTGAATCTCGAGGCCTTTCTTTTGCTGGCCTCCGATCCCCTGGAAAATTTCGTGGAACGCTTTCAAAAGAGCTGGGCCCAAGCCGTGACGAAGACGGTCGACGCCTAAGGCTTGACGATCGCGTAACGGTACTCATCCCATATCTCGCCATCCTTCATGACCGCCTTTTTCGAAATGCCTTCCAAGGCGTAGCCGCATTTCTCCAAGACCCGCATCGAGGCCTTGTTATGTTCGAAGACACCCGTCCATAATCGTCTTAACCCAAATTCGTAGAGGGCCCATTCCGTGACGCGGTCGACGGCCTCCGTCATCAGCCCCTGTCCCCAAAAGGGCTCCCCCAGCCAGTAGCCGATCTCCGCAGAGCTTCGGTAGACGTCTTCTTGAAGGATCAATCCGATGGCGCCGACGGCCTCATGCTGCCACTCCATGGCGAAGCTTACCTGATGCGTCAGGGTTGCGGACAAATGCACCCACTGCATCGCGTCTTCTATGGTGTAGGGAAAGGGGAGGGAGTCGCGGACGTTGAGCCAAATCTTGCGGTTATTGACGTAGCGGACGAGAGCGCCCTCATCGCCGAGTCGCCAGGGCCGTAAGATCAATCGGGATGTTCGAAGCAAGACGCTTACGGGAACTGGAGACATCTCAGGTTAGGCCGCATAGTTGTCGATCATAGAGAGGAGTTCATGGCTCCCGCAGGCCTTTCGCAAAAATCCGACGGCGCCCAGGGCCATGACTTCATTGGCGACGTCTTCATCTCCCAGGGTTGTAAAGGCGATCACGGGAATTTGTTTTAATTCGGGATTGTTCTTCAATTTGCGCAGGAAACCGAGCCCGCTCATCTTCGGCAGCATGAGATCCAAGAGAATGAGCTGGGGCTTTTCTTGAGAGGCCTTTTCGAGGCCCTCCATCGCATTTTGCGCGGTGACGCACACATAGGCGCTTGAGCCGAGAGTGTCCTCCACGAGTCTCAGGACATCGGCATTGTCGTCGATGACTAAAATTTTTTTCTTTCGCGACATCGAATCCAACCTCATGAATGGTATCTCAATCCGGAATGCTTGATTCTTGCATAATAAAGGAATCATCTTGGCGCCGCAAGAGTGATAATCCTATGGCATCCCGCCGGTCCGTATGCTCTAAATTATTCATGAGTTATTTTAAGAGGTTGACCCTGCTTCTGTTCCTGCTAACCGCCCTAGCCGGTTCGAAGCTTTTCGGCGCGTCGGGGCCGGTGGACGCGTCTTCGGTCATCCCTTTTCTGTCCGAATGGACGTTGGTGGACCATGTCCCCCTCAGATTCGATGCCCACCATACCCAAGGCATGGTTAAAATCGGTCCGAATTTCTACCTCTCCGCGGTCGAGGTATTGGAGAAAACAGCGAGCACGAAGGCGTGGAAGTCGGGATATTCACGAACGGTGGGCAAAGGGATCGGCCATCTCTTCGAGTTTGACCTGCAGGGGCAGCTCTTGCGCGAGATCCATCTCGGCGGGGATACGCTGTATCACCCGGGTGGTATGGATTTCGACGGCCAATGGATCTGGGTCCCGGTGGCCGAATATCGCCCGAGAAGCTTCACGATCATTTACAAAGTCGACCCCGTCACCCTCAAGACGGTCGAGGCGTTTCGGGTGAAAGATCATATCGGGGCCCTGGTCTTCAATCGCGAGTTGAAGACCCTGGTCGGGATGAGCTGGGGCGCGGAATTTTTCTATGAATGGACACCGGACGGGCATCTCCTCCGAAAGGCGAAAAACGAATTCAGTGATGTGCAGTACCAGGACTGCAAGTACGTTCAAGGACCGGCGATGCTTTGCTCCGGCGTGCTAGGCAACGCCATGGGGCGTCTCGATCTGATAGACCTCTTGGATTTCAGCCTCGTCACGGGGATGTGGGCGATCCCCAGGACTCAGAAAGGGACCCTTCTGACCCGGAATCCCATGGCGATTGACGTGTCCGGGGACGGACTTCTCTATTACTTCCTGCCGGAGGATCGTTTTGGAACGCTTTACGTCTACGAACTACGCTAATTCGACTGAGGCTTCAACGACAGCGTGAGGTCAAAAACCGCAACCGGCTCTTTTCCGGAGATCTTGGGTGTGGTGGCCGTAATCCGGACCGGTTGATTGACTCGCTTTTTCGTTTTGACGGCTTGGGCGATCATCTTGCGGATCTTAGAGCCATCCTCGCAGGTGAAGTGCACGTCCGCCTCGGGCCGCTTGAGAAAATCGGCCCGGAAGTCTTTAAAGACGATCGAGAGTTTCTTGCCCGATTTCCGGATCAGATGCATCGCCAGCAATCCTCCCGCGCAATCGGCGCCGATCGCGAGCGTGCCGAAATACATCGATTTCAGGTGATTCCTCGTCCAGTAGTTGAGCGGTATTCTCACCACGGCCGACCGGTCGTTCAGACTCTCCACG
>Ga0315281_10013054_pt1 | contig 11263 bp, 9 predicted proteins | sample YL17G07_0_MG_FD_204540 | JGI IMG/M metagenome (GOLD analysis project Ga0315281, IMG submission 204540) | Sediment microbial communities from Yellowstone Lake, YNP, Wyoming, USA - YL17G07_0 | ecosystem: Environmental > Aquatic > Freshwater > Lake > Sediment | place: USA: Wyoming | collected... | reverse complement strand
GGCGCATGCCAACCTCAAGCTCGATGTAGACATCGATGCGCGCGGCCGCACGCTGCATCGCCGTTTCCAGGTCGCGCACGTTGTCCGCGTGGTCCACGCAGACGCCCAGCCTGGCGCGCCTGGCGAGCGCCGCGAGCCGCTCCAGCTTGCCCGCGCCGACCACCTCGTTGGACACGAGAACGTCGTCGATGCCGCCCTCGACCATCGCTTCGGCCTCGGAGACTTTCTGGCAGCACACGCCCACCGCGCCGGCGGCGATCTGGCGCTTGCCGATCTCCGGGCACTTGTGGGTCTTGGCGTGCGCGCGCACGCGCACGCGGCGCGGCACCGCGTCCGCCAGCCGCTTCAGGTTGGCCTCGAAAGGGTCCAGGTCGAGGATCAGCGCCGGCGTGTCCACATCCTCGAGGCGCATGCCCACGTCGGCTGGCGCTCGCGTTGTCACGTCCTGTTTTTCTTCAATTCAACAAATAAAAATAAAAGAGCCAAAACCACCACGGCAATCAGGGGTGCAGCGGCGTAGTTGACCTTCTCCCAGCCGGCGTTGGTGACGATCATGCCGGAGCTGAACGAGGAAATCGCCATCATCGCGAAAATCGCGAATTCGTTGGCACCCTGCGCCTTGGCCCGCTCCTCGGGCCGGTAGGTTTCGGTGAGCAGCGTGGTGGCGCCGATGTAGAGGAAGTTCCACCCCACGCCCAGCAGGACGAGCGCCCACCAGAAATTCGCCACCGCCACGCCGGCGAGCGCCACGCCGATGCACACCACGTTCAGCGCCGCGCCGGCAAGCATCACCGGGATCGCGCCGGCACGCCTGATCAGTCCGCCGGTCACGAAGGACGGAGCGAACATCGCCACGACATGCGAGGAGATCACAAAGGCCGCGTCGCTGTAGGGATGCCCGCAGACCCCCATCGCAATCGGCGTCGAGGTCATGAGAAAGTTCATCACGCCGTAGCTGATCGCCGCCGACATGACCGCGACGATGTATTTCGGCTGCGCCGCGATCACCGACAACGGCCGGCCGCTCGCTGCCTGCTCCGCGGCGGTCGGATTCGGAATCCGGATCCGGCTCAGGATCACCATGGTGATGAGCGCGAAGACGATCAGCGCGAGGTAGGCCCCGGCGAACTTCGGCCCGATCAGGTCAACCGTGAACCGGCTCAGGGTCGGCCCGACGATGCCGCCGACCAGGCCGCCGGCCAGGACCAGCGACACCGCGGTGGCGCGGAAATCCGGCGCGGCCACCTCGGCCGCGACGAACCGGTAGTACTGGCCGAACGCGTTGTAGGTGCCCCAGACCAGCGCGCCGAAGCACAGCAGCCAGAAACTCGCCTGCCAGATGGCGCTCGCGCAGATCGCCGCACCGATGATCCCGACCGAGGCGCCGCGGATAAGGCCGCTGCGCCGCCCCACCTTCTTCATGTACAGCGACGCGGGCATCGTGGTGACGGCCCCGCCGATCACCCAGCAGGTCACCGGCAGCGTCGCGAGCGACGCGTGCGGCGCGAGCGCCAGCCCGGCCAGGCCGTTGATCGCGATCAGGGTGGCATTGTTGGTGAACAGCATCGCCTGGCAGGCGGCGAGCAGCCCCACATTGAACCGGGCATTGCTTGTGGTACTGGACATGTATACAGTATCAGGAGGGGATCGCAATTCTAGAACGAATGACGAAGCTGCGCGGCGCACTTTCACAAATCCAGGGCCGGTTCGAGACCGAGGCGCGCTCGCCCTTCGACGACGGCTGGGCCGATGAAGAACGGACAGATGAAACATTTCAGACGACAGTAACGCAAGAGCGCGCGCGCTCGATAATCGCGCGCAATGATTCGCCCGATATCCCGTTCGAGCAGTCGATCAACCCGTACCGGGGATGCGAGCACGGCTGCATCTACTGTTATGCACGCCCCAGCCACGCCTACCTCGAGCTCTCGCCCGGCCTGGATTTCGAAACCAGGCTCTTTGCCAAGACCAACGCAGTGGACCTGTTAAAGAAAGAAATTTCCAGTAAAAGCTACAGAACCAAACCAATCGCTTTCGGCACCAACACCGACTGCTACCAGCCGATCGAGCGGCGCTACAAAGTCATGCGCGGCCTGCTCGAAGTTCTCGCCGCCTGCGACCACCCGCTGACCATCGTCACCAAGTCGGCGCTGATCGAGCGCGACATCGACCTGCTCGCGCCGATGGCGAAAAAGAACCTGGTGAAGGCCTTTGTCTCGATCACCACATTGGACCACCGCCTCGCGCGAACGCTTGAGCCGCGCGCCGCAAGCCCGCAACGGCGGGTGGACTCGCTGCGAGTGCTCGCGGCAGCGGGCATTCCCTGCGGCGTGATGGTCGCGCCGCTGATCCCGGCGCTCACTGACAAATCCCTCGAAGCCGTGTTGGACGCGGCGGCGCAGGCCGGCGCGAGCATGGCCGGCTGGATCCTGCTGCGCCTGCCCAACGAGGTGCGGCCGCTGTTCAAGGAATGGCTGGCCGCCCACTATCCGCAACGCGCCGGGCACGTCATCAGCATCGTCAGGCAGTCGCGCGGCGGGCGCGAGAACGACCCGAATTTCGGCTCGCGCATGACCGGTTCCGGCAACTTCGTGGATCTCATCGGCAAGCGCTTCGAGCTTGCCTGCCGGCGGCTCGGCCTGAACAGCGAGGACGACCACATGGCCTCGCGCAAGAATCTCGACTGCTCGCTGTTTCGGCCGCCGTGTGCCGAAGGCCAGATGCACCTGTTCTAGGGAAAAAGCACTACTCGATCTTTTCGCCGAGCAGCATCTTGACCGGCTGGGCGGTTTTCGGATCGACCAGAACCGCGATCCAGGCAAAGCGGGTGTGCAGCATCAGCACGCGCACGTCGGCTTCCTTCGTCCCCGAGGAGGCGAGGTATGCGTCCACAGCCCTGGCGGTCACGGGTTCGGCGACACGCAGGCGCGCGATGGTGACCGCCTTGGCAAGCACTTCCTTAGTTCGCTCCGCGTACCGCGCGTAATGGCGCGGGAAATGCTGCAGGTCGAGGCCGGCCAGAGCAGCGTCGATCAGTTTCTCGCGCTCCTTCGGGTCCGTCGGCATGTCCGTGGCGACCAGCAGCGGCCCGGTCCAGCCCGCGCTGCGGAATTCAGGATACTTGGCCGCCGCCAGCTCGGCGGGATCCAGCTCCACTGCGGCGGCCAGTTCGAAGCGGTCCTTGACGAAGACCATGAAGGCGGGCCGCGCCAGGAAAACGATGTGCACCCCGTACGCGAGTGCCGCGACCTGCACCAGGCCGATAATCGTGAGGTCGAACTTCATGCCGCGCTTGCCGGACTTGAAGACGATCAGCGTGAGCAGCGGACCCAGGATCACGTCCACGCCGACGAGGATGTAGAGCAGGCCGCTGCCCCCCGCCGCTTCGAACAGCGGCCCCGGATACCAGACGCCGAGCATCACGATAATCACCGCCGTCGCGATGGCGACGCAGATGAGCAGGTGGGTCCCGGCCGCCTGCCAGCGGGAAAATGCCCTGGTACTCATGACATCACGCGCTCAGGCGCCTTTATCCTTCTTTTTTCCCGAACCCTTGGCGGCGGCCACGACTCTGGCAAGCGCAGGGAAATACGCCTTGCCGTAGCCTGCGCTGATCGCCTTCTTGATCATTTCCTTGGCGTTGTCGGCGCCGTGCAGGAACACTCCGGCCTCTTCGCTCAGGCGCAGCGCATAGCGGATGTCCTTCAGCGCGTACTCGGAGGAGTAGGCCTTCTCCGGATAGTCGTCCTTCAGCATCGCCATCATGCCGTGGTGGCGCAGCGCGAAGCTGTCGGCCGAGCCCTTGGAGAGCACGTCGAAGGCAAGCTGCGGGTCGACGCCCACGTGGCGGATCATGGCCAGCGCCTCGGCCAGCGCCACCACGTTCTGGAACAGCACCATGTTGTTGATGATCTTCATCGCCTGGCCGGCGCCCGCGCCGCCGCAGTACGTGATGTCGGTGGCGATGCACGCGAGCAGCGGCTTGATGCGCGCAAACACATGCTCGGGGCCGCCCACCATCACCGACAAGGTGCCGTCTTTCGCCGCTTCGCGCGTGCGCGCCACCGGCGCATCGGCGAACTGGATGCCGCGCGCAAGGAAGCGGGCGCTCAGGTCGCGCGCCAGGTTCACCGGCGTGGTGCTGAAATCCACCACCAGGCCGCCCGGTTTGAGGTGCGTCAGCAGGCTGCCGGCGCCCATGCAAACTGCGTTGACCTGCGTCCCTCCCGGCAAGGACAGGAAAATGATGTCGGAGTGCTCGGCCACGTCGCGTATCGACTCCGCCGGCGTCACGCCAGATTCGTCCATCTGCGCCAAAGCGTCCAGATCGATGTCGAAGGCGCGCACTTCCTGACCCGACTTGGCCGCAAGGTTGCGGCACATCGGCGCCCCCATCACTCCCAAGCCGATAAATCCCAGCATCATGTTTCCTTCATCACTACGAGCGCATCCACCGCCACCACCCCGTCGTGCCGTACGATCACCGGGTTCGCTTCCGCTTCGCGCACCGGCCGGCCGGCGCACAGCGCCAGCCGCGACAATGCCACGAGCGCCCGCGCGAGCGACTGCACGTCGCCTTGCGGCAGGCCGCGGTAGCCGCGCAGCACGGCGAAGCCCTTCACCTGCCCGATCATCTCCAGTGCCCCGGCCTCATCCACGGGCGCCAGGCGCAGCACCACGTCATTGTAGAGTTCCGCGAGAATTCCGCCCGCACCCACCATTGCAAGGGGCCCCACCACCGGATCGTCGCGGTAGCCGATGATTGCCTCGGCCAGACCGGTTTCCATTTTCTGAACGAGAATCGGTTCGCGGCCTTGGGCCATCGAACGGATCTTGTCCTCGAATTCGATTCTGTCCGCAATTCCCAGCATAACCCCGCCCAGCTCGGTCTTGTGCGCGACCCCGGCCGAAATCATCTTGGCCGCGACAGGATATTGCAAGGGATGCGCGTAGCCCGGCGCCCGCGCGATCGCGGATTCGACTACAGGAACGCCCAGCCCGGCAAACAGCGCCATCGCCTGAACCTCGCTCAACCTCCCCTTACGCGGAATGTCCTTCGGCCATTCCACCGGGCTCTCATTGAGGCTCCTACTCGGTGTTCGCCATGAAAAATAGGCGTGAAAGGCATCCGCGCAAGCTTCGGGCGTGCGGAACGCGGCAATCCCGGCCGCAGCCAGCAGCGCGAGTGACGCATCGGCCTGCGGCGTGAGGAATACGGCGAGCGGCCTGGCGGAGCGCTGCGCCCCGGCATTGGCTTCGATGATGGGTTCGACAGCGTGTTGCGGGTGGAACTGCGCGGAGGAGCCCACCACCGCCAGCACCGCATCGCAGCCGGGAAAATCCATAAGTTCCCTGACCACCGCGCCATAGCTCGCGCTCTTTTTCCCCATGGTCAGGTCCACGATCGGCGCATCGGATCCGGGCGAGGCGGTTTCGATTCCCGCCATCCCCAGGCGATCGACCACGCTCGCCGCGCCGCCTCCGGTCGTGGTCACCACGGCAACGCGCGGCGCACGCGGGAGATTTGGCGGACGGCAGCCCGCCAGCATCGGCCCGATCTCGATCAGCGTCTCGAGCAGGTCGACCCGGAGGATGCCGCAATCGCGGAAATAGGCGTCCAGCGCCGCGTCCTCGCCCGCGAGCGCGCCGGTGTGCGAGCGCGCGAGGCGCTCGCCAAGCGTCGAGCGGCCGAGCTTGTAGGCGACCACGGGCTTGCCCGCCGCGTACGCCGCGCGCGCGCCGGCCGCGAGCCGGGCGGCGTCGCGCACCGTCTCCAGGAACAGCAGGATGGTGCGTGTCTCCGGGTCGGCGGCAAGAAACTGGACCAGTTCGCCGACGCCGATGTCGGCCTCATTGCCGACTGACACGAGTTTCGAGAATCCCACGCCCCGCGCCGCGCCGCGCGAGAGCACTGTGCCCAGCATGGTGCCGCTCTGCGACACGATGCTGGTGCTGCCCGCGGGCGGCGATTCCATCTCCAGGATCGCGTTCACCGTGAGCGCCACGCGCCCGGTGAGGTTGATCATGCCCATGCTGTTCGGCCCGAGGAGGCGCACGCCGAGTTCGCGTGCCCGCGCGACGAGCTTCGCCTGGCGCGCCATGCCCTCGGCGCCTGCGTCGGCAAAGCCGTCGCTGAAGATGCTGGCGACCGGCACCCCCTTCCTGCCGCAGTCCTCCAACGCGCCCTCCACGTCCTCCACCATGATGAAGGCGTGGTCTATTTGTTCTTTTATTTCTTCTTGGGTCTTAAATGCAGGAAGATCGAGAACCGTTGGTCGTGTGGCATTGATCGGGAAAATTCGTCCCGCATATCCATGCTTGCGCAGGTAGCGCTGCGGGCGGGCGGTGTTCTTGGATGCATCGCCCGACGCACCGACGAGCGCCACCGAGCGAGGCGCGAACAAAGCCTGCGCCAAGTTCATGGCGCCAGGCTTTTCCTTCACAAGGCCTGCGCCAGAGTCATGGCGCCAGGGTTTTCTCGGACTCGAGCTTCCAGAGCTTCTGCAGCAGCGCCCTTGCCTTGCCCTCGCCGATCACGGGCACCGCAAGTTCGAGATATTTTTCGTCCAGCTGCGCATCCGACAGCGGCGCGTCCGGGTCGCCGACGCGCGTCGGCTGCAGGAACTCCTCCTGCCGCCCGTCGCGCGCAACGAAGGCGACGCGCGCCGCTCGTTGATGGGGAAAAGCCGCATCCAGCTCTTTGTCGACTGAAACTGAAATTTTCCCCAGCAAGGAGCGCGTGACGCTGTCCGCCATTCGCGTCGGTTCGAACGCGGCAAGGCGCACATTACCGTGCGTAAGCGCGGTCGCGACCACGTACTTGAGCGAAAAGCGCGCTTCGGCGGGCGTGCGCGGCTGCTCGTATCCCGCGACCTCGAGCGCGGCCTTGTAGGTGCCAACACTCACGCGCTCGATGTCGTTCGCCGCGATTCCCATTTTTGCCTTCAGCGCCAGCGCGCCATCGATCGCGGCAAAAGTGTGCCCGCAGCAGGCGTGGTTCTTGAACGTCATGCGGCAGATGTGGAAGTCTTTTCCCAAGGTTTCAAATGATTTATTCCAATCCGGGTTGTCACCCATGGCGCGCCCGAATCCAGACTCGCCCTCGATGACGTCCAGCGAACCCGTGACGCCCTCGCGCGCGGCGAGCGCCGCGGTGACGCCTGCTTCCGCCGCGCGCCCCGCATGCAGCGGCTTGGACATCGAGTCCATGCGGAACGACTGCTGCAGCCCCGCGGAAAAAGTGGTCACGGTGGCGAGCGCGTGGGCGAAGCGCTTCGCATCCAGGCCGAGGAGCTCGGCGGCGGCGGCGCAGGCGCCGAAGACGCCGATGGTGCCGGTGTTGTGCCAGTACTTGTAGTGCGCGCGCCCCATCGCCGCGCCGATGCGCGTCGAAATCTCGTAACCGACGATCACCGCGCGCAGGAACTGCCCGCCCGAGGCGCCATTCGCCTGCGCGAGCGCCAGCGCCGCCGCGATGGTCGGCGCGCCGGGGTGATAGATGCCGTCGCGGAAGATGTCGTCCACTTCGACCGTGTGCGCCGCGGCGCCGTTGATCAGCGCCGCCGCGCGCACCGTCGCGCGCCGGCCAAGAGCGAGCCTTGCTTTGCCGATATCCATTTCTTCTGAAAGACTTTTTTCCAAAAGGACAGCCGGCTCAACAATTGCTCCCGGCAGCAGGGCGGCGTACCAGTCGATCACCGCGCGCTTGGCATGGTGCAGCACGTCCGCGGGGATCGGGACCCGGCGGAAATCCTCCGCCCAGGCGGCAAATCGCTCTACGACGTGCATCAGCTGGACTTAGTCTTCATCCCAGGCCTTCTCGGGCAGCGGCAATCCGGCGAAGTCCACGGCGCTCAACGGGCGGTCGGGCTGGATGCCGAGCGTTTCGAGGATCAGCATCAGCTGGCGCGTGTGTTGGGCCGGGTGCCACACGGTGCGCTCGAGAACCACGTGCACCGGATGCGTGCCGAAATAGGTGCTCATCGTCGTCTGGCACGAGTGGTCCGGATATTCTTCCCACCACTGCTTGGCGCGCGCGAGCACGCTCTCGCCATGGCGCGCGATGTCCTCCGCGGTGCGGATCGTCCGTGGCGCGTCTTCCATGATCCGTTCGTAGGTGAGCAGCCGGCCATCGTCCATCGATTCGAGGAATCCCTCGACGATGCGGAACACGTGGTGCGCGAGCACGCGGATCGGCCGGTTGCGGTTGCGAAAGGGCTTGTCGAGCTCGGCCGCCGGGATCTGGCGCACATGGCGCGCGGCCGCCGTCAGCACCAGGTCCATCTTCTGCATCAGCGCCTCGGGGCTGAGCCGTTCCTGCTGGCGCACGTTCAGGCCGAGGAACTTGATGACGTCGCCGATCGCCTGCGCGAAGACGAACTCGCCGCCGCGCGCGACGACGGGCACGCTGCGCGCGCCGAGCTTGCGCAACTCCTCCATCCCCGCGGCATTGCCGTGCACGTTGATCGATTCGAAATCGACCCCGTTCCTGGTGAGGAACTCCTTGGTCCGCAGGCAGCTCGTGCAGCCCGGCTGCCAGAACACCCTGACCCTGTCGGCAGTTGCAAGCATTGATCCCTCCGTGGAACGCCAGTTCTTATACGATAGCACCATGGCGGACGCAAGCGAGCTGGCGGGAAAAGTGGCCCTGGTCACGGGCGGCGCGCGCAATATCGGCAGGGCGATCGCGCGCGCGCTCGCAGCGGGCGGCGCCGCGGTGATCGTGAACGCGCGCAGTTCGCGCGAGGAGGCGGAGCAGACGGTGGCGCTGATCAAATCCGCCGGCGGCCGCGCCGCGGCCCATTTCGCCGACGTCACCGACGCACGGGCGGTCGCCGCGATGGTCGAGGCGGCGCTCGGGGAATTCGGCCGGCTCGACATGCTGGTGAACAACGCGGCGGTCCGCGCCGAGGTCCCGTTCGCGGACATGAAACTCGAGGATTGGCGTCGCGTGGTCTCGACCGTGCTGGACGGCGCTTTTCTGTGCACGCAGGCCTGCCTGCCGCACCTGGTGCGCGCCGGAGGCGCTTCGGTGGTGAACATCGGCGGCATGACCGCGCACAAGGGTGCTGCGGGCCGCGCCCACGTCGTGACCGCGAAAGCGGGGCTGGCGGGCATGACGCGCGCGCTGGCGCTTGACCTCGCCCCCCACGGCATCACCGTCAACTGCGTGGTGCCGGGAACCATCGAGACAGTGCGCGGCCTGCCTGGCGCGCCCGAGCGCCCTGCGCACCGGCAGGGTGTACCGCCGGTCGGGCGCCGCGGCGAGCCGGACGAAGTCGCGGCGACGGTGCGATTCCTCTGCGGGCCCGGCGCCCGCTACATCACGGGCCAGTCGCTGCACGTCAACGGCGGCGGATACATGGCGTGAAGCACACTGTTTCGGAAGCGCTCGCTGCCCGGGCTTTTGAATTGGAGAATGTCCCCGACCAGGTACAAGACATCTGTCGGGACCTCTTGGTGGACGTGACCGGGCTTTGCATCGCTGCACGCCACAGCAACTACATTGCCGCGTTGAAGAAGAGCCTCGATCCTGGCGGCCCGTGCACGGCGCTCGGGCACGCCGAGGGTTATCGCGCCGAGGACGCGGCGCTGCTCAACGGCACCGCCGCGCACGGCGAGGATTTCGACGATACCTTCGAAGGCGGCCCGGTGCACTCGGGCGCGGTGGTGGTGCCGGCGGTGCTCGCCGCCTGCGAGCGCTTCGGCCGCGATGGCGCGAGCGCGCTGCTCGGCATCGCCACAGGCGTGGAGACGATGTGCCGGCTCAGCCTGGTCGCGCCCAAACTCATTCACAAGGCGGGATTCCATCCAACGGCCGTTCTGGGAGCCATTGCTGCGGCACTTTCGGTTTCCAAGACGCTGGGCCTGAATGAAAAACAAACCGTCAATGCACTCGGGATTGCAGGAAGCATGGCGGGGGGAATCATCGAATACCTCGCCGAGGGCGCCTGGACCAAGCGCCTGCACGCGGGCTGGGCGGCGCATTGCGGGCTGCACGCGGCGCGCATCGCGCGCGAGGGCTTCATCGGCCCGCGTACCGTTTTTGAGGGCACACATGGATTGTTTTTCGGCTTTGCCCATACCACTGACGGGAAATTTTCAGAATTGACAGACAAATTCGGTGAAACGTGGCGCATGGCGGGCCTTACCTTCAAACCCTATGCCACCGGCACCATGAACCAGCCCTACATCGACTGCGCGCTGCGCCTGGCGCAACGGGGCTTCGCCGCCGAAGAGGTCGCCGAGGTGCTGTGCGAAACGGCCGAGGGCTACGTGCACCGGCTGTGGGAGCCGCTTGCCGCCAAGCAGCGCCCGCCGAACGGTTACGCCGCCAAATTCAGCACGCCGTTCAACGTCGCCGTCGCTTTTGTCAAGGGGGAGGCGGGATTGGATGCATTCAGCGAACGCACCGTGGCCGACGAGCGCATACTCGGGCTTGCGGGCAAGGTGCGCTACCGGATCGACCCGCAGAATCCGTATCCGGCGCGCTATACCGGCCACGTTAAGATGACGCTCAAGGACGGGCGCGTGTTCGAAGAGCGCCAGCCGCATATTCGCGGCGGCGTGCACGAGCCGCTGCCGCGCGCGGACATCGAGCGCAAATTCCGCGGCAACGCGGCCTACGGCGGCTGGGCCGCACCGCTTGCCAACAGTTTTCTCGTATTCGCCAGGGAGGCTTTCAATGGGCCGGTGGATCTCGCTGCTTTTCGCCGCTAGTTTTTCGCTCGCCACGGCGCTCGCGCCGTCCTGCGTGCTGGCGCAGGCCTATCCCGCCAAGCCGGTGAAGATCATCGTCCCGGCGCAGCCGGGCGGCGGCCTGGACCTGATCGGCCGCACCGTCGCGGACCAGCTCGGCCGTTCGATGGAGCAGTCGTTCGTCGTCGAGAACGTGGCGGGCGGCGGCGGCCAGATCGCGGCGATGGCGGCGGCGCGCGCCGCGCCGGACGGCTACACCCTGATGGTCGGCTACGTCGGAACGCACGGCACCAATCCCGCCGTGCGCAAGCTTCCCTACGACGCGATCAAGGACTTCACCGCGATCGCCATGGTGGGCGGCACCCCCAACGTGCTGGTAGTGCAGCCCTCGCTGCCCGTTACCGACCTGAAGTCCCTGATCGACCATGCAAAGAAGAATTCCGCGACGATGAACTACGCCTCCGGCGGCATCGGTTTGCTCAACCACCTCGCGATGGAGCAGTTGAAGGGCGCCGCGGGCTTCGAGGCGATCGTCGTGCACTACCGCGGCATCGGTCCCGCGATC
>Ga0315281_10013053_pt1 | contig 11263 bp, 12 predicted proteins | sample YL17G07_0_MG_FD_204540 | JGI IMG/M metagenome (GOLD analysis project Ga0315281, IMG submission 204540) | Sediment microbial communities from Yellowstone Lake, YNP, Wyoming, USA - YL17G07_0 | ecosystem: Environmental > Aquatic > Freshwater > Lake > Sediment | place: USA: Wyoming | collected... | reverse complement strand
TTTTAATCAAAGCAGATTTTTTCTTTTTTTCGGCACTAGGATTAGTTGCTCCAATTTTCGCCGTGTTTTTAACCTCAAAATTAAAGGACGGAAGTATAGAAGTTGCTGGTTTCGCAGTGGCCATTTATTGGATAGTAAAATCAATTTTTGAGATTCCAGTAGCAAAATTTTTAGACAAAAGAAAAGGAGAAAGAGATGATTTGATATTTTTGGTTGTGGGATATTTTATTGTTGGATTAATTCATTTCGGATATACTCAAGCCACTTTATCTTGGCATATCTATATTTTAGAATCACTTTACGCGATTGCAATGGCCATAGCCATGCCGGGATGGTCAGCAATATTTACTAGGCATATTGATAAAGGAAAAGAAGGATTTGATTGGAGCGTAGAACATGTTGTTTATAGTATTGGTACGGGAATTGCTGGCGCATTAAGTGGAATTATGGTTGCGAAATATGGTTTTAATGCGGTTTTTGTGATTGCCGGAATAATTGCGATAATCGGAGCACTGATTCCTTTATTTGTTTATAAAGATGTTAATGTTGGCGGGGATAATGAAATAAGATTTTTAAAAAAATAGTATGATTACAAAAGAAATGAAAATAGAAGAGGTGATACAAAAACATCCAGAAACAATAGAAATTTTTATGAAATATGGTTTTCATTGCTTGGGTTGCGCGGCTGCAAGCTTTGAAAACATCGAAGACGGCGCAACGGTTCACGGGATTGATATCGATAAATTTATAAAAGAATTAAACGATATTATCAAAGAAAAATAAAATGATCAATAGCAAAATTGCGCACATCTTAAATAATATTTCTGAATTTTTAGCCATGGACGACGTGCCATTTAAACCTCGCGCTTATGAAAAAGCAGCAATTAGTATTGAAGCACTCGATAAGAGTGTTTTTGATATTTATAAATTAGGGGGCATAAAAGCGCTGGAGCAAATTCCGGCCGTAGGCAAAAGTATTGCTCTCAAAATTGATGAATACATTAAAACCGGAAAAATTAAAGAATACGAGGCATTAAAAAAGAAAGTGCCAGTAAATCTTAATGAGCTTAGCGCGATTGAAGGTGTTGGCCCTAAAAGTATTTTGCGTCTTTATAAAAATTTAGGCATTAAAAACATAAAAGATCTAGAAAAAGCAATAAAAAATAAAAAAATTAGAAATATTAAGGGATTTGGACAAAAAAGTGAAGACAATATTTTAATGTCTATTCAATTTTTGAAAAATTCTAATCAAAGATTTCCTTTAGGATATGTTTTATATGATTTAAGGAGAATTGAAGAGAGAATTAAAAAAATAAAAGGAGTAGAAAAGACATTATTAAGCGGATCAGTGAGGAGAATGAAAGAAACGGTTGGTGATGCAGATATTTTAGTGGCCGTAAATAACGATAAAATAGCAAAAGAAGTGATAGATTATTTTATTAATATGCCAGAAGTTGCGCATATTTATAGTCGCGGAGAAACAAAATCATCCGTTAAATTAAAAAATCATATTAATTTTGACATGAGAGTTGTTGAGGAGAAAAGTTTTGGCGCTGCTTCACAATATTTTACTGGAAATAAAGACCATAATATTGTATTAAGAAAAATCGCGATTAAAAAAAGATTAAAGCTTAATGAATATGGTTTATTCAAAATCAAAAATAAAAAATCAAAAATTAAAAATTTAGCGGAAACCGAGGAAGAAATTTATAAGAAATTAGGATTACAATGGATTCCACCAGAATTAAGAGAAAATACTGGAGAAATTGAATTGGCCCAGAAAAATAAATTGCCAGATTTAATCGACTATAATGACCTTAAAGGTGATTTACAAATGCACTCAACTTGGTCAGATGGTTTGAATTCTATTGAAGAAATGGCGAAAAAAGCAATGAATATGGGCTTGGAATATATTGCCATAACCGACCACATACGCGGAACTTTTGATCACAAGATTAGTGAAAAAGCTTTAAATCAACAGTGGAAAGAAATAGATAAGCTAAATACAAGATACAAGAGACAAGATACAAACTTTCGGATACTGAAAGGCGGGGAGGTGGATATTTTGAACGATGGAAGATTGTTTATGAAAAATGAAGTTTTGAAAAAACTTGATATTGTGGGGGCATCAGTTCATTCTAATTTTAAGATGTCTAAAGAGAAAATGACCGAAAGAATAATTAAAGCAATGAAAAATCCTAATGTAGACATAATTTTTCACCCAACGGGGCGACTCATTGGCATAAGACCGCCATATGAATTAGATATAGAAAAAATTATTCGCGCAGCCAAAGAAACAAATACCATTTTAGAAATTAACGCATATTTTAATCGCCTTGATTTGAAAGATGAATATGTAAGAATGGCAAAAAACGCTGGAGTGAAAATTGCCATTAATTCTGATGCGCATAATCTTTCACATTTTCAATATTTAGAATTGGGTATTGCTCAAGCGAGAAGGGGCTGGTTGGAGAAGAAAGATGTAATTAATGCTTGGCCGTTAGAAAAAATGCTAAAAATACTGAAATGAACAAATTTGTAAAATATTGGACACTAGTGATATTTTGGATGGCGATAATATTTATTTTATCTTCTATTCCGAATTTAAAAACAAATTTAGAGCAGGATTTTTTATTAAGAAAAATTGCGCATATTGTTGAATTTGGAATTTTAACGTTTTTATTATTTAGAGCATTGAATCAAGAAAAAATCAGCTTTTTGAAAAAACTGATTTTTTCTTTTATTATCGCTTTGTTTTATGCTTTTACTGACGAACTACATCAATATTATGTTATTGGTAGGCATTGTAGTTTTGTTGATGTGGGAATTGATGGTCTTGGTATTTTTATTTTCTCTTTAGCGTGTTATTATAAAAATAGGAAAAAGGTCGTGAATTAAGTTAATTACCTGCCCGCCAAAGCTACGCTTGGCGTTGCGGGCGGGGAATAATTTTAAATTGTATGTTTTATTCATTATTTGGTTTAGGGTTTGTGGCAGGATTTTTGATTATTGTTGGCGTCATTTTTCTTTTAGTGAATTTAGGGATAATTAGTGCTGCAGTTTGGGCGTGGTGGCCTATTTTACTTATCATTGTTGGAATTTATATCCTAACCTTAAAAAAGAGAAGAAAGAAAATTGCTGTGCATAATATTTTTTCAAGATTAGCTTCGGATGACAGAATTCAATCAAAACTTAATAAAATTATTGAGACCGTTGATCAGGTGGTTGAGAAAAAAATAGATGAATGGCACGATGAGGCAATGAGTGAAAAGGAGGCAGAAGAAACAAGAAGAAATGAAAACCATCACACAAAACAGAAGATCCAGTTATGATTATGAAATATTAGAGACCTACGAGGCCGGTTTAATACTTTTTGGGTGCGAAGTAAAGGCAATCAAAACCGGCCATGTTAGCTTAACAGGCTCTTTTGTTACAACAAAAAATGGAGAGCTTTTTTTGACTAATGCCTTGATTCCTCCTTATCAACCGCAGAACACTCCAATTGATTATAATCAGTCACGACCAAGAAAACTTCTGCTTAAAAAATCAGAAATTAGCTCATTAATAAGTAAATTGAAAGTTAAAGGATTGACATTGATACCCATTCGGTTATATACTAAAAAAAACAAGATAAAGCTTGAATTTGGCATAGCCAAGGGAAAGAAAAAAGCCGATAAGCGGGAAGCAATCAAGAAACACGACATTGAAAGAGATATTGGTAGAAAGTTGAGGGGGCGCTAGGTTTCGATTGAAAGTACTTTTAAAATAAGCAAGTCGAGGATTCTAGTATCTCGTTAAAATCTAGAAAAAATAAACGCAAATACAAATTTTGCTTTTGCCACAGCTTAATTTAAGTTGTAGCCACTTTGATGGAGATTCTCAATAGGCTATCAAAGTGTTATAGTGCCAAAAGGCACTTGAGATAGATATTATGATGCCCAAGTTGTAATATTAAAATTAATTGGGTCAAATTATTCAAATTTTTGTTTGTTTACGATTTGAATAATTACAATAAACAAACTAAACTTGTAGAATTGTTTTAAGATATTTTCAAGATGCGGGTTCAACTCCCGCCGCCTCCACCGAGCCAAACTCGGGATTATAAAATTAATTACATTACTATATGAGCAGAGAATCAAACGAAAAAATAGGTGTATTGTCTCAACAGGCCATAATAAAAATTGAGGAATTAAAACAAAGAACGAAAGAAAATGAAACTGCCACAAAGAATTTAAGAGAAGCGTTAGGATGGTATGTGGACGCAAGAAATATTTCCGAAGAGAATGAGTCCGTGTTAGAAGATCCAAAAAAGGACATAAAAAAGCACGGTTATACGTTCGAAGAATTAGATGCAGAATTTAAAGATTTTAATGATCAAGAGATCGATGCAATTCAAAGCGGAATTTCTATATTTTAGATCACAAAATAAATTATAAAATAAATGTTTCAAAAAAGACCATTTTTTAGAAAATTTGATAATAGACGTTTTGTTAAACAGAACCAAGACAGAATTAATGAACAAATTAGAGTATCAGAAGTTCGAGTAATTGATGAAAAAGGAGTTAATTTGGGTGTTTTAAAAATACAGGAAGCAATTGGGCTCGCCAAAGAAAAAGGACTAGATTTAGTCGAAATTTCAGAAAAAACCACTCCGCCAATTTGCAAAATAATCGATTACGGAAAATATAAATACATACAAGAAAAAAAAGAGAAAAAACAACAATCGCATCAAAAAAAGAGTGAAATAAAAGGCATTAGAATTGGTTTAACTACTTCTTCTCATGATTTGGAGATTAGAGCCCACCAAATAGAGAAGTTTTTTAAAGAAGGCCATAAAGCTAGAATTGAAATGAAATTAAAAGGAAGAGAAAAAGCGCATTTCGATTTGGCCAAAGAAAGATTAGAATTATTTATAAGTACAATCCACGGAGGCATCAAAAGAGAAGAAGAAATTAAAAGAAGCCCCCAAGGATTGGCAATAACTATATGTCAGGGAAAACAAGAGGATCGGTCACAAAACGATTCAAAATAACAAAAAACAGAAAAATAATTCATCGACTGCCCAACCAAAATCATTTGAATTCAAAAGAATCTGGAAACGAAAAAAGAGCCAAAAGACATTCAAAAACAGTCGAACATAAAACCAGGATGATAACAAATATCATCGAGTTTAGGAATAGGTAATTAAGGTCACTGCCCGCCAGAGGCGGGTCCGCCTTGGGCGGAAATTTAGAAATAGGTAAAATTTTATGACAAGAGTTAAACGAGGCGTGCAAAAACGCGCAAGAAAAAAGAAAATTATTAAACTCGCCAAGGGTTTTAAATGGAGACGAAAAACCAATTACCGGGCTGCAAAAGATGCATTAAAACATGCATGGACTTATGCTTATCGGGATAGAAGAAACAAAAAGAGAAGCTTTAGAAACCTCTGGAATATAAAAATTAGTGCTATTTGTAGAGAAAATGGAATTTCTTACAGCAAATTTATTAATGCAATTAAGAAAGCTGGTATAGAAATTGATAGAAAGATTCTATCGCAGCTGGCCGAAAATCATCCCGAAACATTCAAAAAAATATTATCCGCCTCCGCTGAAGCTATGGCGGACAAGGACGAAATTAAGATAAAATAGATTAAGGATAAAGAAGGCCCCGCAGCTGCGGGGCTTTTAAATTAAGCCAAAGTAGGTTAAAATTAAAATATGACAATTAGGTCAGAGATAAAGGAGATGATCTCCAAAATATTAGGAGAGGGTGTTCAGTTTACGGTTGAGATTCCGGAGAATAAAAGTTATGGCGATTATGCTACTAATGTAGCTTTAATTTTGGCAAAAAAACAAGGGAAAAATCCGACGGAGGTAGCAAATAAAATCAAATCAAAAATGGCGAATGAAATGTTTGGGAAAATAGAAATTATTAACGGATTTATTAATTTCTTTTTAAAACCAGAATTTATTCAAAATCAGATTAAGGAAATTTTAAGACAAAATAAAAAATTTGGGAGAATTAACATTGGTAATAATCAGAAAGTTCAGGTTGAATTTATCTCTTCAAATCCAACCGGCCCTTTAACTGTTGCTAATGGTCGTGGTGGTCCAATGGGGGATACTTTGGCAAATGTTTTAAATTTTGCGGGATACAAAACAAAAAAAGAATTTTACGTAAATAATTCCGGAAATCAAATCATGGTTTTGGGCCATTCAATTTTAAAAGATAGCGAAGCACAATATAAAGGGGATTATATTGATGCTTTAGTAGAAAGATTATCAAAAAATCAAGTATTTTTAGGTAAGGATGCATATAAACTTGGGCAAGAAGCAGCGGATATTATTGTTAATGAAATGCTGAAAAAAACTGCGGAAAAATTTAATATCAAATATGATACATGGTTTTTTGAATCGGATTTACACAAAAAAGGCACAACGGATAAAATAATTAAATTTTTAAAAAGCAAAGATTTATTATATGAACAAGAAGGAGCGGTTTGGTTTAAGAGCAGTCAGTTTGGAGATAGTAGAGACAGGGTTTTAATAAAAAAAGATGGTCTAAAAACATATTTGGCAAGTGATATTGCATATCATTATAATAAGTTTAAAGAAAGAAAATTCGATAAAGTAATTAATATTTGGGGAGCTGATCATCATGGTGATGTTCCAGGACTTTTGGCTGGGGTTGAGGCAATCGGATACAAGGGAAAATTGGAAATAATTTTACAGCAATTTATTACAATTATAGAAAAAGGAGAAAAGATTAAAATGTCCAAAAGATTAGGCACTTATGTTCCGATTGACGAGTTATTGGATACAGTTGGTCCGGACGTTGTTCGATTTTTCTTTTTAATGCATTCTAATGATAAACAGATGGATTTTGATTTGGATTTGGCTAGAGAAAAATCAGACAAGAACCCGGTTTATTATGTGCAGTATGCTTATGCGCGTATAAGTAGCATTTTAAGAAAATCAAAAGGCCATAATTTGAATGTAAAATTAGAATTATTAAATCATGATTCAGAAACAGAATTAATAAAAGAATTAATAAAACTGCCGGAAATCATTGAAGATACAGTTAAAGATTATCAGGTTCATCGTCTGCCGAACTATGCAATTAAACTTTCGTCTTTATTTCATAGGTTTTATACTGATTGTCATGTTTTGGGAGAAAAAAAAGATTTAGAAAAAGCGCGCTTAGCATTGGTTATGACGACAAAGATTGTGTTGGGTAATGTTTTGGACTTAATGGGTATAAGTAAGCCCGAAAAGATGTAATTTATGAAATTTAATAATCAGTATTATATTCTTCGCCACGGAAGAGCAATCTCAAACGAAAAAAATGCATCTAGTTGTTGGCCAGAAAAATTCTTTAACCCCATAACCTCAAAAGGCAAACAACAGATTAAAAAAATAATTCCGAAAGTTAAAAAGTTAAAAATTGATTTAATTTTTAGTTCAGACATATTAAGGACAAAACAAACTGCAGAAATTATTGCCAATACATTAGGATTAAAAGTAATTCTTGATAAAAGATTACGAGAAATAAACACAGGAATTTTTAATGGGGGACCATTAAAAAAATGGTATGAATTTTATCAACACGATGAGAATTTTTTTACTGAAAAACCAAAAAATGGAGGAGAAAATTATCGCGAGGTCAAAAAAAGAACCGAAAAATTTTTAAAAGAAATCGATAAAAAATATAAAAATAAAACAATTCTTATTGTAAGTCACGGAGGAACATTAGAAAATATGCAGGCAATGGTTAAAAATTTGACAGAGAAACAGCAAATATTATGCGGGAAAGATTTATTTTTAAAAGAAGGTGAGTTCAAGAAATTAAATTAATATTGATTATGAATATACCAGAACAAGAAAAGAAAATATTGGAATTTTGGAAAGAAAATAAAATTTTTCAGAAATCTTTAGATAAAAAATCACCTAAGGGAGATTTTGTATTTTACGAGGGACCACCAACCGCCAATGGTAAGCCAGGAATTCATCACGTTGAAGCCAGGGCATTTAAGGATGTGATTCCGCGATACAAAACAATGCAGGGATATCACGTAGAAAGAAAAGCCGGCTGGGACACTCAGGGATTGCCAGTTGAATTGGAAGTAGAAAAAGAATTGGGATTTAAAAACAAAAAAGATATTGAGAATTATGGTATAGCGAAATTTAATCGAAAATGCAAAGAAAGTGTTTGGAAGTACAAAGAAGAATGGGAAAAAATGACAGAAAGAATGGGCTATTGGATAGATATGAAAAATCCATATATAACCCATGACAATAATTACATAGAATCTCTTTGGTGGATTATTAAACAGATCTACGACAAAGGGCTGATTTATAAAGGATATAAAGTTGTTCCACAGTGTCCGCGCTGTGGCACTGCTTTATCTTCTCATGAGGTGGCGCAAGGATACCAGAACATTAAGGAGGAATCAGTTTATATCAAATTTAAACTGAAAAACAAAGACAATGAATACGTACTTGCATGGACAACTACCCCCTGGACGTTACCCGGAAATATTGCCTTAGCCATTGGTGAGAAAATTGAATATGTAAAAATTAAGCAAAATAATGAGTTTTATTATTTAGCAAAAAATTTATTAAACAAAATTGATGGCGTGTATGAAATTATTGAGGAATTAAAAGGCGTAAAAATGGTCGGATGGGAATACGAACCTTTGTTTAAAAATATAATTAAGGGGAATGGAAAAAACGCCAAAAACGCTTTTAAAATTTATCCTGCCAATTTTGTTTCCACAGAAGACGGAACGGGCATTGTGCATACTGCAGTTATGTATGGAGTAGAAGATTATGAATTGGGTGAAAAAATTGGGCTACCTAAAGTACACACTGTTAATCCTGACGGAACTTTTAATGAATTGGTTCCGAAATGGCAAGGAAAATTTGTTAAAGACGTAGAAAAAGAAATAAAAGAAGATTTAAAAAACAGAAAAATTTTATTTAAAGTTGAAAATTATACACACGATTATCCTTTTTGCTGGCGCTGTGATTCGCCGTTGATTTATTATGCTCGAGATTCTTGGTATTTTGAAATGAGTAAATTAAGAAAGGAATTAATTAAAAACAATGAGAAAGTTAATTGGATTCCAGAACACATCAAAGAAGGGAGGTTTGGAGAGTGGTTGAAAGAAGTAAAAGATTGGGCAATTTCCAGAGAAAGATATTGGGGTACGCCAATACCAATATGGATTTGCGAAAATTGTAAAGAAATAAAAGTTATTGAATCGCGCAAAGAATTAGGTGTTGATGATAAGTTTGATTTGCACAAGCCATTTATTGATGAGATTAAATTTAAATGTAAATGTGGCGGAGAAATGAAACGAATCTTGGAGGTGATGGATTCTTGGTTTGATTCAGGAGCAATGCCTTTTGCGCAATATCATTATCCATTCGAAAACAAAAATCTAATCGATAAAAAAGAACAATTTCCAGCAGATTTTATTTCCGAAGCTGTCGACCAAACTCGTGGTTGGTTTTATACATTACTAGCGGTGTCTACGATGTTGGGCAAAGAATCTCCCTATAAAAATGTTATTTGTCTTGGGCATATTTTAGATAAAGATGGGCAAAAAATGTCTAAACATATTGGTAATATTGTTGATCCGATATTGATGATTGAAAAATATGGAGCGGATATTGTTCGTTGGTATATATACACTGTTAATCAGCCAGGTGAGCCAAAAAGATTCAGTGAAGATGGATTAAAAGAATCGGGTGGCGTGTTCAATACTTTATTAAACGTATTAAATTTTTATAAAACGTTTGAAGATGGAACCGAGACAAAAGATTTAAATAAAAACAAGGACCTAATAAATATTTTAGATAAATGGATTAGTTCGAAATTGTCATTATTAACAGAAAATATTAAAAAATGTTTGGACGATTATGACATTTTTAGTGCCACAAGAAAAATTCAAAGTTTTATTGAAGATCTTTCTGTTTGGTATGTTCGAAGATCGCGCGATAGGTTCAAAAACGAAGGAGAAGATAAAATACGCGCTTTAAAAACTTTACGTTATATTTTGTTGTGTTTATCAAAAATAATGGCTCCGTTTACGCCGTTTATGGCGGATTATATTTACAAGGAGATCAACGGCGATAAGGAAAGCGTACATTTAGACGTTTGGCCGGAAGTAGATAAAAAATTAATTGATAAAGAATTAGAAGAACAGATGGAACAAGTGAGAAATATTTGTAGTTTGGCCTTGCAAAAAAGAGCAGAAGCGGGGATAAAAGTGAGACAACCACTCGCCAAATTACAAATTACAAATTACAAATTACAAAACGAATTAATTGATTTGATTAGAGACGAAGTGAACGTAAAAGAGGTTGTAGTGGATTTGAAAGAAGGGGTGGTATTAGATACCGCTATTACCGAAGAACTCAAGGCAGAGGGCATTGTTCGTGATTTTGTGCGTAATATTCAGGCAAAACGCAAGGAAATGGGTTTAACACCCAAAGATAAAATCAGGGTTGTTTTCGGAGACGAAGCATTAAAAGATGTCATAAACAAAAATCAAGCCCAAATCAAAAAATCCGTGATTGCCACGAATATAGTTTTTAAGGCAGGCAAGGACTTGACAATTTCTGTGGATTTGCTATAATGTAACGTGAGGAGTAAAATCCTCAAGATTTACAAAGTCCCGATTAAATCGGGACAAGGAGGATGGGAAAATGTGGAAAAGAAAATTTTATTTCTTTACGGTGCTCCGGTGGGGGAACATGATTTTCGGGGTGACCCGAACACAAATCGTGTTCATGCGCCACATTTATTGGCGCTGGACGTGGAACTTTTATAATGAAAAAGTCCGTGAGTACTCTCTTGATCCTACGGAGGGCGGGAGGTTCTCTCCGAAGGACTGCGGGATGGCGGGATGAAGGAAGAATAAAATAAGGGTTTTTCGGCCCTGATGCTACGGCATCGGGGCCTTCTTATTTTTTGTAAAATACAATATAATTAAAATATGATTAAAACCGAGGCAATAATACTAAAATCAGCTGACCAAAATGAAACTGGTCGGCTTTTGACTGTTTATTCCGAAAAATTGGGAAAGATTAATGTGCAGGCAAAAGGAGTGAAAAAAGTGGAAAGCAAATTACGACCACACATTGAGCCGATTTCCTATACGCAATTAATTCTTGTTGAAGGCAAGAACTTTTTGATTTTAAAAGATGCATATTTATTAAATCAATTTTTAAATATTAGAAAGGACTTAGAAAAAATAAAAATTGCTAAAAAATTA
>Ga0315281_10013051_pt1 | contig 11265 bp, 7 predicted proteins | sample YL17G07_0_MG_FD_204540 | JGI IMG/M metagenome (GOLD analysis project Ga0315281, IMG submission 204540) | Sediment microbial communities from Yellowstone Lake, YNP, Wyoming, USA - YL17G07_0 | ecosystem: Environmental > Aquatic > Freshwater > Lake > Sediment | place: USA: Wyoming | collected... | reverse complement strand
TCTGCTCGATTCAGCCAGCCCGACTCAGGTCGGCAAATGAACTCTGACGAAAATCGGAAAAGCCTCAGCTCATCCAACTGAACTGGAATCCGAGACGATCTGTGACAAAGAAATTAGGCCCTAACACCTGGAGTGCCCTCGGTAGAAAACATTTCGCGCCTCATTGGGGAAACCGGATGGTTAGAGATCGTGCTGCTGAAGTCAGAGGTGAAAAGTGGTCTCAACATTGGAGATATTCTTCCACTCGACCGACGTGCCAGCGTAATCGCGACACGCTCTGACTTTGATTTGGAGCACATCTCTGTCCACGAAGGCGTACCAGAGGGCCGAGCACAATTTGCCCTGCCTATCTTGCCCACGGCTCAGCGCCACATCGGCGAACTGCTTAGCAAGAATCGCGGCGAGCTAATCGCGATCACAGTGAGTGGCAGAATTCGGCATATCGTCAAGATAGGAGATTCATTTTCGTCAGGCTCGGCAGGCGTTTTGACTATTGAAGACGCCAGTGGCGGACTCGCAGTGACGGAGGCGAGAGAGTATGAACGTTTGTTCCGTTGGGATTCGCTTCCATTACTTCTCAGGCAGGAGGAAACTGAAATTGTCAGTCCGTCAATGGGCGACGATCAACTAAAAGCCGCACTCGCAGCGCTTATCGGCGGAATTGCTCTGGTCATGTGCCTAATGCTTCTTCTCTACGGCACCTACCTCGGAATCGTCGGCTGTGTCGCCCTCACCTATTGCATCCTCTTGAGCTACGGCGTATTCAGTGCGACCGGTCTTGTGTTGACTCTTTCGTCACTGGCTGGCTTTGTACTCACTGCTGGTGTGGCCGTCGATTCTTTCATCCTGATATTTGAAGGGATCAAGGACAACATAAGAGACCGAATGAGGAACAAACTCATTCCCTTCGACGAAGATTATATCTGGCAAGAAATTCGACAAACCGGCCGTCACTTGATGGCGCTTCGGATCACGACGATTGTAGGAGCCGCCGCATTACTCTTGTCATCGGGCCACGTCCGTGGCTTTGCTGTATCCTTGATAGTTGGCCTTACGTGCGAAGCCATCGTCGCATCGCGCCTGGTACTCGGTGGCCTCTTGCTCCTAATTGCGGATCATGGGAAGAAAGTGTCTCGGTGGACCTACGGAATACCGCTCCTCCAAGGAAACTGGATTCGTGCCGCCTTCGCTCGTGTCCTCTCTCGCCTTCCAAGCGTCACATTTGTTTCGATTCTTCTCGGAATAGTCTGCGGAATTTGGATTTTTCTGAAACCACCACCTCTTGGTCTCGATTTTGCTGGCGGCCTTCAGGTTAGGGTCGAACTGCCTAATGCAAGGTCACGAGAATGGATTCATGATTCGCTTCGTTCAACGCCGCTCGGCACCGCGTTGGCTGCGGTTCAGGGCATCCCTCTCCAGCATGACAAAGAAAACCGCTCTTGGATATTGTCATTCCGCCGTCGTGGAATTCCGTCCGACGACAGCCAGGCAGTTCAAATGCTCCAATCTGCGTTAAGTAGCGGAGGAACTCATTGCTCGATCTCGGGTACGTGGAATACTGGACCACGACTACCAAGTATCGAATTGCGGCGCTGGTTGTTTACAGCTCTTGCCGCAAGTCTACTGATTCTAGTTTACTGTGCAACTCCTCTTTCGGGGATCTCGCTTGGCGGTGAACGGCTCCGACCCGCTACGGTTGCCTTGCTCACGGTTTGGTGGGATTTGCTGATAGTTATTGGTCTACTGTCGGTCTTTCAATTAGAAGTCAATGCGAACGTCGTGGTTGGTCTTTTTTTTCTCCTCGGCTACTCAATCAACGACACCCTCGTCCTGACTTGGCATCTCGATCGGGAAGTGCGCTCAGTGATTCGCTCTGATGAGCCGCTCCCTTCTGTCGAGAGGGTGGCGCTGAACATTCGGGATCGAACGTTTAACACGAGCCTGACTTCGTTTCTGGCTGTCCTTCCGGTTGCCCTATTAGCAAGCACGGAATACAGAAGCTACATGTTTGTTGTGACGGTTGGCATCTGCGTCGGAACTTACTCATCAACTTTCATTGCAGGCTTCTTCCTGCAAAGGATAATCAATCGCCTTTCGCGTCGGCGAGGACTTATTGCGGTGGAATCCTCACCAAGAATCTAGCATGGCTGTGCCGTGAAATTTTGGGACGACAAAAATCGGGCCTAAACAACGAGGGTCTTGAAAATTGAGAATAGTCTCATCAGCGGATGGGCTTAGATCTTTACCAAAATCGTTCCGTGGGTCGGGCTACTTTTTGCGGCACGTACCGAAACAGGTCGCTGAAACTGAGAATGAGCCTGCTTGCATTCATTGGATGTGATCATGACCGTGGAGCCAAACGAAACCAAACATGTGATGCCTTTGCGAACCTCAAGTGGGAACTTTGAATTCGAAACTGAAGTGACTACAAGTATCGAAGGCCTAAAACACGAGACACACCCCATGGAGACGAATAGGTGTTAGCACTCGAACTATTTGTCACAAAACTGCTCGATTTCGAAATGGGGGTTTCGAGCAACTGCGGGTGTGCAGCAGTAGGTCCTGTGGGAATGTTGGAAACGCGAGCTTCATCAGCGTTTTCAACCATTTCCACAGGACGGGCCTTGAACCTCGCCGGGGCACTTGCGCCATCTCGACCACTGACAAATATCCTGAACTAAATGCTGACAATCCGCGTGACTCCTAACATCCTTGGTCCGGCGTGAGAACCGGTGAGCGAGCGAGAACGAGACTGGGAGCAGCATTGATCGAGAGCCGTGGACCATCCGGCGTTGTCAGTTCGTCGATCCGTACTCCCTCGTTCTTCTCAAATGACTCAAATGGACCGCCCCCGGGGGTCTACTTGTGTCGTTCTATTCTGCTTTCACCCGACGAATACTCTCGAGAACGGAAGGCGCGATGCCCTCAAGATGACAACTCCACCGACTGACGAGAGCCTGCGTGCAAGGAGTGATCGAATGAAGAGTCGACAGGTCGCGCGGCGTCTCGCCGCATTCTCGGCCGCCGGCGCACTGTTGATCGGGACATGCGCGACTGCGCAAGCAGCGTCGAAGTCCTCCCGAGTCGTCGCCGGAGCCGTCGCCGTCGGGTCGGTCAAGTGCCTCGATTGTCACGACGAGATCTCGCACGCGATCGGCAGCCACCGGCGAGCATTCGTTGCGGCCCCGGCCGGGCTTGGATGCGAGTCGTGTCACGGTCCGGGGAGCGTTCACGCCGAATCGAACGAGAAGAAAGACATCCTCGGCAAAGAGGATCTGGCATCGCTCGACGCCTCGGGTCGATCGGCCGCGTGCTTGTCGTGTCACGGGAAGCGGATGGCGAAATGGAAGGGGACGGAGCACGCCGCCGCCGACGTGTCGTGCTGGGACTGCCACCGCGACCAGCTCCATTTCGTCTCGGAAGCGGAGAAGAGTTTCGTTCGCCAGTCCCCGGGGCGCTGCGCCGCTTGCCACGCGAACGTCGAGAGCGAATTCCGTTTGCAGTACCGCCATCCAGTCGCGGCCGGCAAGCTCTCGTGCCTCTCCTGTCACGACCTTCATGCCGAAGGGCGCGTCGGGTTCCGCGTCAAGAGCGGGACGGCGGAATGCGTGTCGTGCCATACATCGGTCGCTGGGCCGTGGGTCTTCGAGCATGACGCACTCGAAGAAGGTTGCACGACTTGCCACCGGCCGCATGGCTCCGTCAATCGCCGCCTCCTGACCGAATCCGGAAACGCGCTCTGTCTGAAATGCCACGCTCAGTCCGATTTCCCAGCGGTGGGGAAGCGGGTCCACAACTACCCGCTCGCCGCAGGGGGTCTCTGCACCGATTGTCACTTGCAGGTCCACGGGAGCAACACCGATGCGAACCTCAATCCGCGATTTCGTTAGACCGTGGGCCGGGCTCGGCCCCTTCATCTCGATCATCGCCCTGGTTGTCGGGGCAACGTCCGTCCGTGGAGAAGACGCGGCCCCCTCTCGCTGCGCCTGGGGTCTCGGCGGCGTCGGCGTCGGAACGAGCGGCGACCGGGACAAGTGGCTCGAGGATTTCGGCGCCAAGTCCGGATTCACCCTCGACGCTCTCCGTTGCGGTCGAGACGACGAGCGGAGTGCGTTCTCCGTCGATGTCCGCTGGCTCGCCTCGGAAGAAGGGGCCCTTCGCGGCGCCTTCGAAGGAACCGGGGGGTGGAAGTTGCGCGTCGGCCTCGATCAATACCGAAAGTGGTCCGACACATCCGTCGGCCCGCCAGTCACCTCGTTTGGGACTCCGCTCGACCAGTTTTACCCGGGCGACAATACGATCCGCGCGGCCTTCGGCAATCGCGAAGTCGTGAGCCGGCGCCGTTCGGCCTGGCTGGACCTCTCATTCCCTACCGGCACGTTCGGCACCATCGTCCTGGGCGGGGAACGGCTCGAGCAGGAAGGGACGCTCACCTTGGTGAGCCGCGGCTCGACCTTCGCCGACGATCGGCTCCTGGCTTTCAACACGCCCGCCCTCGCAAATCTCGACCTCGGGACGAACCGGGGATTTCTACGCGGCGACTTTCTTCTCGGAGACGTAACGCTTTCGGCTGCGGCGTCATTCGAAAAGCGGAGCGACGACGTTCTCCGCACCTATCCGACGTTTGGAACCGGCTCCCTTCTCGATCTCACATCCCTTGGCGACCGCTTCGACACGCGGACGACCCGCGCCGAGCTTGCTGGCTCTTACCCCGCCGGGCCCGCAACCCTCTTCGCGAGCGGAAGCTGGACCCGATCGAAGGCCGAACCGTCGAGCACCCGGTCGATCGACGCACCAGACGGCGCGAGCCTTGGTAGCCGCTCGACGAGCGGCACCCGAACCGATGCGAGGAATCAAACGACGAGCCTCGGCGCGGTCGTCGAGGCGACGGAAAATCTCGTTTTTCGTCTCGGTGTAACGGCCGGCAAGGAGACATCGAGTGGAAGCGGCGCCGAGACTCGGTTCGACAACGGCGCCACCGACCCGACGATCTGGAACTCGTCCGCCCGCCGGGAAACCCGGCGAACGACCGCCAAGGGGGAAGCGACCTGGAGCGGCGCCGGGATTCGCGCGACCCTTGGCTACGACTGGCAGGCCCGCGAACGCGACTCGGAAAGCGTCATCGAAAAGTCGCCGGCGATTTTTCCCGCGCGCTACGCCGAGACCTCCGATCGGGATTCCACCCGCGGTCGGGCTTATTTCCGCCTCCGCGTTCCTTTGGGCGCCGCGCATCGGCTTCTTGTCGGAATCGACCGCACGAAAGAGACGACCGACCTCGAGCTCGGCGAGATCGAGAACGAATACGCGACCGGGGAAGTCGATCGAACAGGCTGGCGCGCGTTCGCCGACGCGCAGCTTTTTCGCACCGGTGCGACGTCCGTCTCCCTCCGCTACGACGGAGCAAAGGGGAAAGACGAGCTCGGCGCTCCCGTTTTCGATCCGATTTACGACCCGTCCCGAACGCCCGGCGGGACACGCTTCGACCATGACAAGCACTCGGTCGACCTCCGGGCATTCTCGTCGAACGAACGTCTCTCGGGTTGGGCGTCGGTTGGCTGGCGGAAGGAGACTGGAGAGTTCTCTCCGGCTCTCGCGACGTTCGCCGGTTTCGCAGCGACGACCTGGAAGACCTCGGGACCGGCCGTCTCCGCCGGCGGCGCGTTCGCTCCATGGCCGAGCGGCTCGTTCGACGCGAATGTCTTCTGGATGCAAACGCGAGATTCGGTTGCAAATGACCGGCTCGAAGCGGGTGTCGGATATCGCCACGACTTTTCCGATCGCATCGGCCTGGTCGCGCGTTATCGATGGGCCCGCTTCGATGAGCGGCGATTCGGGACGGATGACTACCGCGGGAATGTCGGAACGATTCTCCTCGTCGGGCGCTTCTGAAAGAAAGGTAGGGGATTCATGACTGAAACGAAGAACGAACCGGGAACCATCGCGGGCTCGAGATTCGCCACGAGTCCGGGACGCGCCTTGGCGTCCCTCGTGTTGCTCGCCTGCCTCGGGGGCACGCCGCCAGCCGCGGCCGGGGGCAGCTCTTCGAGCCTCCGCCCCACGCCCCGGCCGATCGATTCGGGGCCGACAGAAATCTACGTCGATGCCTCGCCGCCGCCAACAAACTTCGTTGGCCTGCACGACCGAAACTCGCCGGTCTACGACGCCAACTGCCTCGCGTCGGGATGCCACGAGGGCATCGACAAGGAAGCATCGACCGATCCGCGGGTGCCGGGAATCCATCAGATGATGATTCCCTACACTCCGGGCTATTCCCCCTCGAAAGGCGCCACGAACTCGATTTGCCAGAAGTGCCACGCAACGGTTGATTTTTCGAACACGCCGACGGCGGGTGCAATTCGAAAGCAGGTCGATCCGCGTCAGTGTGCGCTTTGCCACTCTCCAGCGGGACCGGGAAAACCGCTTTACCGGCGTTGATGACCGATCGAAGGAGCGGATCGCCATGAAAGACAACGAAAGAACGAACGAGTCCCTCGGAATTATCGCTTGTTTGAACCCATCTCTCGATCGGCGCCGATTTGTCCAGACCGGGACTGCCGCCGTCGCTGCGGCGGCGGTGATGCCGGCGCTCCTCACCCCCGTCCCCGCCGAGGCGGTCAGTTACGGCGATCCGGATCCCATCGACACCGATCCTCGCGTGAAGATCGTCTACTCGATGTGCTTCATGTGCCACAGCCGCTGCGCCATCAAGGCGAAGGTCGTCGACGGCGTGCTCGTGAAGATCGACGGAAATCCCTACCATCCGAATTGCGCGAGCCCCGACGAGCGGCTCCCGTTCGAGACGCCCGTCGGGGATGCACGGCTGATTCGTGGCCGGGTCTGTGCAAAATCCCAGGCATACATTCAGACTCTCTACGACCCGACGCGCGTCAAGGCGCCTCTCGAAAGGGTCGGGCCGCGCGGCTCGGGACAGTGGCGGGAGATCAGTTGGAAAGAGGCGCTCGACAAGATTGCAGATCACCTGAAGACGATCTATGACAACACGACCGACATCGACCCGGCCTTCCCTGAAATGGGAAAAATTGCGAATCGCCTGGTCTTCGCTCCGGGAAGGATTCAAGAGGGGAACGCCGATTTCACCGACCGCATCTTCAAGGCGGGATTCGGGACGGCAAACTTTCGCGTCAACCACACGTCGATCTGCGAAGTGAGTCACCACTCGGCCTTCAAGCTCGTTACCGACGGAAAGGTCAATCACTTCAAACCCGATGTCCTCAACGCCAAAGTGCTGGTCTGGTTCGGGACGAGCCCACTCGAGAGCAGCTTCTCACACCAGCAGATCGCTCGTCACGTCGCCGAGTTTTTGAAAAGCGGCGGAAAGATGATCACTGTCGATCCTCGGCTTTCGAACACGGCAGGCAAAAGTACGCTCTGGGTCCCGATCAAGCCGGGGACCGATGCCGCTTTCGCACTCGGCATGTGCCGCTGGATGATCGACAACAGAAAATACGACAAGGACTTTCTGGCGAACACGAAGCCCGACGTCAACGGAGAAAAATGCTACTCCGACGCGACGTTCCTCATTCGCAAAGACAACGGGAAATTCCTGACGTTCAAAGATGCCTCCGACGTCGTCCACAACTTTGCCTGGAAGAACGGTCAGGCCTACTGGAACGACCAGGTTCCCGGCGCCGTTGCGGAGCTCGACCCGGGAACCGTGGCAGTCGATCCCGGTGACGGCACCGCCGTCGACTGCGTGACGGTCTGGTCGCTTTTTGCCGCAAGAGTCGGGGAAAAGAGCGTGTCCGAGTGGGCAGCCACGTGCGGTGTCGATGTCTCGATGGTGGAGGAGACGGCCCGGGAGTTTTCATCCGCCGGAAAGCGCGGCGTCGCCAACGCCTACCGCGGAGCGGTGAAGCACACCAACGGGACCTACGCCGCGCTCGCCATCGCGGCGCTGAACGCATTGAACGGGAATTACGACTGGAAGGGCGGCAATCAGAAAGGAGGGGGCCGGGTCATCGCCGAAGGAGGAGGCGCCAATCAGGTCGCTCTCGCGAAAGTACCGGGCGGAACGTCGCCCAAAGGAGTACCGCTCACTCGTCACGGCAAGACATACGAGAAAGACGCGCCCAAAATCTTTGCTCGCGACGGCTATCCCGCGAAGCGGCCGTGGCAGCCGATGAATGGGGACTGGAACTACCAGGAAATCATGCCGTCGATCGAAGACGGTTACCCCTACGCGATCGACACGCTGATCACTTATTGGAACGCGATTCCGTACTCCGTCCCCTCCGCGAAGGACGTCTTTGAACGCGTGGCGGCCGACACCAGCAAGATCAAGCTCCACGTCTGTATCGATGTCGTGATGGGAGAGACGGCGAAATGGGCCGACATCATTCTTCCCGAGAGCACGTCGGTCGAAAAGTGGAGTTTTCCCGGGGGTGGCACACCGGCCGTTCCGACCAAGGTCGGGAATTTTCGGCAGCCGGTCGTCGGGACATACCTTGAGAAAGAGATCGGCGGAGTCGTTCGACGCTTCTACGTTCCAACCTACGCCCAGGGAAACGTCGCCTACGACTGGTGGCGTTCGAAAGGTGTCGTCTCCGGCAGCGAGGCCGAGGCGACCGGGCCTCAGCTCCTCGAGGACATCTGTATCGCCCTCGCCGGCCGGCTCGGCCTCCCCGGCGTCGGAGCGAACGCCTTCGACATAACAACCGGCAAGACGGGGCTCGACTGGAGAAGCGATCTCTATTCGGCCTGGGACTTCTATTACAACTCTCTGCTCAATATGTCGGTCGAGACGGGGGTCGCCGTGCAGGAAATGATCGACAAGGGGGGCGTCTACTATCCGCTCACGGGGAGCCCGGCCGATCCTGCCGCGGCCTATTCGGGCAACTTCATGAAGTCTCAATACAAGGGGATCGTCCACCTCTACGTCGAGAAACTGAAAACGACAAAAGACTCGATGACTGGCCACGTCTACGATCCGCTTCCGGCCCAGGTTCCCATCGCGGACGCGATGGACGTGCCGATCCCCGAGAATTCCACCTACCCATTCGCTCTTGTCACATACAAGAACGCCTATCACGGTCAGGCACGAACAATCGCCAACCCGTGGCTGCAGACGATCAAGCCCGAGAATTTCGCCGAAATCAGTCGAGCCGACGCCCGGTCACTCCTGCTCGGGAACGGCGACTGGATCCGGATTACGGGGCAGAACGGCGCTTCTGTCACGGGGCGAGTACGCGTCACGGAAGGCATCCGGCCGGGGGTCGTCGCGATTTCCCACCACTACGGCCACTGGGAGTCGGGGGCAAACGCAGAGACCCTCGTCGATGGTAAGAAACATCCGAGCGACCCGGCCCGAGGGCTCGGCATCGCTCCCAACCCGCTCATGATGAAAGACCCGGCGCTCGGAAATGTTTGTCTCCAGGACAAGATCGGCGGGAGCGCTTCGTTCTACGACTCGTTTGTCAAAATCGAACGTTGGAATGGGTAGGGAGGAACCGATGACACAAATCGGATGGAAGATCGACCTCACCAAGTGCGTCGGCTGCCACACCTGCGCGGTGGCGTGCAAGGCGGAGAACAACACGGCCCCGCAGGTTTCCCCCCTCCCGGTTCGTAACGGCCGTTCGATCTCGGTCGATTGGCGGCGGGTATTCGAGATTGAACGGGGGGTCTACCCGAAAGTCACGAAGGAGTTCGTGACGATGTCGTGCCACCACTGCGCCGAGCCGGCGTGCCTCAAGAGTTGCCCCGTCGGGGCAATCACCAAGCGGAGTCAGGACGGCATCGTCCGGATCGACCTCGACAAGTGCAACGGCTGCAAGTACTGCGTGTGGGCCTGTCCCTACGGCGCTCCGAGATTCAACGAGCTGACCAAGAAAGTCGAGAAGTGTACGTTCTGCTATCAGCGGATCGACGCGGGGCTCGCCCCGGCTTGCGTGACCACGTGCGTCGGCCGCGCACTCGAATTCGGCTACGACGTCGGGCCCACCGACATCGTCCCCGAAGGGTTCGCCGATCCAGCCCTCACGGGGCCGTCAGTGCGCTTCACTCGCTGACCACGTCCCTGGGCCGCCGGCCGAGAAACGCCGGCGGCCTGCCGGGGGAGAATGAGTCATGGGACTGATGGATCTTCTCCGCGCGTCCGTTTCCGCCGCCTCGCCGGATCGCCCGGCCGCAAACGGGCACTGCGCTCGGGCGAAGACGCCGCTCGCTTCGTGTCGTGATTGTGTCGATGTCTGCCCTCCGGGGGCGATCCGAACGAATCGCCGCGGCCAGATCGAGATCGGTTCTTCGTGTGACGGCTGTGGCGTCTGCGTTGCGGTCTGCCATCGAGATGGGCTGTCCGATCCGCGCGAACGAGAGACAAGATGGCGGCGGCTCGTCAGCCAACGGGTCAGAAAAGGTTTGCCCACCATCGTTTTCGGTTGTTCGCAGGCATCGAGACCGGGAGCGGAAACAGTTCCCTGCATCGCCTCCCTTGCGCCGTGGTTTCTCGTTGAAGCGTCGAGCCGGGTCGAGATCGTTCTCGAATCGGGCGCGTGTGCCTCCTGCTCACGAGGAGAGGCGATGCGCCGTTGGGACGTTGCGCTCGCGGCGGCGCTTGAGGTCAGCCCCCTTCAGCCCGGAAGCTCCTTCGGGATTCGCCATCGAAAGATCGAGGGCACGCTGGAGGCGCCTCCACTTCCGTCCAACGCTCCGACACGGCGAGATCTTTTATCGTTTTTTCGACCGCAGCGTGAGGATCCGGAGGCCGAAGGCGAAGGCGGCGCGCGCCGTTCTCGGCTGGCGTCATGGCTCCGGCGTTCCACGACCACCGGGATCTCCTCCGACGAATCGACCTTCCCTTTCGGCCGCATTTCGATCGATGAGAAGTGTACGGGCTGCCCCGTCTGCGTCTCGGTTTGTCCCGAAGCGGCGATCGATCGACGGGAGGAGTCGGCAGCAATCGTTCTCGAATTCTCGCCGGACCGATGTTCGGCGTGCGGCGCCTGCGCGGATGCGTGCCGCGAGGGGGCTATTCGACTCGAGCGGCGGTTCGATTCGGAGCACGACTCCGTTTCGTCCAAGCTGGCGCGGATCCCGATCGGCTCGTGCGAGCGCTGTGGCGCGGCCGTCTCCCGCTCTCCAATATGTGCCGCGTGCGAACGGGAGCCGTTCTTCGAATCTACGCCGGCCACTTGTCAGGGATCGGAATCTGCCATGCCGGCGGAGCCAACTCGCACCGGGCTGGGCATCCGAAGTTCGTCAACATAGGAAAGTCGAGCAGCGAGAGCCACGCCGCCCAACGTCGCC
>Ga0315281_10013050_pt1 | contig 11265 bp, 10 predicted proteins | sample YL17G07_0_MG_FD_204540 | JGI IMG/M metagenome (GOLD analysis project Ga0315281, IMG submission 204540) | Sediment microbial communities from Yellowstone Lake, YNP, Wyoming, USA - YL17G07_0 | ecosystem: Environmental > Aquatic > Freshwater > Lake > Sediment | place: USA: Wyoming | collected... | reverse complement strand
TTTGCCTTTCCTGTTCAGCCTGATAACGGAGCAACATCTGAATCAAACCGACAAAGGCAATCAGCGTCCCGAGCCCGAGGCCGATAAATGTAAACAGAGGATGCTTCCCGAGCATGTTCGGCTGATCAAGCCAATAACCGATCCCCACGGGAACGCTTAGGCTCAACGCCACATACCAGCCTACGGTAACGAGGAGACGGGCAGGTCCAACCCACTCTTTCACGTTACCCCCTCATTGGGTAACTTCGCCACACCAAATGTTTGGCTCCGCTGCCTCTATCATTATCTTGTTCCATTTGAACCCGTGCGAACCATAGAGCAGCGGACAACAGGGGCAATAAAACGAGTTCTACCTAACATACACAAAGGCGGCTGTCAATCATTTTCCCCCATGTCTTAGTCCGAAAGAGACCGTTCTTCTCTCGGAGACTGAGGGTCCGTATTCTCCTTCTGAGCAGTCACTCGATCCATTGTGCAGTTGCCCTCAAAGACCCCTCCTTCGTTGATCAAAAGGATGGGCGTAGCCAAATTCCCGTGGATCTTACCGGTGGGATGAATCTCTGCGCGAACCCCCGCGTGAACATCTCCCTCGATGACTCCATGGACGACCACTGTCTTGACCTCAATTTTTCCTTTGACGAGGGCTGTTTCACCGATCACTAAGGATCCACTGTCAAAGATCTCCCCCTCAAACTTCCCGTCGAGTCTGAACACCCCCTGAAAGGTCATCTTTCCCTCAAAAACGGTCTCCTTCCCCAGAAAGGCACTGATTTCTTCCGAAGGAGAAGGTAGTTTCCCATTACCTTTGGTGAACATCGGTCTTCCTCCTTAAAGGGATGAAGGGCATGGCATCCCAACGGCATCGAGCGTTGATCCCATGGGTCATGCTTTTCCCCTCTTGTCTCCCAGAATGGTCTCGACGATTCGTTCTAGGTCTTCAAAAGAATAGTACTCAATTTCGACTTTCCCTTTCTTCCCCTTGGCAGCTATGTGGACTTTCGTTGCCAAGTGTCGCCTTAGCGTATCCTGAAGCGTATTGAGTTGACTCGTCAGTTCTCTCTTCCCTTTTTCGGGAGTCGCGGCCTTCTTCGGTTTCTTCGACCACCGTTTCGCGAGACCCTCTGCCTGTCTCACGGATAGGCCCTTCTGAACGATGAGCTGGCAGAGTTCCTTCTGTCTTTCTTTAGCCTCGATACTCAGGATGGCCCGGGCATGTCCTGCGGTGATCCGACTCTGCAGGAGGTGCTCAATCACCTCCTGGGGAAGTTTGAGAAGACGGAGGGCATTGGCAATCGTGGTCCGATTCTTTCCAATCCGCTTCGCCAGCTCCTCTTGGTGCAGCCCAAACTCCTCGGCCAGACGCCGGAAGCCTTCGGCCTCTTCCACGGGGTTCAGATTCTCCCGCTGGAGGTTCTCGATGAGGGAAATCTCTAAAGCCTCCCGGTCCTGGGCCTCCCTGACGACCACCGGAATCTCCTTGAGACCAGCCCTTTGAGCGGCTCGCCAACGCCGCTCGCCCACAATGATCTCGTATCCGCCATCGACCCTTCGAACGACGAGAGGCTCCAGAATCCCCTTCTCTCTTATCGATTCGGCAAGTTCTTCAAGCTTCCACTCGTCAAAACGCTTTCTGGGCTGAGAGCGGTTGGGAATAATCTCTTCGATCCCACAATAGAGGAGCCCTTTTCTTTCATCCTCACCTAGATCAGGGATGAGGGCTGCAAGGCCTTTTCCAAGAGCGGTTCGTTTAGCTGTCATTGATCTTCCCATTGGCTAGAATTTCTCTGGCTAAGTCTAAGTAAGTCTCCGCACCTCTTGAGTGAATGTCATACAACAAGACCGGCTTTCCAAAGCTTGGGGCTTCACTCAGTCGGATATTCCGTGGAATCATTGTTTTGAACACTTTGTCCTTGAAATGGTTTCTCACCTCTTCAACAACCTGATGGGCAAGATTATTCCGACCATCGAACATTGTCAATAGGATTCCCTCGATCTGCAACCGAGGGTTGAAGGCCTGTTTGATGAGATGGATCGTCTTCAGAAGCTGGGTCAACCCTTCCATCGCATAGTATTCACATTGAAGCGGAATGATGACGGAGTCGGAAGCAGTCAAGGAATTGATCGTGAGTAACCCAAGCGAAGGGGGACAATCAATGAAAATGTAATCATAGTCTTCCACCACCTCCTGGATCACCTGCCCCAGCTTCTTCTCCCGATCCTTCTCCTGAATGAGCTCGACCTCGGCACCAATCAGATCCGTATTGGAAGGAGCGACATCCAGGCAGGGGAGAGAGGTCTTCAGAATGACCGCTTTCAATCCGGCGCCTTGAATCAGAGCCTGATAGATGGTCTCTGCCGACTTCTCTTTCCTGAAACCCAAACCGCTCGTCGAATTTCCCTGAGGGTCGAAGTCAATGAGAAGAACTTTTTTCTCGGCAACGGCAATGGAAGCAGACAGGTTGATGGCAGTGGTTGTCTTCCCAACCCCTCCCTTTTGATTGGCAATACAGATCACTCTTGCCACGATCAACATTCCTAACGTCGCTTTTAGTCATTATTATATAGCACAAAAGAAATAGGGTTGAAAGAGATTCTTTGAGCAAAAGCTTACTGCTTCTCAAACAGCAGAATCGTCCTTTCAAAGTCGCTGAAAGGAAGAACAAAAGAGACATGTGTCTGCAATCGGTATCGTCGCCCCCCTCCTTTTGAAAGCCTCTGAAACTCTTCCTCCGTTGTCTTTCCCCTCATCGTAATAGCCTTCCCTCCTTTTTTCAGCAAAAGATGACTGAGGTGGAGAAAGGTGGCTGTATCTGAAAATGCTCTCGAAATGGTCATGTCAAATCGTTCACCCATCTTCTGAACAACCCCTTTTTCTTGTACACGGCCGTGAACCGCTTCAATTCCTCTCAGGCCGAGAAGGCGAACAATATGCTTCTGGAAGTCGACCTTCTTCCGAACCGAGTCGATCAGGGTGACATCAAGGGACCTCTGGACCATCTTCAAAGGAATCCCTGGAAACCCTGCACCGGATCCAACATCGAGGAGCGAGGTGTGACCCGGAATGTGAGAGCAAACAGAAAGGGAGTCAAGAAAATGTTTTATGACGATCCCCTTCTCTGTTCGGATGCCGGTGAGGTTGATCTTTTGGTTCCACTTGAGAAGCTCCCTGAGGTAAATGTCGAAGGCCAGAATGGCCCCTTCAGCCAGATCGATCCCAAAAGCCTCTGCCCCTCGCAAGAGAATTTCCCTGTTCTCTGGTTCCATACTGGGCATTCATATCATAAACACTCGGTTTTGAAAAGGAGGTTCCTTGACTTTTGCTTGACAAAAGTGGTAGCGTTCGACAATAGACTTCACAGGTTCTAAGGTTTCTTGAGTTCTTGACTGAAGCGTTTTTCCCGTAGAGTTTTCCATTTTTCACAAAAGGAGGAGCGGCAATGAAAAGGACAGTGGTTTTTGCAGTCGTTGTGTTTTCTCTCTTGGTCTTCGCGACCCACGGTTTCTGTGCAACAGCCAAAGACACCTTGGTGGTCGCCGTTGCATCAGACGTTCATCTTCTTGACCCAGCGGTCTCCAGCGACAACTATGACTGGAGGCAAATCTATCCCTCTTATGACCGCTTGGTAAAGTACAAGGTCGTGAAGGGAGAGGGCTCCACAGAGGTCGAACCCATGGCAGCCGAGTCCTGGAAGGTTTCTTCCGATGGCACGGTTTGGACGATCAAGATTCGGAAAGGGATCAAATTCGAAGACGGAACTCCCCTCGATGCCAAGGCGGTCAAGTTTTCCTTCGACAGAGTCTTGAAGATTGGAAAAGGACCTGCAGATAACCTCGGGGCAATCAAGACGGTTGATGTCGTGGACGATTACACGGTCAAAATTACTCTGAAGAGTCCTTTTGGTCCTTTCCTGCAGACCCTGGCCACCGATGCATCCTGCATTATCAATCCCAACGTGATGAAACACGAAAAGGATGGTGACCTCGCACAGGCCTGGCTGGCCCAGAACATGGATGGGAGCGGCCCCTTCAAAATGACCGAGTGGAGCCGAGGTGAGCGGTTCGTCCTTGAAGCCAAACCCAATTATTGGGGACCCAAGCCCAAAGTGAAGAAGGTTATCATTCGCTTCATGCGAGAATCCTCTGACCAGAGGATGGCCCTCGAAAGCGGGGACATCGACATTGCCGAAGAAATTCTCATCGACCAAATCCCTGCTCTCGAAAAAAACACCAATGTGGCCGTCCGGAAGTATCCTTCCCAACTCGTGCAGTACGTCTACCTTAACACCCAGAAACCCAATCTCAACAATAAGCTAGTCCGCCAGGCGTTGAACTATGCTGTGGACTACAAGGGCATCATCGATCACGTTCTTCAGGGAAGGGGCGTCCAAATGAGGGGACCCATTGCAAAGGGGATGTGGGGCTACAACCCCGAAGCCTTCCAGTACCAGAGAGATGTGAACAAGGCCAAGGACCTTTTGAAGCAGGCAGGTCTTCCGAAACCCGAACTCACACTGATCTATTCCGAGCGCCGGGCAGAATGGGAACAGATCGCAACCATTCTCCAGAGCAATTTCGCCGACATCGGCGTCACGCTGAAGCTTGAGCTCATAGCCAATCCCACGCTTCGAGACAAGATTGACCGAGGAGATTTCGAGCTCTGCCTGGGTGCCTGGAGTCCGGATTATGCCGATCCTTCGATGTTCATGAACTTCTGGTTCGATTCGAAGAGCTTCGGTCTTGCAGGGAACCGGGCGTTCTACAAGAACGAAAAGGTGGATGGACTGATTCGGAAAGCCCTCGAACTGAGCGATCAGAAAGAACGGGTCAAACTTTACAACGACGCCACGAAGATCATTCTGGATGAGGCTCCGTACATCTACCTCTACCAACAGCAGACGATTGTACCGATGCGAAAATGGGTCAAGGGTTACGTCTTCAACCCCATGCTGGAATCGATGTATAACTTTGAATCTATTTCTAAGGAATAAACGGATTTAACCATCCTCTTGGGTTGGAGGGTTGCGTCGTGGCCCTCCAACCCGCTCATTTCGCAATCATCTCTCATTTTATTAGAATCCCATGCGGCTACTGAGTTATGTCCTAAAGAGGTTCTTCTACATCATCCCTGTCTTGATCGGAGTGACCCTTCTTGTCTTCATCATTTCCCATGCCATCCCCGGAGATCCTGCAAGGATGATGGCCGGCCAGAAAGCCTCACGGGAAGCAGTCGAAAACATTCGGCGATCCCTAGGGCTTGACCGACCTCTTCCCGAGCAGTACGCCCGTTACTTTGTAGGGCTTCTCAAAGGTGATCTTGGGAAATCGATCAGAAATCAACGCCCCGTCCTGGACGATCTGAAGGACTTCTTTCCGGCAACGATTGAACTGACTTCCGTCAGTATGATCTTCTGCATCGCTGTGGGACTTCCTCTTGGAATTGTCTCTGCGGTCCGACGGAACCGTCCTATCGACCATCTCTCGCGTGTCTTCTCCGTCATTGGGGTTTCCATGCCCGTCTTCTGGCTTGGATTGATGCTACTCCTTCTTTTTTACAGGAATTTAGGTTGGCTTCCCGGTTCCGGTCGTCTTGATGTGGCCTTGACCCCTCCTGTCCATGTCACTGGAATATATCTGATGGATACGTTGGTCGAAGGAAGTTGGGGGAAATTCGCCAGCGCCCTTTCTCATATCCTCTTACCGGCCTTCTGCCTCTCGTATGTTTATCTGGCGATCATCACGCGGATCGTGCGATCTTCCATGATCTCGGTCATGGGACTGGATTTCATAACGACGGCCCGTGCCAACGGCATCTCGGAGACCGTGGTGGTTCTCAAGCACGGTCTAAAGAACGCCTTGATCCCGACCGTGACCATTACGGGACTTTCCATAGGGGAACTCCTCGGAGGAGCTATCCTCACCGAAACGATCTTTGACTGGCCAGGGATGGGGAAATATGTCGTCGATTCTGTCAATTTCCTTGACTTTCCTGCCATCATGGGCTTCACCCTGGTGGTTTCCTTGGTTTACGTCATCATTAATCTTTTGGTCGATATTCTTTACGCATTCCTGGATCCCCAGATTCGGTACTAGCGATGTGGACAGAGTTTAGAAAAGAACACGCGTGGCAAATCAAGGAATTCTTTTTCACCCTCAAACTGTTGAGGCGAAATCCGTCCGCTGTGGCTGGTTTTGTCATCATTGTCCTCATGGTTCTCATGGCCCTCTCCGCCTCGTTTCTCTCTCCCTATGATCCGATCCGCATCAGTTTAAAAGATCGGCTCAGTCCGCCGGCTTTGACCCATCTTTTCGGAACTGACGAGTTGGGGAGAGACATTCTCAGTCGCATCATGTACGGATCCAGGATTTCGCTCCGCATCGGTGTCCTCGTCATTTTGATTGCGGGGGGGATGGGTTCTGTCATTGGAGCCATCTCTGGATACTTGGGACAGAAGATCGACAATCTCATCATGCGCGTCATGGACGTCATCCTGTCCTTCCCCCCGTTGGTCCTGGCGATGGCGTTGGCAGCAGCCTTGGGTCCCAGCCTGAACAATGCGATCCTGGCCGTTGCCTTTGTGATGATTCCAAAATTCGCAAGGATGGTTAGAGGGGAAGCCCTCGCCGTCAAGGAAAAACAATTCATCACGGCAGCCAGAGCCTCAGGAGCTAAAAGCCTGTGGATCGTGCTCCACCACATTCTCCCCAACTGTTTTTCTTCGGTCATCATTCTGGCGACCCTCATCCTGGGAGAAACAATCCTGATTGCTGCGTCCTTGAGTTTCATCGGGTTGGGAGCTCAGCCTCCCACGCCGGAATGGGGAGCCATGGTCAGTGTAGGCCGCAAGTTCCTGATGGATCAGTGGTGGTACGCAACGTTTCCCGGACTCTTTATTCTCATCACGGTCATCGGCTTCAACATCTTTGGAGATGCGTTGAGAGACATTCTTGACCCGAGGATTCGCAGGTAGCTATGGCTGAGCCCCTTCTTGCCGTTCGAGATCTGTCAATTCAATTCTTCACCTATCAGGGTGTGGTCCAAGCCCTTGAGAATGTGAATCTTACGATCCAGTCAGGCGAGATTATGGGGCTGGTGGGCGAGACAGGGTGTGGAAAATCGGTGATGGCCCGCTCGGTCTTGCGTCTTATTCCGGATCCGCCAGGAAAGATTACAGGTGGTGAAATTCTATTCAAGGGAGAGGACATTTTGAAAGCTCATTGGAGAAGGCTCCGCGAGATTCGGGGCAACCGCATCTCCATGGTCTTTCAAGAACCCATGAGTTCCCTTAACCCCGTCTTCACCGTAGGCAACCAGATGGAGGAGGTCATCATCCTTCATCAAGAAGTGAACCGCTCCCGAGCTCAGGAGATTTGTATCCAGATGCTTCAACAAGTGAAGATGCCTGATCCTGAACGCGTCCTGGGTAAATACCCTCATGAACTTTCAGGGGGCATGAGGCAACGTGTCATGATCGCTATGGAGCTCTCCTGCCGGCCTGACCTGCTCATCGCGGATGAACCCACAACGGCCCTCGATGTCACCGTCCAGGGTCAAGTGTTGACGATTCTCGATGACCTTGTTCGACGGATCGCCGTGTCCGTTCTCTTCATCTCCCATGACCTTGGAGTGATTGCCCAACTGTGCGATCGGGTGAGCGTCATGTATGCAGGAAAGATTGTCGAAACAGCTTCTGTGAGAAACCTTTTCGCAGCGCCATACCACCCTTACACACAAGGCCTTCTTCAGGCCATCCCGTCGGTGGATAAGGATCGGGACTCGCTCATGGTCATTCCTGGAGTCGTTCCCCGACTGATCAATCCTCCAGGGGGATGCAGATTTCATCCTCGATGCACGAAACGTTTCGATCCCTGTGATCACATCGTCCCCAAGTTGTTTGAGGTAGCCCCCGATCACGAAGTCGCTTGTCATCTCTACGGCGAGGCGCGAGGCTGAGAAGAATGAAACCCGTCATTGAAGCGATCGATCTCATCAAGTATTTTCCCATTCACGGGGGTTTTCTCGGACGCAAGGTGGAATACTTGAAAGCGGTCGATTCCGTCACCCTGACGATCTATCAAGGAGAAACGTTGGGACTCGTTGGAGAGTCCGGTTGTGGGAAGACCACGGTCGGCTTTCTCCTTCTGAACCTTCTCCAAGCGGATCGAGGCAAGGTTCTTTACAACGGCATGGATATCACCCAAGTCCGGGGACAAGATCTGCGACAGGTGAGACGAAATCTCCAGGTCGTCTTTCAGGATCCCCAATCTTCCCTTGATCCGAGGATGCTGATCAAGAAGACCATAGGGTGTCCCCTTGAGGTCAACGGTCTTGCCAAAGGTGAGGAGGTCGTCACAAGGGTCCGAGCGAGCCTCGCTGAAGTGGGACTCGATGAAGAGCATATGTATCGTTACCCACATGAATTCAGTGGCGGCCAGAGGCAACGCATTGGAATTGCCAGGGCATTGATCACGGGCCCAGAGTTCATCGTCTTTGATGAGCCTACGTCGGCTCTCGATGTTTCGGTCCAGGCACAGATCCTCAACCTCATCAAGGAACTTCAGAGACGCCACGGTTACTCTTATCTCTTCATCTCCCATAACCTCAGCGTCATCAAGCATGTGAGTCATCGCATTGCAGTCATGTATCTGGGAAAGATCGTTGAAACCGCTTCCAAGACGTCTCTCTTTGAACGTCCCCTCCATCCCTACACGCAGGCCCTGTTAACCTCTGTTCCCAAACCTGATCCGCAGAAACGCCATACCCTCGCCGTTGTGTCAGGGGATGTCCCAAGCCCGATCAATGTTCCAACGGGATGCCGGTTTCATCCGAGGTGCCCACAAGTGAAAGAGGAGTGCAGCCGGCTGTCACCCTCGACCATAGAGGTAGAGCCTGAACACTGGGTGGCCTGTCACCTCTATCCTGCGGGCGACAATGAAGAAAGGAGAATGTGATGAAAATTTATGTCTCTGCAGATATTGAAGGGATTGGGTGTATTGTTCGTGGAGAGCAGTCCTCTCCAGGTGGCCGAGAATACAACTGGGCCAGAAAAATAATGACGGATGAAGTAAACGCAGCCGTTCAAGGGGCTTTTGATGGTGGAGCCACGGATGTCGTGGTCTGCGACGCCCACAACGTGGGCTTGAACCTCATTCCGGAAGACCTCGACGAGCGGGTCTCCATTGTGATGGGGTCACCCCGTACGCTCAGCATGATGGAAGGCGTGGACATGGGCTTTGATGCGACCTTCTTAGTCGGCTATCACAGCATGGCGGGCACGCCGGACAGCCCGATTGTGCATACCTTTCACGGCCGCGTGGCTGAGGTCAGAGTCAATGGAAGGGCTATTGGAGAGATCGGGATGAGCGCTGCCTTGGCAGGTTATTATGGAGTCCCGGTAGGCCTTGTGACAGGTGATGACAAGACCGTTCGAGAGGCACGGAGGCTTCTTGGACCCGTAGAGACCGTCGAGGTCAAGAAAGGCAGGGGCATGTACGCGGCCCTCTGCCTGTCACCTACAAGAAGCCGAAGCCTCATTTATGACGGAGCAAAGAGGGCAGTGTCTCGAATGAAGGAGTTCAAACCTTTTCGCGTCAAGGCCCCAGTCGGACTTCACGTCCGTTTCACGACCGCTTCGTCCGTTGACCGCGTCTTGCGCATGCCCGGGGTCGAAAGAGTGGACAACCTGACTGTCCGTTTCAAGGGGAAGGACTTCTTGGAAGCCTTCAAGGCTTTCAACGTCATGGCAGACCTCATTGAACTAACCTCCTACATATGAAGTCTTAGATGAGATAAATTAGCGAGATTCGTAGAAGAGATCTGTTCAAGCTGCGACGTTTGTAGAAAAACTGGAGCATGTATACGGAGGGCAGCCGGAGATTGCGCGAAAGGGAGAAATATGCCCGCTCTAGAGAATATTCCCAGGATGAGTTGCTCGAATTGCAGAGAAAGCTAATTCCCGCCAGAGACGCTTCACGAGATTGATCCTCTCAGAAAATACCGAGTACCGAGTACACCTACAAACACGTAATCACATACGTCAAAAGGATTGCTGAGTCGAGTAGCCCGGGGGAGTTTCACCCCCAGGGCTGGGTAGAAGGGGCATCCGATGGATGCCCCAACCCCCACAGAACGTAGCGTGCGGATTTCCCGCACTACGCTCTTCAGAATTTGGTTCACAGTACATTCGCTGATATCCCTTCTAATCCCGTTCCCATGACTGAGTTTCCCCTTACGTTGAATTAAGGCTCGTCTCCTCCCTTTGAATGGAGCTCATGTTTCCTTAGAAGAGTTCAAATCCTGCTGGCCGCTTCCCCCTGTAACAGGCTCTCCCTGTCTCCGAGTACTATCAGCCAGTCCGACTTCCGACAAACCATCGGGCCATCCTCGCTTTGTGGGCTTGTCTGACCCTACAGGCTCTGCCTGAGCTTGCCGGATCTCCCTTGTTCACATGGAACCCTTTGGTAACATGCCGTAGGTACGGACCCCGGAAGCAATCTCATATTCTCGCCCATTAACGAATATGACATTTCCGTCTTCTCCATTGAGGGACAAGGTCGACTGCTTCACAACACGTTTCGATTTCGGGGTTAATTGTCCTCTTCATCTTTCGATTCCGGCCTATCACCTCCCTGTCTACGCTTCGCAATGTTTGTTACCGCACACCACGCAAGACTCGGTGCTTGACTGCTGGCTAAGCTTTGTCAAGGGGTCATCGCAGACCACAGTCTTCCATGCGCTTCAAGGCGCAACCCTCACAGATCCGGACGTGACAGTCTCCCGTCATCCGGCTCTTATCATCCCGTCGCCTTCTCCGGCGACCCTTGCCTTATCGCCCGGCTCCTCCCATCACTGGTTGACCGAGCGGTAAGGCCAGATGATCCAACCCCTTCGCTCCATCCCCATTACAGAAACTTCAACACTACTACGAGTTGGTCCGTCCCTGTGCCCCGCATCGGTACTCTCACCCTCGTGAGGCCCTCTCACTTGAGTTTCTCCCTTATCATCGGAACGACAGGTTCCCACGTTCCACACAAGAGCCTGGTTCAGGTTCGCGCTACCTTTATGCCGGACGCCACCCAGGCAGTATGCAGGTTTCTCCTGGACTTATCCTGGTACCCCGTAAGCTACCAGTTTTGACGTCGTCTTATTCATTTCGACACCTCATCAGTGGTTCGCTTGCGCTCGCCTCCCTGGACCTCACCTGACACCTTTCACAGTGCCTTTTCCTTAACGCTCACTACCCTGGCATTTAACCAGAGCAGCTTAAG
>Ga0315281_10013048_pt1 | contig 11267 bp, 12 predicted proteins | sample YL17G07_0_MG_FD_204540 | JGI IMG/M metagenome (GOLD analysis project Ga0315281, IMG submission 204540) | Sediment microbial communities from Yellowstone Lake, YNP, Wyoming, USA - YL17G07_0 | ecosystem: Environmental > Aquatic > Freshwater > Lake > Sediment | place: USA: Wyoming | collected... | reverse complement strand
GGCGTTGGCGGCCTGCTCGCTTAGCCTGTGGCGGGCCATCACGCTGTGGTGGCGGCCGTAGAAGACGTAGATGAACATGCCCGCCACCATCCAGGCGAACAGTCGCAGCCAATTGCCCCACGGGAGCGAGAGCATCAGGATCAAGCAGAAGATCACGCCGAGGATCGGAATGAACGGTACCCACGGGCAACGGAAGGGCCGCTCCGCGTTCGGGTGTATGTAACGCATCACGAGCACCGCCAGGCAGACGATGACAAAGGCCAGCAGTGTGCCGATGTTGACCAACTCCGCCAGGATGCCCAACGGGATGAACGAGGCCAGGCTGCTGACCATTGCCCCTGTGAGGATGGTGGATTTCCAGGGCGTGCGGAAACGGGGGTGGACCGCGCCGAAGAAACTCTCCGGCAGCAGACCGTCTCTCGCCATCGCCAGAAGCACGCGCGGCTGACTGAGCATCAGGACCAGCATGACGGACGTGATGCCGGCCACCGCACCCAGGGAGATGATGAATTGTGCCCAACCGAGTCCGGCCCGCTCAAACGCCTTGGCCACGGGGGCGTCCACGTCGATCTCGCCGTAGGGGACCATGCCGGTCAGCACAAGGGTCACGGCGATGTACAGCACTGTGCAGATGACCAGCGAGGTGATGATCCCGAAGGGGACGTCCCGCCGTGGATTGCGGGCCTCCTCGGCGTGAGTCGAGACGGAATCGAACCCAATGTACGCGAAGAAGATCATCGCGGCCCCGGCCAGCATGCCAACAGGCGCGCCGTCGGCGCCGGTCTGGCCCCAAAGGGGCTTGCCAAAGATGCTGAGGCCCGCCCAGCCGAACGGGGCGAACGGCTGCCAGTTGACCGCCTTGATGAGAAAGGCCCCGACTCCGATCACCAGCAGCACCACGGCTACTTTGATCGCCACCATTATGTTGTTGAAACGAGCACTTTCCCGTATGCCGACGACCAGCACGATTGTCAGAATGGCGACGACAATCACCGCCGGCAGGTCGAGCCAACTGCCGGTGGGCATGAAGGTCCCCGTGGCTGGATTGAAGTCCACGGGGGCTTTGGCCCAGACCTTGGGCACCTCCAGGTTAAACGGCGCCATGCCAATGAGATTCTGAAAGTACTTCGACCAGCCGTGTGCGACGGTGGCGGACGCGACGGTGTACTCCAGGACGAGGTCCCATCCGATGATCCAGGCGAACATCTCGCCCAACGTGACATAGGCGTAGGTATAGGCAGAGCCGGCCACAGGCGCCATCGAAGCGAATTCGGCGTAACATAGCGCGGAGAAGATGCAGGCCATTCCGGCCATGACGAATGAGATCACCAGGGCCGGTCCGGCTTTATAGTGCGCCGCGTAGCCTGTGATGACAAAGATGCCCGCGCCAATGACGCAGCCGACTCCCAGGCTCGTCAGGGACCAGGGTCCGAGCACGCGCCGGAGGCGATTCTCGCCCTTCATTTCCTCGTGTACCAGGCTGAGCGGCTTTCGCTTGAACAGATGATGAAACATCGATCAGTTCCCCTCTCGATTCTTCATGATTCCCGTGACGCCATATAAACCTCGGCCTTTCCAGTTGCCTCTGAGAGAGCCGGTTCTTTCTTTCACTTCGAATGATTGTGGCAGAAAACCCGGCGGAAAGCAAGGCAGAAACCTCCAGCGTCAGTCCGCCGGCTGAAGGTGGAGACAAGGAAACAGGCGGGCAGGGCAGCAGCGGACCATTCCTCGCTGGTTGTCTCTCGCTCGTGACCCGGCCGGACCGTCACCTGTCTGATTTTCGTCCCTGGGGAACAATCGTGATCCACTTATCGCCCGCGGAAACGCCGCCGCACGTGCCCAGTCGCTTGCCCCCGCGGGAATAATGCAGAAGCTTTGACTCACCGGCAATCCAAACGGAGCCGTCGGATCGATCCAGGTCCAGCGACTCGCCGCCGTGCTTTATCTTCACAAGCAACTCGCCCTGCACGCTGTATTGGTGTGTTCTTGTTCCCAGACGTTTGCCCTCTGTGACCCAAAGAGGCGGCCAGCGAAAGAGATGGCGCCACACGAGGGCTTTGCCCAGAACCAATCCGGTGACCCAGACCCTCCCGCTGGATCCGTCCACGCGTACGCACAGAGGCGTCATGTTGGCCAGTGGGATCGTCTGGAGCAGAGCACCGTCCGGTGAGATATTCAGAAGCCTGTTGGTGCTCCCCTGCACATCCGGGTGCTCGCGCTCGGCCACCCAGGCGGAGCCGTCGGCGCCCACGTCTACCGATACAGCGCACCAGGCGATGGGGTCCACCGTCGTCAGGACCTGGAGATTCAAATCGCACTTCTTGATGTCCGCACCGACGAGCCACAGCACACGATGGGCGGGATCGATGGCAATATCGAATCCTCCGACTTTCGCCTGGTTGGTGACGGTGCCCGTGCCGTCAATCGCCAGCAGGCTGTCCCCGTAGATCGTCCCGGCGCTCGTCAGGGCGTACGTCCATGGGCCGGACATTACTGCCGTCGTGAAGCCTCCCGGAAGCGACCAGATCTGCTTGCCCGTGCCGGTCTCGTAGGCACAGAGCCTGTTCGCCACGTTTTCGCACACTACGAAGCTCGCACCATCGTCGGAAGCACTGACGGCTCGGCACCCGCCAACGGTCTGGCAGATGTTGAAACCGCTCAGCGTTTTCATCGCCTTGCCCTTGGAATTGCGCAAGTGGACGGTATCTTCAAAGGGAGGATTCTTGTAGTCGCTGTCGGAATCGTCAAGGACGATGATTCGGACGTCCGAGGACTCCCCCGGAGCCGCCGCCTTGCCATTGGACGCCGCCTCCGCCCGTTGGCTATTGAGCAGAGCCAATGGTCCGATGAAGGCCCATGCGATAGCTGATGAGAAGACCGTCCAAACGACAAGCAGTGCGGCGAGTCTGATCAGAATCGTGCCCATCCTTCGGCACCTCCTTCCAGGGCTCCGACCCTTCAGGCAATGATTATACGGTCGCGCTGCAGGAAAGCAAGTGCGGTGCACTTTTGTGTTTCGGGAGTATCGGCGAGCAATCGTGGCCCGCAGATAGATTATCGGTCCCAGGCGGAGGGCGTATCGCATGTCGCGTCGGACTCGCGACCGGTTTGGAAAATCTGAAACTAAACTTGTATTCGGGCTTGACAAGTTTCCGGCGGCAGGGGAGACTATCAAAACGTGACGCAAAGGCCGGGCCGGCTGAGAGTCATTAAAAAAGGAAATGAGAGAACTCGGGGCTGGCGTCGGCCGTAGCAGTCACACGAAGTAAAGGCGCCCCGGCCGAGAGTCGGTATCGTAACGGCTCCGACAAACTGCGTAGAGGTGTGGCGCCGGTAACAAAAGTGTTGGGTTGTGGCAAAGGAGGCCAAAGATGGGTCAAGACAAGACCGCGAGGAATACCGTTCCGACGAGCAGCAGCGTTCGTTCCGGCGGTGCAACCGCTACCGCACCTCGTCCCACGGGCACGAAGCCATCCTATGGCGGCAAGACCGGGTCAATCACCCGCGAGCAGATTGCCCAGCGGGCACACGAGATCTGGGTGAAGCGCGGATGCAAGCCCGGCGAGGATGAGCGGAACTGGCTCGAGGCCGAGAAGCAACTGAAGGCCGAAATGGGCATGAAGTAGCAACTCGTTCCTCGTGCGAAGAGACAAGTTCGAAGGCCGACGGGGGCGTCCCCGTCGGCCTGATCCTTTACAGCACTGCCGTCGTGACCGGCGGAGAGGGATACTCTACGCGGCGGCATCTCCCGTCCATGTCGCAACTCAACAGGGAAACTGCACTTGCGCGCATCCGGTAATGGCCCGGGGGTGACTACGCATTATTCAACCGCGCCAGGCATGACGTGAATTGGGGGCGATAGGACGGGCTGAGCAGGGCCGGCAACGCAAACAAAAAGAGCACGAGATAGGGTGCGAGAACTGCCTGCAACAGGATGAACGCAACGCGAATTTGCTCGGCGCCGCTCAGTGACTGCATATTCAGTGGCTGGAGGGAACGAACCAGCAACTCGCTGCCGGCAAAGGCCAGGATTGGGCCTATTCCCAGTACAAAACACACGCCCACACACCATGCAAGCTGATGGCGGCTGACGAGCCATCGCAGCAGCAAGGCGACGACGCCCAGCCCCGCTATGAAGACCAGGATCGTCACACCGAACGCGGCGACCCAGACGGCTCCGTTGAGGGCAACCGGAGCATTCAGAAGCACGGCGGCACTGCCGGCCGCGAAGATGGTCACGAAGGTCAAAAGGGGCCGGAGGAAGCGGTAGGGGACCTTGATCAGATCGGATACCGCCAGAGTGAAGGCCAGTCCCAGGGCCAGAGACCGAAGGATCTCACAGGTCACCGCGCAGGCATGCATGGACAGATACCAGAACACGTGCGCTTTAATGGTGCTTTCCATCACGCCCAGGATTCCATAGACCGCCAGAAGAGGCAACAGGATGGGCCCAGGCCCGCCGCGTGCGGTTGGATTTTCGCAGCAGCAGGAGGCCGCCGAGAGCGAACCACGGATATACTCTGCGCAGGGAATCGCGAAGCGGACACCGAACCGTGACCGGCGGGTCCTCCGTCGGCCCGGCCGATCCGATATTCCGCACCGTTACGATTTTGAGCGATCCGAAGCCATAAAAGGGTACTCGCCACGAGCACGGCTCGAAATAACTTCAGCCAAAGCCGAAGGTGCCGCCGGCGATTCTCAACGGCCCTTTGTAGATCCGGAAGAACGGCCGATTCCTCACGTCCAAGTCGCGATATACTTCGCCGCCGGCACCCACCAGTTGATACGTCAGATGCAGCCGATTCCTGTCGCGGGTCACGGCCACCGTGTTGCGCAGCGGCAAGCCGAGGCGAAGAAATGTGGCTTGGCCGGGCTGCACGGATATCTCCCGATCGTAGCGGGCAAACGTAAGTCCTAACTGTTGGTCCGGCTCGCTGTTGAGGACGCAATTGTCCACCCGATAGCGGCCGGCTGGTACGGCGATGGTGCCCTCGGGCTTATCCAGAAACAGGATCCGGCGCTCCTCGCACAGGCTTAGACTTCGGCAGCCGTTTGCCTCCATTTTCAACTCTCCCATCGGGAGCTGGATTTCGGTCAAGGCCGCCTCCAGAGCGACGCCAGTCTCAACTGCCTTGTAGGCGCAGTCCAGGCGAAAGCAGTGGCCGCCGAGAAAGAGGGTCTGAGGAACAGGACACTCGTGACTGACAGACATGCCGTCGGCTGGTCGCCTGTCCTCGAGAAAAAGGCGGTCCGCCGCATCGATCCGGCCGTCGAGATTATCAACGATGGTAAGCCTCCACGACCGACCGTCCAGGTCGAGGCTGCCCGTCCATCCCGACCGGACCATAAACCACCCTCCGCAGCCGTGCTGATACGTGTAGAGATCGACGGTGTAAGGAATCGCCAGCGATTCCCGCTCGCTGGAGACTCGGAGGTTCTGAAAGTACACGTGAGCGCCGTCGTCGCATTGGCTCTTGTACGTAGCGAGTGGGCCGGCGGTGAAGTCCCGACCATGGTCCGGCTTCAGGTACAGCTCACGGTCGGTGATGTTCCGGACCAGGGGAGTGGGGGGAACCGTGGGAATCAGTCCGCGAGCAATCTCCTTGCCCTCGAACGCAGGTTCTTTCTCAAAAGGAGGCACAATCGTATCGCGGAAATTGTAGTTGAACTCGATCCGCAGCTCGCGTGCACCCACCGGGCGGAGAGTCAGGATGCGGGGGGATGGCTGATCTGGCTCTGCGGCCCAGGCGGACGGCGTCGCGCCGCTCAGAAGGGCGGCCCAGAGCAGAAGCTTTCTCATAGAAGCCAGCTTACTATTGAGTTCGTCAGTCACCTGGTCACACCCGCCGGATTCAAACCTGTACGATAGGACCTTCAGGCCTGATAGCTCAAATCTTACAGCTAAGTATCGGCATTACTATGACGTAAGATAGGGGAATTTGTTACACACCTCGTATCTTGAGGTACTCCAATAATTGGCGCAGCCATGCCGGGCGGACTTCGAATATACACATATATACGGTATTCGATGAGTCATCAATGGCCAGCCAGAAACTGGCCTCACCGCCCTTGAAGTGATACACACGTCCGTCAGGCGTGCCCCAGCGCATCCAGGACGGGGCTTTCGGCCCGAAGTGCAAGGTTGCCATGGGTACGGCATCGTTGACATCCACCGGGCTGCGGTCGAGGAAATCGGCAATGTCGTCCGGCGTGGCGTTGAACCGGACGTAAATCCTTTGGATGCCGAGAGCGCGATCCTGTCTTTCGGTGGTCAGGTTCTCCGTCGAATTGGGCAGCCTGCTCGACCCCACCGCGGTCAGCAGCCGGTTCAGTCTGGCTGCAGGGCGCAGGTACCCGGCCAGGCATAGCAGCAAGACCACCAGAACGAGCGCTGCGCTGAAAATGACGTGCCTCTTACGGACAATTGCCCGGCTGTTCAGTTTCCGGTAAGCGGATTGTATTTCTGTCTCGGTCACGGACGCACATCTGCCTTTCGTTGTTCCGTTCAGCAAGGACTATAATGGCGGCCCGCATCAGATCCTTCAAGGAGGAATTGACGCGCAGAAGGCAATTCCGAGAGCTTCCCGCGACAGCCCGGCCTTTGCCTGCGCGGTTCTTTCTCTATTAACAGGGGCAACTGCAAAAATCCTTCGTACCACCCGCGTGCTTGTCGGGGCGCATGCAACAGGCAAGCCCCACCCTGCTTCATTGAACTCGAAATCATCCTGCCCAACTTCGAGCTGCAGGGCAAGGCTTGCCCTCGCGCACGCTATATATATCCCGGACAGCTTGCTGTCCCTGGCTTCCCGCCAGCATGAGAAGAGTCGGCGCGTTTACTTCTCGTCCTTCTTCTCGGACGAGTCGCTCCGTTCGACCCTCACACTCTCCTTGCGTACTTCGCCACTGACTTCCTCGGGCTCGGTACGCGTTTCCTTGCGCGCCCGGACCTCTTCCTTGACGACCGGCCGCTTCGAGACCTCGACCTCTTCTTCCCTTACGGGAATCCTTGCTTCCTCCTCACCGAAAGTCTCTCTACCGAACTCCTCCGATCGTCCTTCCTCCACCGGCACGTGCTCCACTATGACGTCTTCCCTTTGTTGACGTCTTCCCTTTGTTCGGGAACCTCCACGCGCTCCCTCCCCGTGTGGACGTCCTTGTGGAGGCGAACTTCACCTTCTCACTCGCGTTTTTCTGCTTGGAGCTCCTCTTCATGGACGGACGTCCTCGCTTCTTTCGTCTCGGTGCCGGCACGCTCTTCACCGCTCCGCTCGTATCCTTCTCTTTCGGCGGATTCCTCACGGCGCCATCCTTCCATCTCGCTGGATTTCCTGCTGATAATCACGCGGTTGCCACGGATCTCCAGGATGTCATCATAAGGAATGGTAGAGAACTTCGGGAGGAGCCAGCCTTTCCCAACCACCAAACCCTGATCGTTGAGGTCTTCGATCTCGCCAAGCTTCTCGCCGTTCCTGGTGTATACCTTCATATCCAGCCTAAGCTCAGGATGTGTCTTCGTGAATTCTTCCTTGGTTAACATGGTCGTACTCCTTGCTTCTCTGATCGACATCATCATTATTTACTTTGCAAACGCCCCTCGGCTCCACCGCCGAAGGATTAATCCTCTCTGACTACACATACGCACCACCGGCTTGGCGGGGCGAATCGCCATTCGCTTAAACCCCCCCTGTGTTTTGCTCAATGAGGAATCATGGCGATGGCGGGTCAGGGAGGTCCTCTTCAGGCAGAGTTCTCTTCCAGAATGGCGACATTCTTCATGGCCTGGTCGAAGCCGCCGCCGCAGAGCTCAGGCGTGGGTTGCCAGCCCGCGCAGAACGCCGGGCGCTGTGCCTGGCCGTAGAGCGTACATTCGTTCGTGTCGTTCAGATTGGCACACCGTACCCCCGCCGGCTTGCCGGCCGGCATGTTCGGCATGGGTGTAGTGATCGATGGCGCGATGCAGCACGCGCCGCATTTCTTCCAGTCCATCTGGGCTCCCGAACGGTCGCTGCTACGGCTGACCGCCGCAGCCCTTGGGGGCGAGCAGCGGCTTCCGTGCGACGACCTGGATGAGGATGGTGCCGGTTTCGCTCTGGGGCCGGGCGTCGAGAGGTTTATCCGTGACGCGCACCACGATGGCCGCGGTCATCGGCTCTCTGGGCGTCCAGAGCAGGGTGTAGGAGGACGTCCTCGGCTTGTTGATAAGCTGCACGCCCTTGGGTGCCGAGAGGATTTCCGCCTCCGCCGGATCGCCTTCTGCGTCGCGCCAGGTGAAGGTGCGGATCAGGTCCTGTCCGACCTCCAGACGGATGCACCCGAGAAACTTGCCCACGACAAGGTTTGGGTCCACCTCGAAGGGACAATTCTTGATGTCCGGATACCCTGGCTCCGGATGTCCGCTACCACCCACCAGCAGCGGCAGCACCACGGCCATACCTATCAACCAACGCATCGTGCCTCACTGATATCGCAAGTTAGTCCATGCCCATAATCACCCCGACTCACTGTACCTGATAGCTCGATTCAAGCCGCATGTCAAGGCAAAGAGCCTCTCCAGTGGGAAGACCGGCACGCGAATATGGTGCTGTGCGGCCCAGGCGTTGCGTCTCTGCCAAGCCGGCGCATGCCGGACGGGGTTGGATTCGATACGCAGGTCAAAAGTTGGGATGACATCCAAGGTGGACAAGGTGTAGAATGGATAGGCTCAAGCGGTTCAGACCCGGGTATGGACGGGCGGGGGCAACAGGGGGCTGTGAGAAATGGGGCCGGAAAGGGATAACTCGGTTCACTCGCGGGGACGCGTTCAGGTCCTGGCGTTGTGGCTTGTGCTGCTGGCGCTGGCGATGGATGACTCGCCGCTGCCCAGGGGCGGTTTGACGTGTACCGGGGTGGGTGACCGGCAGGAGCAAGGCGGGACAGGAAAGAGAGATGGGGAGGAGGGCAATAGTCCCGAGCGGGAGGGGACTTCCGGGCGGGAACGCAACCATCCGGTTTTCCGCGAGCGGGTCGCAGAACGAGAGCGAATGGTGAGACACCAGATTGAGCAGAGAGAGGTCCAGGATCCGAACGTGCTCCGGGCCATGCGGGTTGTGCCGCGACACGCGTTCGTTCCCGACGTGCAGCAGGCGCACGCGTATGAAGACCGGCCCCTGTATATCGGGTATGGGCAGACGATCAGCCAGCCGTACATTGTGGCGTTCATGACCGAGGCATTGAGGCTGGATCCGAACTCGGTGGTGCTCGAGATCGGGACTGGGTCGGGCTACCAGGCGGCGGTATGTGCCGAGACAGCCCGGGCGGTTTACACCATCGAGATCGTCGAGCCTCTGGCGACAGCGGCCGCCAAACGGCTTGAGACGCTCGGCTATCCGAACGTGTGGGTCCGGGCCGGGGACGGCTATTATGGTTGGCCGGAGAAAGGGCCGTTCGATGCGATCATCGGCACCGCCGCGGCCGAGGAAATCCCGGCGCCGCTGATCGAGCAGTTGAAGAAAGGCGGGCGGATGATCTTGCCGGTCGGCGGACCGCTCGGCTTCCAATACCTGATCCTTGTGACCAAGGACGAGCAAGGACAACTCCACAGAGAGAATGTTCTGCCGGTTCTTTTCGTGCCGATGACCGGTCGCGTGCAACAGCCGGACCAATCCGAAGAATCCGACCACTGAGCCGGACTATGCTTGGGTCAGCACCAGATCCGGAGAGCCTGCGGCAGAACCTGAAAGTGGAAACTGGTGCCCTTGCGATAAATCGTGCCGTCCAGTTGAGCATTGCGCTCCCGCGGCAGGGTGATCCGGATTTCGTGTGCCTTGCGATAGATGCCGAGCCGGTTCTCGTAGAGAAAGGCACTGGCCACCGCCTGGACGATCTCGGACAAGCTCGAGTTGACGGCCAGCAGGTGCAGGTGGCCGTCATCGAAGACGGCGTGGGGCACGATCTTCATCTTGTAGCCGTAGTAAGGAATTTTCGTCACGATCGCCGTAACGGCGTTCGGCACGAGGAGCTCTTCCCCATCGACCGATATGGACATATCGGCCCTCTCGATCTCCGAAAAAAGCGAGCTGAAAGTGGCCATCGCATAAGCAGGCGGGCCCGCAATGCCGCTCTCCCGGAGCGATTCCCGGCGATGGATGACGTCGGCTTCGATTCCGATACTGCTCATGAAGGCTTTTCGCGTGTTGTCGCAGAGGATCAGATCAAAGAGGCAGAGCCGGCCTTCCTTGATGCGGTGGGCGACCCTCGTAAGCTGCGGCGGCAGGTTCAGAGCGTACCGCAGGGCACAGCCTGAACCGAACGGCAGGAAGGAAAGGGTTACGCTGCCGTCCAGCGCGTTGATCACGTCCGACATGGTGCCGTCGCCGCCGGCCACGACGAGAACCTCCACCTCGCGGGCCAGTTCGGCCGCACATTGCACGAACTCCTCCCGCGATTTGGTATCCAGCCCCAAGACCTTGCAGTCGCCCAGGATCTTCTTGACGGCCTGCAATATCTGCACCTTGCGGTGGAGGTTGGCGGGGCCCGCCGTCGGATTGGCAATCACTCCAAACTTCACTTGCCGATACACTCCATTGCTACTTGTGGTTATGCGGAGTTCATCATCCGTCTGATCACGGTTGTTCGTAAATCCCCCTTCCGGAGCCAAATGTCGATTATACGAACCTGCCGCACCTTCGGCAAGCGTTGACGGTCTACGACTTACCTTTTACTATCCGGACTCGTGCGGCCGGATGCGGACACCTGGAATGTACCGGCGTTGATGCATCCAGGCAACTATCCATGGCCGGCACAAGCGGCAATTCTCCGCAGCTAATAGTCAATCGAGGAGAGCAAGTTCGCAAGAGCTTGGAGGTGCAGGACGTAGGGAAAATCCTCGTTATTAGCGGCAGTCTGGTGCGTGGTCATGGGCCCCTGTAACTATGAACTCTGAGCGACGGACCCGCTCCGGCCCATGTCAGATTCATATGGATGCCGGACAGCGGCTTTTCTCGAACCAAAAGCAAGAGGGCCGTAGAGACGCAACACCTTGCGTCTCCACAGCCCTCTTTCATTACCGGTTCTGAGTTTCTCGTTCAAGTCCCGAGAGACACGATCGACTCGGAACTCAACGTCGAAGACTCAAACCTTACTTCGCCGGCAGGCCGATCAACTCGACTTCGGCGATCTGCATACTATTCGCAGTCGCGGCATTTCGAATGGCCGTGAACAGAACTTGATAGTGCTTGTACGCAACCGTGTTCTCGAACGTGATCGGCGTCGCGTTCATCGTGAACCGC
>Ga0315281_10013045_pt1 | contig 11271 bp, 11 predicted proteins | sample YL17G07_0_MG_FD_204540 | JGI IMG/M metagenome (GOLD analysis project Ga0315281, IMG submission 204540) | Sediment microbial communities from Yellowstone Lake, YNP, Wyoming, USA - YL17G07_0 | ecosystem: Environmental > Aquatic > Freshwater > Lake > Sediment | place: USA: Wyoming | collected... | reverse complement strand
CCCCAGTTGCGCATGTTGGACATGTTGATCGCGAACTCCGCGGTGTCCTCGGGGATGGTGATGCGCTCGGCGGTCAGCACGAACGTGCCCAGCTCGCGGTCGAGCGTGAAGCCGACTGCGCCATTGCCCACGGTGAGCACGAGCATCGTCGAGGGTCCGTACACCGCGAACCCCGCGGCCACCTGCTTCGCCCCCGGCTGCAGAAACGACTTTTCGTCGGGCTCATTCACCCCGTCGGGGCAGCGCAGCACGGAGAAAATCGTGCCAATCGACATGTTGACGTCGATGTTCGAGGAGCCATCGAGCGGATCGAACAGCAACAGGTAATGGCCACGCGGATAGCGGTTGGGAATCTGATAGGGCTTGTCCATCTCCTCGGAGGCCATCGCCGCCAGATAGCCGCCCCATTCGTTTGCCTCGACCAGGATCGCGTTGGAGATCACATCGAGCTTCTTCTGGGCTTCACCCTGGATGTTCTGGGTACCCGCCGAACCGAGCACATCGGCCAGCGCGCCCTTGCCGACTGCGGAACTGATCGCCTTGCAGGCTCGCGCCACGACCTCGATCAACAGGCCGAGCTCGGAGGTGACCTTCAAACCGGCGCGCGCCTGCTCTACCAGATATTGGCTCAGCGTGACCCGTCCCATCTCTCCCCCAGAACTTATTTTCGGACCAATTATCCGTGCATTCGCGCCGGCGCGCTGTCTTGGAGACGCCTACGCCTTGCCGGAACCTGCATGGGCCGCGACGGCGGCGAGCAGCTTGTCGAATGCATCGGCGAAGAGTTTCACGCCTTCATCGAGCAGCCGGTCGGTCACTGCCGCGACCGAGATGCCGTGCCGCTCGAGTTCGGCGAGCAACTGCGCGGCAGCCTCCACGTCCTCGACGAGGCTTTCGCGCACGCGACCGTGGTCGCGAAACGCGTCCAGCGTCGCCGGCGGAAGGGTGTTGACCGTGTCGCGCCCCACCAGCTCCTCGACGTAGATGACGTCGCGGTAATCCGGGTTCTTCGTGCTCGTGCTCGCCCACAGCAGCCGCTGCGGCTGCGCCCCCTTCGCGGCGAGCGCGCCCCAGCGTGCGCCGGCGACGGTGTCGCGATAGATTCGGTAGGCGAGCTTCGCATTGGCGATCGCCGCACGGCCGCGCAACGAGGCAAGCCCGGCGCCGGCCGCACCTGCCATTTTCCGCTCGAGCTCGGCATCGATTGCGGTATCGATCCGGCTGACGAAGAAGCTCGCCACGCTCGCCACACCGCCCAGGCTCCCGCCGCGGGCCGCAAGCGCCTCCAGCCCTGAGACGTAGGCCTCGGCCGCCTGTTGGTAAGCAGCCTGCGCAAACAGCAGCGTGACGTTGACATTGATGCCATCGCCGATCAGCCGGCGGATTGCCGGGATCCCCGCGGGCGTGCCGGGCACCTTGATCATCAGGTTTCCGCGCCCGACCTCGCGCCACAGCCGGTGCGCCTCCTCGACGGTGCCTTCGGTGTCGTTCGCGAGCGCCGGCGAAACTTCGAGGCTGACGAAACCATCCCGGGCGCCCGATTCCGCATGGACCGCGCGCAGCACATCGGCTGCATCGCGGATATCGCGAATCGCCAGTTCCTCGTAAATCGCCTTGGCGCTCCTGCCCTGCCGCGATGCGCCGGCGATCAGGCCCGCGTAGTCGCGGCTGCCCGAGATCGCCTTCTCGAAAATCGACGGGTTGGACGTGACCCCGCGCACGCCGTCCTCGCGAACCAGGCGCGCGAGGCCGCCCGAGTCGATCAGATCGCGCCGGATGTAATCCAGCCACACCGACTGGCCCAGCGCCCCGAGCCGCTGCAACGGGTTCGCGTTCTTCGACACCATCCTGACCACCGCTCCATTCCCATCTGTGCCCGGGCGCCCGACGCACCCGGCGAAGGCGCACAGGATGCCGCAAGACGGAGCGCAGGTCTACTCCGCACCGAACCGTTCACCGCCGCTCGACACGGGAATGTGCAAGATTTCGCCCGGTTTCGCTCCTCGCCTGCCCGCTTCGGCACACGCTCTCGGGGCAGGGGTAAAAGTAATAGCGGTTGTTCAGGTACACCGTCACGTCGTTGATTTCGTCGGCCGACCAGCCCCCGCCGAGCTCCGTGTTCCAGCGCGCGACCTGTGCGCGGACGCCCTCGAGCGAAGTCGCCCTTCGCGCCTCGCGCACGTGGACGCTGGCGCCGTGACAAAGGTCGCACCGGGCCTCATAGAGCGCCCTGCCGCGTTCGGCGTCTGCGCCGTGAGCCGGGGCCTGCGCGCACATCACGCATGCCAGCGCCAAAGCGGATTTGATGCTGCGCACATTATCTCCTTGCAGCCTGCTTCACCATCATCCGGCCTGCGCGCAAACGGGCTTTGATCGCCGTCAATGTTGCCATTGAACCGGAGCCTGTACTGATCGCATGCGGCGCGGTCCCGGCGCGATAAGAACGCAGAACAGACCGCAACGGTTCCCGTCGCTGCGATTCTCGGGTATGTTTCGCGCTGCGGCTGCCCAAATATGAACCTGCCTCGCCTGCGCCTCTCCCTTCTTTCAATGCGCGACCTCGCCCTGGTCGGGCTGCCGCTACTCGCCCTTGTCATCGCCGCGTTCTGGATCGCCTATCACTTTGTGAAGCCGGCGCCGCCGGACACCTTCGTGCTCGCCACCGGACGCGAGGAAGGTGGCTACCACGCGATGGGCCAGCGTTACCAGGAACTGCTCGAGCGCGAGGGCATCACGGTAGTGCTCAAGTCCTCTGCCGGGTCGATGGAGAACCTGAGAAATCTGGCGGACGAAGACTCCGAGGTCGAGGTTGCCTTCGTGCAGTCGGGCAACGGCAACGCTGACGATTATCCGGGGCTCGTATCGCTGGGGAGCGCGTATTACGAGCCGGTCTGGATCTTCTATCGCGGCGCGAAACTGGGCGACCAGCTCCGGCAACTGAGCGGCAAGCGCATCGCCATCGGGGCAACGGGAAGCGGCACACGCCGGCTCGCCACCCAACTGCTGCTGGTCAACCAGGCCTGGGCACCGCCGACCAAGATCGTGGACCTGAGCGGCGACGAGGCAGCCGAAGCACTGGTACAGGGCAAGATCGACGCGGCGTTCCTGGTCGGGCCTCCGGACGTTCCCTACATCCGCAGCCTGCTGCTCGCACCCGAGGTGAAGCTGCTCTCCTTCGACCGGACCACGGCCTACACCAAGGTCTTCCCGTTCCTGTCCGCAGTGACCCTCGCGCAGGGCACCATCGACCTGGTGCGCGACATTCCGCCGCGCGACGTCGTGCTGCTTGCACCGACCGCGAACATCATCGCCAAGGAGACCTTCCACCCGGCGCTGGGCGACCTCATGATGCAGGCCATGGCCAAGATCCACAGCGGCCCGGGGGTGTTGCACAAGGCCGGCGAATTCCCGGCCGCCAACGGCCACGACTTCCCGCTGTCGCCGGAGGCGCAGCGGTTCTTCAAGTCCGGGCCGCCGTTCCTGCAGCGGTTCATGCCGTTCTGGGCAGCGACGCTGGTGGACCGGATCATCGTGTTGCTGGTGCCGCTGCTCGCAGTGCTCATTCCGGTCCTGAAATTTGCGCCCTCGCTCTACACCTGGCGCATCCGCGCGCGCATCTACCGCTGGTACGGCGAGCTCAAATTTCTCGAGCTCGAACTGAGGGAAAGGTTCGACGGCTCGCGGGTTGTCGAATACCGGCGGCGGCTGGACAGGCTCGAGGAAGTCGCCCACACCCGGCCGATACCGCTTGCCTTCACCGACCAGGTCTATACCCTGCGCCAGCACATCGACATGGTGCGTGGCATCCTCGAGCGGATGGCGCAATCCGGGGAAGCCTCACATCAGTCGAAAAGCCCCTGATTGTCATCCCCGCGAAAGCGGGGATCCAGCAGAGCGGCAAGCGTTGTGGATTCCCGCTTTCGCGGGAATGACGCCGCCGGGGGGCTTCTGGCTAGGCCAGCGTCACGCGGGCAAATTTTCGCTTGCCGACCTGGAGCACGACCGTACGGCGCGGATCCAGGCGCAGCGCTTTGTCGGCGACCCGCTCGCCATCGATGCGCACTCCGCCCTGCTCGATCATGCGCAACGCCTCGGAGGTGCTCGCCGTCAGGCCCGACGCCTTGAGAACCTGGGCAATCGCCATCGCCTGCCCGGCGGTTGCCAGAGTCACCTCGGGCATGTCCTCGGGCATGGCGCCCTGGCGGAAGCGTGCCTCGAATTCCGCCTCTGCGTGCCGCGCCGCCGCTTGGCCGTGGAAGCGGCCAGTGATCTCCCTGGCAAAGGTGGCCTTGATGTCCCGGGGGTTGCGCCCGTCCGCGACCTCCTGCCGCCAACGGGCAATGCCGTCGAGCGATTCGAACGACAGCAACTCGATGTAGCGCCACATCAGCTCGTCGGAGACCGACATCAGCTTGCCGTAGATCTCCCCCGCCGGCTCATCGATGCCGACGTAGTTTCCCAGCGACTTGGACATCTTGTTGACTCCGTCCAGGCCCTCGAGCAACGGCATGGTGAGGATGCACTGGGGCCGCTGGCCGAAGTGCCTCTGCAGCTCGCGGCCGACCAGCAGATTGAACTTCTGGTCGGTGCCCCCGAGCTCGATGTCGCATTTCATCGCCACCGAGTCGTAGCCCTGCATGAGCGGATACAGGAACTCGTGAATCGCGATCGGCTGGTTAGTGCGGAAGCGGTTGCCGAAGTCGTCGCGCTCGAGCATGCGGGCGACCGTGTAGGTGGCGGCGACCCGGATCATCCCGTCGGCCCCCAACTTGTCGGACCAGGTGGAATTGAAAAGGATCTCGGTGCGCTCGGGATCCAGGATCTTGAACACCTGCTCCCGATAGGTCCGGGCATTGTCCTGGATCTGCTCGCGCGAAAGCGGCGGGCGGGTCGTGTTCTTGCCGGTCGGGTCCCCGATCATGCCGGTGAAATCCCCGATCAGAAACTGGACGTGATGCCCCAAGTCCTGGAACTGGCGCAGCTTGTTGAGGACCACGGTGTGGCCCAGATGAAGGTCGGGGGCGGTCGGATCCATGCCCAGCTTGACCCGCAGGGGCCGCCCGCCGGCGATGCGCTCGGCCAGCTCGGCCTCGACCAGCAATTCGTCACACCCGCGCTTGATCACCCTCAGTTGTTCTTCGACGGCGCCCATGTCCGGCTTCTTGGTTGATTTCCCAGATCTTTGCTAGACTTGCGGGCTCAACTGCACGCAAGAATTGAAGAATGCGAATTCTATCGCAATCCCTCTCGGAGAGGGCCCGTTCCAGAGTCCCATGGGCAGCAGCCGGCGTGGTCACGCTGTTGTTCGGCGTCGTGGCCGCATTCGGTACGGTGCAAGATACGCGCGAGCCCGTGTTCGCCCGTACGGTCGTCGAGCCTCTGGCGCTTCCGCCCAAACTGGAAGACAACAACTTTGACAAGGTCTTTTTCCGCGAGGATCACTTCCAGCGCGGCGACACCATCTCAGCGCTGCTCGAGAGACTTGAAGTGGAGGACCAGCAAGCCGAGAGGCTGCTCCGCTCGCCTGAGGCAAGGCGTCCGTTCCGCCTGCTGCGTCCGGGAACGACGGTTCAGGCACGCACCACCGAGGACGGATCGCTGCTCTCGATGTGGTTCATCGGCGGGCGCGACCAGCTGATCTCGATTGACGGGGCGGGGGAAGGCTTCACCACCTCCGAGCAGCCAGCCGAACTCACGCACCGGATCCAGATGAGGTCTGGCGACATCAAGAGTTCGCTGTTCGCGGCGACCGACGCCGCCGGGCTGTCGGACAACGTCGCCACACAGATTGCCGACATCTTTGCCGGCGACGTCGATTTCCACCGCGATCTGCGCCGCGGGGACAAGTTCACGGTCGTATACGAAATGTTCGACCATCTCGGCCGGCCCGTAAGATCCGGGCGCGTCCTCGCCGCCGAATTCATCAACCAGAAGAAAAGCTACCGCGCAGTCTGGTTCCAGGACGCGGAGGGCCACGGCGGTTACTACGTACCGGACGGCAAGAACCTGAGGAAAGCGTTCCTGCGCTCACCGCTCGAATTCTCCCGGATCACTTCCGGGTTCGCCATGCGCTTTCACCCCATCCTGCAGCAATGGCGCGCCCACAGGGGCGTCGACTACGGCGCGCCGACCGGAACGCGCGTCAAGGCAACGGGCGACGGCGTGGTCGAATTCGTCGGTCGCCAGGGTGGCTACGGCAATGTGGTCGTACTTCGCCATGGCGGCGGCGTCATGACTGCCTATGGACACCTGAGCCGCTTTGCAAACGGCATCAGGAAGGGCGCGCGGGTGGGTCAGGGTGAACTGGTGGGCCTGGTCGGGCAAACCGGCTGGGCCACCGGGCCGCATCTGCACTACGAGTTCCGCGTCAACAACCAGCACCGCAACCCGCTGACCATCGCCTTCCCCGCCGCGCAGCCGGTGGCGCCGGAGCGCCTGGCGGCGTTCCGCGCGGTGGCCGGACCCCTTGCGGCGCGGCTCGACCTGCTCGCGACCACCAACCTCGCCCTGCTGGAGTGAGCGCGCGGCAGCGTCCCGGCCTGACTCCTGGCCTGCGTCCCGGTCTATTCGTTGGATTGATGTCGGGGACCAGCCTCGACGGCGTGGACTGTGCACTGGTTAATCTTTCCGGGCTCCCTGCTCTGGTCGCCACCCGCTTTCTGCCCTACCCGCCCGCTCTCCGGACCGCACTGCTCGAACTGAGCCAGAGCGGTAGCGATGAACTGGAGCGCGCCGGGCGCCTCGCCGTCGAGCTGTCGGAACTCTATGCAACGGCGGTGAACGAACTGCTTGCGGAGGCGGGTATCGGCGCCGCCGGCATCGAAGCGATTGGCTGCCACGGCCAGACCGTGCGCCATCGGCCGGAATGCGGATTCACGTTACAACTCGTCAATCCCGCACTGCTCGCCGAGCGCACGGGAATCACCGTGGTTGCGGATTTCCGCAGCCGCGATATTGCGGCCGGGGGACAGGGCGCCCCGCTCGTGCCGGCGTTCCACGCGGTGTGCTTGCGCAGCACCGAGCGGCATCGGGTGGTGGTCAACATCGGCGGCATTGCCAATCTCACTGACCTGCCGACTCCGACCCATGGGGCGGTACGGGGATTCGACAGCGGCCCGGGGAACCTGCTCCTCGACCTGTGGGCGAACCGGCATCTGGGCGTTGACTGCGACCACGAAGGCAGGCTCGCCTCGACCGGCGCCGTCATCCCGGATCTGCTCGAACGCATGCTGGCCGACGAATATTTCGACCGCGCGCCGCCGAAAAGCACCGGGCGCGAGCGGTTCAACGCAAAATGGCTGGCCGCCATACTTGGAGAAGGGCACGCCCATCATCACGCGGGTCCGGCGGGTCACGCGGCAGCCGACGTGCAGGCAACGCTCGCCGAACTCACGGCGCGCACGATCGCAGGGGCCATCGAGCGCTGCTGCCCCGGCGCCGAAGAGGTGTTTGCCTGCGGAGGCGGAGTGCACAATCCCGATCTGATACGCAGGCTGCAGGCCGGTCTCGGCGGCCGGCGCCTGGCAACAACCGACGCCCTGGGTGTTCCCGCCGACTGGGTCGAAGCGATGGCGTTCGCCTGGCTCGCGCGGCAGGCCCTCAACCGTTCAGCCGGCAACCTTCCGGAGGTCACTGGCGCCAGAGGGCCGCGCGTGCTGGGGGCGGTCTATCCGGCCTGAGCAGGGCACACGGGGGCCGAAGCCCCCGTTGCATCCCGTCATGACCTGTTCAGGCAGAGAATGACGACCCGCACCCGCAGGTGCTGGTCGCATTCGGGTTCTTGATCACGAACTGTGAACCTTCCAGGCCATCGGTGTAATCGATCACCGCGCCCACGAGGTACTGATAGCTCATCGGATCGATAACCAGCATGACCCCGTTCTTTTCCATGACGGTGTCGTCGTCGTTCTGCACCTCGTCGAAAGTGAATCCGTACTGGAACCCGGAGCAGCCGCCGCCGGTCACGAAGACCCGCAGTTTGAGCTCGTTGTTGCCTTCCTCTTCGATGAGTTCACGCACCTTGCCGGCGGCGCTGTCGGTGAAAACCAACGGTGCCGGAACCTCTGAAACCGCATTCATTTCTGTCTCCTGCATAGAGAATTACCCCATTATCGGGTCCGGTTGCCGGCCAGTCAACCCGAAGCGCTGTGTGGTTATTTGCCCGCGGAATGCCGAAAATCAAGTCCCCGTCAACTCACCGACTTGCTTGCCGCGAGTTTCAGCTCAACGGTTTTGGTCCCGCCCGCGCCGTGCACGAGCCGGCCTTCAACGATCGCCCCTAGGTGCATCTCCAGGGTGGTGTAATGGATATCGCCGCGCAGGCGGGAGTTCGATTGCAGTTCGAGCGATTCAGTTGCGAAAACCGGGCCGTTGATGGTGCCGTTCACCACCAGGTGCGACACGCGGATTTCGCCGTCGATGAGCGCATGCTCGCTTATGACCAGCGTCGAGGGCTTATCTGCGACCGCGGTAACATTGCCCTGGATTTCGCCGTCCACGCGCAGACCGCCCGCAAAACTGATGTTGCCCTCGATTCGCGTTCCCGCGCCTATCAGGCTATCGATCCGGTTCTGCGGTTTATTTGGTTTCTTGCCAAACATGGTCATCCCCTCATCTTTAGAGCTATTTACAGGATTAGGGATTAGCTCCCCTCACGCTCCCCTAAGCAGGGACCGTTTCGGCAATTCTGAAACGGTCTCTCAAGATAAGCTGAAACTCTGGCTTGCCCGGGTCTGGTCTGATCCCTGTTCCAGCACCCGCGCCTGCACGCTCAGCACCTTTGCCCTCGGCCCGACCCGGAACGTGCCCTCCACCCGCTGAAAATACTTGAAGCGGAGCTGATACGCCGAATCGCTCGCAGAGGCTTGATCCGGAATAACAATTGTAACATCGCGTCCATTCTCCTGCACGCTGACGATCAACTGCATCGAGCCCTGGAACTCGCGATCCCGCCTTCCACCCTGAAGGACGAGCAACCGATAGCGATATTCCCCGGGAAGCGCGTTCGGCTCCACTTTGAAGCGGTGTATCGAAAGCCTGTCGACGGCCGGCGTGAGGTTCTCGAAGAAGGCCAGATCCTCCTTGAGGCGCGTATTCTGCTCCTCCAGCGACTTGACCTGCGCTCCAAGCTGCGCCTGCGCCGATTGCTCGATCTTGAGGCGCGACTCGCTCGCGTCCGTGATGGAGCGCAGCCGACGTGTTTCTTCCTCGAGCTTGGCGACCCCGGCACGCAGCTGCGAGAGTTCCTGCTCGGTTTCGCCGCGATCGAATCCCGCGAAGCGACGACCCGCGTCATACAGCCACGCCGCAACGACCAGCGAGACAGCGAGCGCCGCGACCATGCCGAGCCACCGCCAGTACCATGCGACGTGCGTGCGCACCAGCATCTTCGGCGCGGAAATGCCGAAGCGGCCGCGGATTCGCTTGATCAGGCGCAGCATCGCCTATGGCGGCCGATTAGGGCACGACCGCGAGCTGTGCCAGGCCTAGCGTCTCGGGAAGCCCGAACATGATGTTCATGTTCTGCACGGCCTGCCCGGCCGCACCCTTGACCAGATTGTCGATGACCGACAGCACCACCAGCGTATCCCCTCCTTGCGGCCTGTGCACGGCGATGCGGCAGACGTTGGCCCCGCGCACCGAGCGCGTGTCCGGATGGCTGCCTGCGGGCAGCACGTCCACGAACGGTTCGGCCGCGTACCGATCCTGGTACAGCTTCTGAAAAAACGAAGCATCGGACCCCGCCTCGCGCGCAATGCGCGCGTACAGCGTGGCGTGAATGCCGCGGATCATCGGCGTCAGATGCGGCACGAACGTCAGTCCGACCGGCCGTCCGGCCGCATCCGCCAGTCCCTGCCGGATTTCCGGCCAGTGCCGGTGCCCGTTCACCCCGTAGGCCTTGAAGTTGTCCGAGGCCTCCGAAAAAAGAAACTGGGTCTCGGCTTTCCGGCCCGCACCCGACACGCCCGACTTCGCATCGGCGATGAGATGGTCCAGATCGACGACCCCGGCCTCGACGAGCGGCAGCAGACCGAGTTGCACCGAGGTCGGATAGCAGCCGGGGTTGGCCACCAGGCGCGCGGTCCGGATGTGCGCGCGATTGACTTCCGGCAGTCCGTATACCGCCTGCGCAATGAGCCCGGGTGCGGCGTGGCGCGTGCCGTACCACTGCTCCCATTCGGCGACATCGCGTATCCGGAAATCGGCCGATAGGTCGATCACGCGCGCGCCCGAATCGAGCAACGCTGCCGCCTGCGCCATCGCCACGCCGTTGGGCGTGGCGAAGAACACGGCGTCGCAATGCGCAAGGTCGGTTGACGCCGGATCGGAATACGCGAGCGACACGCTGCCGCGCAGACTGGGAAACATGTCCGCAACCGCCATGCCGGCTTCCTTGCGCGAGGTGATCGCGACTAGCTGCGCCTGCGGATGCTGTGCGAGAATCCGCAGCAACTCGACTCCGGTATAGCCGGTGCCCCCTACGATGCCGATCTTGATCATGCCCTTATCCTAAGCCGGCAGAGCCGGAACCAAACAGGTCGGCTCGCTTTGCCATCCTACATCTCCCGATCTTGCGCAGTTTGCAACTGCGCAAGATCGGGAAACCTATTTAAACCCAAACTCTTCGCCAATGCTGTCAGCACTTGAGTCATAAAAGGCTCATTCCGCCGTGACAGACCGTACCCCAGAAAAAAAAGCCGCCTCTGCAGGCGGCCATTTTTTCGAGCGTCGAAGTGCGATCAACGCTTCGAGAACTGTTTGCGCCGCCGCGCCTTGTGCAGGCCGACTTTCTTGCGCTCCACTTCGCGCGCGTCGCGGGTCACCAGCCCCGCCTTGGAAAGCAGGGGCTTGAGCGCCGGATCGAACTCGATCAGCGCGCGCGTAAGCCCGTGGCGCACGGCACCGGCTTGGCCGAACTCGCCGCCCCCGTGAACGTTCACCATGATATCGAAATTGGCCAGATGGTCGGTGAGCGCGAGCGCATGGCGCGCAACCATTTGTCCGGTCTCGCGGCCGAAGTATTCATTCACCGGTTTGTCGTTGACGATGAACTTGCCCTTGCCGGGCTTCATGAATACCCGCGCCACCGCTCTCTTGCGGCGGCCGGTGCCGTAGTAGTTGTCGCCGATCATGCTTTGATCTCCAGGGTCTTGGGCTGCTGCGCCGTGTGCGGATGCTCGACACCCGGATAGACCTTCAGCTTGCGAAACATGGCATAGCCGAGCGGGCCTTTGGGCAGCATCCCCTTAACGGCGAGTTCGAGCGCGCGGG
>Ga0315281_10013044_pt1 | contig 11272 bp, 8 predicted proteins | sample YL17G07_0_MG_FD_204540 | JGI IMG/M metagenome (GOLD analysis project Ga0315281, IMG submission 204540) | Sediment microbial communities from Yellowstone Lake, YNP, Wyoming, USA - YL17G07_0 | ecosystem: Environmental > Aquatic > Freshwater > Lake > Sediment | place: USA: Wyoming | collected... | reverse complement strand
GAAGCGCAGCGTGTACGCGGTCAGCGGGTACTCAGGGCGAAGGCTCCGGAGGACAGCCGCGACCAGTGAGGAGTCGACGCCCCCGCTGAGGAACACGCCGTATGGAACATCCACCTCGCTCTGGCGGTGTACCGCGTGCCGGAAGATGTTGTCGAACGTCTGGAGGTCGGCCCTGTGCTTGGGGGCCGGCGGGAGGTTCCACCGCCAGTAGCGCCGGTGTTCGGCGGTGTGCCGGCTGAAGATGACGACCTCGGCCGGTCTGACCTTGCGGATGCTCCGGAACGGCGACTGTGGGGCGCCGAAGTACCCCCGCTGCAGGTAGTCATGGATGCCCTGAATGTCCCTGTGCAGCGGGCGGCCTAACGCTGTCACCAGCGAGGCGATCTCCGAGGAAAAAGTCACACCGGTGTCGTCGGCCGCGTAGAAGAGCGGACGCTCGCCTGCCCGATCTCGCGCCAGGAGCAATGTCTGCTGTGCCGGGTCCCATATGGCCAGGGCATACGCGCCTTTCAGGCGCTGTACACACTCGGGGCCCAGGAGCGTGTAGAGGTCCGCGATCACCGCCACGTCGTTCTTCGCGCTCACCACGCGCCCCTGCGCAGCGAGAAACTCCTTCAGTTCTTGGTGGTTGTCGATCTCGCCGTTGCAGACGACGACGACACCGCTGCCCTCGTGCACCATGGGCTGGGCCCCGTCCTGCAGCCCACGGATGATCAAGCGCGCGGCGCCGAGCACGGCGGCGCCGCTCTGCACGGTGCGCTGGTCGTCCGGACCGCGGTGGGCCACGGCCTCGACCATGGCAGCGGCCTGCTGCACACGGTCCGGCTCGCTCCCACTACCCTCCCACCTGACCGTTCCGGCGATTCCGCACATCAGTCGCGTCCCTGGGCGGGAATCAGCGCGCCCCACCAGCGGGGGGTCAACTCCCGGAAGGCGGCGCCGCGGGCCGCCGCCAGTTCGTTCGCCCGCGCATCCGGACTCGTTCCACGGCTGAGCATGAGCACCGGTTGCTTCCTCGAACCGATCCACCCCTGGACGTCGTGGAGGTGCACCAGTTGCTCCGGCCACTTCGAGGGCTTCTTGAGCGTGAAGGGGATGTAGTTGCTGGGAATCTCGTGTCCGTCTTCCGTGATGACGGTCATGGTCCGCCTCAGGTAGAACGGCAAACCCGGGGCGAAGCACCGGTAGCCTGCGATCTTCGCGCCCGCCGTTCCGCGCTCCTGGATGGCTCGGGCCAGGGGGCGCGAGGAACGCGCCGCCGCATAGACCGAGACCTCGCGGCCGCCCACCGCGAGCACGAGCAGGGCCGGCAGCACGAACGCCCCCAGCATCGCGGGGATGCTGCGGCTCGCCCGCGCCGCGAGAGTTCCCGCTGCGATGACCAGCAGCGCGATCAACAGCGGCTGGAGCCAGACGTCTGCACGAACGAGGTCAGTGGGCGGAATGTGAAACGCTGTTTGCAGAGACAGGAGACCGAACCGATGCGCGGCCAGGACGAGCCCTGCTGCGCCGGACACGATCGTCAGCAGCACGGCGGCTCTCCGGATCAATCGTGCCGCTGCCCCTATCGGGTTCGCCGCGGCGAGATCGAACACGCGTGCCGTCAGCATGCCCAGCGCCACAACACCGGGGAGCACGTACCCCGGGAGCTTCGACCTGGAGATGGAGAAGAAGACGACCACCACGACCGGGAACGTCGCGAGCAGCAGGTCTGCCCGCGCCGCGTCCTTCCTGCGCTGCCAGCCGCGGAGGATCATCTCCGGCAGCAGGAGGCTCCACGGGAGGAACACGCCGGCGATCAGGGGGATGTAGTAGTAGATCGGCGCGCCGCGGCGAAACTCCGCAGAAGACGTGAAGCGCGCCAGCGACTCCTTGAAGAGGCCGTAGTAGGGAAAATCCGGCCTCTGCAATGAAAGCGCCACGAACCAGGCGAGCACCGGCACGAAGAACACCAGGAGGTTAAGCGGCGAGAAGAAGCGTCTGCCACCCTTGACGCCCGCGACCCGGGAGTACACGACCAACCCCAGAAGCGGGAGCAGGAACCCCACCGGGCCCTTCACCAGGGTTGCGAGCGCCGCCGCCAACACGGTCAGGACATGCCAGCGGCCGGCGCCTGGTTCCTCGCGCTTCTCCAGCGCCACGAACCCTGCCAGGAGGGCCGCGCACACGAAGAAGGTGAGCGCCATGTCGAAGATCACGATGCGGGAGAAGCCGATGAACAGAGGGGTCGTCCCGACGACAACGACCGCCATGGAGGCCGTGCGCGTCCCGTACACGCGCCGGCAGAACAGCCAAACCAGCACCAGTGTCAGCGCTCCAAACAGAGCCGAGGGCAGGCGAGCCGCCGTTTCGTTCTCGCCAAACACGGCCAGGGAGGCGGCCACGGCATCGAAGTAGAGGGCCGGCTTGTCCAGATACGGCATCCCGTTGTAGAGGGGGACCAGGAACGAGCGCGCAGCCTTCATCTCGCGCGCGACCTCGGTGTTTCGACCTTCGTCCGGGTCCATCAGGGGTGGCGAGCCCAAGCCGATGAAGATGCAGCCGGCCGCCACCACCCATGCCAGCAGGAACGCAGCGCTTTCCTTATGCACTGCCGGTCCCGCCCGGCTTTCCGGCTTGCGCATCGGCACGGAGGCCCGAACCTTCCGGGGCCTGGGCGTCGCTGCCTGCCAGATCGAGTGAATCGGTGAGCTTCATCCTTCGGCCGAGCCACAGCACTCCAAGGATGTCCACGATGCCCACCCACAAACGGTCGTGCATGCCGTAGTGCGATCGCCCTTTGGCCCTGGGCCGGTGGCTCACCGGAACGGAGACAACATGCTCCCCCGCTCTCTGAAAGAGGGCTGGCAGGAAGCGATGCATGTGATCGAAGTGCGGCAACTTTAGGAAGACGTCGCGCCTGAAGACCTTCAGGCCGCATCCGATATCCGGTGTGTGGTCTCGGAGAACCCACCCGCGAACGCCGTTGGCGACCTTGGAGGAGACTCGCTTCAACCAGGTGTCCATGCGCTTCACACGCTGCCCGCAGATCATCGCCGGACCTTCGCCGGTCGACGCGCCTGGCAGCTTGGCCAGCAGTGCGGGAATGTCGGCGGGATCGTTCTGCCCGTCACCGTCGAGCGTGATGATCCACGGCGCGCGCGACGCGCGCACACCGGTTGCCATCGCCGCGCTCTGGCCGCTGTTCCTGACGTGACGCAGCGGGCGCAGCCTGGGGTACCTGGTGAGGCACTCAGTCAGGATTCGCGGCGTGGCGTCGGTGCTGCCATCGTCCACGTAGACCACCTCGTAGTCGAGCACGCCCTCGAGCGCGGCGTGGACCTCGGCCAGCAGAGGCGCCACGTTCTCCGCCTCGTTATGGACCGGCACGACCACCGACACCGCCGGGACGGTGGTGGCTACACGCGCGGTCATGCCTGCTTCGCTTGTCTCCACGTCAGCGAATATTAGTGGGACTGAAGAGCAAAAGTACAGCCGATCCGGTGCGCTAGAGCGCCTGCCACACCCCTCCGGAGAGGGCGGCGAGCGGAAGGGGCGAGGTCCGGCCGGAGGCGACGGTGCCGGAGTGCTCGCCGAGGAGCGGACGGAGAGACGTGCCATCGCGCACGCTTGGGCGCACCGGCACCCGAACCTCTACCGCATGCTCGTTGGCGTTGATGACGACAATCAACTCTTCCGTTTTGTGGCGTCGTGCGAAGGCGTAGACGCCGCGTGCGGCGTAGAGGGTTGCATAGGTCCCCCGGCGAAGTGCGGTGTGGCGGTGGCGCATGGCGGTCAACCGGCGGACGTGGTCAAGCAGGTTGGAGTCCCACCGGGACCTGTCCCACGGCATGGCCGCCCGACAGGCGGGGTCGGGACCACCGGCGAGGCCTATCTCATCGCCGTAGTAGAGGCAGGGCGCGCCCGGACTGGTCATCATGTAGAACATCGCCAGCTTGAGGCGATCCTTGATGCCGCCGAGAAGGGTCAATGTACGGGGCGTGTCGTGGCTGCCCAGCAGGTTCAGTTGGGCCAGAGTGACGTTCCACGGGTACCAGGCGAGCATCGTGTGGATCCGGTCCGCGAACGCTCGAGCGCCGAGAGTTCGCAGGCGGTAGCCGCCTGGCCGGGCGCTCGTGTCGAGGCGGGGGCCTCCGAAGAACCCCAAGCAGGAGCGGCTGAAGGGGTAGTTCATGAGGGCGTCGAACCTGTCCCCACGGAGCCACTCCCGGGCCTCGTCCCAGATCTCGCCGACCAGGTACGCCTCGGGGTTGACGGCCCTCACGCGACGACGCAGCGCCCTCCAGAACCGCCCGTCGTCGATCTCGGTCGGCACGTCCAGCCGCCACCCGTCGATCCCCTCGCGCACCCAGTGCTCAGCAACGGCGAGCAGGTAGTCGCGCACGGCAGTTGTCTTGATGTTGAACTTGGGAAGCTCGGGGAGTCCCCACCAGGAGGTGTAGTTGAGCGGGCGGCGTGGCGAGCTGTCATACGCGCGGAGGGGGTGGCCCTGGATGTGAAACCAGTCACGGTAGGGCGAGAGCGGTCCGTTCTCAAGGATGTGGTGAAAGGCGAAGAACCCCCTACCCGTGTGGTTGAAGACACCGTCCAGGATCACCCGGATGCCGCGAGCGTGGCACGCCTGCAGCAGCTCGCTGAACGCGCGGTTGCCGCCGAGGAGAGGGTCGACCTGGTAGTAGTCGTAGGTGTGGTACCTGTGGTTTGCCGCTGACTGAAAGATCGGGTTGAGATAGATCGCATTGACGCCGAGGTCGGTCAGGTAGTCGAGCCGCTCGGCGATGCCCAGCAGGTCCCCGCCCTTGAATCCGAGCGGGGTGGGCGGATGACCCCAGGGCTCGAGGTTGGGAGACTTGGGCACCCGGGTGCTCTTTGCGAAACGGTCCGGGAAGATCTGATAGAACACCGCGTCTTGAACCCAGCTTGGAACCCGTGGCAGGGTCATACGAGGCTTTCCCCCAGGTCCGATCGCTACCGGGCGCAGGTTGCCTGCAATTCTAGCGGAGCGCGCTCGCGGCGGTGGGCGAGGCCTCGTCGGTCCATTTCCACGGCGCTTCTTCAGCGGGCTTCGCCCCGCGAGAGCGGCCCGAAGGCCGGCCGGAAGCCTCCCCTCAGCGCTCCAGGACCAGAATCTCGAACGTCCCCGGGAGGACGCTCGGGCGCGGCTTTGGGTTCTCCGCTGTGGGCAACGGCGGCGGTCCGTACTGTGCCGTGGAGAGGTAGAGCCGGTGGGTCGCCCCATCCAGCGCAATGGTCTTCGCACCAGGCTTGGTCGGGACATTGCCCACCAGGGTGAACTTTTCCGGCGAGTCCTCGCGGACGACCGTCACCGTTCCCTCCCCGTTGGAGGCGAAGGCGAGCGCGGTGGCCGGATCGAAGGCGATGCCGTCCACACCGCCGCCGATCGGCAGGGTTGCAATGACACGCCCACTGTCACCGTCCACCACCGCCATCACCTTGCTCCTGCAGCCGACAAACAGGCGCCGGTGCTCGCGGTCGATGCCCAGCCCGGTCGGCGTCTCGCACGGCGCCAGCGGCCAACGTCCCTTGACCTCGAGGGTGCGTGCGTCGAACGCCACGAGCGTCGCGGTATCCTCGAGGTTCACATACATCCGCCCATTGCCGTCGGCGACCGCGAACTCGGGCTTCCCGCCCAGGGGAATCGTGCCGACCACCTGGGCGCTCGCGGCATCGATCGCGGTGGCGTTGGCGCTATCACCGTTGAACGTGAAGATTCGGCGCGAGGTTGGCTCGTAGGTGATCGCGTCGGGTTTCTCCCCGGTCACCTTGACCGTGGTGATGACAGCCAGCGTCTTGAGGTCGAACACGGTCACCGTTCCGGCGCGTCCGTTGCTGGTGAAGCCGCGCCCCAGCTCCGGCGCGAGGGCGGTGCCATGGACCCCGGGTGTGTCGGGGATCGCACCCACAACTGCGTTCTTTTCGGTGTCGATCACCTCCACGCGGGTCGCGTGGCTGACGTAGAGGCGGTGCGCCGCCGTGTCAACGGTGAGGTAGTCCCAGCCTCCTTCACCCCCGACGGGAATGGTTTGGGCCAGGCGATACCCGCCGGGCGCAGGTTGTGCCGCAGCGGCGAGCGCCGTCGCGAGCGAAAGCAGTGCAAGTGCGAAACCCCGATGGTGCGTCATTGTGTCCTCCCCTTTCTTGGATCTTATGCTCTCTGCTAACCGATTCACGTCCTCCGTGACTCCTTGCTTTGCGCGGGCTCGGCGAGCCCGCCAACTGACCTGAACCGTCCAGACCAACCATCTTGGCAACTGGCGTGCGGGCAATTCCTCCATTTAAAGGCCGGGACGATCTCTGGAGTCCAAAGACGGCGCGGGCATCTTCCTAAGGCCTCACAAATGTGGGATCGATGGCGGTCTCGAGCGTCCGCCGGAATTCCTTCCAGCCACATGTGAAGCCTTCGTCTGCTGTACTGCAACCTGGCATGAAGAGAGCTGCCTTGGCTGGTGGCGAATCCAGTGTCAGCGGGAGCACCTTTCGCATCTGCTCAAGGGTCTGTGCCGTGTAGTGCGTGCGGACCGTGTACGCTCCTGTGACGGGGTGGCGCCACAACTCGAAGACCAGCGCGCCTCCGGGCGGCGTGTCGTCGGGTTGGTAGCCCTCGATCAGCCAGGAAAGGCCCAACATCCCGGAAAAATTGGACATTTGGGTGTCATGCCCGACGATGACCACCACCTTGTCGCCTGGTTTGCCAAGTGCTCCAGGCACCGCCTTGCCCGTGACAGCTTGCTCCATCGCCCTGAGGATGTGGCTCAACAGGTTGGAACCGTTTGCGCGTGCGAGGTAGGGCGTTCGCCGCAGTAGGTCGGAGTACACCGAGTGGAGACTCATCATCTGCCGCAGGTTGGACTCGGTGAGTCGGCCCCAGCCGAGGGCCTTGTCTGCCATGCCGTTCGTGTATTCGAGAAGAAAAACCTCCGCAAACGTGGACCCGGTGCTGAGGGGTCCGGTGAGCTCAACAAGGTGGTCGCCTTTACCCTGCGTGACCGACGTGGTCAGTTCCAAGAGAGACTGCTTGACGGACGTGCCCTCCGGAGGACACTTGGCGCCCGGCGTGCAGCCGAGGAGCACCTGCTGCATCGTTTCAAAGGCTGGTCGATACGCCTCCAGCAGTGGTCCCGGATTGGCACCGATCCGGCCCAGTACCGATGCGACCGCCAAGGCACGGTCCGGATGTCCAATAGGTAGTGCCAAGGGGCTGAACAGCGGATCGTCGGTACCCTCTGGCAGCGATTGGACCTGGACTGCGCAATCCGGAAACATGCCTGTTGCCAGAGCGCGGCCTGTCTCTATTGTCCGCCGATCGGTGTCCGCCCAGAGGAAGACGCGCGCGGCATCTTTACAGCCCTTCGCGCTCAAAAGCCCTGCATGCGCCAGGTACGCGCGGTCGTACGCGCCGAAAAGTTCCATGAGGGTTTTGCCGTGCGGCGTGAGATCCCCGGGCGCAACACCCCAATCCGGCCATGCCTCGGTTGAATACTGGTTGAGCCGCTCGGTCTTCCATGTGGGGGAGCGAACGCCATGACGGCTCAGGATCACTGCGAACTTCATTTCCGGGGCGGGCGTCGGAGCCACCTGAGCAAACACTGCGGTCGGGCCCGAGCAGACAAAGAAGGCAACCAGTATGAGCGGCTCAAGTCTTTTCAAGCTCACCGGAAATCTCCTTTCCAGCTTGGGCGGTGGTGCCACCAGCGAGGTCCCTGAAAGCGACCGTTAATGGCCTACTCGGAGCCCTCGCCAGCACCGCCAAGCAGCAGCTGAATGCCCAGGTACGCCGTTGTGGCCGCCTCTCCCCGAAAGGTGCGCCCGGCGGAGAAGAGGACGTTGACGGCTTTGCCGACGGTCCAGGTGCCGCCGGCGTTGAACCCGAGCGAGGACGGCTCGTCCCGGTCGGTGGGCGAGTTACCGTACTCCTCGATGCCGAGCTCCACGTGGGGACCGACCTCCCGGACCACCGCCACCCCCTGGTACCAGAAGTCCCGGCTCCCCTCCCTGTTCTGGACGACGCCCCCGAGGTTGCCGAACACGGTCCAGGCACCCCAACTCTTCTGTGCGACCAGAGGAAGCACGTAGGAGGCCTTCCCTTCCCCGAGCCCGCGGCGGCGGTCACCGGTCGGGATCACCACCTGGGGGTAGACCGCAATCTGGGGCACCTGCTGGCCCTCCTCCACGAACCGCCACTTCACGCCGATGCCGGTGTCGCTCAGGCCGTGCTCGGTCGGGCCGCCGGCAGCGCTCGCGTGAAGGAACGCGAACTCGAGCATGAGCTCCACGTTCTTGGCCAGGCCGTAGTTGATGTCGAGCACCGGCGCCTCCATCACGCTCTCCCCGGTCTCGTGCTCGAGGGACAGCGGAATGTTGATCTCCCAACCGTGCAGAGGCGGGATGTCGGGGTCGTCGGTCACGAACGGTGGGCCGGCGTGGGCCGCGGGGGCGACAAGGACACTCACGAGGAGGACAACAGCCCACCTCATTCCTTCCCATGTGCGGCGGGTTCGGCCATCGATGCTGATGCGGGCCCCCTTCCCCAAGACGAGCTACGGCGCGGGACTTTGTCCAGCGCTTGCGGGTCCGGCGGTTGGTTTTAGCGTGCTACCAGCGCACGTCCCGTACGGTGAGCAGCGCGGGTCCCACGTGGAGTCCATTGTCAGATTGAGCGCGGTGGCGATCCGTTCGAACGGCGTGAGGAGGTGGCGCGAGGGCGTCGGCGAAGCGTCGTGCGCCACGAAGACCCCGTGCGGGAAGCCTGGGCCGAGCGCCAAGTTGGTCACGTCCATGCCGTCAGTCTCATCGGCGTCCTGGACGCGGAACGTCCCCACCCAGGCGTTGGTGCCGGTACGCTCGTAGACGACGTTGCGCACGTCAAGCCCGGTGCTCTGTCCCGAAGCGATCAGGTAGCCGCCGCCGTCGCTCCTGTAGTACAGCGTCAGGCCCTCGACATCCGCTTTCAGGCCGTTCGCGGATCCGACCCGGTCGACCTGGACGCGCGAGTCACCGGCCGTCGGCTCCGCGCCGTACCTCCAGATCCCCACGTCCTCCTCGCCGATGTAGAACGCCTGGTGGACATCGTCGGCGACGCACCCCTCGACCTGACCTCCGACATCGAACGTCCGCACCACCTTCCCACTCACCGAGGAACCCCCGGTGAGCTCCATCTGCTTGACCGTCCCGTCCTTCCAGTTCGCGAAAAAGGAATACGTGCCGGTCGGCTGGCTGTAGTACATGCAGCCGCCGTACACCAGCTCCTTGGCGAGCGGCAGCGTGCTGGAGGCCAGCGTGCCGTTGGCGTGCTCGAGCTTCCCCGCGGGCGACGAGTACGGGTTGACCTTGTAGAGGGTCACTCCCGCGTCCGTCTCGTTGGTGACGCCGACCAACGCGACGTGGGTGTGCGCCTGGCCGGTGGAAAACGTCCCGGTGAGCGGGAAGTTGTAGCGGACATCGACGTTGTTCATGTACTTCTCTCCGTCGATGAACTGGATCTCCTGGCCGGGGAGGTTCCAGACCACCATGCCGCCGCTCTTGTCGTCACCGATGATCACGCTCTGCGCGGGATCGCTCGGGTGGATCCAGATCGCGCTGTCATCGCAGGCGTCGCCCGCCGAGTGACAAGGGCCGGTGGTCACAGTGGACTGGACCACGGGGTATGCGCCTGTGACTTTGGCGGTCCGGGTACAGGCGAACGCTGCCGTTGCGGCCAACGCCATTGCGAACCACGTGAGCTTTTGCGTCATGACTCCTCCCGCTCGGCTGCGGGGGCCGGCCGCTTCATGACGGCCGGCCCCCTTGATCGTAACGTGCGCGTCCGGATGCAAGCTCCACAAGGGAGCCTAGTTGAAGTCCACGCAGGTGATCTTGCCCTCGGTGCGGTTCGTGCGCAGCAGCACCAGGTTCTCGGGGACCTGGTCGAGCTTGATCTTCTTGGTGATCATCGGCGTCATGTCCATCCCTGCCGCCATCGCCTCGATGACGTGCGGGAATGTGCCGTGCCCGGAGTGCCCCTGTGACCCGACGATCTGGGCCCGGCGCACTTGGAGGACCTCGCCGGTCACCGGCATCTTCGCGTCGGCGCGGGCGACGACCACGACCGTGGAGTTGAGGGTCCTGCCCTCCCAGATGGCCTGCTCGATGGCCGGGTACACGATCGTCGGCAGCCCGGTTGCCTCGAGGTAGAGCTTGGCCGCCATGCCGTCAGTCAACTGCAGCACGCGCTCCGTGAAGTTTTCCTTGGTGGGATCGATCACGTGGTCGGCGCCCATCATCTTGCCGAGTTTGGCGCGCGCCGGCTCGGGCTCGGAGAGGATGACCGTGGACGCCCCCTGGGTCTTCATGATCTTGAGCGCCGCGATGCCGATCGGCCCGCCGCCGCAGATCACCACGTTGTCGCCGGGACGCACGCCGCCGCCCCACTGGATCATCGCCGTGTACGCGACAGAGGTGGGCTCGACCAACGAGCCGGCGAGGAAGATGTCGTCCCCCTTGTAGGTGCGGCGCAGCGGCTCGAGGCTCCACACGAGGCGCGACGGCAGGACGACGTACTTAGCGAAGCCGCCGTTCACGTTGAAGCCGATCTCGTCGAGCTTCTCGCAGTGGTTGGGGAGGCCATCCGCGCACGGCCGGCACTTGGCGCACCAGACCATCTCCTCGGCGCAGACAGGCTCGCCCCCCTTGAAGGGCTTCATCGTTCGCTTGTCGAAGGCGTTCTTCCCGCCCTTGACGACAACCCCGGCCACCTCATGACCCAGGATCGCCGGGAAGCCGGTAAGTCCCGGGTAGAAGATGTAGCCGTCGTCGGTGGCCTGGTTCATGTGGACGTCGGAGCCGCAGATCCCGACGGCCTTCATCTCGATCAGCACTTCGTCGTCCTTCGGCTCGGGGATCGGGTGCTCGTCGATCGAGACCTTCGGGTTCTTCCAGACCTTGCTGCCGAGGTAGGTCTGCTTGCGGTCGATGTCCTTCGCGCCCAGCTTGAACCCGGGTCTCGGCTCCCACGTCGCGTGAAGTGTTACGCCCCTCATCGTGCTTTTCATGGTGACTCTCCCTTTCCTGTCCTTGAAGCCGTACATGGAACGTTCCAACCGCGCCTCTACGAAATGGTTACCACTCCCACCTCAAACCGGGCGTGATGACGTCGTGGTGTTCTCAGTGGAACGTTCCAACTTGCGCACCCGCAACTCCGAGGGCTATCATTCGGAGCGTTCCAAAATGAACGTAATGCTTCGACCCAACGATGTCAAGTCCGCCGGTCCGGTCG